>Ga0207659_10002662_pt1 | contig 10639 bp, 3 predicted proteins | sample KBSM43metaG_FD_184330 | JGI IMG/M metagenome (GOLD analysis project Ga0207659, IMG submission 184330) | Miscanthus rhizosphere microbial communities from Kellogg Biological Station, Michigan, USA - KBS M4-3 metaG (SPAdes) (version 2) | ecosystem: Host-associated > Plants > Roots > Rhizosphere >...
CCGAGCGGGACGTACTTCTCCGGGAATTTGTAATCGGCTGTCGCCTGATCCAGAGTCTTGTTCGCCTTGATGGCATCCTGCACGTAGGTCAGAAGGTCGTTGTTGAAATCGGAGTAGACCTGCAGATCTGCGAATGGCGTCGGGCCCGCCGGAATGTGCCCATTGATGATCGTATCGACGTTCTTTATCGTCGACGCGGCTTTCGCGAGCGTCTTGCCATACTCCACGACGCTGCCGCCGTTGTTGGCATCGACGTTCGGGAAACCCTTGGTCGCAAACGCATCGCCCGAATGCATGGCGCGAATCGCCGGGAACACGACAAACGTATCGCCGTTGGTGTGGGCGCGGCCGAAGTAATACAGCATGATCTGATCGGCGCCTGTCCCGATCGTGAGTGTGTCCTTGTAGACCCTCGAAGGCAGGAACTTCGCCTTGTCACCCGCAAAGTTGGTCATCTTCTCCATGTTCGCCTTCGTGTTCTCATGAGCGACAAACACGACGTTGTCCGTGAAGAATTCGTTGCTGCCGGTATGGTCCGCATGGGTATGCGTGTTGATCACCATTGTGATGGGCTTGGGGCTGACCTTGCGAACCTCGTCGACAATCCCCTGGCCGGTGTTCGGGTTCTTGGTATCCACGAGCGCTATGCCATTGGTCATGACGAACACTGCCGTGTTGCCGCCGGCGTTGGCAATCATGTACAGGTTGTCCCGAACTTTGATTGTGTTAAGAGCCTGCGCGGGTGGCGCTGCACCTCCGGGACCTCCGGGCGCTACACCCGGTCCGCCACCCCGTGGTCCGGCCGGGGCACCCTGTCCAGCAGGCGGGCCCTGAAATCCCATAACAGCAGCCGAAATGCTGCCGATGAGAATCAATGTCGCTAACACCAGTCCACGTTTCATGTGAGAGACCTCCTTGAAAGTTAGCGAGAGGATATGACGTTCGGCCGGAACTGCGCAAGTGAGGAGGCGGCAGGGGGTAATATCTGTTGCATGCCGCACGGCTCTCTCGCCGGCTATCTCGAACAATTCCGCCGCTATGGACGCGATGTTGCCTTCGTGGATCGCAAAGGGTACCGGACCGTCCGTTGGACCTATCCCCAGATCGCGGAAACGGCCGCGCAGGTCGCGCGCGAACTCGAGCGCCTCGGCGTAGAGAAAGGCGATCACGTCGTCCTCTGGGGCGATTGCGCGGAATGGGTGGCGGCCTTCTATGGATGCGTCCTTCGCGGAGTGGTGGCTGTTCCCTTGGATCGAATCGCCTCTCCCGAATTTGCACAGACCATCACCCGGCAGGTACGAGCGCGAGTGGCGTTCGGACCCCGCGAGCAGATGGATCGTCTCCAGCAGTCTGCAGGAACGGTCCTGATCGCCTTTGAAGATTTTCCCGAGAGAATCGGAACGCAGTCCTCTGCTCCCTACAGCGGTCCCCCACTCGGTCCTTCCGATGTGCTGGAGATCCTGTTCACTTCCGGCGCAACCGCAGCTCCGAAGGGCGTTGTCATCACCCACGGCAACATCCTGTCGAATCTTGGCCCGCTCGAGAAAGGAATCTCGAAGTATTTGAAGTACGAGCGGATCTTTCACCCCATCCGCTTTCTCAATCTCGTGCCGCTGAGCCACGTCTTTGGGCAGTTCATGGGAATGTTCGTGCCGCAACTGTTGCGCGGCACTGTTCTTCTTGGAGGAGCGCCAAAACCGTCGGAAATCGTGCGCACCATTCGGCGCGAGCGCGTTTCGGTTCTGGTTGCGGTGCCGCGCATGCTGGATTCGCTGAAGGACCATATCGAGCGCGAATACGAGATGCGCGGTGAACTCGAGTCCCTGCGGGCAAAGATGGGAGCCGCTGCACAGCTCAAATTCCTCAGGCGATGGCTGCGGTTTCCACGAATCCACACGCAGTTCGGATGGAAATTCTGGGCTGTCGTCAGCGGCGGCGCTGCACTCGACTCCGCAACCGAAGAATTCTGGCGGCTGCTGGGCTATGTCGTGGTTCAGGGCTACGGCATGACGGAAACGACGTCGCTCATCAGCGTCAACCATCCCTTCGGCGTTCAACGGGGCTCGATCGGCAAAGCGCTGCCCGGAAGAGAAATGAAAATCGATGAGACCGGCGAGATCCTCGTCCGCGGCGACAACATTGCCTCTGCTTATTGGCAGGACGGGGAACTGAAGCCTGTTGCGGGCGAAGACGGTTGGCTGAGAACGGGCGACCTCGGCGCTGTCGATGCGGCGGGAAATCTCTACTTCAAGGGGCGCAAGAAGAACGTCATCGTCACGCCGGAAGGCATGAATGTCTACCCGCAGGATCTCGAGAACGCGCTTCGGGCGCAGCCTGAGGTGAAAGACTGCGTCGTCCTGCCACTGCCGCGTGGAGGTAACTCGGTTCCCGGGGCCGTGCTCCTCCTGCGCGAATCGAATCATGATCCCGCCGAAATCGTGAGTAAGGCGAACCGGTCCCTGGCGGAGTATCAACACATCCGCCAGTGGTTCGTCTGGCCCGAGGACGATTTCCCCCGCACGTCCACGCAAAAACCAAAAACGCAGACGCTCCTTCACGTCGCGCTGAACAACCTGAGCGGAGCCTCGAATCCATCAGGGATAGCTCACTCGGGTTCTGTTGCCGAGCTTGTCGCGCAACTCACGAAGCGTCCCGCAGAAGAACTGTCGCAACTCAGCTCACTGGAGCGCGTGGAACTGATGAGCGCATTGGAAGATCGTTTTCAGGTAGATCTCAACGAATCTAAATTCACCGCGGCGACGACACTGACCGAGCTCGAAAAGATGGTTCAAACGCCATTTGAGAAACCTTCGGATTTCCTGTATCCCCGATGGGTGCAGCGATGGCCTGCTCCGTGGATTCGCTGGGTCGTGTACTACCTGCTGTCCTGGCCAGCGACGCAAATTCTCGCCCATCCCAGGATCGAAGGGCGCGAGCGACTACGCGGCGTTCAGGGTCCGGTGCTCGTGATCTGTAATCACATTACGTATTTGGATGTGGGGTTCGTGCTTGCCGCTCTGCCCCATCGTTTGCGCAACCTGGCCGTAGCAATGGAAGGCGAACGCATCCAGCGTATGCGGCGCCCACCAAAAGAATGGCTTTGGCCGATTCGCCTTGTTGTCCGCGCCGCCTACTGGCTGATGACGTTGCTCTTTCACGCGTTTCCTCTTCCGCAACGCGCGGGGTTTCGGGAGAGCTTTCGCTTTGCGGGAGAGACCGCGGACAAAGGCTACAGTGTGCTGGTGTTTCCCGAGGGGATGCGCACACCGGACGGAAACCTCTGGCCGTTTCGCAGCGGCATTGGTGTGCTGGCGACGAATCTGAATCTACCCGTCGTGCCGATGAGGATCTACGGACTCTGGGAAGCGAAGAAATCCGGCCGGCGTGGTTTCGCACCGTGGGGAACGATTCGGGTGAACGTCGGAGATCCGATCCGGCTGGAGCCGGGGATTGATGCTGCTGCAATCACGAAGAGGCTTGAGGATGCGGTGAGGGCGTTGTGAGAGAAATTTTCGGGTGGGGCAGCAGGAAGTTTGACAAGTACATCTGACATGGGACGTTGTGGGATGAGTTTGAATTTATGGCGGCTAATCAGTCGAGCCAATATCCCCTCCTTAAAGGAGGGGCAGCCGCGCCGATCAAAAAATGTAACGCTACCTCAACGCCATCGGCGCCGCGTGGGGAGGTCAGACAACGGCTTCCAGGAAAAAGGGAGGCTCATGTACGACCTCCCCCGCTTCGCCCCGGCTAAGGTAGCGTTGCATTTTTCTTAGAGGGCTCAGCGACCCCTCCTTAAAGGAGGGGATATCTAGCTTCCATTGGAAACCGGCCAGTCCTCAGTCCCTAAGTTTCAAACGGACCCACTATTGGGACGTTTGACAAAAACCTACCGCTTTACGCTCTGCAGAAACTCGATCAGCTTGCTGGTGATCGGCGTCAGAAGCTTCTGCCTTCGATGAATAATCCCGATCGGACGCACGAGCTCATGCATATCCAGAGGCACCGCCGCCACCATGCCGTTTTCAATCTCCCGCGTCACGCTGGTCCTCGGCAGGATGCTCACCCCCGACTGAATCGTGATGGCCTGCTTGATCGTCTCGATGTTGTCGAACTCCATCGCGGCTTCCAGCCTTACTCCCCGCTGCCGAAGCGCACGGTCGATCGCCTTGCGAATCGCGAGATTCTTCTCAAATGCGATGAACTTCTCGCCCGACAGATCCTTCGCGGTCACAGTCCTCTTCTTCGCCAGCACATTCGTTCGATGACAGACAAACACCATCGGCTCGTCGTGCCAGGGAATGACTTTCAGGGAACGGTGCGGCGTCGGAAACGAAAGGATGCCGATATCCGCTTCGTCATTCACCACGCTGTCGACGACCTCATTCGGGTGGAGGAAGGACATCCGAATCTTTGCCTGCGGATAGCTCGTGTTGAACTGCTGCGTATAAAACCCCATGTCCTGCAATCCAACCGAATAAATCACAGCAACCCGAACCACACCCCCGAGCAGTTCCCGCTGCTGGGTAATTTCCGCTTTCACATTTTCGAACTGCTCAATCAGCTGCTGGCAGGCATCAAAGAACTTCCGGCCCTCGGGCGTGACCATGAAAGGACGCTTGGTCCGATCGATGAGCGTCGCGCCAAGCTCAACTTCCAACTGACGAACAGCCTGGCTCGCCGCCGATTGCGAGATATGATGCGCGGCAGCCCCCAGGGAGAAACTACCCGATCGAATCACTTCACAGTAGAGAGACAGGCTCTGAAAGTTCATAAGCGCCCAACAGCATAGGGATTAGTTTTTCTAATGTAAAGTACGTTTATTTTAAGGGCTGACTTATTCAAATCGGTGGTTTAGAGTAGGGGCTCCCGGAAAGTCCCTATAAAAGACAGGTGGCACCCATGTATCCCGGTATTCCTGAAAAACAAGGGTTATACGATCCCCAATTCGAGCATGACAGTTGTGGTGTGGGCTTCATCGTCGACATGAATGGGAAGAAATCACACACAATTATCAGCAAAGCCCTTCAAATCCTGATCAATCTTCAGCACCGGGGAGCCGTCGGATGCGAGGTCAACACGGGTGATGGCGCCGGGATCACGATGCAGATTCCCGATAAGTTTCTCCGGGTTGAAGTCGGGAAGGCAGGCATCACACTGCCGGAAATCGGCCGCTATGGCGTGGGCATGGTTTTCCTTCCCCGGGATCCGGAATCCCGCCGGCGTTGCGAAGAGCTCCTCAGTGCCGCGGCGGAGCAGACAGGACAGACCGTGCTCGGGTGGCGCGACGTTCCAACGAACAATTCGGAGATCGGCAATTCTGCCAAAGCCGTGGAGCCGGTGTTTCGGCAGATTTTCATCGCGGCTGCGGATACCGTTAAGGACACTTCAAATTTCGAGAGCCTGCTCTACCTGATACGGCGTCGCGCAGAGAATGCCGTGGCCGCCGCGAACATCGAGGACGGCAATTACTTCTATCTGTCGAGCTTTTCATGCAACACCCTTATCTACAAAGGCATGCTTTCCGCGGAGCAGATGGATACCTACTTCCCGGATTTGAAGAATCCTCAGATGGAATCGGCCCTCGCGGTGGTGCACCAGCGATTCAGCACGAATACGTTTCCGAGCTGGCCTCTCGCCCATCCCTTCCGTTACATCTCCCACAACGGAGAAATCAATACGCTGCGCGGCAACATCAACTGGATGAAGGCGCGGGAGCGTCAGTTCCAGTCGGACATCTACGGCGACAGCGTGAAAGATCTGCTTCCCGTGCTGAATGAAGCGGGCAGCGACTCGTCCATCCTCGACAATGCGCTGGAAATGTTGGTGATGTGCGGACGAAGTCTTCCGCATTCGGTGATGATGATGATCCCGGAAGCCTGGGATGGTCATCTGACGATGACCGACGATAAGAAGGCGTTCTACGAGTATCACTCCTGCCTCATGGAGCCATGGGATGGGCCGGCATCCATCGTCTTCACCGATGGCCATTCGATTGGGGCCGTCCTGGATCGCAACGGCCTTCGTCCTTCGCGCTACTACGTGCTGAAGGACAACACGGTGATCATGGCGTCCGAAGTTGGAGTCCTGGACGTCGATCCTCAGGAGGTCGTGAGCAAGGGCCGCCTTCAACCCGGCAAGATGTTCCTCATCGATACGCGCGAAGGCCGCATCGTCGACGACACGGAACTGAAACAGAAGATCGCCGCCGAAAAGCCTTACCGCGAGTGGCTCACCCATCACATGATCCGGATTGCGGATCTGCCTCCCGCGAGAGAAATTCCCGAACCCGATCATGCCACTGTGTTGTTACGTCAGCAGATCTTCGGATACACGCACGAGGATCTGAAGATCCTGATGGCGCCCATGGCGCGCGCCGGCGAAGAGGCGATCGGCTCAATGGGAACCGACACGCCGCTGGCAGTCTTGTCGGACAAGGCGCCGCCGTTGTTCAGCTATTTCAAGCAGTTGTTCGCGCAGGTGACGAACCCGCCCCTGGATGCGATCCGCGAAGAGCTTGTCACATCGATGTCGACGGCGCTGGGCCCGGAAAGAAACCTGCTCCATGCGGAACCGGAGAGCTGCCGGATGATCAAGGTGCTGTCGCCCGTGATGGACAACAGCGACCTGGCGCGGTTGAAGGAAATCCAGCGCGAGGGTTTCAAGACAGTGACGCTTCCGATGGTTTATCGCGTGTCGGAAGGGGGCGCCGGTCTTCGCCGCGCCATGGATGATCTTTGCAAAGCCGCCAATGACTCCATCAAAGGCGGGGCTACAATCCTCATCCTTTCGGATCGCAACACGGACAAGGAATTCGCGCCGATACCCAGCCTGCTGGCAACTTCCGGAGTGCATCACAACATGGTGCGTGAAGGCACGCGCACGAAGGCGACCCTGATCGTCGAGACCGGAGAGGCCCGCGAAGTTCATCACTATTGCCTGCTGATCGGTTATGGCGCTTCGGCGGTGAATCCTTATCTCGCTTTTGAAACGCTGGACGACATGATTCGGCAGGACATGCTCCTGATCGAATACCGGAAGGCAATCAACTACTACGTCAAAGCCGTCAACAAGGGCGTCTTGAAGGTGATGTCGAAGATGGGCATCTCCACACTGCAGAGCTATCGCGGCGCCCAGATCTTCGAAGTCATCGGCTTGAACGCGGACTTCGTGAATACCTATTTCACAAACACGCCCACGCGGATCAGCGGCATCGGCATCGACGAGATCGCAGAGGAAGTGGCAGCGCGGCACCGTCACGCCTATCCCGATCGCCCCGTGCTGACTCCGGATCTTGACTGGGGCGGGCAGTATCAATGGCGCGCCGAAGGGGAGTACCACATGTACAACCCCGAAACGGTTCACAAGCTGCAATACTCCACGCGCTCGAACAATTATCGGATCTTTAAGGAATACAGCGGGCTGATGGATTCCACCAGCCAGACACTCTGCACGTTGCGTGGGCTGCTGGAGTTCAAGCTTGCGGATCAGCCGGTCCCCCTGGACGAGGTCGAACCGGTCGAATCCATCATGAAACGGTTTGCAACCGGCGCGATGTCGTTTGGCTCGATCAGCAAGGAAGCGCACGAGACACTGGCAATTGCGATGAACCGCATTGGCGGGAAGAGCAACACCGGCGAGGGCGGTGAAGATCCGGCGCGCTTCATTCCCGATCCCAACGGGGATTCGCGGTCGAGCGCGATCAAGCAGGTGGCTTCCGGTCGCTTCGGAGTGACGAGCCAGTACCTCGTGAGTGCTCAGGAACTCCAGATCAAGATGGCTCAGGGTGCCAAGCCGGGTGAAGGCGGGCAACTGCCCGGGCACAAGGTCGACGCCGTTATCGCGCGTGTGCGGCATTCAACGCCTGGCGTGGGATTGATTTCACCTCCGCCCCATCACGACATCTATTCGATCGAAGATCTGGCTCAGCTCATCTACGACCTGAAGAACTCCAACCCTCGCGCCCGCATCAGCGTGAAGCTGGTTTCGGAAGTCGGCGTCGGAACCATCGCTGCCGGCGTTGCGAAAGCGCACGCCGATGTCGTTTTGATTTCGGGAGACAGCGGCGGTACCGGCGCTTCACCGGTCACCAGCATCAAGCATGCCGGCATCCCGTGGGAACTCGGCCTGGCCGAGACTCACCAGGTGCTCGTGATGAATAATCTCCGGAGCCGCATCATCGTTCAGACAGACGGCCAGCTGAAAACGGGCCGTGATGTCGCCGTTGCCGCTCTTCTTGGTGGCGAGGAATTTGGATTCGCGACGTCTGCGCTTATCGTCTCCGGTTGCATCATGATGCGCGTCTGCCACCTGAATACGTGCCCGGTTGGCGTCGCGACACAGGATCCGGTGCTGCGCGAAAAGTTCACGGGCAAGCCTGAATACGTTGTGAACTACTTCCGCATGATCGCCCAGGAAGTGCGCGAGTGGATGTCGAAACTGGGCTTCCGCAGAATCGACGAAATGATCGGTCGGATGGACAGGCTCGACATCAAGAAGGCAGTGGATCACTGGAAGGCGAAGAAGCTTGACCTGACGCCAATGCTCCGGATGCCTGCGGTCCATGAGGGTGTGGGCACCCGCAAGATGCAGGAGCAGGATCATGGCCTCGACAAGGCGCTCGACAACGCAATCATCCGATTCGCGAAGGACGCCCTGGAGTCCGGTAAGGCCGTCGACATCAATCTCGCCATTCGCAATGCGAACCGGACCGTGGGGACCATGCTCGGCGCCGAAGTGACCCGCAAATACGGCGCGAATGGCCTTCCCGACAATACGATCCGAATCAATTTCAAAGGGTCCGCAGGCCAGAGCTTCGGCGCGTTTCTTCCCAACGGCATCACGATGACGCTGGAAGGCGATAGTAACGACTACTTCGGCAAGGGATTGTCCGGCGGTCGTCTGGTCGTGTTTCCTCCTTCAAAAGCCTCCTTCAACGCCGAGGACAACATCATCGTGGGCAACGTTTCGCTTTACGGCGCGACGGGCGGCGAGGCCTTTATCCGCGGTGTCGGTGGCGAACGCTTCGCCGTGCGAAACAGTGGAGCCACCGCCGTCGTCGAAGGCGTCGGGGATCACGGCTGCGAATACATGACCCGCGGCATTGTTGTCGTGCTCGGGCGCACAGGCCGGAATTTCGCGGCAGGCATGAGTGGCGGCTTCGCGTACGTGCTCGATGAGCACGGCGATTTTGATCAGCGCTGCAACTTCGAGATGGTTGATGTCGAGTCCTTTGCGGACGAGGCCGAGGAAAAGTCGATTCGCGGATTGATCGAACGGCACAGGAAACTGACGGGTAGTACCCGGGCCTCCAAGATCCTCCGGGAATGGAACCTCTATCGCGACAAGTTCCGGAAAATTATGCCCCTCGAATACCGCCGCGTTCTGGAAGCAGCGGCTACAGAGACTTCCGCGAAAATGCAGGCAGGACACTGAGAATTTTTTGATTCATGGGTAACCCACAAGGCTTCATCGAATTTGCACGAATCACTCCCCAGCGCCGTCCGGTTGAGGAGCGGATCCACGACTGGAAAGAGGTCTACAAGGACTTCCCCGAGGATCAACTGAAGGTTCAGGCGTCGCGCTGCATGGACTGCGGCATTCCCTTCTGCAACCAGGGCTGCCCTCTGGGCAACATCATTCCGGACTGGAATGATCTTGTCTATCGCGGGCGGTGGAGTGAAGCAATCAAACGGCTTCACGCGACGAACAATTTTCCCGAGTTCACCGGACGAGTCTGTCCGGCGCCGTGTGAAGGCTCGTGCGTGCTCGGCATTAACGCGGATCCTGTGACGATCAAACAAGTCGAAGTCACGATCATCGAAGAGGCCTTCAAGCACGGTTGGGTGCAGGCTGCGCCTCCGGCGATCCGCACCGGGAAGAAAGTGGCCGTCGTGGGATCCGGACCCGCAGGTCTGGCTGCCGCGGCTCAATTGAATCAGGCGGGTCATTGGGTCACTGTTTTCGAACGGGCGGACCGCATCGGCGGCCTCCTCCGCTACGGCATTCCGGAATTCAAGATGGAAAAATCCATCCTGGATCGGCGACTCGAGATCATGACCGCCGAAGGCGTGACATTCCAGACAAACGCCAACGTCGGCGTGAACGTCTCCGTCGATGATCTGCGCAAGAACTTCGATGCTCTGCTCCTCGCCGGCGGCGCTACCCTGCCGCGCGATCTAACGATCCCCGGACGCGAACTCGACGGCATTCACTTCGCGATGGACTATCTTCCGCTGCAGAACAAACGCTGCGAAGGTGATGTCGTTTCAGACGACAAATTCATCTCCGCCAAAGACAAGAAAGTGGTCATCATCGGTGGCGGCGATACTGGAGCAGACTGCCTGGGGACGGCACACCGCCAAGGCGCCACCTCGATCGTGCAGTTCGAGCTACTGCCTCAACCTCCCACGCAGCGGTCAACAGACAACCCGTGGCCCAACTGGCCCAACATCTTCAGGACTTCATCGGCCCACGAAGAAGGTGGAGAGCGCGAATTCTGCGTTCAGACCAAAAATTTCATCGGCGAAAATGGCCGCGTGACCAAGCTGCAAGCCGTCCGGCTCGAGTTTGTCGACGACGGCAGCGGGCGCAAGAAGATGGTAGAGGTCGAAGGATCCGGTTTCGAACTTGAAGCGGATCT
>Ga0207659_10002666_pt1 | contig 10635 bp, 8 predicted proteins | sample KBSM43metaG_FD_184330 | JGI IMG/M metagenome (GOLD analysis project Ga0207659, IMG submission 184330) | Miscanthus rhizosphere microbial communities from Kellogg Biological Station, Michigan, USA - KBS M4-3 metaG (SPAdes) (version 2) | ecosystem: Host-associated > Plants > Roots > Rhizosphere >...
CCTTCGAAGGTGCCGATGTTGGGATCGGCGCCGTACTTCAGGAGCAGCCGCATGACCGTCGTATCTGCCGCGAGCGCCGCGGTGAGGAACGGCGTCTGACCGGTGAAATCGACCCATGACAGCGAGCCGGTGATGCGGAGGAACGCCCGCCGGATCGGCGGCACTTCCTTCATCCGCACGTTTACCTTCGCGCCGCGCTCGAGCAGGATCTGGATCACGTCGAGCATCGGCCCGCGATCGATGCTGTTGACGAACGTGCCGTTGTCCACGTCCATGTTTCGCGTCTCGACGGCGGCCCACAGCGGCGTTCGTCCGTACCAATCCGTTGCCTGAATGTCCGCGCCCTTCTCGATCAGGAATCGCGCGACGTCAACACGGTTGTTGACGATCGCCGTGAGCAACGGTGTGATCGCGTTCGCATCCGCCTGCTCGATGTTCGCTTTCGCCGCCAGCAGCAGCTTCGCGGCTTCGAGCCGGCCATCGCGAGCCGCATACAGCAGTGGCGATAACGAGCCCGGAATCGGCTGACGCGATCCGCGCGGTGGCAGCCCGCCGCGGACGATGCCGATCCCGTGGCCGAAGCCGGGCACGGAATTCGGGAGCACCCAGCCCGGCGTGGCTCCCGTGCGCGTCTTCGCGTTGACGTCGGCGCCGCGCTCGATGAGCAACCGGACGATGTCCGTGTGATCTTCGCGGACGGCGATCATCAACGCCGTCTGCTGATAGGTCTTGTCGCGGGTATCCACGACAGCCCCGCGATCCAGCAGCACGCGGACGGCATCCAGCACGCCCACTCGCGACGCAATCATCAGCATCGTCTCGGCCGCCGGATCGACGGCGTTGGCGTCGGCGCCGGCATCAAGCAGCAGGCGGATGATGGCCGGGTTGGCATTGGTGACGGCCAGCGTCAGCGGAGTCACGCCGTAGCGATTAGTGAGCTTGGCGTCGGCGCCGGAGGACAGGAGCAGCCGCACCAGATCGATGTCGTCGACGCGCACGGCCCAATGCAGCGCGGGCGTTCCCTGCGCGTCGGGCGCGTTGACGTCACTTTTCTGTGAAAGAAGGCTGCGAACGACCGCCGTGTCACGGCGGGAAACAGCCTCGGCCAGCCTCGTGTCCGCCTTCGCGCTTTGCGCTACGGCGGACAGGTCCGCGGTGGTCTGCGCCGGGGAAGGCGACGGGAGAGCAAGCGCAAGGACCACGAGTAACACTGCGCGCCACGGCATCAGGTGTCTCATTGAAAAGCCCGGATATTTTACCTTCTTATAACGTGCGTCCGGTCGTCCGCCGGACGCCAGTCAACCTATAATTCTTCGGTTACTCAGCTGGTCGGCAGATTTGAGGAGGATTTGTATGAGCAGGTCTAACCGCAGGCGGTTCGGATTCGCTGCGCTCGGCGCAGGTCTGATCGCGCTGCTGCTGGCGCTGGTGCTGGCGCCGGGTGGTGTTCTGAAAGCGCAGCGCGGCGCGCCGGCCGCAGATGGGTATCTCACCGGCGTGGTCCAGGGTCCGTCCGGACCTGAAGCGGGCGTCTGGGTCATCGCCGAAACGAAAGACCTCGCCACCAACTTCATCAAGATCGTCGTCACCGACGATCAGGGCCGCTACATGCTGCCCGACCTGCCGGCCGCAAACTACAACGTGTGGGTCCGCGGTTACGGGCTGGTTGACTCGAAGCCCGTGCAGACGAAACCGACGTCGACCGCGTTGACGTTGCGCGCGGAGGCAGCGAAGACACCGCAGGAAGCCGCGAAGGTGTATCCCGGCAACTACTGGCTGTCGATGCTCGAGCCGCCCGCCAAGAGCGAGTTCCCGGGAACCGGCAACCCGCCGCAGGGCAACGGCCTCGGCGCCGCGATGGACTCGCAGGATCGCTGGGTCTATTCGCTCAAGTCCGATTGCAACTTCTGCCATCAGCTTGGCAACCAGCTGACGCGCACCGTCGATCACGTATTCAAGGCCAAACCCGAGCTGAAGACGCATGCCGAAGCCTGGGAATGGCGCCTCGGCACCGGCGTGCGCGGCACGTCGATGTATAGCGTCCTCAACAACCAGGGCCAGGCGCGGTCGCTGAAGGTCTACGCCGACTGGACCGAGCGTGTTGCCAAGGGCGAAGTTCCGTCGCAAGCGCCGCCGCGGCCAAAAGGCGTTGAGCGCAATCTCGTGCTGACGCTGTGGGACTGGGGCACCGACCACTCCTTCATGCACGACGAGATCACGACCGATCGTCATCATCCGACGGTCAACGGTGGCGGACCGGTGTATGCGGTGTCAGCCGGACACGGCCAGCTCGTCATCCTCGATCCGAAGACGAATCGCACAGAGGAACTCGATATCCCGACGCGCGAGCCGCGCGAAAAGGTGCCGTCGCGCTTCCCAAAGCCGAATCGGCCGTCACTCTGGTGGGGCGATGAGTGGCTCTGGTCCAATCCGCCGTACAACCCTGCGGATCCGCACAACCCGATGCTGGACAGCAAGGGCCGTGTGTGGATGACGTCGAAGATCCGCGGGAATCAGGATCCGGCGTGGTGCGCCGATCCGAGCAACAAGTTCGCGGCATGGTTCCCGCTGCGCAGCAGCGGACGTCAGGCGTCGTTCTACGACCCCAAGACAAAGCAGTTCACGCTGATCGACACCTGCTACGCAACGCACCACCTGCAGTTCGACAACGACGCGAACGAGACCGTGTACTTCAACGAGCTGTCAGGTCCGATCGTCGGCTGGATCGACTCGAAGGTCTACGACGAGACCAAGGACGAGAAGAAGGCCAACGGCTGGTGCGGCCAGGTGGTGGACACCAACGGCGACGGCAAGATCTCCGCTCCGCCATGGAACCAGATCACTGGACGCGGCGAGTCGATCCTCTACAGCGGCGATACGGCTGGCGGTAACGCGCAAGCCGGGCGTGGTGCTCGTGGCGCAGGGGCCACACCGCAGGCCGGTGGCCCGGATCCGAAGCTGGACACGCTCGTCGGCTACAGCCTCTACGGCGTCGTCCCGAGCCCGGTTGACGACTCGATATGGGGAGCGGCGGAACGCGTCCCGGGTTTCCTGATCCGCGTCGATCGCGGCAAGAACCCGCCGCAGTCGTGCATGACCGAGGTCTACAAGGTCCCGGCGCCTGGTCTCGACCCGCGTGGTCTCGACGTCGATCGCAACGGCGTGGTGTGGACCGCCCTCGCGGCCAGCAGCCACCTCGCCAGCTTCGATCGCCGCAAGTGCAAGTCGCTGACCGGGGCGCGCAAGACCGACGGCAGCGATTGCCCGGAAGGCTGGACGCTCTATCTGACAGACGGTCCAAAGCTGAAAGGCACGAACATCCCGTCGGACTTCCACTATTACAACTGGGTGGATCAGTACAACTCGCTCGGGCTCGGGGAAAACAAACCGATAGCAACCGGATCGAACTCCGACTCGCTGCTCGTGCTCGATCCGCAGACGAAGACGTGGGTCACGCTGCGCGTGCCGTATCCGCTCGGCTTCTATGCGCGCGGTCTCGACGGCCGCATCGACGATGCGAAGGCCGGGTGGAAAGGTCGCGGGCTGTGGGCGAACTACGGCACGCACTTCGTGTGGCACATCGAAGGCGGCAAGGGCACCAAGGGGAAGATGGTGCACTTCCAGCTACGGGATAACCCGCTGCAGCGCTGAACCCAGGTTCAGCGTTCAAAGGGTGCAAAAGGTTCAGAAGGTTTCGTTCAGCAGGTTTCAAGTGAACCACATGAACGAGACCTCCTGAACCAATTGCACCATTTGAACCTCTTGAACCATCGCATGTTCATTTCAGTTCAGGAGTTCTTATGCGTGGTGTCCGGTTACTGATCATGGCAAGTCTGTTCGCGGGCGGCGCGCCGGCGCTGACGGCAGCACCGGCGAACGGCGCCATCGACATGCGCGAGACCGCCGGGCCGCTCGAGCAACAGGCCAAGGTGATTACGCAGTTGAATCAGCTGCCGAAGCGCAAGAGCACCGACTTCGCCGCCTATCCGTGGGAACTGCGGCGGATGGGGGCGCGGGCTGCGCTGTTCGTCCAGGTGACCGTCGACACTGCCGGCCGCGTGGTGGAGTTGCGCCGCGCTCAGGGTCCGCTGCTGCAGACGGCGATCGGATCGCCGACGGACGAAGCGGCCGGGAAGGCTGCTGTTGACGCCGTGCTGCGCTCCGTGTCGGAAGCGCTCAACGACTGGCGTTTCGAGGCGCCCGCCGCTGGTCCGGTCACGTTCCAGTTGTCGTTCGGTTTCGCCGGCGGGCAGGCCAGCTACGCACTGGCCGATCCGGCGGAAGTTCTGCCGAAGCAGCTCGCCGCGTCGGCATGGGCGTCTGCCACCGGCGCCATGCCGACGGGAGCGGGACTCAAGATTCCAAAGAAGACCAAGTATGTGAAGCCGGTCTATCCGAAGACCGCGATCGATTCGCGCGTGCAGGGCGATGTCGTGCTCGAGGTCGTCATCGACACCAACGGAGCCGTTGCAGACACGCGCGTCCTCAAGTCGATCCCGCAGCTCGATCAGGCGGCGATCGAGGCGACGCTGCAGGCGAAGTACCAGCCGGTGCAGGTCAACGGCATTCCCGTGCGCGTGCTTTCCACCGTGACGCACAGCTTCTCGTTCAAGACGAAGGCCGAGTAGCTGGATAGTTGGTAGTTGGCTAGTTAGATAGTTCGTAGTTGAAATCGGTGGGCACCCCTTTCAGGGGTGCCGCGAAGGGCGCCCTTGCGGCGCCCTTCGTCTGTACGTAGTGTCTTGACCTTCGCACACCGCGACGATAGGCTCCGCGCCATGAAGATCGTCGCCCGACTCCTCGTCGTCCTGTTCGTCACCGTTGGCCTTCGCGCGCAGGTGCAGCCACCGCCGGCACCGTGGCGCGGGGCGGGACCGACGCCGTGCGTCGGCAGTGACGGCGGCGTGATCAAGTGTCCGTCGTCGCCGGCGGCGACTGCGATTCGCGCCGGCCGCCTCTTCGACAGCAAGACGGGCCAGATCCGCACGAAGCAGGTGATCGTCATCGACGCCGGCAAGATCACCGCGGTCGGTCCCGAGGGCCAGGTCAAAGTGCCTGCGGGCGCACGCGTCATCGATCTGTCGTTGGCGACGGTGCTGCCGGGCCTGATCGACGCTCACACGCACATGTTCAACACGCCGAAGGACGGCATGACGCGCGAGCAGTCGACGCTGATCGCCATTCACAACCTGCAGGCGGACCTGCACGCCGGCTTCACGTCGGCCCGGGACATGAGCTCGCATGCGAACGGCTACGGCGACGTGGACATCCGCAATGCGATCAATGAGGGGCGCATCGACGGGCCGCGCTATCAGGTCGCCGGCCGAGGCATTGTCTGGGTGAACGCCGCCAATGCGGCACCGAACAATCCGCTCGCCAGCATCGTCGTTCGCAACGTCGATGAAGCGCGCGCGGCCGTTCGCGATCACGTGGATCACGGCGTGGACTGGATCAAGCTGTTTCCGACGGGCGCATACTCATTTGCCGCAAACGGCGACGCCCAGTACGCGTTGACCTATCCGGCCAATGTGCTGCAGGCGCTCATCGACGAAACTCACAAGCTCGGACGCAAGGCCGCGTGTCACGTGCTCGGCGGCGAGGGTCAGAAGAACGCGATCACGGCCGGCTGCGACACGATCGAGCACGCGTTCGGTCTGACGCAGGGCGAGGCCAACCTGATCGTGCAGAAAGGACTCTCCTACGATCCGACCTTCGTCCGCTATCTCGAACCGTACATGGACGACAACGACACCAAGAGTACCGGCGGCAAGTTCCGCATGATTCCGATCTTCGAGCGAGCCGTGACGCTGGCCGCGGCCACGAAGGGGATGCGGATGATGCTCGGCAGCGGAGCCGACGGATCGACGTACGTGCATGGAACGCAGGCGCTCGACTTCGAGGCGTTCGTCACGCGCGCACACATGACTCCGGCGCAGGCGATCCAGGCAGGAACGATCAACAACGCAGCGGCGCTGGGCTGGAGCGATCGCGTCGGCTCGGTCGAAGCCGGCAAGTTCGCCGACATCGTCGCCGTGTCCGGCAATCCGCTCACCGACATCACGGAGCTTCAGCGCGTGACGTTCGTGATGAAGGGTGGAAAAGTAGTCCGAAGCGATCTGAAATGAGGCGCTGGGGAGTCCTCGCAGCGATCGCGTGGTTCGCCATCGCGCCTGATTCGATCGCCCAGTCCGGCAACACGTCATCTCAACCGACTCTGCGGTTCGACGTCACCTCAGTGAAGGAGAACCTCAGTGTCTCCGGTTTTCAGGCAGTCACGATCACACCCGATACGTTGAAGATGCCGAACCGAACCGTCATCGAGATGATCCAGTGGGCATACAACCTGCCCGCTCGCGACATCGTCGGGGAACCTGCATGGGCTCACAGTCGCCGATTCGACGTCGACGGCCGCGTCATCGGAAATATCGCAACAGTGACTCAACTTCGGGCGATGATGCGAACGCTTCTCGCCGAACGATTCGCGTTGCGTGCGGGCTACGAGAGCAAGATCGGACCGGTGTATGCGCTTACGATCAATCGATCAGGCGGGAAGCTCGGGCCGGGAATGCTCGCTTCAACCGCAAACTGCAAAACCGTGCCTGCAGACGGCTTCGTGCCGACTGTCGACAAGAGGGAGGGCGATGGGTTCTGCGGTATGAGCGTCGCCAGCAGCAATGGGTCCGTGATTTGGTTTGGCGGGCTTCGCGCGACCACCACAGAGTTGGCCAGAAGCTTGTCGCGTTATCTCGATCGGCCTGTCATCGACCAGACGGGTCTCACCTCCCCGTACGATTTCGTCGTGACGCCCATTCCCGCAGCGACGCCCAACACTGCGGCGGCTACCCCACTCACAGGCGCTGAAATCTTTACCGCGATCCAGGAACAACTGGGACTGCGGCTTCGACCGGACAATGGAGAAGTCGAAGTGCTAGTAATTCGCAACCTGGCATCACCGACGGAAAATTAGGTGTCGACAGGGGGAAATCGGGCGGAACGATTCATCCGCGCGTTTCCGTCGTCGCGTTCGAATTGCCTCGAATCGCTCGGTAGTTTTGAGCCGGTAGGATCGGCTGCCACAGTGATCAGTGGCGGCGATCCCTCGAGGCGACGCGATCAGCGAAGACTGTAAAAACGCGCTGGAGGCTTACCACCGGCGACGGCGCCACAAGAAGCAAGAAAGATAAACGTGTGCCTTCGGCAACGGCCGGAAGCGCGTTTTTTCCGCGGCGACGAGCGGGATCGTCCGCCGCTGATCACTGTGGTCCTTCTTTGTGGACAGGCCGACCTGAAGGTCGGCCTCTACTCTTCTTCGATCCCTTTACTGATGCGGAACACGTGGCCGTCCGGATGACGGACGTGCATCTCGCGGACGTTCCACGGCATGTCGGTCGGCGGCCACGTTACCTCGAGGCCCTGCTCGACGCACCGTCGATGAATCGCATCGACATCGTCCACCCAGATCGACATCCATGCGCCCTGGTCGGCCGCGTCGTTGTCGTTGGGGCCGAACGTCGCGGTCACGTCGCTCTTGCCGCGGCCGCCCTGCGCGCCCTCGCACAGAAAGATCTCGCACGGGCCGGCGCAGACGCCGCCGAAATCCGGCGGCTCGCCCCACGCCCACGCCTTCTCCCATCCGAGCTTTTCGAACCAGGCAAAGCTCTCTTCGATGTTGGAGACGTTGAGAATCGGTGTGAGCCGCTTCGGCTTCATAGCTACTTCTTACGGACGAACTTCATCAGCATCCCGTTGACTGAGTCTGCCACGTAGAGATCGTTGCGCGGGCTGATGGCGAGGAAATGCGCTTCGCCAAACTCGCCCGGGCCGGTGCCGGGTTTCCCCATCGCCGCCAGCACCTTGCCGTTCAGATCGAGCCGCAGCAGCTGGCCGGCGAAGCCGTTCACCATGTACGCCTCATCGCGACCGAATGCCACGCTGCACGGCAGCCCCTTGTACTTCTGCTCGCGCACGAACGTGCCGTTGCTGTCGAACACCTGCACGCGCTGGTTCTCGCGATCCATCACCCACAGCAGACCCTTGCCGTCGATGACGATGCCGTGGGCGACCACGAACTGGCCAGGCTCCTTGCCCTTGCCGCCCCACTGCTTGATGAAACGGCCGTCCTTGTCGAACTTCAGCACGCGTGCGTCGCCGCCGGCGCCGGGCGTATGCCCCTGCGCGACGAAGATGTCGCCGTTGGCGGCGATCGCGACGTCGTTCGGCTGATTGAGGAGGTGGGAGCCGGCGGTCTCGTTCCACTCGCCCGCCTGACCCTTCGTGCCGATCGTCAGCAGCACCTGTCCGGCTGGATTCAACTTCACCACGGTGTGAGCGCCGACGTCAGTCGCCCAGAGATTGCCGTCGCGATCGATCTTCAACCCGTGCGAGCGGGTGAACATGCCATCGCCGAACGAGCGCACGAACCCGCCGTTCTCGTCGAACTCGAAGAAGGCCTGCGCCCCGCGCGTCAGGACATAGATGTGTCCGCGCGCATCGAACGCGACCGCTGCCGCGGCGCCCATTTTCGATCCTTCGGGCAACTTGATGGCGTCGGGCACGAACGTGTAGTCGAGCTCCGGCGCGGTTTCCGGAACAAGCAGCGCCGGGTCGGACGGCCGTTGCGCGAGAAGCGGGGCCGCCAGGAACAAACAGGCGAAGAAAACGAAGATTCGTTTCATGGATCGCTCCAGAGGGGTGCGACTATAACATCAGGGAACAGTCGGACCGCGACGGTGTCTAAGGTCTAGATTCGAAGGAGGCGGCATGTCTTCACTGCGCACCCTGCTCTGCGGTTTCCTGGGGGCCTTCATCGCCATCGCCGGTCTGTCCGCGCAGGACGTGCGCGACACGATCGGGCCGATCGAAAAACAGGCGCAGGCCAACCCGATCACGCCCGAGAACCCGATCCCAAGACGGACGTTCTCGGTTCCTCCTGCCTACCCCGCCGAGGCAAGCGGGATCAACGCCGTGGGCACCGTCTCGCTCGTGGCCACCATCGACGAAACGGGTCGCGTCGTCGAGATCCGGAAGGCGCGCGAACCACTGGTGCTGACGCAGTCCACTCCCCAGAATCCGACAGCCGTGCGCCTTGCCGGCGAGGCGCTCGTGCGCGACGCCGCGGGCGCACTGCGCCGCTGGACCTACGACCCTCCGGCGAAAGGGCCCCTGGCCTTCACCGTGTCGTTTTCGTTCAAGCCCGGCGCCGAGCCGGCGACGACACAGAGCGCCTCGGTTCCGCCATCTGGCGTGACGAACCTTTCGACCTTTGTGAGCACCCCTGGTGCACCTGGAGCGATGCAACCGGTGCGCGTGGGCGGCCAGGTCAAAGCGCCAACACAGATCAAGAAGGTGCAGCCGGTCTACCCTGCTGAAGCGCAGGCGGCCAAGGTCCAGGGCATCGTGATCATGGAGGCGACGATCGGAGTCGATGGCCGGGTGACCGACGCCAAAGTGCTGCGTTCGGTTCCGCTGCTCGATCAGGCGGCTGTGGATGCGGTCAGGCAGTGGGAGTACACGCCGACGCTGCTGAACGGCACCGCGGTTCCGATCATCATGACCGTCACGGTGACCTTCAACCTGGCGCCAGCAGCACCACCTGCCCCGCCGCTGAATTAGCTGGCTCTTTAGGCCCTTCGGCCTTCGGCCTTGGGCCTTGGGCCTATTTGATCAGCGGCTCGATCGCCGCGCGGACCCGCATCGCCACCTGGTACGGGTCCGTCGCCTGGACCTCGGGGTTGAACGTCTCGAACGAGACGGCGCCCGCGTACTTCTTCTTCTTCAGCGCCTCGATAATTCTGCGCAGCGGCGCGATCCCTTCGCCGGGGAACTTGCGGTCTGGCTGCCCCTGAATTTCGCGAGGCGGGTCCGCCGGTACATCCTCGAAGTGGAGGTGGTGCAGCTCACCGTCTCGCAACAACTCGAGGTCCTCGAACTTACTGATGCCGCCCCAGAAGTGGTACGTGTCCATCATCACTTTGTAGTTCGGATGGTTGGTTTCGCGCACCAGCTGCAGCGCCGTCGGCAGCGAGCCGGCAAACCGCGACGTACGGGCGTGCTCCAGCATCAGCGTCACACCGAACGGTTTCGCGATCTCCGCCGCCTCGCGCATGTTGTCGACGCCGCGCTTGTAGTCGTCCTTGGTATAGGTGCCGGTGCCGGCTGACGGCGTCACCAGGCGATCGGCGCCGATCGCCTGCGCCATCTCGACCTTCCACTTCAACTCTTCGATGCTCTTCAGGCGCTGATCGCCCGGCTCCATGAGGAAGAGTTGGTTGCTCGACGAGGCCGCCAGCAATCCGAGGTCGTCGAGCAGTTTCTTCGCGGCCATGGGTCCGCCTTCTTTCTTGGCGAACTCCTGGACCTTGACGAGGTTCGGCTCGACGTAGCGGACACCGGCCTTCGCGTAGCCCTCCATCGCCTGGCGGAAGTCGAACCGATCGGAGCTCGCCTCGTGCATGCACACCGTCAGCCCGCTGCCGAGTCGCGGCGGCGGTACCGGAGTCTGCCCCTTGGACGCCGGAGCCTGGGCGAAGGCGGCGCGCTGCGGGAACAGTAACGGAACGGCGGCCAGAGCGAGAAAGTGACGGCGCTTGAGTTCGTGCATGGCTACTATTGATCCTCGTAGTGTCCGGCCTTAGG
>Ga0207659_10002674_pt1 | contig 10616 bp, 7 predicted proteins | sample KBSM43metaG_FD_184330 | JGI IMG/M metagenome (GOLD analysis project Ga0207659, IMG submission 184330) | Miscanthus rhizosphere microbial communities from Kellogg Biological Station, Michigan, USA - KBS M4-3 metaG (SPAdes) (version 2) | ecosystem: Host-associated > Plants > Roots > Rhizosphere >...
GCTCGCTGCAGCAGGGCGACCTTTTCGTTGCGCTGAAAGGCGAGCGCTTCGATGCGCACGACTTTCTCGGCCAAGCAAAGGCAAGTGGTGCGGTCGCGGCGCTCGCCGAGCGCGGCCTCGCCGAAGCGGGCTTGGCCGGCCTCGAAGTCAGCGACACGCAGCAGGCGCTGACCGATCTGGCCGGCGCCTGGCGACGCCGCTTCGAGCTGCCGCTGATCGCAGTCGCCGGCAGCAACGGCAAGACCACCGTGACGCAGATGATCGCGTCGATCCTGCGTGCCTGGCTCGGCGACGGCGCGCTGGCGACGCGCGGCAACTTCAACAACCACATCGGCGTGCCGCTGACCTTGCTGCGTCTGCGGCAAGACCAGACGACGCAGCATCGCGGCGCGGTGATGGAGCTCGGCATGAACCACCCGGGCGAGATCGGCGCGCTGGCTGCGCTCGCCGCGCCGACCGTCGCGCTGGTCAACAACGCGCAGCGCGAGCACCAGGAGTTCATGGCCAGCGTCGAGGCGGTCGCGCGCGAGAACGGCGCTGCGATCGAGGCGCTCGGACCGGCCGGCGTCGCGGTGTTCCCGGCCGACGACGCCCATGCCGGCATCTGGCGCGAGCTCGCCGGCGCGCGCCGCACCTTCACGTTCGCGCTCGAAGGCAACGCCGACGTAACCGGCGGCGCCGAATGGCAAACCGATCGCTGGCAGGTCGAGATCCGCACGCCGGCCGGCACGGTCTCGACCCGGCTCGCCGCAGCCGGCATGCACAACGTCAAGAACGCGGTTGCTGCGACCGCCTGCGCGCTTGCGGCCGGCTGCCCGCTCGATGCGATCGGCGCCGGCCTCGCAGCCTTCGCACCGGTCAGCGGCCGCTCGCAGACGAAGGCGTTCGAGCGCGCCGGCCGTACGGTCACGCTGATCGACGACACCTACAACGCGAACCCGGATTCGGTGCGCGCCGCGATCGACGTTCTCGTCGGGCTGCCAGTTCCGCGCTGGCTCGTGCTCGGCGACATGGGTGAGGTCGGCGACCAGGGCGTCGCGTTCCATGCCGAAGTCGGCGCATACGCGAAGGAGCGCGGGATCGAGACCCTGTGGACCGTCGGCAAGCTCTGCACCCATGCCGCCGATGCGTTCCAAGGGGCGCGCCATTTCGACGATGTCGCGAGCCTGATCGCCGCGCTCGCCCAGGCTCCGGCGTGCAGCGCGGTGCTCGTCAAGGGCTCGCGCTTCATGAAGATGGAACAGGTCGTCGCCGCGCTGCTTGCGGTTCCCGGAGCGCCGCATGCTGCTTAGCCTGGCTCAGTGGCTGCAGACGCTGTCGCCGGAGTTCGCCTTCTTTCGCGTGTTTCAGTACATCACCTTCCGCGCCGTGATGGCTGCGATGACCGCGCTGCTGATCGGCCTCGCGTTCGGGCCGTGGGTCATCAAGCGGCTGACGACATTGAAGATCGGCCAGCCGATCCGCGACTACGGCGTCTCGACGCATCTGGTCAAGAGCGGCACGCCGACGATGGGCGGCGTGCTGATCCTGATCGGCATCGGCGTCTCGACCCTGCTCTGGTTCGACTGGAGCAACCGCTTCGTCTGGATCGTGATGGTCGTGACGATCGGCTTCGGCGCGATCGGCTGGTCCGACGACTGGCGCAAGGTCGTGCACAAAAACCCGGAAGGCATGCCGTCCCGCGAGAAGTACTTCTGGCAGTCGATGATCGGCCTGATCGCCGCGCTCTACCTCGCCTTCAGCGTCTCCGAGACCTCGAACCTGCGCGTGTTGCAGCTCTTCCTGCGCTGGGTGCAGAGCGGCTTCTCGAACGACCTGCCGCCGAAGGCCGACCTGATCGTGCCGTTCTTCAAGACGATCAGCTATCCGCTCGGCGTGTTCGGCTTCATCGCGCTGACCTACTTCGTGATCGTCGGCGCGAGCAATGCGGTCAACCTGACCGACGGCCTCGACGGCCTCGCGATCATGCCGGTCGTGATGGTCGGCTCGGCGCTGGGTGTGTTTGCGTACGTCACCGGCAGCTCGGTCTACAGCCGCTACCTGCTGTTCCCCTACATCCCGGGCGCCGGCGAGCTGTTGATCTTCTGCGCCTCGATGGCGGGGGCGGGCCTCGCCTTCCTCTGGTTCAACACCCATCCAGCCCAGGTCTTCATGGGTGATGTCGGTGCGCTTGCGCTCGGCGGCGCGCTCGGCACGATCGCGGTGATCACGCGCCAGGAGATCGTGCTCGGGATCATGGGCGGCGTCTTTGTCGTCGAAGCGCTGTCGGTGATGGCGCAGGTGATGTGGTTCAAGTACACGCGCAAGCGCTACGGCGAGGGCCGGCGCTTCTTCAAGATGGCGCCGCTGCACCACCACTTCGAGAAGTCCGGCTGGAAGGAGACGCAGGTCGTCGTCCGGTTCTGGATCGTCACGATGCTGCTCTGCCTGGTCGGGCTCGCGAGCCTGAAGCTGCGCTGATGGACTTCCTCCAAGACACCCCGGTGCTCGTTCTCGGCCTCGGCGAGTCCGGCCTGGCGATGGCGCGCTGGGCCGCGCGCACCGGCGCGCAGGTCCAGGTCTGGGATTCGCGCGAGACGCCGCCGAACGCCGCCGCGTTGCGCGAGCAGGTGCCGTCGGCGACGCTCTTCGGCGGCGCGCTCGACGCCGCGTCGTTCGAGAGCGCGACGGTCGTGTTGAAGAGCCCGGGCCTGGCCGCCGGCGACTCGCGCATCTCGCCGTTCCTGACTGCTGCACTCGCCCGCGGCGCGCGCGTGTCGAACGAGCTCGACCTGTTCGTGCAGGCGCTCGCCGATCTGCGCGCGAGCCGCGACTACGCGCCGAAGATCGTCGCGATCACGGGCACCAACGGCAAGACGACAACGACGGCGATGGCCTCGCAGCTGATCGAGCGCACCGGCCTGCGCGTCGCGATGGCCGGCAACATCGGGCCGACGATGCTGCAGACCCTGGCCGATGCGCTCGATGCCGATGCGCTGCCGGAGGTCTGGGTCCTCGAGCTGTCGAGCTTCCAGCTCGATGGGGTCGAGGGCTTCGAGCCAAGCGCCGCGACGATCCTCAACATCACGCAGGACCACCTCGACTGGCACGGCTCGATGGCGGCCTATGCCGCCGCGAAGGGGCGCGTGTTCGGCGCGCGCGCGGTGATGGTCGTCAACCGCGACGACCCGGCGGTCGAGCAGCTCGCGCAGGAACGTGCGGTGCGACCGGCGCCGAAGGCGGTGCGCGGCAAGACGCCGCGCGTCGTCGAGCGCAGGATCGTCCGCTTCGGCCTGACGCCGCCGCAGGTCGCCGGCGATTTCGGCCTGTCGGTCGAGAACGGCATGGCCTGGCTGGTCCGTGCGATGCCGGTCGACGAGACGGTGAAGCGGAGCCCGCGGGCCGGTGCTTCGGCCGCACCGGCCGAGGACATCGTGGTCCAGCGCCTGATGCCGGCCGATGCGCTGCGCGTGCGCGGCCGCCACAACGCCGCCAACGCGCTCGCCGCACTGGCGTTGGCGACCGCGATCGGCTGCCCACTCGCGCCGATGCTGCATGGCCTGCGCGAGTACGGCGGCGAGCCGCACCGGGTCGAGCACATCGCGACGCTGGACGGTGTCGACGCGTTCGACGACAGCAAGGGCACCAACGTCGGCGCGACGGTCGCTGCGCTGCGCGGGCTCGGCGACGACAAGGCGCCGGCCAAGCTGGTCGTGATCCTCGGCGGCGACGGCAAGGGGCAGGACTTCGGGCCGCTGGTCGAGCCGGTGCGCCGCCATGTCCGTGCCGTCGCGACGATCGGCCGCGATGCGGCGGCGATCGAGGCGGTGCTGGCGCCGACCGGCGTCGCGCTCGAGCGCCATGCGTCGCTGGAGGCGGCCACGCGCTGGTGCTTCGGGCAGGCGCGCCGCGGCGATGCGGTGCTGTTGAGCCCGGCTTGCGCGAGTCTCGACATGTTCCGCAACTACGGCCACCGCGCCGAGGTCTTCGTCGCCGAGGTGCAGGCGATCGCGGCTGAGCATGGGGTCGTGGCATGACCCGTGGCTCAACCCTGCTGACGTGGGCTTGCACCGTCGTGCCCAGCATCGAGGCGACTCCATGAGCGCGCGCACCGACGCTGCCGAGCGCCCCGGCCCGTTCGCTCGCCTCGCGGCGGCGCTGAGCACCCGTGCGCTGGCCGCCGGGGCGCGCGGCCTGCTGCCGTCGCGCCAGGACGCCGAGGCGATCCCGGTGCGCGAATGGATCAGCATCGACCATGGTCAGCCGGCGCGCCTGCTCGGCTTCGATCGCGCGCTGGTCTGGGTCGTCATCGCGATGCTCGCGCTCGGCCTCGTGATGGTCTACAGCGCTTCGGTCGCGATGCCCGACAACCCGAAGTTCGCGCGCTACGTGCAGACCTACTTCCTGACCCGCCATGCCGTCTCGATCGCGATCGCGTTCATGGTCGGCCTGATCGTCGTGCAGGTGCCGGTGTCGGTGTGGGAGAAGGCGTCGCCGTGGATCTTCGTCGCGACCCTGCTGCTGCTGATCGTCGTGCTGCTGCCATTCGTCAGCAAGCCGGTCAACGGCGCGCGCCGCTGGATCCAGCTGCCGATGATGAACTTCCAGCCGTCCGAGCTCGCGAAGGTCGCGATCGCGATGTACGCCGCCGGCTACATGGTGCGGCGGATGGACGTCAAGGAGAACTTCTTCCGCGCGGTGACGCCGATGGCGGTGGCGATCGCAGTCGTCGGCCTTCTGCTGCTGGCCGAACCGGACATGGGCGCCTTCATGGTGATCGCGGCGATCGCGATGGGCATCCTGTTCCTCGGCGGCGTCAATGGCCGGATGTTCCTGCTGATCACCGCGGTGCTGATCGGCGCCTTCGTGCTGATGATCTCGACCTCGGAGTGGCGGCGCGAGCGCATCTTTGCGTACCTGAACCCGTGGGATGAGAAGTACACGCTCGGCAAGGCCTACCAACTGTCGCACTCGCTGATCGCGTTCGGCCGCGGCGAGATCTTCGGCCAGGGCCTCGGCTCGAGCGTCGAGAAGCTGCACTACTTGCCGGAGGCGCACACCGACTTTCTGCTCGCGGTGATCGGCGAGGAGCTCGGCTTCGTCGGCGTCGCCTGCGTGATCGTCGCGTTCTTCTGGCTGGCGCGGCGCCTCTTCCACATCGGCCGCCAAGCGGTGGCGCTCGACCGCGTGTTCGCCGGCCTGTTCGCGCAGGGTATCGGCATCTGGGTCGGCGGTCAGGCCTTCATCAACATGGGCGTCAACCTGGGCGTGCTGCCGACCAAGGGGCTGACGTTGCCGCTGATGAGCTACGGCGGGTCGGCGATCGTGATGAACGTGATCGCGCTCGCCATCGTGCTGCGCATTGATATTGAGAATAGGCAACTTATGCGTGGAGGCCGCGCATGAGCGCATCCGCCGACACCGACCTGCGCTTCGAAGCCGCACCGCGCCATCTGGTCGTCGTCGCGGCGGGCACCGGTGGCCATGTGATCCCGGGGCTCGCGGTCGCCCAGAAGATGCAGGCGCGCGGCTGGAGCGTCAGCTGGCTCGGCACCACGCACGGCATGGAGAACCGCCTGGTCCCGCCGACCGGCATCCCGATGGACACGGTGCCGTTCTCGGGGCTGCGCGGGAAGGGCTTGCTGCACACCGTGACCGGCGCCGTCAAGCTGTTCGGTGCGTTCGGGCGCTGCCTCGCGACCCTGCGCCGGCGCCATGCCGATGCGGTGCTGGCGATGGGCGGCTACCTGTCGTTCCCGGGCGGTGTCGCCGCGTGGCTGCTGCGCAAGCCGCTGATGCTGGTCAACGCCGATGCGGCGCTGCTGCTGAGCAATCGTGCGCTGCTGCCGTTCGCCGAACGGATCGCGTTCGGCTTCGACGGCGAAGCGGCGCGCTGGACCAAGGACGCGATCGTCACCGGCAATCCGGTGCGGGCCGAGATCGAGACCGTGCCGGAACCGGCCGAGCGCTTCGCCGGCCGGACCGGTCCGCTGCGCCTCCTCGTCGTCGGCGGCAGCCTCGGTGCCTCGGTGCTGAACGACTGTGTGCCGAAGGCGCTGGCTCTGATCGACGCGGCATGGCGGCCCGACGTCACGCATCAGACCGGCCAGGCTCACCACAAGCCGGTGCAGGCGGCCTACGCGAAGCTCGGCGTGCGCGCCGAAGTGCTGCCGTTCGTCGACGACATGGCCGCGCGACTCGCATCCTGCGACCTCATCGTCTGCCGGGCCGGCGCGGTGACCGTCAGCGAGCTGTGCGCCGCCGGCGTGGCTGCCGTCCTCGTGCCGCTCGTCGTCAGCACCACCTCGCACCAGCGCGACAACGCCGAATGGCTGGCGGGACGCGGCGCCGGGGTGCATTTGCCGCAGGCCGAGCTGTCGCCGCGCGGCCTCGCCGACCTGATCGGCGGCCTGACGCGCGACAAGCTGCTCGGGATGGCGACCAAGGCGCGCGCCCTCGCGAAGCCGAAGGCCGCCGCGCGCGTCGCCGACGAACTCGACCGTCTGGTGCCGGCATGAAGCACGCAGTCAAGCACATCCACTTCGTCGGCATCGGGGGCGCCGGCATGAGCGGCATCGCCGAGATCCTTCACAACCTCGGCTACACGGTGTCCGGCTCCGACCAGGCGCGCAACGCGACGACGCGGCGGCTCGCCTCGCTCGGCATCCGCATCGCCGAAGGGCACGACGCCGCGAACGTGGCCGGCGCCGAGGCGGTGGTCACGTCGACCGCGGTGAAGGGCGACAACCCCGAGGTGATGGCGGCGCGCGCCAAGCGCGTGCCGGTGGTGCCGCGCGCGGTGATGCTGGCCGAGCTGATGCGCCTGAAGCAGGGCATCGCGATCGCCGGCACCCACGGCAAGACGACGACGACGAGCCTCGTCACCAGCGTGCTCGCCGAGGCCGGGCTCGATCCGACCTTCGTGATCGGCGGCCGGCTGAACGCCGCCGGCGCGAATTCGCGCCTCGGCAAGGGCGACTACATCGTCGTCGAGGCCGACGAGTCCGATGCGTCGTTCCTGAACCTGATGCCGGTGATGGCGGTCGTCACCAACATCGACGCCGACCACATGGACACCTACGGCCATGACGTCACGCGGCTGAAGCAGGCGTTCGTCGAGTTCATCCACCGGATGCCGTTCTACGGCGCCGCAATCGTCTGCGCCGACGATGCCGGCGTGCGCTCGATCGTGCCGATGATCTCGCGCCCCCTGGTCAGCTACGGCTTCGGCGCCGATGCGATGGTGCGGGCGGTCGACGTCGAGGCCGACGCCGGCACGATGCGCTTCACGGTGCAGCGCCGCAACGGCGTGCGCATGCCCGACCTGCGCGTCACGCTCAACCTGCCGGGCGACCACAACGTGCTGAACGCGCTCGCCGCGATCGCGGTCGCGACCGAGCTGGAGCTGCCCGATGCGCCGGTAGTCAAGGGCCTCGCCGAGTTCCACGGCGTCGACCGCCGCTTCGAGCGCTACGGCGAGCAGCCGGTGCTGGGCGGCGGCACCTTCACATTGATCGACGACTACGGCCACCACCCGGTCGAAATGGCGGCGACCCTCGCCGCGGCGCGCGGCGCGTTCCCGGGCCGGCGTCTCGTCCTCGCGTTCCAGCCGCATCGCTACACCCGCACGCGCGACTGCTTCGAGGACTTCGTCAAGGTGATCGGCGGCGCCGACGCGGTTCTGCTCGCCGAGGTCTATCCGGCCGGCGAGGCGCCGATCGTCGCCGCCGACGGCCGCGCATTGGCACGCGCGCTGCGCGTCGCCGGCAAGGTCGATCCGGTCTTCGTCGACGACATCGCCGACATGCCGCAGACGATCGTCGAGCAGGTTCGCGACGGCGACGTCGTGATCTCGATGGGCGCCGGTTCGATCGGCCATGTGCCGGCCCAGTTGCGCGATCTGCTGCAGCAAGGAGGTTCCGCATGAGCGCTTCGCCCGGCCGCCCGAAGAAGGGTTCGCTCCCGTCCGCCGGGACCGGCGGAAAGCCGAAGGGCGCGCCGTCGGGCACGAGCCCGCAGGCGTTCGGCAAGGTCGCGGTGCTGATGGGCGGCACCTCGGCCGAGCGCGAGATCTCGCTGATGTCGGGCAACGGCGTGCTGGAGGCGCTGCGCTCGCAGGGCGTCGACGCGCACGCGTTCGATCCGGCCGCGCGCGAGCTCGTCGAGTTGAAGCACGACGGCTATGCGCGCTGCTTCATCGCGCTGCACGGCCGCCACGGCGAGGACGGCAGCGTGCAGGGTGCGCTCGAGCTGCTCGGCGTGCCGTATACCGGCTCCGGCGTGCTCGCCTCGGCGATCGCGATGGACAAGGTGATGACGAAGCGGGTCTGGCTCGCCGAAGGACTGCCGACGCCGCGCTTCGTCCGCCTCGGCGCCGACGACCTCGACCCGGCACGCGTCCGCACGGTGCCCGACGACCTCGGCCTGCCGCTGATCGTCAAGCCGCCGCGCGAGGGCTCGTCGATCGGCATCACCAAGGTCGCCGGCTATTCGCAGATGTTGGACGCGGTGCGGCTCGCGGCCGGCTACGACCCCGACGTGCTGTGCGAGGAGTTCATCGAGGGCGACGAGGTGACCTGCCCGGTGCTCGGCGAAGGCGCCTCGGCGCGCGCGTTGCCGGTGGTGCGCATCGTCGCCCCGGACGGCGCCTACGACTACCAGAACAAGTACTTCACCGACAGCGTGCAGTACCTGTGCCCGAGCGGCCTGCCGCCGGCCGAGGAGGCCGAGATCCAGCGCCTCGTCCTCGCGGCCTACCGCACGCTCGGTTGCCGTGGCTGGGGCCGCGCCGACCTGATGCTGCGCCAGCGCGATCGCAAGCCCTTCCTGCTCGAGATGAACACGTCGCCCGGCATGACCGGTCATTCGCTGGTGCCGATGTCGGCGAAGGCGGCCGGGCTCGACTACGCAAGCCTGTGCGTGCGCATCCTCGCGAGCGCCGCGCTCGACTCGCCGACGAAACCGGCAACTGCAGCGGCCGCGCCTGCCGCCTGATCGATGGCCAAGACACCGCGCGCCAACCGCACCGACACGACGGCCGTGCCGACCGACGTCATGCTGATGAACGTCACCGCGGCGGTGTTCGGCACGATCGGTGCGCTCGCGGTCGTCGCGGTCGTGGCGTTCTGGCTCGCCCGGCAGCCGGCGTTCGCGTTGCGCTCGGTCCGCGTCGTCGGCGACGTCACCCGCAACAGCGTCGCGACGATCCGCGCGAATGCGATGCCGCATCTTGTCGGCAACTTCTTCACCCTCGATCTGGCGACCGGTCGGCGCGCGTTCGAGTCGGTGCCGTGGGTGCGCCAGGCGGTCGTCAACCGGGTCTGGCCGAACCGGCTGCAGGTGCGGCTCGAGGAGCACAAGCCGGTTGCGCTGTGGAGCACCGATGGCTCGGCCGAGAAGCTGGTCAACAGCTTCGGCGAGGTCTTCGAGGCCAATCTCGGCGATGTCGAGGACGACGGCCTGCCGATTCTGCAGGGCCCGGACGGCAGTGCGGCGCGCGTGCTCGGCCTGTTCCGTCGCCTCACGCCGATCCTCGCCGGACTCGATGCGCACATCGACACGCTGTCGCTGTCGGCGCGCGGCTCCTGGCGCGCCGAGCTCGACAACGGTGCCGACATCCAGCTCGGCCGCGGCAGCGACGACGAACTGGCCGAGCGCGCGCAGCGCTTCGTCGGCACGTTGGCCCAGGTGCTGTCGCGCTACGAGCGGCCGCTCGAATACGCCGACCTGCGCCACCACGACGGCTATGCGGTGCGCCTGAAGGGCATCTCGACGACGCTCGACGAGATGCAGAAGCCGGCCAAGAAATAGAACCAGGGAGCGACATGGCGAAGGAACTGAAGGATCTGGTGGTCGGCCTCGACATCGGCACCGCGAAGGTGATGGCGGTGGTGGCCGAGGTGCTGCCGAACGGCGACCTGCGCATCGCCGGCCTCGGCAGCGCGCCGGCGCACGGGCTGAAACGCGGCGTCGTCGTCAACATCGACGCGACCGTGCAGTCGATCCAGCAGGCCTTGAAGGAGGCCGAGATGATGGCCGACTGCAAGATCACGCGGGTCTACACCGGCATCACCGGCAGCCACATCCGCGGCCAGAACTCGACCGGCATGGTGATCGTGCGCGACAAGGAGGTCACGCCGGTCGACGTCACGCGGGTCGTCGAGACCGCGAAGGCGATCAACATCCCGAACGACCAGCGCCTGCTGCTGGTCGAGCCGCAGGAGTTCGTGATCGACGGCCACGAGGTCAAGGAGCCGATCGGCATGAGCGGCGGCCGCCTCGAGGTCAAGGTCCACATCGTGACCGGCGCGCAGAGCGCGGCCGAGAACATCGTCAAGTGCGTGCGGCGCTGCGGGCTCGAGGTCGACCAGCTGGTGCTGAACCCGAGTGCGTCGAGCCACGCGGTGCTGACCGACGACGAGAAGGATCTCGGCGTCGCGATCGTCGACATCGGCGCCGGCACGACCGACGTCGCGATCTTCACCGACGGCGCAATCCGCCACACCGCGGTGATCCCGATCGCCGGCGACCTGATCACGAGCGACATCGCGATGGCGCTGCGCACGCCGACCAAGGACGCCGAGGAGATCAAGGTCGAGTACGGCGTGGCGAAGCAGCTGCTCGCCGATCCGAACGAG
>Ga0207659_10002678_pt1 | contig 10613 bp, 9 predicted proteins | sample KBSM43metaG_FD_184330 | JGI IMG/M metagenome (GOLD analysis project Ga0207659, IMG submission 184330) | Miscanthus rhizosphere microbial communities from Kellogg Biological Station, Michigan, USA - KBS M4-3 metaG (SPAdes) (version 2) | ecosystem: Host-associated > Plants > Roots > Rhizosphere >...
GGCGGTGCCGGGGCGGACCTGCATCAGCCCGCGCGCGCCGGCCGAGCTCACCGCGTCGGTGCGGAATTGCGATTCCTGCAGGGCGTGGGCGAAGGCGAGCGACGGATCGACGCGCCAGCCGCGCACCGGGCGCCAGTTGGGGGTCGGATAGCGGTCGTTCGGCCCGAACCGGCTGCCGCGCGGGCCGTTATGGGCAAGGTACATCTGGGTGGCGGTGAGGTTGAGGCGGGCGGCGAGGTGGATGAGATGCTCGTGGTCGCCGGGGCTGCCGATCTCGGCCTGGCGGCGGAGCAGGGCGGCGGGGAGGTCGTTCTCGCCGATCTCGCTGAGCGCGACCGCGGCGCGGGCGTTCCTGAGGCCCTGAAGCGCGCGCCAGTCGGCCTCGGTGAAGGCGGTCATGTCGGCCGGCGCCTGGCGCAGCGCCAGGGCGCTCTGCGCGAGCAGGCCGTAGAAGGTCTCGCTCATCCGCGCCGCCGCCCGGAGACGGGCCTGGACGCGCTCCGGATGGCCGCCCGCGGTGTCCGCCCGCGCCGCCCAATAATGGCCGGCGGCGTTCAGCTCGGCGTCGGTCGAGCGGGCGGCGACGTCGGCGAAATGCTCGGCGGCGGCTTGGTAATCGCCCATCCGCCAGGCGGCGAGGCCGGACACCCATTCGGCGTGGATGGCATGCTCGGTCGGGCCGGACTGGGCGAGGTCGGCGATCCGCCGGCAATCGGCGTCCATATTGTTGAGATAATAGACCCAGGCGATGCGCTGCCGGAAGGCGGTGCGCGCTTCCTCGGAGAGCTCCTCGCTGCGGCTGTTGAGCAAAGCTTCGGCCTCGACCGGCCGGTCGTCGCGGATCAGTGGCGCGAGCAGCGGCTCGAGCTGGTCGGCGACGGCATCGCCGCGGATCGCGCGCGGCCGGGCCCGGCGCGGCTGGCCGGCGAGGCCGTAGAGCCGCTGGGTGCGCGGCAGCTCGGGCAGGGTCTCGGCGCCGCGGGCGCGGGCGAGGCGGGCGAGATCCTCGGCCTGGGGCAGCTCGGGGGCGCGGGCGAGAAGCTCGGTCAAGGGCCCGCTCTCGACCCGCGGCGAGCCCGGCATCGTATAGAGCATCGCCCGGGCGAGATCGTGCAGCGGCCCTTCGCGCATGCCGTCGAGGCGGCCGGCGGCGCCCGCCCAGTCCTGGGCGCGCAAAGCGGCGAAGACCGCGCGGTAGGAATCGCGCTCGGCCGCGCTCAGCTGCGCCTGCTGCGCCGAGGCCGGCATCGCCAGCACCATCGCCGCCGCGAGCAGCGCGCCTTTCAGGCCCTTGGTCAATTCAGCGCCTCCATCAGCATCTTGAGGTCGGCCCAGGCCAGCGCCTTCAGCGCCGGCTGCGTCAGCAGCTTTTCGGGCTTTATGGTTACCAAAGCCTTGATCCCGCCGATTTCGTGCCATTTGGCGCGGGCGCCTGCGACCGGCGCGCCGACCAGCGCCTTGCCGCAAATGTCGCCGAACAGCAGCACCGCCTTGGGCGCGGCGAGCGCGATGTGGCGGCGGGCGATCTCGGCGAGCCGGGCGGCGCTGGCCTCGTCGATCGCTCCGCTCGGGGTGCGGGCCGGCGACAAGGGCGCGAGGTAGACGGTCTCGCGGGTGCGCCCGATCGCGCCCAGCATCCGGTCGAACAGCAGCCCGGCCTCGCCGGTGAGCAGGCCGCCGTCGGCGGCGGGCATGTCGACCAGGATCATCAACCCCGACGCCGGATCGCCGGCCGGCGCGGCCCGCGCCGCCCCCGGCGCGGCCAGCGGCAGGTCCGGGCTCGCCGCCAGCCATTCGCGAAGCGCCTCGAGCGTGCCGGGAAGCGCGGCCGCCGGCGGCGCCGCGGCCTCCTTCGCTTTCGGGTTCAGCCAGTCGCGCGGCGTCTCGCCGACGATCGTGTCGACGCCGGCGTCCTGCCACCATGAGAGTGCGCTCGCCGCCCAGTTCGAGGCCATGATCCCCTTTCCCCGCAAATTCCCGCCGCTTTGGCCGCGTCCGGCCCGGGCTGGTCAATCGTAGAACTGCTGTTTATCTGCTCCTTGGGTAGGCACTTTGCGACGACAGGAGCGGCGGAGACGGTGAATGGCTGACCGGGAGTCGATGCCCTATGACGTCGTTATCGTCGGCGCCGGCCCGGCCGGCCTCGCCGCCGCCATCCGGCTGAAGCAGCTCGCCGCCGAAGCGGGCCGCGAGCTTTCCGTCTGCATCCTCGAAAAGGGCTCGGAGGTCGGCGCCCACATCCTCTCCGGCGCGGTGGTCGATCCCAAGGCGCTCGACGAGCTGCTGCCCGACTGGCGCGACCTCGATAGCCCGCTCACCGTCCCGGTGACGAGGAACGAGCATTGGGTGCTGACCGCGAAGAAGAAATATCCCTTCCCGCACGCGCTGATGCCGCCCTTCATGTCGAACAAGGGGACCTACACCGCGAGCCTCGGCAATCTCTGCCGCTGGCTCGCCGGCCAGGCCGAGGCGCTCGGCGTCGAGATCTTCCCCGGCTTCGCGGCGGCGGAGGTGCTGTTCAACGACGACGGCTCGGTGAAGGGCGTCGCCACCGGCGACATGGGCGTCGCCCGCGACGGCAGCCATAAGAGCGATTACCAGCCCGGCATGGAGCTTCACGGCCGCTACACCTTCTTCGCCGAAGGCGCCCGCGGCCACCTCACCAAGGAATTGAAGCGGATCTTCGAGCTTGAGGTGGCGAGCCAGCCCCAGGTCTACGGCATCGGCCTCAAGGAGCTGTGGGACGTCGATCCGGACCGGCACGAGCCCGGCCGCGTCATCCACACCCAGGGCTGGCCGTTGGGCGACGCCTGGGGCGGCGGCTTCCTCTACCACCAGGCGGCGGGCCAGGTCGCCTTGGGCTTCGTCGTCGCGCTCAACTACAAGAATCCCTGGCTCTCCCCGTTCGAGGAGTTCCAGCGCTGGAAGCAGCATCCGGCGATCCGCCAGTTCCTCGAGGGCGGCCGCCGCGTCTCCTACGGCGCCCGGGCGATCAACGAGGGCGGCTGGCAGGCGGTGCCGAAGCTCGCTTTCCCGGGCGGCGCCCTGATCGGCTGCGCCGCGGGCTTCGTCAACGTGCCCAGGATCAAGGGCAGCCACACTGCGATGAAATCGGGCATGCTCGCCGCCGAGGCCGCCTTCGCCGCGCTCGCCGCCGATCGGAGCGGCGACACGCTCGACGATTATGAGCCCGCGCTGCGCGGCTCGTGGATCGCGAAGGAGCTCGGCCTCGTCCGCAACGTCGAGCCTTTGGTCGCCCGCTATGGCGGCACGATCGGCACCCTGCTCGCCGGCGCCGACATGTGGATGCGCACGCTCCGCATCGGCCTGCCCTTCACCCTGCGCCACCATCCCGATCACGCCGCGCTCTGGCGCAAGGACCTCGTCCCGCCGATCGATTACCCGAAGCCCGACGGCGTCATCAGCTTCGACCGGCTCTCCTCGGTGTTCGTCTCCAACACCAATCACGAGGAGGACCAGCCGGTCCACCTGACCCTCAGGGACCAGGACGTCCCGGTCGCGATCAACCTCGCCGATTATGCCGGCCCCGAGCAGCGCTACTGCCCGGCCGGAGTCTATGAGTTCGTCGAGGAAGGCGGCGCAACCCGCCTCCAGATCAACGCGCAGAATTGCGTCCACTGCAAGACCTGCGACATCAAGGACCCGACCCAGAACATCAACTGGGTCGTCCCCGAGGGCGGAGGAGGGCCGAACTATCCCAACATGTAAGCTTGTCGTCGCCGGGATCCTGGCGCTCTCGGCCGCCGCCGCCTCCGCCCGGGTCGAGCCGGCCTCGCCGCTCAACGCCTATGTCCGCGCCCGCGCCGCCGCTTCGGCGGGAGCGCTCGAGCAGGCGAGCGCCGGCTATGCCGGAGCGCTCGCCGCCGCGCCCGACAACGAGCTGATCGCCGGCCAGGCGCTCGGCCATGCGGTCAGCGCCGGCGATTGGCCGCTCGCGCTCGATGCCGCCCATCTGCTCGAACGGCGCCATGCCATCCTCCCCGACGCCCGGCTGCTGCTCGTCGCCGAGGCCTTCAAGGCGCGCGATTGGAGCGCCGCCGCCGCCCGCATCGACGCCGTCGAGCAGGACCGGCTGTTCGCCTTCATCGTCCCGGTGCTTCGCGCCTGGCGCGCTTACGGCGCCGGCGAGGGCGATCCGCTCGCCTTCTTGCCGGCCGAGGGCGGGCAGGGCGTCACCGCCGCTTATGCCGCCGAGCATCGGCCGCTGCTGATGCTTGCCATGGGCCGGCCGGGCGCGGCGCAGGCCCTGGTCCGCGCCGCCAATTCGGCCGGCCCGCGCGGCGCCCGGCTGCGCGTCGCCGGCGCCGCCCTGCTCGTCCAGCGCGGCGACCGCGCCGGAGCGCTCGCCCTGCTCGAGGGCAACGGCGCCCCGATCGTCGCCGCCCGCGGCCTCGTCGAGGCCGGCCGGCCGCTGCCCGGCGCGATCGCCGCCGCCGATGCCGGCATGGCCGAGCTCGTCGTCCGCCTCGCGCTCGATCTCCACGCCCAGGAGCTGACCCCGCTGGCGGCGATGTTCGCCCGGCTCGGCACCTGGCTCGCGCCCGACAATAGCGAGGCCTGGCTGGTCGCCGCCGAACTGCTCTCGCAGCAGGGCCGGCAGCAGCTCGCGGTGCCGCTGCTCGCCAATGTCGCGCCGGAGGATCCGTTCGCGATCACCGCCCGCGACCAGCGCATCCGTATCCGCCTCGACGGCGGCGACCGCGACGCCGCGCTCGCCGACGCGCTCGCCGCGACCGATGCCGCCTCGGCCGGCACCACCGACTGGGTCCGCCTCGGCGAGGTCTATGGCGCGATGGGCCGCCAGGCGGAGGCGGCCGAGGCCTATCGCCGGGCGCTTGCGGTGCGCCGCGACGGCGACGACGCCCAGGCCGAATGGGTGCTCTGGCTGATGCGCGGCGGAGCGCTCGACGAGGCCGGCAACTGGCCCGAGGCGCGGGCGGCGCTGCAGCGCGCCTACCGGCTCGCCCCCGATCAGCCGTTCGTGCTCAACTATCTCGGCTACGCCCAGCTCGTCCGCCGCGAGAATGCGGCCGGCGCCGAGCGGCTGATCCGCGAGGCCCATCGCCGCGCTCCGGACAACAGCGCGATCACCGATTCGCTGGGCTGGGCGCTCTATCTGCGCGGCAGCTACGCCGAGGCGATTGCCTTGCTCGAGCAGGCGGCGCGGCTGTCGCCCGCCGACGTCGAGATCAACGAGCATCTCGGCGACGCCTATTTCGCCGCCGGCCGCCGGGTCGAGGCGCGCTTCGCCTGGAAGGCCGCCTCGGTCTACGCCGAAGGCGCCGCCGCCGCCCGCATCGCCGCCAAGATGGAAACCGGCCTTACCCGGGCGCTGGCCGCGCGTTGACCGACCAACCCTGGGAGCAGCCGTTCGGGCTGAGTTTGTCGAAGCCCTTTCTTTCTGTCTTTCGCCAAAGGAAGAAAGCCTTTCGACAGGCTCAGGGCGAACGGTAGGAGCCGCAATGCGCGAAACCGCCTATGCCAAGCTCAATCTCGCCCTCCATGTCCGGGCGCGCGAGGCGGACGGCTATCACCGGATCGAGACCCTGTTCGCCTTTTGCGAGCATGGCGACCTGTTGACCGCCGAGCGGGCCGATCTGCTGAGCTTCACCGCCACCGGCCCGTTCGCCGGCCAGCTCGGCGATCCCGGCCAGGACCTCGCCTTCCGGGCCGCCCGGGCGCTCGGCGCCACAATTGCGCTGACCCTCGACAAGCGCCTGCCCGTCGCCGCCGGCCTCGGCGGCGGCTCGGCCGACGCCGGCGCGGTGCTGCGCATGCTGGGCGGCGGACCGGACGTCGCCGCCACGCTCGGCGCCGACGTCCCTGCCTGCCTTTTCAGCCGCACCGCCCGCGGCACCGGGCGGGGCGACGAGATCGAGCCGGTCGAGATTCCCGGCCTCGCCGGCACGCCGGTGCTGCTGGTCAATCCCGGCATCCCGCTGTCGACCGCCGACGTGTTCCGCGCCTGGGACGGGATCGATCGCGGTCCGCTCGAAGCCTGGGAGCAGGGCCGCAACGACCTCGAGCCGCCGGCCCGAATCCTGGTCCCCGAGATCGGCGCGGTGCTGGCCGCGCTCGCCCCCGCCCGAATCGCCCGCATGTCCGGCTCGGGCGCGACCTGCTTCGGCCTGTTCGATTCCGCGGCCGGGCGGGACTCCGCCGCCGCCGCGATCGCCGCCGCCCATCCGGGCTGGTGGCTGTCCCAAACCAGGCTTCGCTGACCCACCGATCCCGTTCCGGCACAGCCCTCCGGCCCCGTTAACCATCGTAACCCGCGGGAATCCGTTCTGGCACGGCTCTTGCTCCTATTCCGGGCGACGGGTCGAGGCACGCATGTGAGCGCGCCGACATTCGCCCGCGGCCCCCCGCCTCCACCGGACGGGGCGCCGCGGAACCATTCGGCCGGGCTGCCGCGTATCGGGCAGCCCGGTCATTTTTTTGCGCGACAAACGCCGCCCGTCCCGGCAAGCCGGCGGCATGTTCCGGCTCACCCAGGATGGCGACGTCGCCCGGCTGGTCCTCGACCGGCCCGAAGCGCGCAACGCCATTCCCGCGGCGGGCTGGCGCGCGCTCGAGCGCGTCGTCGCCACGGCCGAAGGCCGGCTGCTGGTCGTCTCGGGGGCGGGCGGCGCCTTTTGCGCCGGCGCCGACCTCGGCGATCTACCGGCGCTCCGCCGCGCCGACATGCGGGCCGCGCTGGACGCGCTCAGGGACCTCGCCATGCCGACCATCGCCCGGATCGACGGCGCCTGCTACGGTGCCGGAGTCGCCCTCGCCATGGCCTGCGATCTGCGCGTCGCCGGGCCCGATGCCCGCTTCGCGATCACCCCGGCGAAGATCGGCGTCTCCTATCCCCAGGAGGACGTCCATCGCCTCGTCGGCCTGGTCGGCCCCGGCCAGGCGGCGCGGCTGCTGTTCACCGCCGAGACAATCGACGGCGCCGAAGCGATCCGGATCGGCCTTGCCGAGCTCGCCGCGCTCGACGAGGCCGCGATCCTCGCCAACGACCGCGACAGCCTCGCCGCCCTCAAGCAGGCGATCGCGCTGGGCGTGCGCAGCGATCCGGGGCAGGACCGGCGCTTCGACGAATTGATCGCGGGCGAGGCGCTGGCGCGCCGCCTCGAAGCGCTGCGCCGGAAATGATAGGAAGGCGCATGCGCCGCCTTGCCGCGATCCTGCTCCTCCTCGCCTCCTGCGGCGGCCCGCCGCCGGCGGCCGCGCCCGATTCCGGCATCGCCTGCCGCCCCGATTGCACCGTCGAGCGCGCCGGCGACCTGCTCGTCGTCCGCAAGGCCGACGGCGGCTTCCGCCGGCTGCGGCTGACGCGCGACGGCATCGCTGCCGCCGACGGCGCCGAGCGCGCCGCAGCGGTCCGCTTGCCCGACGGCTCGACCGAGGTCTCGATCGGCGGCGACCGCTTCCGGCTCGGCCCGCTATGACCGGCCGGCCGATCCTCACCGCCGCCGAGATGCGCGCGGCCGAGGAAGCGGCGATCGCCGCCGGCACCTCGGTCGCCGAGCTGATGGAGCGGGCCGGCAAGGCCGCGGCCGAGGCGATCTGGCGCTATGCCGGGCCGCTTCCGGCGCTGGTCCTCTGCGGCCCGGGCAATAATGGCGGCGACGGCAGGGTGATCGCCCGCGAGCTGCGGGCGCGGGGCGTCGCGGTCCGCGAGGCCGGTCTCGACGGGCTGGACGTCGCGCCCGCGCCGCTGCTGATCGACGCTTTGTTCGGCACCGGCCTGTCGCGGCCGCTCGCGCAGGCGGAGAAGCTGCTCGGCCTCGCCGCCGCGGCGCGGGTGCGGGTCGCGATCGACCTGCCGAGCGGGGTGGCGACCGACGACGGCGCGATCCTCTCGCCGGTCCCCGATTGCGACCTCACCGTCACTTTCCAGACGCTGAAGCCGTCGCACTGGCTCCAGCCCGCCGCCCGCCACATGGGCCGGATCGTCGTCGCCGACATCGGCATCCCGGTCTCGGGCGGCCTCGTCGAGATCGGCCCGGCGCCGCCGCGCCCGCCCGGCCCGGACGACCACAAATATAGCCGCGGCTATGTCGCCGTGCTCGCCGGCGAGATGCCGGGCGCGAGCGCGCTCGCCGCCATGGCCGCGCTCAAGGCGGGGGCGGGCTATGTCCGGCTGATCGGCCCCTATCTCGCCGGACTGCCGCACGCGATCGTCCAGGGGCCGGGCGATCCCGCGAAGCTGCTCGCCGACGAGCGGATCGGCGCGGTTCTGGTCGGCCCCGGCCTCGGCCACGACAGGCGCCTGCTCGACCTGGCGATCGCCTCGGGCCGGCCGCTGGTGCTCGACGCCGACGGCCTCTCCGCCCAGGCCGGCGCCATCCTCACCCCGCACGCGGGCGAGTTCGCTCGCCTGTTTCCCGGCCTTGCCGGAAGCAAGGTCGAAAAGGCGCGGTCGGCGGCCGCGGCGAGCGGCGCGGTGATCGTCTACAAGGGCCCCGACACCGTCGTCGCCGCGCCCGACGGCCGCGCCGCCATCGCCCCGCCGGCGCCGGCCTGGCTGGCCACGGCGGGGACCGGCGACGTCCTCGCCGGAATCGCCGCCGCCCGCCGGGCGGCGCTCGCCGATCCGTTCGAAGCTGCATGCTCAGCCGTTTTTATGCATAATCATGCAGCCTGGGCCCGTCCGGGGCGGAACGCCGACGAGCTCGTCGAAAATCTGTGAGCGAGCCTGAGAAAATCGTCCGCCTCGCCGCCCGCGGCGACGGAGTCACGGCGAGCGGACGGTTCGTTCCCGGGGCGGTTCCCGGCGACACGGTCGAGGGTGTCATCGTCACTTTGCGGGGTGCGCATCACTCCAAACCGCCCTGTCGTCACTTTCCGGAATGCGGCGGCTGCCAGCTCCAGCACGTCGACGATTCGGCCTATCGCGCCTATCTCGGGCAGCGGGTCGCCGAGGCGCTCGCCGCCCAGCAGGTCGCTCTGCCGGAGATTCGCGAGGCGCATCTGTCGCCGCCGCGCAGCCGCCGGCGGGCGGCGCTGAAGGCGGCCGGCGGCCTCGTCGGCTTCAACGCCGCCGCCAGCCACCGCATCGTCGACATGCGCGAATGCCATGTATTGCGGCCCGAGCTGTTCGCTGTGGTGGCGCCGCTGCGCCGCCTGATCAAGGGGCGGGCGGGGGCGGTGATGACCCTCGCCGATCAGGGCGTCGACCTTCTCCTCGAAGGGGTTGCCGCCGATACCTTAGACGCCGCCGAGGCAATGACCGGCTTCGCCCGCGACCAGGGCCTGGCCCGCCTCGCGCTCGACGACGGCGGCGGGCCGCAAACCCTTTGGGAACCCGAGCCGGTCACCGTGACGCTGTCGGGAAGCGCGGTGCCGCTGCCGCACGGCGCCTTCCTCCAGGCGACCGCGGAAGGCGAGGCCGCTCTGGTCGCCGCGGTCCGCGAAGCGGTCGTTGAAGCAGCCCCCGTCGCCGACCTGTTCGCCGGCCTCGGCACCTTCGCGCTCGCTCTCAAGGGCAAGGTCTATGCCGCGGAAGGCGCTCGCGATTCAGCGCTGGCGCTCAAGCAGGCCGGAGGCGGCATCCTGGTCGATCATCGCGACCTCTTCCGCCGTCCGCTCGATGCCGCCGAGCTGAACCGCTTCGCCGCGGTGGTGCTCGATCCGCCGCGCGCCGGGGCGAAGGAGCAGGCAGCCTCGCTCGCCGCCTCGGCGGTGCCGCGCATCGCCTACGTCTCGTGCAACCCGGCGACCTTCTCCCGCGACGCCGCGGTGCTCGCCGGCGGCGGCTACCGGCTGCAATGGGTCAAGCCGGTCGGCCAGTTCCGCTGGTCGACCCATGTCGAGCTGGTCGGCGCCTTCCTGCGCTCCTAGCGGCCGGCGAGGACCACCGGCGCCGAGGCGGCGGGGACGGCGGGCTCGCCGCGGGCGACGCGCAGCGCGGTGGCGGCGGTCGGCGCGGCGTCGAGGATGTGGACGTTGGCGCCGACCTGGGTCACGCCGAACAGGATTCGGGCGAAGGCCAGAGGCAGCCGGACGCAGCCGTGCGAGGCGGGGTGGCCGGGAATCTGGCCGGCATGGAGCGCGATCCCGCCCATCGTCAGCCGCTGCATGAACGGCATCGGCGCGCTGTTGTAGAGGTTCGAATAATGCTCGCGGTGCTTCTCCATGATCGGAAAGCGGCCGGTCGGGGTGGCGTGGCCGGGCCGCCCGGTCGACACGGTGGTGACCCCGATCAGGGTGCCGCCGCGATAGACGTAGGCGAGCTGGAGCGGGATCGAGACGACGATCTCGACCGGACCGGCGGGCGCCAGCTCCGGCTGCCAGACGAACGCGCCGGGGGCGAGCGTGCCCACTTCGAGCGTCGGCGGTGCCGGCTGCGGCGCCGGCGCGGGCATGGCGACGGCAGGCAGGGACGGCGGCGCGGCCGGCTCCACCGCGGCGGTGGACTGGACCGGCGCCGTGCCGAGCAGCAAGGCGGCGAGGCTGGTGCGCAGCAGCCAGGATTTGGCGGTGGTCATTGCGATTCTCCCTGTCGAGACGTGGCGTCTTCGAGGGGCTCGCTAATCGTTTCGGCGGCGAAGTATCGGCCGCAGCGTCCAATGCCGCCAACCGGTCGTCGAAGCTGCGCG
>Ga0207659_10002679_pt1 | contig 10610 bp, 9 predicted proteins | sample KBSM43metaG_FD_184330 | JGI IMG/M metagenome (GOLD analysis project Ga0207659, IMG submission 184330) | Miscanthus rhizosphere microbial communities from Kellogg Biological Station, Michigan, USA - KBS M4-3 metaG (SPAdes) (version 2) | ecosystem: Host-associated > Plants > Roots > Rhizosphere >...
ATCGTCACCTCCGCTCAGGGCAATCCGGAAGCGGCGAAGGTCAAAAACCCCGTCGCCTCAAGTCCTGAATCAATCGCCGCAGGCAAAACGGTTTACACGAAGTGTGCGCCGTGCCATGGCGCCAACGGCCAAGGCGGCCCGGGCAACGACCTGATCCCCGCGGCGCCGAGCCTCGTCGACGACACGTGGGATCACGGCTCGACCGACGGCGAGATCTTCGACAGCATCAAGAACGGCGTCGCGCCTGACTTCAACATGGTGCCGTGGAAGGATCAGCTGAAGGACAACGACATCTGGAACGTCATCAACTACATCCGTTCCATTGCGCAGAAGAAATAAAAAAGGGACTTGGGATCGGGGACTGGGGACTGGAAAAACACAGTCCCGAGCCCCTTATCCCGAGTCCCCTCTAGTCCCGAGTCCCTAGTCCCCGGTCCCTACTTCGAGAGCGGATCCGGTCTCACCTGGAACTTCACCAGCTTCGGCGTCGTTCCCTTGCCGCCTTCCATGTGGAACGGCGCGCGCGTCGACACCGGCGTGTAGATCGCCTTCCCCTTCCAGCCGCCGTTCGGGTTGTCGATGCGGCCGTCGAGTCCCTTCGTGTAGTACCCCATCGGATACGGCACGCGGAACGTCACGATCTTGCCGTTGACCAGCGCGAGCAGACCCTCGGACAGGTTGCCGCCAGCGACCGGAACGTCTTTGCCAACGCCGAGCATGTCGAAGCGATCGACGAAGTCGTAGTAGGCGGAGTCCGCGCTCGCATTGTCAACCGCGCCCTTGTAGTTCGGGCCGGGCAGCGGATAGAGCGTCCACCCTTCGACACACTGCTGGCCGGTCGCGGTCGGACCGTTCTGCGCGCCCGCGCACTTCTTCCGATCGAAGCTCGCAAGCTGACCGCTCGAGAGCACCGTCCAGACGACGCCCTTGCTGTCGACGTCCATGCCGCGCGGCGCAAAGCCCTGCGCGCTCGCCTTCGGGTTGTTCCACGGCACTTCGAAGAACTCCGTCAGCGCGGTCTCCGGCGGATGCGCTCCGGGGACGAAGTGGCCGAGGCCGCCCGGGACGCCCTGCACCGTTCCCCACACCGAACCATCCGGCGCCGGCGAGTCGCCGTAGAACGTGAAGTTCAGGCGGCGGTCCTTGGCAGGATCTGCCGGCTGATTCGGCTCGGTGTACGCGTCGCGCTTGCCGTTGCCGTTGTTGTCGACCACGAACGCGCTCCAACCCTGCGACGCTTTCTCGTCGTGCGTCTTGTCCCAGGTCTTCACGTCGAACCAGCCCTCGATGCCGGCGGGACCGAACGAGGACCAGATCACGTCGTTGTCGTCGAAGTTCAGGTGGCCCCACGTGAAGCACGTATCGATCTGCGTGACCTTCTTCGTCTTCGGGTCATACATGATCAATCCGCGCTGGCCCTGATTGATCGGCATCAGCTTGGCGGAGGCGTGATCCGATCCTGCCTGGCACCACTTCGGCGTCTCGGGTTTCCGGACGCGCGCGGCCGCCCAGACGCGACCCTGCTTATCCATCGCGAAGCTGTGAACCGTCGTCTGGCTGTTCCAGATCGTTTCGTCGGCCCAATACGGCGACGGCGCTGCCGGCGGCTGATCCGCGGAGCTTGGTGTGTCGGTGTCGCGCGGACCGACCTTCACCATCGATGCGGTGTTCGTCTTCGGATCGACCACGGGGAAGTAATCGCCGCTCTCTTCGAGCGCGCCGTAAATCGGCCCGTTGGCGTTGACTGTCGGATTGCGCTTGTCGCTAGAGATCGCGTCGTGCAGGTAGACCTTCGGATCGGCCCAATCCCACGTCGTCACGACGACGTTGCGCTCGATGCCCTGCGGGCGCGCCGGCGTCGCCGAGGGCAGCTCGCCCTTGGCGATGCGATCGGTCCAGTCGGCATACATTGCGAGTGCGCGAGCACGGCCAACCTGCGTGAACCGTGCGCTCATACCGCCGCCCGCCTGGCCGGACTGGATGCGGCGATCCCACGCCATCTTCGTATCTTCGAACTGGCTGAGGATGCTCGACGGGATCGTGCGCGTCGCAGGACCGCCCATCTGGTGGCAGCCCGTGCAGCCATCAGTGTTGACGATGCTCCGGATGAACTCGCCCTGGCTCTTGATGTTCGGCGAGATGCCGTTGCCCTTGTCACCCGTGCCCGGGAAATCGCTTTTCGGCGGTACCTGGAGGAGCGAGAACCAGTACAGCGCTGGATAGTACTGAGCGGCTGCCTTCTTGTCGGGTGCCGGAACCGCTTTCAGGTTGACGACCTTACCGGGCGATGATTTCACCTTCGGCGAGTCCACCAGCCCGTAGCCCCGTACCCAGACGTCGTACTCGCCGGACGGGAGGTCCGGCACGACGAATCGTCCGCGATCGTCGGTGACGACGCTCTTGATCAGGCGCGTTGGCGTGCTGCGCGTTTCCGCGATCACCCATACGCCGGCCTCTGGCCCCTGCGCGCCAGTCACCACGCCGCCAATGTCGTCGTTGTCAATTGCAGGCGCCGCACCACCCTGACCCGACATGCGGACAGAGGTCGTCGCGAAAAACACAATTAGGCCGAAACCCAGGAGTAATGCGGAGATTCTCTTGGTCCTCATGCCGTCTCCTTCTTCTTCTTTGCGGTCCCCGGAATGAATCCTTATAGCACAACCTTGCTGCCGTGGTTCTTCAGCTAGGAGCGCTCCATTTCGAGCTCCGCCTGCAGGCTTTCGCGGTCGCGATAAATCGTTGCTACAGCAAGCCTACGGCTGGCCCGGAGGTAACTGACCGTGCAGTCGTGGGCGTCGGGGCTGCCGTTGACGCGCACCTCATCCCACCGCTCCGCATGGCCCACATAGTTAATCGGTATGTCGTAGTGCTGACTCCAGAAAAACGGCACACCGTCAAATACTTCGCGCCGGCCGAGAATGTTTCGCGCCGCCGTCTGGCCCTGGCGCTCGGCGACGACCCAGTGCTCAATGCGGACGCGCTCCCCTGTATGACGATCCGGCCAGCGGGCCACATCGCCAGCCGCGAAAATCCCGGGTGCGCTGGTCTCTAAATATTCGTTGACGACGATGCCGCGGTCGACAGCCAGGCCGGTCTGTTCGGCTAGCGCGGTTGCCGGACGGACGCCGACGCCCATCACCACAAAATCCGCATCGAGCGTTGAACCACCGCTCGTGGCAACGCGGCGGCCGTCGATCGACTTGACCGTCTCCCCCAGGTGAAAAACCACGCCATGCGATTCGTGCAGCGTCTGAATGAACCGGCCCAACTCCGCGCCCATCACGCGTTCGAGCGGTACGCGTTCGGGCGCGACCACGTCGACCGCGATGCCACGGGTTCTGAGCGAGGCAGCCACCTCGAGGCCGATGAAACTCCCGCCGGCCACCACTACCTTCTTCGCCTGCTGGGTCTTCTGAATGATGGCTTTGCTGTCGGCGAACGAACGCAGATAGTGGACGTGCGGTGCATCGGCGCCAGGAATCGGCAGGTGGATCGGCTCCGCGCCGGTAGCGATCAGCAGGGCGCCGAAGGAACGCCGCGAACCGTTTTCGAGCAGCACTTCGCGGCGAGCCACATCGATTGAAGATACGCGGGAGTTGAGCAGCAGCTCGATACGATTGTCGGTATAGAACTCAGGAGGCCGCAAAGGGATCCAGTCTTCCTGCGCGGTCCCCGCAAGATAATCTTTCGAGAGGTTCGGCCTGTCGGGCGGCGGTGAATCGTCGGCGCTGATGATCGTGATCGGACCGTCGTATGCTTGGCGCCGCAGCATGTCTGCCGCCGCAAGGCCTGCGGCCCCTCCGCCAACGATCGCAACCGAGGACGGGCTGGTGACGGGGGCAGGGCGGGCCGGGGGCGTAGTGATTTTCTCGCGAACCGTGACGCGATCGCCCTGCCGCTCGACGCGCCAGCACGCGATCGGGTCGAGTGCGGGTGCGCGTACGGCTTCGCCAGTCTTCAAACTGAAACAAGCGTGGTGCCACGGGCACCGAACGGTCTGGTCGACGACGATCCCGTCGGAAAGCGGGCCGTGATAGTGGGTGCAGTGGGCGCCGACGGCAAAGATCTCGTTCCCCGATCGCGCGAGAAGGACATCTTCATCGCCAACATGCCCGAGTAGCATCTCCCCGTCGCGAAGTCCGGCGACAGAGATGCCCTGCTGAAGATCGGGCTTCGGTTGGTCCGCCATGGCTCAATTCGAGCCGAGATCCTCTGGCCGCTGTCCTTTGAATATTTCCTGCTTCGGCGCGTTGGCTTTGACGAGGGAATCAAGCGCAGCGCGCGATTCGACCACCTTGCCCGCGTGCGCCTTGAACGTCACCTTTTCGCCGGCCACGAGATCGTTCTTGTTCCAGCCGAGGCGCTGAATGGCGTTGGGGCTGGTGAGCTCGAGGTTATACGTGGTGAGCTTGCCCGCCGCATCCGTCACGTCGACGTACACGTGCATGTGCGGATTGGTCCATTCGATCTTCGAGACGACGCCGGACGCGCTGATGACCTTGTCATTGTCGTACTCGGTCTCGAAACCGTGATGGGCGGCGGCCGGCGCGATCAGGCCGACGAACCCGAGCACCGTGAGCATGACCGTGAGGTGCGTTCTCATGACCGTGCCTCCTACTTCTTTTCATCTTTCAGGACAGGGCCGCCGCCGATGCCGATCTGGCTCGCGTCGCTCTTGCCAAGATAGCCGCCAGCAAGTCCAATCTGGTTGTTCTCGGCGCAGATGTACTCCATTAACTCTACGCCTGGTTTGACGATGCGCGCGACAAATCGCAGCTGCACCGGCTTGCTGAATGTGTCGGGGTCTTCAAGGGTGAAGTCGTTGACCAGCGTGCCGTAGCTGATGCGCGTCCATCGCTCGACGGTGTGCAGCTTTTCGCTGTGCGGTGTCCCCGGAGCGTCGAACCAGAACTTGTCGTTGTAGCCGACGGTGTCGATGACAAGCGTGTCGCCTTCCCAACGACCGACCGAGTGTCCCCACCAGCTGGCAATCAACGTCGCAGGATCCGGGTGTCGCCGCCCGTCCATGTAGATGACCCGGTGCGCTCCTGCATCGCCTGTTTCGTGCAGCTGATAAACGTACTGGAGACCCTTTGACGTGTACCCCATGACGAATTTCCAGGGATACGGATTGATACGGGGGACGCTCATCGGCAGGCAATAGATATACGGCTCGCCGTAGATGGCCTTTGACCGCTCCTCTTTCAGCTTCCGCGCGGCTGGCAGCAGGAGCGAATCGAGCTCGCCCTCCTTGAGTCCCCCTTCAACTCCCATGTCGTTGTCGGAGCCGCCACCCTCCCACGGACCCGTAAGGTCTGGATGGCCGTCCGGAAGTCTCGGCACCGGGCCGTTCATCGCTGGATCGGTCGGACTGATCGCGTCGCGATAATCCACGCCACGCCGAACGGGCTGGATGACAGGTCTGCCCGCGAGCTGACCGACGACGATCTCGTTTGCATTGGCTCCACGTCCACCCGTCTGACCGGCGGCGGGAGCACCCTGGCCGCGCTGCTGCGCCTGCAGGTGGACGAGCAGCAACACGATCGTCCCGATCACCGCCGCTGAAAGCACGAACATCTTTTTCACAGCGTCTTCCTCCTACCGAGGCGGCTTCATTTCGAATTCGATGTCAGCTGGCGCCCCGTCTTCCGGCTGTGGCAACAACAAGGTCAGGTGGCGTTCGGGCGCACCACTTTCATTCACATTGGTGTGCACGACAGCCGGCGCCAGTATCACGATGTCGTTTTTCGACGCCTTCCGTTTGTCCGCGCCGTACACGATCGTCGTCGAACCTTCGACGAAGAAATACACCTGTTCGAAGCGATGAACATGTGTCGCCGGCCCGCCGCTACCCGCCATGGTGCTGTCGAGGCGAACCGTGTTGGCGCTCCCCATTGCACGATTGGTGAACAGCTGCCCATTCAGCCCTGGTTTGAGATCCTTGGCGGGCGGTACCGCGATCCGGCGGATGTAACGCGCGGCGTTCTCGACCTTGCTCGGCTGCGCGGGTTTCGCCATCGCCAGAAGATCTCTTGATGTGGCTGGTGCGATCGCCTCGAGGTGCGCCTCGGGTTGTGCGTCTGCGTTCCAGACCGAATGCGGCACGTTGGCCGGAATAATGACACCTGTCATCGGCTCGGCGGTGAAGGTGTCGGTGCCGATTTGTACCGTCATCTTGCCGGACAACACGATGTAGTAGTGCTCCACCGGCAGCGTGAACAAGGACGGACCGTGGGCGCCGGGCGCCATCCGTGTGTAGAGGAGGTAGGCGTTCTCGGACCCGTTGGTCGGCCCGCCGAGAATTTCACTGGACGTGCCCTGGGACAACGGCGAGACGTCCGGTGCGCGAATGGGCCCGCGCGTTTCGTTGAGACGAAGGTTCCACTGGACCTTGTTCTGCGCCGATTGAGCGCCCGTCACCGTTGCGTCCGCAATGGCGAGTGCGAGGAGCGACGCGCCGATTATCACTTTCATCCGGCCCTCCGCCGGACACGATTTATCACAGGTGCGGCAGATTTGGATCTACCATGCCGGCTTTCGCGGTCGGGTGTCAGGTTTCAGGTCTCAGGCGTGGTTCAGTATTCAGCAATAAGGCGGTGGCATCCTCGTGCGGCACCGCGCGCCGACCGACCGTGCGCTCGATTTCCAGCTGGCAGCTTTGCAAACCGAATTCGCGGATATGAAGATTTGTGGTTTACTTCGTGACCTTCGTGATCGCCGTAAGGCCTTGGTGGCAATAGGAGGTTTCCGTGCGACGTACTTACATGCTTCTCGTCGCGGTCGCAGCGGCCGCAACCACCGTTCATGCGCAGCAACGTCCCGCGGTGGACAATCGGAACGCGCCGATCCTCCAGTTCGAATCCGTGCCCGAGCCGCTGAAGCTTCCACCCAGGATGAATTTCGGTGAGGTCCTCAGCGTTGCCGTTAACTCGAAGGGGACGGTGGTCGTGCTGAACCATCCGGGCACCGCCACCTCCGGTCCGTTGTACGGAAACGCGACGACGAATCTGCTCGAATTCGATGCGAGTGGGAAGTACATCGGCGAAATCGGCCAGGGGGTGTACGGCCTTGGCTACGCGCACTCGGTGCGGTTCGACAAGTACGACAACCTGTGGGTTATCGATAAGGGAACGAACTCCGCGATGAAGTTCACTCCGGGTCCTGGGTGGCGCGTCGTGCTGAACCTGGGGCGGCGTCCGGAAGGGTACGACAGCTGGCGCTACGAGCGGCCGACTCAGGCCGAGGCGCGCGCGGGTGAAGGGACGTTCAACGGAGCGACCGACGTCGCGTGGGATTCGAAAGACAACGTCTATGTCAGCGACGGCTACGTGAACTCCCGCATTGCGAAGTTCGACAAGAACGGCAACTGGATCAAGTCCTGGGGCCAGTTCGGACGCGGCGGTGATCACGCCAACGAGAACCCCGGCAGCATCAACAACCCGCATAACATACAGATCGATCGCAACGACAACGTCTACGTTGGCGACCGCGGTAATCGGCGCATCCAGGTGTTCGACACCGACGGCAACTTCAAGTACTTCCTCTTCCTGAACGCGCCGTACGACAAGAAGCACCACCCGACGCTGGCGCCCGTCCCGGCCACCCCGCCGGACGAAACGGCGCCATGGGCGCTCTGCATCACGCCGACGCCGACGCAGTACCTGTTTGTCGTCGATTCAGAGCCCGGGCGGCTTTACAAGATGTCACTCGACGGAAAGATCCTCGGCATGCTCGGCATCTCAGGTCACGAGATGGGGCAGTTCAACTGGCCGCACGGCCTGGCTTGTCCCAACGAGAACACTGTGTGGGTGGCGGACATGAACAATTGGCGAGTGCAGAAGATCGTGATCAAAGGATCGGCGACGGCGACCAAGTAAACCAAAGGGGAAGGGACGAAGAGGAAGGGCTGGTCGAGAACTCAGTCCTTCTTTCTCTCCCCTTCCCCCATCCCCCTGTTGAGAATCCACCTAAGACACAAAGGGTGGCATTTAAGACGGCATTCTGGTCACGGCGACGGCGCCAGGATGGCCAGAACGAGCAGCCGGCTGGTGCCGGTATTCCGGATTCCGTGAGGAACACCCTCAGGCGCGACAACCAGCTCACCCTGCGCGATCGGCAGCTCCCGCCCCTCGAGCAGGACTACCCCTTCACCCTCAACCACGTGGTAGACCTTGTCCATCCCCTCGTGGGAATGAAGGGCATGAAACTGCCCCGGCTCGAATGAGTTGAGGCCAATCAGAAGGCGTTTCGACTGAAACACGGTGGTCTTCCCCATCCTGTCCGACCGCCATTCGGCATGGTCGCTCGGCCGGATGATCGTCGGGTGCTCCATGAGTCTCCTTTCAATGCGAAGCGATGCCTGTCAATACGACGCGGGCGCGTGGCCCAACAGCTGAGCTGGGCGCGCTGGCCAGACTGTGAGCGGCTCGCGCTGTGCGCGGACGCGGGGGGCAGCTCGGCACATCCTTTGAAGTGGTTGCCCGAACGGCCGCCGGCCGGCATCCATGAGAGTGCGCAAAGGGCTCGACATTCACGCCGACTCGGCGCCGCAGACGCGGTCGGAACTCCATCAGTGGATCCGTGACCGAATGCATCTTCCCGCCGCACACGAGCAGGCGTTGCTCGAGGCGATCGACAACGTGTTCATGAAGCACGAGCAGCTCTGGCAGCAGTCAAAGCAGGAGGCCATCCAGGCGGTATCGGCCGGCTTCACCGACCGTCTCAAGCGGCTGCGCGAGGAGCTCTCGGCGCGCGATGTGACGGTCAGCAGCATCGCGAGATATTTCGAGGACCTGGTGGCGGACCTGACCGACCGCGTGCACCGCGACCCGAAAACGCGGCTCATGAACTTCCGCCGCTTCATAGAGCAGGTGGAGGCGTTTCTGGCGCTCGAGCAGCGTGGGCGCTGGTGCGCCGTCGGCCTGGTCGATATCAATTCGTTCAAGTGGTACAACGATACGCTCGGCCACGCGGCGGGTGACAAGATTATCGATCGCGTGGCGCGGCTGCTGCGCGAGCAGGTGCGGTCGGATGACTTGATCGCGCAGGAGGCATTGGACGTCAAGGCCAGTCAGGATCTGCACGCGAGGTTCGGGGGCGACGAGTTCTGCTTCCTCATTCCCGACCTCGACGAGTGCCGTGCCGCCTGGGTGATCGCCGAACGCTTCCGCGAAGCGGTCGAACGCCACGACTGGACCGGTGACGATATGCGGCTGTCCCAGAAACCGGTGCGCGTCGACGTCGGCATTGTCTGCCTGATGTTGAGCGACGTCGCCCAGCGGCGGCCGATCGCGCGGCAGCTCGCGCAGGAACTGCTCGAGCGCGCCGACAAGTTGATGTACGAGGCGAAGCAGACGCGGGCCGATCACATCCATCCGCTCAGCGTCCGTATCGAGAACGGAGCGCTCGTCGAACTCGAGGAGCATCCGGCGTAATCCTGCCGTTCACCCTTCTGCGTTCTCGGTTCTTAGTGCGTCTTCACTATCAATGTTCGGTTCTGGGTTCAATCGTTCAATGTTCGGCGTTCGCCGGAACCGAACCTGAATACGGAATCGAACGTGAACGTGAACATGGAACCGAACGTGAAAGTGAACACGAACCGAGAACGGAGAACTCAGAAGAGTGAACCCCGATTCGCTCGTCGGCCGACGCATCTCCGCACGGCGGGGCGAAATTTTCAAGGCCGAATACCTGCCGCAACTCGGCCCCTTTCGCGACGCAGGTGCGCTGGTCTCCGCGATTCAGGCCCGTGGTTTCGACACGGTTGCGGCGAGCTCCGCCAAACGCGACGAGCTCGAAGCCTTACTCAACATGCCGGTGCGCTGTCATTGCTCAGTGACTCGGCATCGGGCGATGATGCGGAACAGTCGAAGCCGGACCCGGACATCATCCATGCAGCGCTGAAGAAAACACACGTGGGCGCCGCCAACGCATTGATGATCGGCGACACCCCCTACGACATCGAAGCCGCTGCGCGCGCCGGCGTCGGCACAGTCGCGTTCCGCTGCGGCGGATGGAACGACGAGGCGCTGCAGGGCGCGATCGCGATCTGTGACGGCCCGTGGGAGCTGCTGGGTCGGCTCGACGGGTTTCTGACCTCACTGTAACCTTCAGGTGCGCGACGCGTTATTCCGGACAAGGGACCTGTCCAATGTCCGGTTTTCGAGTGGCGCTCGTCGCCTTCGGGTTCAGCATCGCAGCCGGCTCCGCCTGGGCGTCGGAGCTCGGAGCAGCGCAACACGTCGCGGTGGCGGTATGCGATCTCGAGGGGGTGCCAAAACTACTTCTCCATCTCGCTCAAGACGTGGCGGGCGAGGTCTATCGCGACGCGGGAGTCGAGCTCGAATGGGCCGACAACGACTGTCATCCCGCTGAAGGCGTGTTTGCCGTGAGCATCAGATCACGGGAGATGGCCGGCACCCTGGTCTCGGACCACACCATCGGTTTTGCGGAATCAGGCACCCGGGATGCGACGGTGTTGTACGACCGCGTGAAATGGTTCGCGCGGCGATATCACCTCAACTGCGGCGTCATGCTTGGGTACGTGATCGCACACGAGGTCGGGCACCTGCTGCTCCCACCGAAAGCGCATTCGGCCGCAGGAGTGATGC
>Ga0207659_10002697_pt1 | contig 10574 bp, 5 predicted proteins | sample KBSM43metaG_FD_184330 | JGI IMG/M metagenome (GOLD analysis project Ga0207659, IMG submission 184330) | Miscanthus rhizosphere microbial communities from Kellogg Biological Station, Michigan, USA - KBS M4-3 metaG (SPAdes) (version 2) | ecosystem: Host-associated > Plants > Roots > Rhizosphere >...
AAAAGCGCACGCGATCCGGTCGCGCCTCGTCGGTGCCGACGCGCAGGACACCATCAACGCGCTCACTATGGTCGGGTCGTCGCGCTACAAGCGTGGACAGTACGACGAGGCGGAACGGATGTGGAAACAGGTTCTCGAGAGAACCCGCGCGAATCTCGGAACGAACGACCGGGTATACCTGGTTGCGTTGAGCAATTACTCGTCGGTGTTGGCGGCGCTCGGGCGGTGGAAGGAAGCGGAAGTAACGACCCGGGAAGCGCTCGATGCGAGCCGTCGGTTGTTCGGCGAAACATCGTCGCGCGCGGTCACGTCGATGGCCAACCTGGGGGCGATTCTCCAGATGGTCGATAAGCCGGCCGAGGCCCAGACGTATTACCGCGCCGCCATCGAAGAAAGCCGCAAGCAGCGCGGCGCGGATCACCCGGGGACGTTGGTGTACATGAGCAACCTGGCGGAATCGCTCGAAGATCAGGGCAAGCTCGCCGAGTCGGAGAGTCTGCACCGCGAGGTCCTCACCGCGCGGCGCCGGGTCTTGCCGGCGCAGCATTCATCGACCGCCGTGTCGCTCGTCAATCTTGCGTCGGTTCTCAATCAGCGGCACCAGTACGTCGAAGCGGAGGCGTTCGCGCGCGAAGCGCTCGACATCTTCCAGAAGAACACGGCCGCTGACTACTGGCAGATCGCTCACGCGACGACAGTGGTCGCCGAGGCGCAACTTGGACAGAATCGATCGGCGGACGTCGGCCCGGCGCTGATCGCCGCCGCCGAACGGATCCTCGCGTCGGCCGAGCCGTGGCCCAGCGCGAAGCGCCGCGCGATCCGGCGTGTTGTCGATTTCTACACCGCGACCGGCGACGTGCAGCACGCGGCGGTGTGGCGATCGAAATTACCTTCGGCACCCAGCCCTTCGTCGTAAGGCGACTGCACAACAGGAAGCTGATGTTCGAACGCCTACTCACGTTGGGTCATTCGACGTCGGACCGCCTCCCGCAATCTCCTCGTCTCATCTTTCGTAAAACCCAACGCATCATGCGCGGCGCGCTGCCAGTCGATGGGACGGGGCTGTGCCTGCATCAGGCCGATTGAACCGTGACTGTTCGTCCCCAGCAACAGGTGGCCGATCTCGTGCGCGAGGACGCCGCCGAGTACGACGTCTTCCGCAACGCTCAGTCGATCTGCCGCAACATGCACGCAGTCGACGAATAACGAGATGAAATGGCCGTGCCCCTGGCGTGGCACGAGCGCCACACCGCACGAATCGGGCGTCTCGGTTGAGGGTCCGGCAAGGAACCGGATCACGGCCTCGTTCGCCCCGGGCGTGGCGTTGCAGTTCGCGTCAGCGGGCGACGCTTCCCCGCAGCTTCGCCACAGGACTTCGATGCCGCTATGACTCAGGACGACCGCGACGCGTTTCTGCGCGCGGTTCAGGAGATCGCGGTCCGGCGTGGTGTGGCCGTGGAGCCGCACCACGATTGAAAGCGCTGCCGCAAGGGTCGCCGAATCCATTGACGCCTCCATGGCGCCAATGTGGGACGGCGGCGTCTAACGCCTCAATTCACGGAGGGTTATCGCGAGGTCACGAAAAAGTCTCGCGCAGTTTTGGCGCGATCAATGGGGCAGGAGGTTGGCGTACTCAGCTCTGGCGGCCTGGAGAATCGGGATATTAGCGTCGGCGTCCTTCCAGAGCTGCAGGAAGGTTTCGTAATCCTTCCGTGCACTCGCGATCTCGCCGGTCAGCGCGAAGGCCCGCGCCCGCTGGGCAAACGCGATTGGATACAAAGGCGACATGGGATCGACGCCGCGGCGAGCGATGAGGCGGTCGAATTCCTTCACAGCGTGCGCGCCGTCGCCCGCCCGCAAGTACGCCAGGCCCCGCATGTAAACCAGCCCCAATCGGTATTGCATCGAAAACTCGGTCGTCGCCGGCGCCGGCATCTCAGCGATGATCGCCGAGTCCCCTTTCGACAGCATCAGCATGACGCGCGCGACTTCATAGAGAGGAGACCGCCGATCCGGCGGCCGATCCGGGAGACCCGATGTACGCAGCACAGCCTCGGCAGAGACCACATCACCCGAGAGGACGGCCGGAATGACGAAGTCAAGCGCGACGCGCGGCGCACGAAAGTCAAAATCCGCGGCGCTGGTCCTCATTCCGCCCGCAGCCTCGGCGATGGCCCAGTTCGCGCGACGTAACAACTTCCATTCGTCATTGGCCACGCGTTGGGCGGCGAGTGCGTCGAGCCTGCGCGCATCGTTCCACCGCCCGTCAAACGCCGCGGCCTGCGCCTCGATTGGCGTGATCTCTCCCTGGTCCGACGGACGCTCGTTAATCGTCCGCGCCTCGCGCGCCAGCGTCGCGCGATCGCCGGTCGCGAAGGCCACCTCATAGCGCAGCGCGTGCAATTGCGGCGCCTCGAACCGCATGGAGAATGCCGTGTCGAGCACGCGCGCGGCCTCGCTATAACGATTCAACGCCTTGTTCGCGTTGGCGATATTCAGATGCGTGGTGTACGAGGTCGAGCCGAGTCGTAAGGCTTCGCGGCATAGGGCGATCGCCTGCTCGTAATCCCCCGTCCTTTGAATGTGTCGGAAGCACAACGCGTGGTATGGCGAGAAATCGAGCGGATAGGTGCGGATCCAGCGCTCGTTCACGTTCCGGCCGCACGTTTCGAAATCGGGTTCGATCGTGCAGAGGCGCAGCTCGAGTCTCAACCGCTCGCGTTCTGTCAGGCGATCGAGCAGCGGCCTCGCTTGTTCGGTGATCTTTCGCATTTCGGCGAGACGGAACGTGTTGTAGTACAAGGCCGACAGCGATACGTACGCCATGGCACACTCGGGGTCGATCTCGATCACCTGCTTGAATAACGGCTCGGCCGCAAGCTCCCCCTTCTGTCCCTGCATCTCCGACGCGAGCGAATAGGTCTTGAGCGCGTCGAGCGATCGCGTTGTCGCCTCCTGGAGCGGCCGATTGAACCGCTTCAGCATCGCGCGCGACTCGCCGAAGCGCTCACGCAACTGTGTCGAAGCGCTATCGAGGGCGTCCAGAACGTGATCCTTATCGCCGGACGACGCGTAGGTGCTCGCAAACATCTCGCCGGAATCGCACCGCTCGCTCTCGAGCGTGACGATGTACCGATTACCGATGCGCGCGATCCGGCCATCGACGGATACTGTCGCTCCGGCGCGCTGGCAGGCTTCCCGCGCCACGTCACCCACAACACGGTCCTGTTCCGGTCGCCGCATCTGTTTGAGAGTAGTGCGCACCTTCTCGCGGGGCACCACCCGCAGAAATGGGGACTGATCGAGATGCACGGTTAACGCCGTGCGGAGCGTCGCGTCGAACACGTCCTCGCCGGTTTCGTTGACGAAATCGGCCACGAGAATTGCGTCACGATCGCTCAGGGGCGGGACACGGCGCAGCACGAGCACTGCGAGGGTGCCGGCAACCAGCATCACGACGACAGCGGCGACCCACGCCAACGCCGGAACGCCGCGGCGCAGCGGTACCTGCACAATTTCCCGTTCGACGGGCACCAGGAATCGATACCCGCGCTTGGGTAGCGTCTCGACGAATCGCGGCTGCTCGGCGCTGTCGCCAAGCGCTTCGCGCACACGAGCGATGGCGACGTTGAGCCCATGCTCGAAATCGACGAATGTGTCGTCAGGCCATAACTCGCGCCTCAATTCGTCGCGGGTGACGACCTCAAGTGGCTTCTCGACGAGCAAGCTCAGGACGCGGAAGGGTTGTTGCTGAAGAGGAACGCGAACGCCCGCCTTGTGCAGTTCTCCGGCGCGCAGATCGACCGCGAAGTCGCCAAAGCGGATGCGCGACGAACGCCTCTCGTCACCCTTCGACAAGGAGCACGCAGCCTCGGCAATATTACGTGCTGAAATGAGCTTCCTCAAGCGACATGTTGATTGACAAGACCTCGACGCGAATCATAATCGGCGTGAAATCGGGCCGCCCTCGCGGAAATGAAGCGGCCTGCATTCCGAGGAGCATTCCATGAAGACAAAGACGGCATGGCTGACGGGCCTGGCTGCCATTCTGACCGCGATGTCGCTGAGCGCTCAGCAGGCGGTGCCTCCCGAGAATGCGACGTTACCGGAAATGCCGAAGCAGACTACCCGGACCGGCAAACGTGTGAACCGCGTCATCGACATGTGGCTGAAGAATCAGCCCGTCTATTACGCGCAGATCAGCGGCGGAGGCTACGAGCAGGGCAAGGAGATGGCGGCGACCAAGGCTGACTACATTACCTATGAAATGGAGCACGGCCCGCTCGACTTCAAGGAGCTGCGTGAATTCATGCGCGGCCTGGTGGAAGCTGGACCGACTCGCACCGGCCACAAGACGCCAGCGGTGATCGTCACGCTGCCGATCGCCGGCACGACCGAAGCGCTGCGAGCAAACGCGTGGATGGTTCAACAGGCGTTAGCCACCGGAGCACATGGCATCCTGCTCTGCAACGCCGAAAGCCCGGAAGCGGCGCGGCTGATGATCGAAGCTTCGCGTTATCCGTTCGCTCCGCGCGTCGAAGGTCTTGCGCGGGGCACCCGCGGCAACGGATCGCAAGCCTACGCCTCCCGCATGTGGGGCGTGTCCGCTGAGGAATATATGCGCATCGCCGAGCCCTGGCCGCTGAACCCCGATGGCGAACTGCTGTTCGGACTGAAGATTGAAAACCCCCGCGCCGACGCAAACGTCGAAAGCTCGGTCCGCGTGCCGGGCATCGCCTTCGCGGAGTGGGGGCCCGGCGATCATGGGTTCTACCTGATGGGCCGGCCGGGTACGTATCAAGGTGGCGGCGAAGCGGCGCCGCAAATGGCGGCAGTGCGTCGCCGCGTGCTGAATGCCACGAAGGCGGCCGGCGTGAAGTTTCTCAACGCCTGCAACGAGAACAACGTGATCGATCAGCTCAAAGAGGGCGTCATGATCTGCACCGGCGGCGACACGCCGGCAGCAGACAAAGGACGCGCCTTCACCAAGCGCGTGGATCCGTGGTGATCTGACAGCCTCGAGGTGGCGGCCGATCGCGGTCTCAGGCGAGCTTCAGCACCTGCTCCATCACGAGCCGTGCGCCGCGATCGGGATCGGATTGCACTCGGCACTCATTGTTGAACAGCATCGTGTCTCGCGATGCCGGCGAGTAGGCTGGCCATTTGGGCAGCTTCGGCGTGTTCGGATCTCCGCTACGCGCAAACGCTGCCCATCCCGAGCTCGTGCGCTCGGCCAGCGCGTAGGCTTCGGGCATCTTCGAAATGAGCGGGCCGGCGATCTTGATGTTGTTGAATACGAACGGAATTTCGATCGTGTGCGGCGACCGCATGTGCCCGCCGCCTTCAGGCGTTTCCCAGTCGTAACGATAGGCATAGACAGGCGCGCCGTGCTGTTCCGCTTTCCGCTTCGCGAGTTCGCGCGAGTAGGTACCTCGCGGGTGATCAGTGGCAATCAGAATCCACAGATCCCACGGAGATGCTTCTGGGTGGGCCGTACGGAACGCCTCGATTACGCGCGCCGGATCTTGTCCGAGCCGCTTTGCCGCGCGCTCTCGCAGTCCGGCCTTGTCCAACGCGAGCTTTTCGGGCGTCGGCCGGTCGTACAACGTTTCTTCCGTGCGCGCATAGCCGATCAGCAGCGGAATGTTTGCCGACAGCGCAGGCCCTTTGGGATCCCACGGGTGGCTGGGAATCGCTTTCCCATCCACCATCGGCGAGTTTGGCGTCATGCCGGGTTCACGCGGCGTGATTTTTGTTTGCACCGCGACGTTTGCCGCCAGCAGGCGAGCCATCGGCACTTTTTGAAGCTCGCGCACCTGGCCTGCCTTCAGTCCCAACTCCGCGAGCAGAAGCTCGGTGTACTTGACGGCATCTTCATGCGTCGTCAAACGAAGAACGGCGCCGCTTTCGATGATGGCGCGATGGAACAGCCCTTTGGCGCGCGGCATCGCCATCAGCGTGGCGACTTTTCGGCCACCGCCCGACTGACCGAATATCGTGACAAGGTTCGGATCTCCGCCAAAGGCGGCGATGTTGTCGCGAACCCACTCGAGCGCCGCAATCAGGTCGAGCAGCCCGACGCTTCCTGAAAGCGCGAAGTCCGAGCCCATCGAGTCGCCCAGATACGTGTAGCCGAACACGTTCAACCGGTGATTGAGGCTGACGACAACAACGTCGTGCGTATGGGCGAGACTCGAACCGTCGAGAATACGTCCCGAACCAGAACCGCTCGAGAATCCGCCGCCGTGCAGCCAGACCATTACGGGCCGTTTGCGGTCGTTGCCGGACCCGGGCGCGAAGACGTTCAGCACCAGGCAGTCTTCGCTCTGCTGCGGGGGCGCCCCGGCAGCTGTCGTTCCGGAACCGTCACTGGTTTGCGGCGCGGTGGGACCGAACGCGAGCGCGTCGCGGGTTCCCGTCCACGCAGACGCTCTCGCTGGCGGCATGAACCGGTTCGGTCCGCTCGTCGATGCGCCGTAGGGAATGCCTTTGAAGACCTTGACGCCATCAACCAGCAGACCGCGCACCTTTCCGGTCGCAGTATCCGCCGTCGTGTACTCGGGCTCTGCCGCGCTCGCGAATTTCATCCAGGGCGCCAACTCGGCGCCGGCGAGAAGAAGGCCCGCTTGTTTCACAAAACGCCGGCGGCTCGGGATGTATCGCATAGTCAAAAGTCGAAAGTCGAAAGTCGAATGTCAAAAGTCGCGAGGAGTGTGGGCCACTGAGTCCGGAACGAGCTGACGAATCGTGCCGTCCTGCCGCGAAGTCAGCAGCAGCTCGCCGTCGCCGGTCCGGTTGATGTGCAGATCGACTCGCGACAGGCTGCCGCCCATCGTTCGTTCAACCAGCTCGCGCATCGACACACCAACGCGACCGCCGGTCGAATCGCGGACGTAGAGCTGCACTTCCTCGATCGGTGCAACCGTCTGCGGAATTCCATCGTCCGCCTTCTTCATCTCGGCGAGGTCGGCGGCAAACACTCGGCCGTTCTGGATGTCGCCGAACACGAATTTGCCCTGCAGCGCGGCAATTCGTCCGTGATAGGCGAAGCCGCCGGTCACGGCACGCCCTTCGTCGTGGTCGTAAATCACAACCGGATAGGTCAGGCCATCTTTCTCGCGTCCGCTCAAGATGTCGGCAGGGAGAACGAACAGATCGTTGAGCTCGCCGCCTCGCCACCGGCCGTTTTCCCAGTAGCCTTCACGCTTCATCCACCCGTAGTTCTCGCCGTTGCGAACGATGTTGATTTCTTCAATCTGATTCATCCCGATGTCCGATGCGAACATCGTCCCGTCGCTGTCCCACGAGAGCCGGTGGGCGTTACGGAAACCGTAGGCGTAGATCTCGCCAAGCGTTTTCGGGTCACCGTCCGCGGCAAACTTGTTGGCCATCGGAATCGTATAGTCGCCGAGCCCCTTAGTGCCATGCGTCACGGTCGGACTGCGCGGATCGAATCGGAGGATCGCCGTGATGATCGAATCGAGCCGCTGCGTCTGGCTGGCAGTGTTCGAATTCGGCCCGCCGCCGTTGCTGAACCCGTGATCGCTGCCGCTGGTGTAGAGCAGTCCGTAATCCGAATCGCCGGGCTTCGCGGTCGGGTTGAATTCGACAGCGCCCATCGGGTGGGTAAGGTTCGCGACGACGTGCGCTTCACGGAGCAGCTCGCGTCGCGTTCCGTCGAACGCCGCGGCGGCCGGGTTCGTCGCGTGCCATTCCGTAATCACGTTGTGGTAGGTCACGTCCTTGGATCCGAAACCCGGCGGGATGAAGTCCGGCGTTTTCTGATTGCCGAGCGCTCGCTCGGCGTGGATGGTGTAAAAGAGGCCGTTGCGCGCGAATTCCGGATGAAAAACGAAGCCGATGAATCCGCTCTCCAGCCGGTTGTAAACCGCGTTTGGAAAGACCGACGCGACGTTCGCGTAGACGCGCGGCTGGTTGTCAGGGCCGATCAGATACAGGAAACCGCGCGAATCGTTGACGAAGCGGCGGCCGTCGGGAAGGTCGCGCACGTAACTGACCCGCGCCCAGCCAGAGGGAGTCACGTCCTGATCGAGCGGACGAGTTGTGCGGGTATCGGGAAGGCGCACGAGGTCCTTGATCTCGACCGCCAGCCCGCGCTTCACGACCGGCGCCGGAATGGGATTGGCGGTGATCTGCGCGCGTAGCGCCGCCGCGGTCAAGGCCGCAAACAGCACAACCGTGACGAGCAGCCGCATCCGAAGCCGCATGAGTCCTCCGTGCTCGGAGTCTACACCCGCAAACGCTATTTGCTCGAGCGCATCGTTGCGAAAGCAACTCCGCCGGCGCAGGCGAACTGAGGCCGCACGCGACTGTCGTTAGTCGTTCCGGAGCGAGTCGATCGGATCGACGTTGCTCGCTCGGCGCGCCGGCACGTAGCTCGCCAGCATGCCGATCCCGATCATCAAGATCGACATCGCAACGAACACCATCGGATCGACCGCGTTGACTTCGTAGAGCAGCGCAGCCAGCAGGCGGGTTGACGCCAGCGCCGCCGCGATGCCGACGACGGTTCCGATCAGCACCACCTTCGCTCCCTGCGACATCACCATCAGCCGCACCGCCCGGGCGGTTGCTCCGAGCGCCATCCGGACGCCGATCTCCTGCGTTCGCTCGGCGACGACGTACGCCAGCACGCCGTACAACCCGACCGCTCCCAGGATCATCGCGAGCGCCGAAACGACGCCAAGCGTGAGCATCGTGAACGACAGCTCGATCATCGACCGTCGCGCCAGAAACTCCATCGTGAATTCGCGGTAGACCGGCGCTTCGGGCGCCACCTGCCGCACGAGCTCGCGAACCTCGCCGCCGAGGCTCGCCGCCCGCGGCGACTTGACGACGTAGGCGGGCGATCCCATTGCCCACGCGGCCGGCGCTGGTCCCGTCAGTGGAAAGTACACGATCGCCTCGCCTGCCTGCCGCCAGTCGTCCTGTTTCACGTCCTTGACGACGCCGACAACGGTGAACCAGACCGGCGTGTCGCCAGTTCGACGGATCCGCTGTCCGACGGAATCACGATCGGGCCACATTCGCGCCGCCGCTGACTGGCTGACGATCACGCTGTTGTTCGCGCTGACCGCTTCATCCGGTGTGAACGGCCGTCCGCGCAGCAGCTCGATGCCCATGACGCGGAAGTAGTCGCCACCCGTAAAGTTCGTATCGAGCAGCGCACCACCGTTGTCCGGAGGCATCGAGTCGGTCAGAAACCGTGACGTCCCGGTCCCTTCGTCGAGCGGAATGTTGTTGACGACACCCACGCCGGTCACTCCAGGCAGGGCGCGCAGACGGTCCATGAAGTCCAGATGGAAGCGCCCCCACGACGGTCCGTCGGTGAGGCGTTCCTGGTCCGGTGCGAACTGGAAGGTGTAGATGTCGGCGGTGTCGTAACCGGGGTCGACATTGCGCAGCCGCTGAAAGCTCTCAACCAGCAGCGCCGACCCGATCAGCAGCACGAGTGCGAGCGCCGTCTGCCCGACGACGAGAACATCGCGGCCGAAGTGGCGGCGGCCAGTGCTGCCGCGTGCCCCGTCGCGAAGACGACTGAGATCCGGTGACGACGCGTGCAGCGCGGGGATCGCACCGCAGACTAGCGCGGCAACCACCACCAGCCCGAACGCGGCCGCCAACGTAGACAGGTCCAGTCCTGCCTGACCAAGTCGCGGGATACCCTCGGGGGCGGCGCGCACGAAGAGCGGAAGCGTCACGGCGCTGAGGATCACCGCCAGCACTCCCGCGAGCAGCGCGATCAGAAACGCCTCGACCATCTGCAGCCGGACCAGCTGCGCGCGCGACGCCCCGATCGCGCGGCGGACTGCGAGTTGCCGTCGGCGGCCTTCGGAGCGGACCAGGAACAAATTGGCGACGTTGGCGCACGCGATCAGCAGAACCACGGTCACCGCTCCCAACAGCACCCACAACGAGGTGCCGGCAGTCGGGCCGACAAGGCGGTCGAGCAGCGGATCCACGACTGCGCTGTGCTTTTCGATGATCCGCGCATAGCTGGCCGATCCGCCGAAACGGGCTGGGAGGTCCTTGGAGAGCCGGGTGAGTTCGGCGGCGAGCTGCTCGCGCGTAACTCCCGGCTTCATGCGCGCGACCACCGGCACACCGAACTGTCCTGGCCGAATTTGTGCCGGCCGGATCTCTCCCGCTACCCAGAGCAGCATCTCTTCGGTGGGGAAGCTGAACTCCGGCGGCAGCACGCCGATAACTTCGCGCATCCGGCCGGAGACGAAGTAGGTCTTTCCGACAACCGAGCGGTCGCGGCCGAACCAGCTGCTCCAGAGCCGGTCGCTGATCACCACGACTCGATCTTCGTCCTCTGCAACCGGGAGCCGCCCGAGTTGCGGGCGCACCCCGAGTGTCGTGTAAATGTCGTTTGTCGGAAACGCCATCGGCACTCGTTCGACACGATTTTCCGTCCGCAGCGTCGAGGTTCCTGCACCGAACATGAAGATGCCGTCGAGGAGTTGCGAACGCTCCTTGTAATGCAGGTAGAACTCCTGGCTCAGGCCGAAACGCGGCGAGAGGTCCGATCCGGGCGCAGTGCCCGACAG
>Ga0207659_10002698_pt1 | contig 10573 bp, 9 predicted proteins | sample KBSM43metaG_FD_184330 | JGI IMG/M metagenome (GOLD analysis project Ga0207659, IMG submission 184330) | Miscanthus rhizosphere microbial communities from Kellogg Biological Station, Michigan, USA - KBS M4-3 metaG (SPAdes) (version 2) | ecosystem: Host-associated > Plants > Roots > Rhizosphere >...
CTCTGCTCCTCTTCGTGTGTTCTACCCGCGGAGGTACGGATCGGCGAGCAGCTCGAGATCTCGCTCATCGCACTCTGGCGCTTCGTCCTGCCGATTGGGGTTCGCGTTCAGCCGCCGCACGTAGGTGTAGGAGGTCCACGGCTCCATCAACACGTCAGGATCGTTGACGGTGAAGTTGTAGTACAGCAGATCGCCAATACGGGTGAAGCGCTCGGTCACTTCCATCTTGTCGGTGTGAAAGTACCCTTCCCAGCCGAGCCACGTTCTTTCGCCGAACCCCACCGAATCGATGACGAGGGTATCGCCGTCCCAGTGGGCCAGACCCATGCCGTTGAAGGTCGAGAACTGCAAATCGTTTTCGTCGCGCTTCCGGTTGTCGAGCGGCAGGATACGCAGACCGTTCTCGACGCCGTTGAACAACCAGATCTGCCGATCCTTCTGGACGATCCGTCCCGGAACGTTCTGGCGCGGCACCCCGAGCGGCTTGTAGCAGCCGTAGAACGGATCCTCCTCCACCTTGCCGTAGTCCAGGCTGCGCACCTTGTCCCAGTATTCCGGCTTGTAGAGCGGCTTGTTCCACTGCGCCCCGCGCTGCATAGCGGACTGGTCGGCCTCGAACGCGCCGTTGCGCCGCAGCCCGGGCACCTGAAACACATTCGGGATGTTGCCCGTCCAGTTGCCGCTGAGATCCGGGTGGCCGTCTGCATCACGCGGCGTCTGCCCCGCCGGCATCAGCTGCATGGCGTAGCCGTCCTGCGGCGACACGCGCCTGCCGGCCGGCGCATAAGACGTTTGGACCTTGCGCAGCGGAAGATTCCCGGTTCGCTGCGCCGTCGGCGGCAGCTGACCGGCTGCGATCTGTGTAGCTGGCGTTCCCTTCGCGATATCCGGTATCGGAAACACGATGTACGGATTGGAACGGAAGAACGTGACCTTTAGATCCGCGAGCGGCTTGCCGTCAAGCGTCCACTTGATGGTCGTCGGGAAGATCATCCAGACGTTCGGCTCCAGATCACCGCGGTAGTCGGCAAAGGTCGCACCGTAGGTGTGGCCATTCCATTTCGCGGTCACCGCGACCGGCAGACGGATGACCTCCGTGGGTTCGTACGGGCCCAGTTTGGGATGCTGCTTTGAGTCCTCCACCGTAATTGAAGTCTCGATGCCGTCGTACGGCGATGTCCCCGTGAGCACCGTCTTCCCATCGGCGGCCCTGGTGACCGTCGTGTGCCCCTCTGCGTCGAGCAACGACCACACCGCGCCAAACGGTGTCAGCTTGATGAGGGGCAGGCGATCGTTGAATGTGTTGGCCGCGGCCGTCGCGCCCCGCCCTTGTTCCGTTTCATTCCACGCATACTGATCAGCGAACACGCGGATCTCCTTCAACGGCTGCCCGTTTGCCTTCGTGCCGTTGAGAAACATGCGCATCGCCGGCAGGTAGTAGGCGATGTGGAACTCGGCATTGGTCAGTCTCGCCATTCCATTGCCGTCGGCCATCGTGCCGTCGGCCTTGAACTGGACGCCGATGACGTTCTCGACGCCCATGACCTTGCCGCGTCCCATCCCGATCGATTCAGCGACATCGCGAACGTCCTTGCCGATGCATGGGCTCGCGATCTCATAAGCCGTGAAGCCGTCGTCGTTCTGGGCGAACATCCCGTAATTGCCGCGCGCGGCATATCCGCTGGCCGGGCACGTCGGCGCCTGGGCGGCTGGGGCTGCGGGCGCCCCAGCACCACGTCCCTGTCCCGCACCACGTCCCTGTCCCATCAGTGCAGCGGCAGTAAGGAGAACGGCGATTGAGAGCGGAATAGCTGTTCGCATCGGAATGACCTCTCGCTACGTCTGGCGGGCGGATTCTAAAACAAAAAGGCCGGCTGAAGCCGGCCTCTACTGTACGGGGAGCTGTAGGGGCCGGCTTTAGCCGGCCCTAAATAATCCTCTCTATCCGCGAAGGAACGGATCGGCGAGCAGCTCCAGATCGCGCTCGTCACACTCGGTCGCTTCGTCCTGCCGGTTCGGGTTCGGGTTCAACCGGCGAACGTAGGTGTACGAGGTCCACGGCTCCAGCAGCACGTCCGGATCGTTGACGGTGAAGTTGTAGTAGAGGAGGTCTCCGTTGCGGGTGAAGCGTTCGATGACTTCCATCTTGTCCGAGTGGAAGTAGCCTTCCCACCCGAGCCATGACACGTCGTTGAAACCAACCGAATCGACAATGAGCGTGTCGCCTTCCCAGTGCGCCAGCCCCATGCCGTTGTACGTGGAGAACTGAAGGTCGTTCTCGTCGCGCTTCCGGTTGTCCAGCGGAAGAATGCGCAAGCCGTTCTCGACGTTGTTCAGCAGCCAGATCTGACCGTTCTTCTGAACGATGCGGCCGGGCACATTCTGACGCGGCACACCGACAGGCTTATAACAGCCGTACGCGGGATCGACGTCCGCTTTTCCGTAGTCGAGGGTTCGGACCTTCTCCCAGTACTCCGGTTTATAGAGCGGCTTGTTCCACTGCGCACCGCGCTGCATTGCCGACTGGTCCGCTTCGAAGCCGCCCGGCCGGCGAAGACCCGGCTGGCCGATCGGATTCGGGAATCCGGCGCCCCAGTTCCCAGTCAGGTCCGGATGACCGTCGGCATCGCGCGGCGTCTGGCCGTTCGGCTTGATCTGCATGATCCCGCCGTCCTGCGGCGAGACGCGCTTGCCGCACGGCGAATACGAGCACGGGACGTTGCGCAGCGGCAGGTTGCCCGTGCGCTGTGCGGCAGGCGGCAGCTGCGATGACGCGCCACTCTGCGCGGCAGGCGCCTGCGCCGATGTCGGGCCAGGGGCGACCGCGACGGCTATCGCCATCGAGCACGCCGCCACGAACAACGATCGGATGGTCTGGCTCACGATCTCCTCCTACAGCTCGACGACGACGTACTCCTTGCCGGCAACCGTAATCGACCGCATGAATCCGAGCTTGGTGTTCGGATCGGGGTCCTTCCACGCGGGCGAGATGCGGTAGCTGTAGCTGTCGCCGATTTTGAGATCCGTCTTCACCTTCAGACCCTGGCGGATCAGACCAGCGGGGCTCAGCGACTCGAGCTTCCACGACTGGACCTTCCCGTCGGGCCCCTTCACGTCCACATACCACCAGGAATGCGGGTTCACGTTCTCGAGCTTGGTCAGCGTACCGGTAATCGTGAATTCCTTCTGCGTGTCGAATTCAGCGTTCGCAGAATGATGCGCCCGTGCCGGAGCGCCAATCATCAGCAGCGCCAGCGCGGCGGCGGATGCGATGACAAATGTCTTGACCATGGTCGGAAGTCCTTTCTGTCGTTGTCGCGTCTAGTTGGATGATTTCTGCTTCACGACATCGGGTATCGGGAAGACGATGTACGGATTAGACCGGAAGAACGTCACCTTCATGTCCGCGAGCGGCTTCCCGTCGAGCGTCCATTTCAGCGTCGTCGGGAAAATCATCCAGACGTTCGGCTCGAGGTCGCCCTTATAGTCGGCAAACGTGGCGCCCCAGGTGTGTCCGTTCGCCTTGGCCGTCACGGCCACGGGCAGACGAATGAGCTCGGTCGGATCGTAGGGTCCAAGCTTCGCGTGTTGTCTCGAGTCCTCGACGGTGACGGCGACTTCGATGCCGTCATAAGGTGAGGTGCCCGTCAGGACGGTTTTTCCGTCCGCCGTCTTGCTGACAACGGTGTGGCCTTCGGCTTCGATGACCGACCACATCGCGCCAAACGGCGTGAGCTTGGTGAGCGGCAGACGATCGTTGAGCGTGTTTGTCGCGGCCGTCGCTCCGCGACCTTCCTGCGCCTCGTTCCACGCGTACTGATCGGCGAACACGCGGATTTCGTTGAGCGGCTGGCCGTTGGCCTTCGTCCCCTTGAGCATCAGCCGCATCGCCGGGATGTAGTACGCCATCTGGAACTCGCTGTTTGCGAGCTTGGCCATCCCGGTGCCGTCGGCCATCGTCCCGTCGACCCGGAACTGCACACCGATGACGCTCTTGACGCCGAGCAACTTGTTGCGACCCATGCCGACCGATTCGGCGACTTCGCGAACGTCCTTGCCAATGCAGGGGCTCGCGATTTCGTAGAAGGTCTGACCGTCCCCACCGTTCTGGCCGAAGCCGGAGTAGTACGCCTGTGCGCCGTACCCGCTGGGCGGACATGCGGGCGGAGGACCCGCAGGCGCCGCACCCATTCCGCGACCGCCGCCGCCCTCCTGCGCGAGCAACGCACCACCGGCGAGCAAGGCTCCAACACCCAACGCGAATGCTCTACGCATGTAAAAACCTCTGAAAGAGTGCAAGCGAGTGTTTATAACTGGATTCGCAGGATGTCGCAAGAGCCGCCTCTGCGTCGCGCATCGCGCCAAGGTCCGGTTTCAGCTCATATGCACTTACGAAACGGGCCGCAGGCAGGTTCCGTACTGAGCGAGAATCCAGAAACCCAAAATCGTCGATGACCGACTGGTCCGTTACCGCATTTTCTGGAGCGCGAACTCGGGTGGCCGCATGAATCTCGCGGTCCTGCCGGGCGATGGCATCGGCCCCGAAATCACGCGTGCAGCCTTACTGGTACTCGAGCACCTGACGCGAGCACTTTCGCTGGACCTCACGATCGAGGTTCACGAAATCGGCCTGGCAGCGTTGCAGCGGACGGGCACGACGTTGCCGGTCGCTGTCCTGGATGCGTGCCGGCGCGCTGACGGCGTGATACTCGGACCTGTCTCGACGGCGAGCTATCCTCCGCGCGAGCAGGGCGGCGTCAATGCGTCCGCCGCACTCCGAATCGAGCTCGACCTGTTCGCCAACATTCGCCCGAGCCGCACGCGTGAGGGTCTCCAGCACTGGAGTCGCACGCCGATGGACCTGGTGATCGTGCGCGAAAACACGGAAGGGTTCTACGCCGATCGCAATATGTATAGCGGCAGCGGTGAGCTGATGCCGACACCAGATCTGGCGCTGTCGATCCGCCGCATATCGGCGGCGGCCTCGACGCGGATCGCACGCGCGGCGTTCGAGCTTGCGGGTGCGCGACGGCGCCACGTGACCGCGGTGCACAAAGTCAATGTCCTCAGCGTCACGGAAGGGTTATTTCTGCGCGAGGTGCGGGCTGTCGCGCGGGCTCATCCAGATATCACCTACGATGAGCAGCTGGTCGATTCGATGGCGGCGCTGCTGGTTCGCGAGGCATCCCGGTTCGACGTCATCGTGACGACCAACATGTTCGGCGACATCCTGTCCGACGAAGCAGCTGAATTGTCCGGGAGCCTCGGACTGGCCGCTTCGATCAACTTCGGCGAGCGCCACTGCATGGCGCAAGCGCAGCATGGCTCGGCACCGGACATCCAGGGCCAGAACAGGGCGAACCCCACCTCGCTGATCCTCTCGTCCGCCATGCTGCTGGACTGGCTCGGTCGGCGCCACCGGCAGGAGAACTTCAGCGCGGCGCGACGTCTCGTCGAGCAGGCGGTGGATGCCGTGCTGGGCGACCCCGCGAAACGCACCGCCGACCTCGGTGGCACCCAAAGCACCACGGCGTTCGCCTCGGAGCTGTGCAGGGAAATCGATGCGCGTGCGTCCCGCTGACATCGCGACATACGCGCCGGGCGAGGACGCCGCGACCATCGAGCATCGCGCGTTCATCAAGGCCGCGTGGCGGCTCGTCCCGTTTCTCACAATCGGGTATCTGCTCAATTACATGGACCGCAACAACGTCGGCTTCGCCGCCTTGACGATGAACCGCGCGACGGGATTGACAGCGACGCAGTTCGGCTTCGGTGCGGGCATCCTGTTCTTCGGCTACAGCTTCTTCGAAATTCCCAGCAACATCGCCCTCTATCGCTTCGGCGCACGGCGCTGGATCGCGCGAATCATGATCAGCTGGGGCCTGGTTTCTGCGGCAACCGCGTTTGTCCAGGGGCCGCAAAGCTGGTACGTGCTGCGTCTCCTCCTTGGTATCGCCGAAGCAGGCTTCTTTCCGGGGATCACCTTTTATCTGGCGACGTGGTTTCCAGCGGAGTACCGCGCACGGATGCTCGCCTGGTTTCTCGTCGCGATCCCCGCCTCGACCGTCGTCGGCGGGCCGATATCCGGTCTCGTCCTGCAGATGGACGGCTTCGCCGGACTTGCAGGCTGGCAGTGGCTGTTCATCGTCGAGGGCTTGCCTGCGACGCTGCTGGGCATTGCCACGCTCTTCATCCTGCCTGACCGTCCTGAGGATGCGTCGTTTCTCACGCAGGAGGAACGTCGCCTGGTGCGTGCACGGATTGACAGCGAACGTCGTGAGCGCGAAACGCGGAACCTTCTGCTGGCGCTCAAAGACCCGCGCGTCTTGATTCTGACCGTCGCGCAGTTCGGATTTACCGCCGGGTCGTACGGCGTCGGCATCTGGCTGCCGCAGATCATGAAGGACGCACGATTGACCAATCTCACGATCGGCGTTGTCACCGGCGCCTGTTACGTCGTCGCATCCGTGGCGATGATTGTCTGGGCGGCGTGGGTCGACCGGAGCGGACGCAAGATCAAAAACCTGACGTTGGCGTGCCTGGTCGCCGCAGCCGGGCTCGTGCTCGCGATTGCGACCGCGAACTTTTGGTTGTCGCTGATCTGGATCATCGTGGCGCTGTCCGGGATCACGTCCGCGCGCGCGATCTTCTGGACCATTCCGACCCGGTTCCTGACCGGCCTTGCCGCAGCTGGCGGTCTGGCGTTCATCAACAGCGTCGCGACGCTTGGCGGGTTCGTCGGTCCTTACGCCGTCGGGTGGTTGAGAGATGCGACCGGCTCGTTTTCCGCCGGTCTGATGGCGATGGCCGGCCTTCTCGTGCTCGCCACCGTGATGTCCTGGTCGCTGAAGCTGTTCGTGACTCAGGAATAAGCGGTCCGCTTGCGGGGCCGAATACAATGGCGCCCGTGACTGACACCGCCACACTCCCTTACGGCCAGGACCGCGCTATCCGAGGCCACCAGCTTCGCGCTGTAATCTCCGCCTCGGTCGGCACCACCATCGAGTGGTACGACTTCTTTCTGTATGGCGTCGCGGCCGCTGCGGTCTTTCCGCAGAAGTTCTTTCCGGGATCCGAACCCTTTGTCGCCACTCTCCTGTCGTTCACCACGTTCTTCGTCGGCTTCGTGGCGCGGCCTGTGGGCGCCGCCATCTTCGGCCACTTTGGAGACAAGGTCGGCCGCAAGAAGCTGCTTGTCTTCACGATGATCGTGATGGGCGCTTCGACGATGGCGGTCGGGCTCACGCCGTCTTACGAAGTGATTGGCATATGGGGAGCCGTGTTCCTGACACTTGGGCGCATCCTCCAGGGACTTGCGATTGGCGGGCAGTGGAGCGGCTCGGTGCTGATGGCCTCGGAGTGGACCGATCCGAAGCGTCGCGGGTTTACCACCAGCTTCGCGCAGATGGGCGCGCCCGCGGGGATGGTGCTCGCCAACGGCGCGCTGGCGCTGATGACAGGGCTCACCTCCGATCAGGCGTTTCTCGACTGGGGCTGGAGAATCCCGTTCCTTGCGAGCGTCGCCCTGGTGATCACCGGGTTCTACATCCGCTCGGGCGTCAAGGAAACGCCCGTTTTCGAGGAGTTGAAGAGAAGCGGCGCCATTGTCAAAGCGCCGCTCGTCGAAGTGCTGCGCCGCAATGGTAAAGAGGTGGCGCTGACGGCACTGCTCCGCACGAGTCAGCAGGTCTGCTTCTACATCTTCACGACGTACATCATCACGTATGCGACGACCGTGCTCGGCTTCGGCCGTGGGCTGGTGTTGAACATGGTGATGACGATGGCGCTCGTGTCGTGCTTTGCCAATCCACTGTTTGGCCACCTGTCGGACAAGTACGGACGGCGGACGATTACCGCGATCGGCTGCGCCATCATGCTTGTGTATCCGTTCATCTACTTCGGTCTGCTCGACACCAGATCGCTGCCGCTCGTCTTCATCGCCATCCTGCTGTCGAATCCGATTCAGGACATGCAGTACGGGCCGCAGGCCGCGTTCATCGCGGAAAGCTTCCCCGCGTCGTTGAGGTATAGCGGCTCGTCGCTTGGGTATCAGCTGGCGTCGATTACGGCGGGTGGTCCAGCGCCGATCATCGCGACGCTGCTGCTGCGGGAGTACGGGACGTCCAGCGCGATCGCTTGGTACATCTCCGCCTGCTCAGTCCTCAGTTTGATTTGCTGTTTCTTGCTGAAGGACCGGACGGGGGAAACGGATCATCGGTAGGGCCGGCTGAACCCGGTCCCGACGTACGTTGGGCTACGTAGGGGCCGCCGTTAGGCGGCCCAAGATCAGGCCAACCCCTTCTTCTTCCAGTACCGCACGAGCCCTCGCCAGTTGAATTCAAGTGGCCCGACGAATTCGAGCGGTCTCATTTCCTGCTCGTCGACGGCGCCGCGGACATACGCAAACACGTCCTCTTTGAACTGCTCGTACTTCGCTTCGTCTGAGGCGTCGGTTTGGATGGCGCGGCGGGACATTTCGGCGACGTCGCGGAGGCTGGTTTCGATATGGTCCAGATGGGCCGAGGCACCGGCATACGGACCAAAATGCGTGATGAACACTGTCTCGGGCTTCCAATCGCGGATTTTCGCGAGGCTGTCACGCCACGCCTCCAGATCGATGTCTGGCGGCGGCGTGGGCGGCAGCGTGAAGACCTTCGACGTGAAGCGCAGGCCCGCCGTGTCCCCCGCCCACGCCAGACCGCTTCGATCGTCGAAGTAGCTCACGTGATGTGACGCGTGGCCCGGGGTATATCGGACGTCGAACGTCCGTCCACCCGCCGTGATCCGCGCGCGCTCGCCGAGCACGTGCAGGTTTGATTCAGGCACCGGAATCACCTGCCCCCACAACCGCGCGACCCCCTCGACGCCCCAGAGTTGATTGGCGCTGTTGATCAGTTTCGACGGATCGACGACATGTGGAGCGCCTTTCTCGTGCACGAACACCCGTATACGCGGGTTGTCGCGGACCAGCAGGCCGGTGGCTCCCGCGTGATCGAGATGGATGTGCGTGATGAGGATCGACTCGATGTCGCCGACGCCGATTCCCTGCGCCGCGAGCGATGCGCGGAGCGTGTCGATGCACGAGCCCGGGCCAGGGTCGATCAATACGGCGCCGGCATCGCCGGCGTAGACGCCGGTGGCAATCGACTTCGGCGTGTCGCAGAAATTCAGGTCGATATAGGAGATATCCGTAGCAATCGAGGGCACGTCGCGAGTCTACCCGATTCCGAATACCGAACGAATCGAACGATCCGAACGACTAATCATTGAACGCCGGCGTGAGATTTCGGCGCCGGCATTTTCAAGACTCGGGCTTTCATCGCGCGGAACTCCGCCGTGTCGCGGATGCCGCCACGGCCGCGGGCCGTTGCCGCTCTCAACTGCGCGATCCGGTCCTCTGGCGAGGGATGCGTGGAAAAGAACGCTTCGACCGCGCCCGGATTACGATTCGCCTCGCGCCGCAACACGTCGAAGAGCTCGATCATCCCGCGAGCGTCCCAACCGGCTTTTGTCATGATCTGAAGTCCCACCTGGTCGGCTTCCCGCTCGTCGTCGCGGCTGAACTTCAGGAACACACCGTTGGTGACGAGCGCGCCAGCGACCTGTGCGGTCCCCGCTCCACCAGCATTGCCCAGCATCGCACCGAGCATGCCGAGGCTCCACCTCGCGACGATCGCTTTCGTCATCTGATCCGCCGCATGACGCTGCGCGATGTGCGCGATTTCGTGCGCCAGCACGCCGGCCACTTGCGACTCATTGCCAGCGGCTTGAAGGACGCCGCGGTTGATCCACACCGGTCCGCCGGGCAGTGAAAACGCGTTGATCTCCCGGTAGTTCGCGACGGTGAATGAATACGGATACTTCGCACCCGGCGCCGCCGCCGCGAGCCGCCTGCCGATCTGCGTGATGTACGCGGTCACCTGCGGCTCCCGGAGCTGCGCCATCTGTTTCCGCACCTGCGCCTGTTCCTCGCGGCCAATTTCGATTTCTTGCGGAACCGAAACGATCGTGAATCCGGTGAGCGCAACGACCGCGAATGATCTGGCGGGTCCGAAAGGACCTGCCCTCCAGGTACGATGCTCCGGACAATCTGGAGTGGAGGCCGGGTCCTTTTGGACCCGGCACATTGTCCCGCCGATCAATGGCAGCGCAGCTTTACACGCGCGGCGTCGGGGCAGCAGGCATCTGCTCCGGGCGATGACGACGGAGACGAGCGTACGCAGCGGTGAATTCAACGCCGTACATGAGGATAACGGACGACACGTAGATCCACAGCAGGAACACCACGACCGCGGCGATGGAGCCTTGAATCAAGGCCAGGCGCGAATTGCGCGCGATATAAAAAGAAAAGCCGTCGAATGCGAGACGCCAGAGGACACCGGTCAACGCGGCGCCGACCCAGACATCTCGAAACCGCGTCTTGGCGTTGGGAATGAAATAGAACACGAGACCGACGCCGAAGATCAGGATGATCGTCGCGGCGTACCGGAACATCCACGTCTGCACCGCACGCAACCACTGAAACCGCAGCAGCATGACGCCGAACCACGATGCCTCGGCCACCTGGATCGTC
>Ga0207659_10002701_pt1 | contig 10563 bp, 7 predicted proteins | sample KBSM43metaG_FD_184330 | JGI IMG/M metagenome (GOLD analysis project Ga0207659, IMG submission 184330) | Miscanthus rhizosphere microbial communities from Kellogg Biological Station, Michigan, USA - KBS M4-3 metaG (SPAdes) (version 2) | ecosystem: Host-associated > Plants > Roots > Rhizosphere >...
CGACAGGAACGAGATCCAGCGCTGGAGCGGGATGAACTCGCCGAACGGCACGAGCTGCATCTTGCGATACACGGCGCCGGTGGCGCCGTCGGGAGCCACGAGGAACGCCGCGTTGTACAGGCGCGGCATGGCGCCGCGCTCCATCTGATCACTGCCAAACTGGATCGGCACCCGGACTTCGCGAGCGAGATCGCGGATGGCCTGGCCGCCCGCGGCGTCCTCTTCGAACATGAACGGGGTGGACGACTCCGGCCAGATGACATACTGCGCGCCGCGCCGGACGGCGTCGCGGGTCATCGCGATGTAGGTCGTGAAGATCCGTCGCGCCTGCCGCGGGTCCCACTTGTCCTTCTGGTCGACATTGCCCTGGATCACGCCGATGCGGATCGGCACGCCGGCGCGGGTCAGGGATCCATCGGCGACGCGCCACGTGCCCCAGACGGCCACGGCCACGAGCGCCGTGGCGGTGGCCGCGAGCGTCCGGACGCGCACGCGCGGCGGCGCGAGCAGGGCGAACGCGAGCGCGGCGTTGACGAGCGCCACGAACAGAGACACGCCGTAGAGCCCGGCCACGCTGGCCAGCTGCGCCACGGGCAGGACGTCGATCTGGCTGTCCCCCAGCACCACCCAGGGAAAGCCGGACAACAGCGTGCCCCGCAGGTACTCGCCACTCACCCACGCCGCCGGCGCGAGCCAGAGCCCCATCGTGCCGTAGCGCCCGAGGATGACGCCGAGCGCGGCGGTGGCGACCGAGTTGTAGAGCCCGAGATACAGCGACAGCAGCAGCACGGAGACCACGCCAAGTGGCGGCGGGAGGCCGCCGAACGTCACCAGCACTGGACCGGTCCAGTAGAGGGTGCCGCAGAAAAAGACGACGGAGGTGACGAGGCCAAGAAAGAGGCCGCGCCGCGCCCTGGTGCCCGGTAGCCGCCCCGGCCGCCCGGTCCACCCGCTCAGCGCGAGAAACAGCGGGACGAGGGCAATCCACGCAAACGCGGGATGACCGAATTTGGGGAAGCTCAGGGCCAGCAGCGCGCCGGCAAGCGCGGCCAGAGCGACGTCCCTGCGGATACGCGGCCGGGACACTAGGCTTGCAGCGGCTCGCGCGCGGGCTCGATGAGCGACCGCAGCCGTTCCACGACGGTGCGCGTGGCGAACGGCTTGGGGATGAACGGCAGGTCGTCCACCGCGTTCGGCCCCGACGAGAACTCTTCACGCGCATAACCGGACATCAGCAGCACGCGCAGCGTCGGCAGGCTGCTGCGGAGCTGTCGCGCCAGCTGCACGCCGCTCATCCCCGGCAGGCTGATGTCGCTCAGCAGAATCTGAAACGCCGGCGAGGCCAGCGTGAGGGCTTCCTCGGCGCTGCCGGCAGTCACGACGTCGAAGCCGTTGCGTTCGAGCGCCGACGAGAGCAGTTCGCGTACCGCGCCCTCGTCCTCGACGAGGAGGACGCGCGGCAGATCCGGCGGCGGAATGACGGCGGCCGGCGAGTTCATCGCCGCCGCCGGGGCGTCACCGACCGTTGAGGAGTCGACCGGCAGCAGCACGACCACGCGCGTCCCGGCCTTGGGTGCGCTCTCCACCCAGACGAACCCGTTGCTCTGCTTGACCAGACCGTAGACCGTCGCGAGGCCGAGGCCGGCGCCGTGCCCTTTCGGTTTGGTGGTGACGAACGGCTCGAAAGCCCGTTCGGCCATCGCCGCGTCCATGCCGGTGCCGGTGTCCTCGAGCTGCAGGCGCATGTACGGGCCGGCGCGCAACCACGGCCGATCGGCGCGCATCGCCTCGTCCACCTCGAGCAGGTCCGTGCTGATCATCAACTGCCCACCCGTGGGCATCGCTTCTCGCGCGTTGTCCACCAGGTGCGCCAACACGTGAATCATGCGCATGCGGTCCGCGCGGACCGGCGCGCCGCGGCGCCCCCGGCGAATCACGAGCTTCACCGACGCGCCCACGCGGCGCTGGATCGCGTTGCGCAGGTCAGCCACCAGGCGCGGGACGTCGAGCGACCGCGGCTCCAGCAACTGGCGCTGCCCGAGTGAGAGCAGGCGGTCGGTGAGCTGAGCGGCGCGCGTCGCGCTCGTGCGGATTTCGACCGCCGACTTCTGCAATGCGCTTTCGGCCGGCAGCCCGGCTGCCAGCCGTTCGGCGTGGCCGATCACCACCTGAAGCAGGTTGTTGAAGTCGTGCGCGATGCCCCCGGCAAGGCGGCCAACCGCCTCCAGGCGCTGCGAGCGCGCCACGGCGTCCTGCGCGTGCCGGCGCTCGGTGACTTCGATCACCGTTCCGATGATGGCCGGGCGCCCGTCGTAGACGAGCGGCGCGGTGGTCGCGTAGACCCAGATTTCGCCGCCGTCGGGGCGGCGCAGCCGGAACTGCGACCGCGACACACCGCGCGTGCCCTGCTGCTGTTCGTAGCCGCGCTCGAGCAGATGCGCCCGATCGTCGGGATGAATGACGTCGAGGGCGGCGCGGCCCACGAGTTCCGAGGCTTCGACACCGGTCAGCGCCGCAAACGCGCGGTTGACATAGCCGAGGCGGTGGTCCTGGATGACAAACAGCGGTGCCGGGCTTGCGTCTGCCAAGCTCGCCCCCGCGCCCGAAGGATCAGCGGGACGATAGATGCTGTCCGTCATGTGCGATCCGCCGCGCGTCGACTACCGGGTCACCCAGGGTTTGAACTGCTCTTCGCGTTCGAGCTTGGCCGCCACCGTATCCGCCTCGCGCCGCGACGGATACTTGCCCACGCGCACGCGATACGTCGGAACGCCGGTCGTGCCCGCGGTGGCGATGAAGGCCGGATAGCCCTTGCGCGCGAGCCGTTCGCGGATCGTGTCGGCCTCGGAACGCTGCCGGACGGCGGCCACCTGCACGACGTACCCCGCGCCTGCGGGCACGGCGTCGGGCGCGTCCTTGGTGTCCTTGGCGGTCGACGACACGGTCGTGGCCACTGCTGGAGCCGCGCTCTTCGATGGCGGCGTCTTGGCGCTGGCCTTCGGCGCTGGCGGGGGCGGTGGCCCCTTCGCCACCGCGGTCGTCGCAAACGGCTCGTGCGCCGGCAGGCCGGCCGGTACGTCCTCGGCAACGGGCTCGGGCTCTTCGAGCCGCGTGGGATACGTCAGGCCCAGCTTGCTCGAGGGCGATGCCGCGGGACTCGATGCAGCCGTCGGTGTGGCGGCCGCCTCCGTCGCAGAGGCGGTGGTGCGAGTCTCGTCGGATGTGGTGGGATCAGCCCCGTCGGCGGCTAGGACTGGCGCTCCCCGTTGAGCCGGCACTCCGCGACCAACCATGACCCCGCACAAGAAGATCACGACAGCCACCACCGTGGCAGTCATGAACAGGAACACGAGCTGCTTCCCGTTCAACTGGATCTCGTGAAGTCCTTCATCTGACATGGTTTAGTCGCGATTATCCTAGCATGATTGCCCTTCCGGGGGCACCCGGTTACGGCGGCGGAAGGCCCGCCCGGAGCGCCGCCGCCGCCTGATTTCCCGGATCGGCCGTTAGCACCGCTTGCACCTCGACGCGTGCCGCGGGGTAGTCGCGCGCCGCGACGTACGCTTCGGCCAAGGCAAGCCGGGCCGCCGGGGTGTCGCGGCTCCACACGGAGATCTTCAGCGTCTCGATCGCCTCGCGCGGACGCCCTCCGCGCAGCAGAATCCGTCCGATGAGCAGATGCGCCTCGCTCTCGTAGGGCGACAGGAACACGGCGCGGCGCAGTTCGGCGAGCGCATCCGCATCGCGCTCGGTTTGGAAGAGCCGCCGGCCGTTGGTGAGGTAGAACGACACCAGCTCGCGCTGCTCCCGCTGCCCCGCCGCGCTGAGCGCGCTCTCCACCCGTGTGAGCGACGCCGCATCCACGGCTGTCTTCAAGCGCTCCAGACCGCGCGGCACCGAGTTGGCCGTGCGGCGCGCATCGAGATCGCTGTAGGTCGACGAAAGCCGCCGCGCCAGATCCTTTTCCCGTGCGCCCTCGTCGGCCGAACCCGCCGCCTGCAGCGCGGCGCCGAGCACGTAGTGCGCGTCCTCGTCCGCCGGGCTGCGGCGCACGGCCTCTCGCAGCGCGGCCACCGCCTGCGGATACTCGCGCGCGATCCAGTGGGCGTAGCCAAGATTGAAAAAGAGATCAGGGTCGTTGGGATCGAGCGCCGTCGCTTCGCGAAACAGGTCGGCGGCCTTGGGCCCGCTGCCAGGCCGGCGCAGCTGCACCACGCCCATGTCGTTGGCGAGCGCCGGGTCGGCGTGGTCGCGCTGCAGCGTACTGAAACCCGCCCACGCCTCCTGATAGCGTCCGAGCTGCAGCTCGGACACGGCCTCGAGAAATGCCGCGCGCCGTGCGTCGCCGACGGCCGACGCGGCGCGCACCGCCGTGCGCGCACGCTGATGCTCGCCCTGCTCGGTGTAGGCGTTCCACAGGGCGAAGCGCGCGTCGTCGAGCGCGGGCGCCTGATCGATGGCGTCGCTGAGAAGCGAGATGCGTGTGGCGGGGTTGTTCGCGACCAGGCTGCGGACGAAGAGTTCGAAGGCGGCGACCGGAGGACGCGCGGCGATGGCGCTCGCGCCCGGCGCCGGCGCCTCGGGCACGATCCGGCGCCCGACGCGCGCGGCGATGGCAAAGAGATCGCCGCGCGGTCCCCGCTCGACGACCTCCTCCGCCATGAACCCGGTGTCCACGCGGATCGTCCGGGCGTGCAGCACCAGCTCCGCGGCCGTCGCCTCGATTCGGCCGACCACAATCACCGTGGCCCCGACCACGCTCGCCAGTCGAATCACGGTGGCGTGGCTCAAGAGCGGGACATCCGGCACCCGAAGGCGCTCCATGGCCTGCAGGCGATCGTCACGGCGAATGGCGCCGACGCCGGCGGCGCGCAGCTCGCGCGTGACAGCGACTGACGCCAGCTCGCCGAGCCAGTCGGCGCGCACTTCACTGCTCGTCGCCTGAAACGGCATGACCAATGGACGTGGACCGGCGGTCTGGGCCGACGCCGGCTGGGGCCCCGCGACGCACAGGGCGACGAGCGCGATGGCCGCGGCGCAGACGGCCGTGCGCGTCACTGCGCCGGGGCCTCCGGCCTGAACGCCAGAGCGATCAGGCACCGCGGCGCGCCGGCCCCCCGGCAGCCGTCGGTGTGCACGTTGACGTCGAGCTGAAAGAGCGCGGCGAGGCGCCCGATGGCGGCGGCGTAGAACGCGCAGAGCGGTTGCGCCACCGGCTCGCGGACCTGGCAGAAGAGCGAGCCTCTGAGGTCCACTGCACCCACACCGCCCGCACGCCAGCGAACGATCGCCCGGCTGCCACCATAGGTCTGACGAACGAGACGGCGGACCAGCCGCATCACGTACCAGAGGCGCAGGCGCGCCGGCAGCGCGTGGCCGATGCGGCGTTCGAGGGGAGACAGCGCCAGCACCATCCACTCGGCGGTGTACTCGCCGGCACGGCGCGCGATCTCGTCGTAGTGCTCGCCTTCCTGGCGGAGAAAGCTGAGCACCGCCGCCATCGGCGCCAGGCCGATGCGTCCGTCACGCAGTCCCGCCGGATTGAGCCACGACTCGTAGAAGTCGAGCCGCGTCGGCAGCACCTCCGCGATGCCCTGATGCAGGCTGGCGACGAGCAGGCGTCCAACGCCCGCGTCATTCATGGGTGCGAATTCTGATAACGTTAAAGAAATTCGAGCGGAGACAGCCTACTGCACGCGCTCGCCGTCCGTAAACCACCTCGATGATTCTTCCGGTCCACGCCCGTCTCCGCGAGCACCTCGCCCGGGTCCTGTCACAGCTTTATGGCCTCGACGCGGCAGCGGTCCCGCCCGTCGTTCTCGAGTCGCCGCCCAATCGCGACCTTGGCGATCTCGGGACCCCCATCGCGTTCGAGCTGGCGCGCCGGTTGCGCAAGGCGCCGCGGGCCATTGCCGCCGAAATCGCCGCCGCCTCCGACTCCGTGACCGGCGTCCGGCAGGTCGTCGCCGCGCCGAACGGCTATCTCAACTTTTTCCTGGATCGGGCGTCTTTCCTGCGCGAACGCCTGGCGCCCGACGCGGCGGGCGGCGCCCTGAAAGACGGCAAGGCGATCGTCGAGCACACCGCCATCAACCCGAACAAGGCCGCGCACATCGGCCATCTCCGCAACGCCGCGCTGGGCGACACGCTCGTCCGCGCCCTGCGCTTCCGGGGCACGCGGGTGGAAGTGCAGAACTACATCGACGACACGGGCGTGCAGGTCGCTGATGTCGTGGTGGGCTTCCGCGAGATCGAGCAGAAGTCGCTCGAGGAGATTCGCCGGATCGCCGACACCACCCGATTCGACTACTACTGCTGGGACCTCTACGCCCGCGTCACCGAGTGGTACGACGGCGACAAGGCGCGCCTGGCGGTGCGGGCCTCGACCCTGCACGACATCGAGCACGGCGGCAACGACAACGCCGCGGCGGCCGCCTTCATCGCCGATCGCATCGTGCGCTGCCATCTGAAAACGATGGCGCGCTTGAACGTCGATTACGACCTCCTGACGTGGGAGGGCGACATCCTGCGGCTGAAATTCTGGGCGCAGGCCTTCGAGGTGCTCAAGGCCAAGGGGGCGGTGTATCTCCGCACCGACGGACGGCTGGCCGGCTGCTGGGTGATGCCGATTCAGGAGGATCTCGACGCCGGGGCGGACGCCGAGGGCCCCGGCGTGAGCCCCGAAGGGCTGATGGACGCCCCCGAGGAGGGCGCCGACACCGAGCGCGAGAAGGTCATCGTCCGGTCAAATGGCGTGGTCACCTACGTGGGCAAGGACATCGCCTACCAGTTCTGGAAGCTGGGGCTGCTCGGCCGCGATTTTCACTACCGCACCTTCGTGGAGCGTGCCAGCGGGCCGCTGTGGGCGACCTGCAGCACCGACGGCGCCGCGGCACACCCGCCCTTCGGCGGCGCGTCGTACGTCTACAACGTCATCGACGTCCGTCAGTCATACCTGCAGAAGCTGTTGAAGCAGGCCCTCATCGCCGTCGGCAACCCCGAGGGCGCCGAGCGCTCCCGCCACTTCTCCTACGAGATGGTGGCGCTGTCGCACGAGACGGCACGCGAGCTCGGCCACGCACCGGCGCCGGACTCCGAGGCGGCGCGCAAGCCGTTCGTGGAGGTCTCGGGACGCAAGGGTCTGGGCGTGAAAGCCGACGACCTGATCGACACGCTGATCCAGAAGGCTACCGAAGAAGTCGCCAAGCGCAATCCGGAGTTCACCGCCGCCGACACCGCCCGCGTCGCGAGCATGCTCGCGGTCGCCGCCGTGCGCTACTTCATGGTGAAGTTCTCGCGCGGCAAGGTCATCGCGTTCGACCTCGGCGAAGCGCTGAACTTCACCGGAGAGAGCGGGCCCTACATTCAGTACGCCGTCGTCCGCGCGAACAAGATCCTGCACAACCTGGAAGAACGCCTGGGCGTCTCGGAAGCCGCGCTCGTGCAGTCGCTCGGCAGCGTCCCTCCGGTGGAGCTCGACGGCGGCAACGGATCCCATGAGGTGTGGGCGCTGGTGCTCGAAGCCGGCCGGCTCGACGACATCGTCGAACAGGTCATCCGCACCCTGGAGTTCTCGGTGCTCGCCAAGTGGGCGTTCTCGCTGGCGCAGAGTTTCAGCGGCTTCTACCACGCCGCCCCGATCCTGAAGGAAGAGCGCGACGACGTGCGGCGCTGGCGCGCCGCCGCGGTCATCTACGTGCGCACGCAGCTGGCACGAGCCCTCGACCTGATGGGTATCGAGGTACCGGCGCGGATGTAGCGGCCGATCAGCGCGACACCGTCATGCCGATTATCGCCATCACCCCGTGCAAGAAGCCGCGCGACTACGAGGCGGCTGTCCGACGCGCCGGAGCCACGCCCCGGCCACTCGCCGTCGACGAGCCATCGGCCTCGGTGCTCGACGGCGTAGACGGACTGCTGCTGACCGGCGGCGACGACGTCAATCCGGCTCTCTACGGCGAGGCGCCGCATGCCACCTACGACGTGTCCGAGCCGGGCCGCGACGCCTTCGAGATCGACCTCGTGCGCCGCGCGCTGGCCACCGACCTGCCCGTACTCGCCATCTGCCGTGGCCTGCAGGTGCTGAACGTCGCGCTCGGCGGCACGCTCATCCAGGACATCCCGAGCGAACCGGCGATGCTGCTGGCGCACGATGCCGAAGGCCTGCCGACCACCCTCGCCCACACGGTCGCCGTGACGCCCGGCTCGAGCCTGGCCGCGCTCGTCGGCCCCGACGACACTCGGGCAGTGAACAGCCGCCACCACCAGGCGGTTCGCGCGCTCGGCGAGGGTCTCGTCGTCACCGCCACGTCGCCCGACGGCGTCATCGAAGCGGCAGAACTCCCCGCCGCCCGCTTTTGCGTGGGCGTGCAGTGGCACCCGGAGAACTTCCACAGCACCGGCGAATTCGACAGGCTGTTCGAGGGGTTCGTGGACGCTTGTCGAATTCGCCGACCGGGGTCAGGTGAGCCGGGTAGGTCTAGTAAGGCTGGTGGGTCAGAGCGCTAGCAGACACCTACCCGCGCACACAGCAAGGCAAGTGGTCTTACCTACCAGACCCACCCGACTTACCTGACTTACCTGACCTCTCGATCGAACACGGCAATCGTCTCTACATGTGCGGTCGTGGGGAACAGATCGACCGCGCGAATGTCGCTGAGACCGTAGCCGCCATCGATCAGACCGCGCGCATCGCGCGCCAGGGTCGCCACGTCGCACGACACGTAGATGATCCGGGCCGGCGAGAGGCGCACGACACCGGCGCGGGCCTCGGGCGAAAGGCCGGCGCGCGGCGGATCCACGATGCAGGTCACGAACGACGAAGGCTCCCGGCTCCCGGCTCCCGATAGATCATTGAGCGCGGTCTCGACGCTGCGGCGCACGATGCGCACGCCGGCGCCGTAGGCGCCGGCATTCGACTCGAGATCGGCGCCGCTCGTCCAATCGCCCTCGACGAGCGTTACGGGGCCGCGGCCGGCCGCGGCAGCCGCGAGTCCGAACAGTCCCACGCCGGCGTAGAGATCGAGCACCGGGCCGGCGGCGACCAGCCCGACGACGTGCTGCACGAACCACGGCAACAGAAATCGATTGGATTGAAAAAAGGCGGTCGTGTGCCGCGTCAGCGTCACCGCCGGTGCCCCTTCGGCGGCGGACACGGGCAGCCGATCGGTGACCATAGGAGCACCTGCTACGGTCACGAGGTCCGACTCCCCCTGCACCGTCAGCCCCGTGAGGCCGTCGGCAATCGGCGCCCAGGCGGCGCGAGCGACGGGACCGCGTACGTCGACGTGCACGGTTCGTTCGCTCCCGGGGATGTTCTCGGCGATCTCGACGCCGGCAATGGCCGGCGCACCTGCGGCGACGATCGACTGCTCGGCGCGCCGGATCCACGCGATGGTCTCCAGCGACAGCTGTCCGGTGACCTCGACGTCGCAGAGCGCGTGGGACCCTTCGCGAAAGAAACCGAGCCGCCCGCTGGATGCGTGCAGTCGCGCGCGCAGCCGGTAGCCGGTCTCCGGCGAGGGCATCACTTCCGGCAGCGAGGTCAGCGGCAGCCGGGCCAGCCGCCGAAAGGCGTCGGCCACGATCTCGGCCTTGAGCGTCCGTTGCCGATCGTAGGACACGTGCGCGTAGTCGCGACCGCCGCAGCGCGAGTCGGCCGCCGGGCGGCGCTCGGGCGAGGGCGTGAGAACATCGACCGTCTCGGCGTACGCGAACCCCTTGGCTACCCGCTCCACCCGCGCGCCGACGCGTTCGCCCGGAATCGCGCCGGCGACCAGCACCACCTGCCCGTCGTGGCGCGCCAGCATGCGGCCACCCGCGACGGGCCGCTCGATGTCGAGCGTGATGATCTGTCCTGACGTCAGCATGCGGTAGGCAGGCCTAACCTGTCCGCCGTAGCCTTAGCAAAGGCGGAAAGCCTGCAGCCACGTACGTCATTCGAAAGCCACCACGGGAAGCGAGAAGCGCTCGCGCACCAGGCGATCGATGCACGCCGCTTGCGCCCGGCCATACGCGTCCGCCGGCATGCGATCGCGAAACGGCGCCAGCTCCGCGTCGGCCTCGGCGGTGACACCCGCCATCGTCGCAGCGTCGAGCCTTGCGCGCATCGAGGCCAGCAGCCGCGCGTCCAAGGCCTGGAGCCGATCGAGCAGCTGTCGCCGCGCCTCGCCGCGGAGCCCTTTGGCGCTGGCCCTCGCGGCGTCGAGCTCGGTCACCAGCGAATCCACCATCTCGCCGAGGTTGGCGCCACTGCTGGCGCGCAAGGCCGTCAACCGCGCCACCACGCGATCCAGGTGAGCGCTGAGCGAGGCGTGCCGGCGTGCAGCGGCAGGCTCGTCGCCCGCGCCATCCGGCGACGCCGCGGGCACGCCGATCGCACGGCGCCACTCGTCGAAGACGTCGAGCACGTCGGCGTCGCAGAACTCGATCCGCACGGGACGGCGGCGATTGCCCTTCGCGGCCAGCCGCTCGACGCAGCGGTCGATGCCGCGACAGGCGACGCGCAGCGGCACGCCCTTCGCGGCCCAGCCCGCCACGCAATCGAAGGCCGGTCCGACGACG
>Ga0207659_10002703_pt1 | contig 10563 bp, 5 predicted proteins | sample KBSM43metaG_FD_184330 | JGI IMG/M metagenome (GOLD analysis project Ga0207659, IMG submission 184330) | Miscanthus rhizosphere microbial communities from Kellogg Biological Station, Michigan, USA - KBS M4-3 metaG (SPAdes) (version 2) | ecosystem: Host-associated > Plants > Roots > Rhizosphere >...
TTCTTTCCTGGATCAACGCCGAAGTCGAGCGCGCACTGACGCTCGTCCAGGAGTCCATCGCCAAGTTCTCCGCCGCACCCGAGAACGACGCGCTGCTGCAGCCTTGCCCCGAGCACCTGCACCAGGTGAGCGGGGCGCTGCGCATGGTCGGCCTGAACGGCGCGACGCTGGTGTGCGAGGCGATCGAGGGCAGCTTCGCCGGCATCAACGGTCAGCGCCCGTCGGCGCAGACCATGGGCGTGATCGACCGCGCGGTGGTGGCGCTGAAGAATTTCGTGGGCGAGCTGGCGCGGGGCCAGGCCGACGTGCCCTTGCGGCTCTACCCGGTCTATCGCGACCTCTCGGGCTTGCTCGGCCGCAAGACGATTTCCGAGAAGGACCTGTTTTTCCCGGACATGGCAGTCGCCACGCCGGTGCATCCGGACGGCAAAGCGGTGCCGGAGGAAGAGCTGCCGGCCTACCTGCAGGCGCAACGCACGCGTTTCCAGCGCGGGCTGCTCGCGTGGCTGCGCGGCACGCCGAACGGGCTGCAGGAGATGCGTCAGACCGTGGACGCCATGCACCAGGTCGCGACCCAGCTGCCGGAGCCGCGCGGCCTGTGGTGGGCAGCCGGCGGACTGATCGACGCACTCGGCAATGGCGCGGACGCCGAATGGCTGGCGACCGCCAAGGTGGTGTGCAACCGCATCGACTTCCAGATCCGCGACCTCGCCGCGGGCGGTGCCAAGAACGGCGACGCGCTCCTGCGCGAGGTTCTGTACATGATCGCGCGCCGCGATTCGCTGACCTCGCGCGTCAAGGAAGTGAAGCAGCTCTACCAGCTCGACAGCCTGTTCCCGCGCCCCGAGCGGCTGCCGGATGTCACGATCGAGCTCGAAGCCGAGCGCCTCGAGGCGTCGCTGTTCGACCTGCACTCGCGCCTGGACGCGCTCAAGCACGCCTGGGAGCAATTCGTGGCGGGCGAGGCGGACAAGGCGCGCGTGTTCCGCGAGCGTGTCGCCGATTTCAAAACCAAGTGCAAGGGCCTCGGCAACCAGCACCTGATCAAGCTGATCGACGCCATTTCGCTCGTGGCGGGAAAGCTGCCCGACCCGTACCCGCGCCAGGGGCAGATGCTGGTGATCGAGATGGCATCGGCCTTCCTCCTGGTGGAAAACATCATCGACCATTTCAGCAGCCCGGCCGACGACATGGACGCGCAGATCGTCATCATGGGCGGCTGGCTGCTCGACGCGGCGAAGGGCAAGTCGAACGGCGAGCCGCCGGCCGGCCTGCGTCCCGACCTGACCGAGCGCATTGGCGCGCTGCAGGTGCGCGCGCAGGTGGCGCGCGAGGTGCTCGCCAACCTGCAGCATATCGAGCAGGTGTTCGACGCCTTCACGCGCGATGCGAGCAAGCGCGCCTCGCTCGCCGAGCTGCAGCCCTATCTGCGCCAGGCGCACGGCGCGCTGTCGGTGCTCGGCTTCCCCGGCGCGGCGCAGGCGATCTCGATCTGCGAGACGCTGGTGCTGGCCCAGTCGCGCAGCGAACCGATTGCCGGCGACGACGTGGACTGGATCGCCGAAGGGCTCTCCAGCGTAGCTTTCTTCCTCGAGCCTTGCCGCCACGGGCGCGAGCCGTCGGAGGAGGCGATCGCGCTCTTCTTCCGTCGCTATGAAAAACGTACCGCCTCTGCGCCGGTAGCGGTGGAGGCACCCAGGATCGAGATCGCCTTCGCCGAAGCGTCGCCGGTCGCCGCCACCGGACCGGCGGCACCGCCCCCGGGCGTCGACCCGGAGCTCCTCCAGGTGTTTCTGGAGGAGGCGGTCGAGGTGCTGGAAACCATCGAGAAAACACTGCCTGGCTTGAAGCAAAGGCCTGACGACCGCGAGGCGCTCACCACGGTGCGCCGAGCCTTCCATACGTTGAAGGGTAGCGGGCGCATGGTCGGGCTCACCGATATCGGGGAAGCGGCTTGGGAAGTCGAGCAGGTCATGAACCTCTGGCTCGAGCAAATGCGGGCCGCAACCCCGGCGCTGTTTGAACTGCTGAGCACGGCGACGGCTTCCTTCACCGATTGGATTTCCGCACTGCGCGGACCGGGGCTCAAGGGCGTGGACGCGGGCAAGATCATCGAGCTCGCGAAGCGCGCCAAGGAAGGCGGCGAGCCCGACGCGGTGACCGTTGGCACGGTGACCGTGTCGCGCGGCCTTTACGAGATCTACACCAAGGAAGCCGCCGAGCACATCGCGGTACTGGAAGAGCAGTGCAAGGCGTGGCGCGCGGCACCGCCGCCCGCCGACGCTTCGCAGGATTTCATGCGTGCCGCCCATACGCTGGGCAGCACCTCGCGTACCGCTGGCTTCGCTCCGCTCGCCGATCTGGCGAGCGCCCTCGAGCAATGGACCGGCTTTGCCGGCGAAACCACCGAGCCGAAGGACGGCGAAACCGTGCAGGCCGCGGTCACCAGCCTGCACGGCATGGTGGAAGCGATCCGTAAGGGCGACGCGCCGGCATCGCCGCAACCGGCGCACACCGCGTTGCGCGCGCTGATCGCGCGCCTCGAGGTGGCGCGCCGCGCGGCCGTCAAGCCGCCGACGCCGCAGGCGCCCGACGGGCGCGAGAAGCGCGTGATGCGCGACGACATCGATCCGCAGCTGATGCCGATCTTCGTCGAGGAGGCGGAGCAGATCGTGCCGCAGATCGGCGGCGACCTGCGCGAATGGAAGGCCAATCCGGGCGACGAAAAAATCCACCAATCGCTGCGCCGGCTGCTGCACACCCTGAAGGGCAGCGCGCGCATGGCGGGCGCGATCCGACTGGGCGAGCTTTGCCACCTGATGGAAGGGCGTATCGAGGCGGCGCTCGAATCCGGCGAATACCCCGAAGACCTGTTCACCTGGCTCGAAGAACGCATGGACCGCCTCAGCGCCGATGTTGAGCGCCTGCGGTCCAATGAAGCCCTGAGCGTCACGGGCCCGCTGGCCGCACCGATGGCACCGGCCGCGCCGTCGGCACCCGTCGTGCCGACGGCGAAGGCCGTAGCAGCGGCCGCACCCGCGGCAGCCGCGCCTGCAGCGGCCCCGGCGCCGCGCGCCGAGCCGCCGCTGCCCAGCCCGGCCGCCACGCTGCGCGTCAATGCCGACACGCTCGACGACTTGATCAACGAGGCCGGCGAAGTCGCGATCGCGCGCTCGCGGGTAGAAGCCGAGCTGCGCGTCATCAAGCAGTCGCTGGCCGATCTTACGGATAGCGTGGCGCGCCTGCGCGGCCAGCTGCGCGAGATCGAAGTGCAGGCCGACAGCCAGATGCAGTCGCGCCTCTCGGTGCTGGACGAGAAAAAGGGCGATTTCGACCCGCTGGAGTTCGACCGCTATACGCGCCTGCAGGAGCTGACGCGCCTGATGGCCGAGAGCTTGAGCGACGTGATGGCCATCCAGCAGGGCCTGCAGAAGAACATGGGCGACACCGACGCCGCGTTGCAGCACCAGGCGCGCATCAGCCGCGACGTGCAGCAGGAGCTGATGCGGGTACGCGCGGTGCCGTTTGCCAACCTGAACGAGCGTCTGTACCGCATCACACGCCAGACCGCGCGGGAGCTGGGCAAGAAGGCGGACCTGGAAATCAGCGGCTCCGAGGTCGAGCTCGACCGCAGCGTGCTCGACCGCATCGGCGCTCCGCTCGAGCACATGCTGCGCAACGCGCTGGTGCACGGTATCGAAGATCCCGCGGCGCGCGTCGCCGCTGGCAAGGCCGAGACCGGCCGGATTTCGATCACGCTCCACCAGGAGAGCAATGAAATCGCCCTGGTGTTCGCCGACGATGGCGCAGGCCTGAACCTCGACGCACTGCGCAAGAAGGGCGCGCAGATGGGACTGCTGCCTGTCGACCGCGAGCCGACCGAAGGCGAAATCGCCCACCTCATCTTTGCCTCGGGCCTGTCCACCGCGGAAAAGCTGACCGAGCTCGCCGGCCGCGGCGTCGGCATGGACGTCGTGAAGAACGACATCACCGCCATCGGCGGCCGCGTCGACATCACCACCAAGCGCGGCGGCGGCACCACCTTCACCGTCTACCTGCCGCTCACCCTGGCGGTAACCCAGGCCGTGCTGGTGCGCAGCGGCGAGAGCACCATCGCGCTCGCATCGGCGATGGTGGAGCAGGTGCTGCGCATGAAGGCAGAAGTCCTGGCCGGACACTTCGAGAGCCGCAAGGTCGAGTTCCAGGACCGTACCTATCCGCTGCAATCGATGCATTCCCTGCTCGGCATGCCGGGCAGCCCGCGTCTGCAGCCGTATAACTCGGTGCTGCTGCTGCGCAGTGGCGTGCAGCGCGTCGCAGTGCATGTCGACGAGCTGCTCGGCAACCATGAAATCGTGGTGAAGAGCATCGGACAGCAGCTCACCCGCGTGCCCGGCGTCTCGGGCGCGACCGTGCTGGCGGACGGTACCGTGGCCCTGATCATGAACCCGGTGTACCTCGCGCACCGCTCGCTGAGCGGGCTTGCCACCACCGGCCTCGCCCAGATCACCCAGCCGGCCGCGGCCAAGGCCGCGCCGCCTGTCGTCATGGTGGTCGACGACTCGCTCACGGTGCGCAAGATCACCGGCCGCCTGCTCGAGCGCGAGGGGTACACGGTGGTCACCGCCAAGGACGGCGTCGATGCCCTCGAGCAGATGGCGCATGGGCTGCCGAAGGTGATGCTGGTGGACATCGAGATGCCGCGCATGGACGGATTCGATCTCGCGCGCAACGTGCGCGGCGACGCCCGCCTGCAGGGAATTCCGATCATCATCATCTCGTCGCGCACTGCCGAGAAGCACCGTAACCAGGCTACGCAGCTCGGCGTGAACCACTTCCTCGGCAAGCCCTACGCCGAGGGCGAGCTGCTGCAGCTCGTCGCGCAGTACGCGAGATGAAGATCGAGAAGCCGCAGCCGCAGCAGACCATCGGGAAGTATCCGGTGATCCGCGAGATCGGCAGCGGCGCCACCAGCAAGGTCTACCTGGCAAGAGACGCGTTCGCCGACCGCGACGTGGCGATCAAGGTGCTGGAGTTCGCGCGCGGCGCGGATACCGAGCTCGAGCGCGTGCAGCACAAGGCATTCGTCGCCGAGGCTTCCCTCGCCGGCAAGCTTAACCATCCGCACATCGTCGATATCTACGACGCGGTGGTGGAGCCCACTCGCAGCTACCTGGTGATGGAGTACGTGTCCGGCGTCACGCTCGAGAGCCACGCGACGCGCGAGCGCCTGCTGCCGATCGGCAAGGTGGTGGAAATCATCTTCAAATGCATCCGCGCGCTCGAATATGCGCACCAGCACGGCATCATCCACCGCGACATCAAGCCCGGCAACGTCCTGCTGTCGGCCGAGGGCGAGACCAAGCTCTCGGACTTTGGCGCGTCGTTTCAGCAGCGCCTCGAGGAACACACCACCCAGATCAAGGGCATCGGCTCGCCCGCCTACATGTCGCCCGAGCAGCTGCGCCTCGAGCCGCTCAACCAGCAGACCGACATCTATTCGCTCGGCGTGACCATGTTCCGCCTACTCACCGGGCGCCTGCCCTACGAGGCCGGCAGCCATGTCGCGCTGACCTACGCCATTCTCAACACGCCGCCGCCCAAGCCTTCCAGCCTGCGTCCCGACCTGCCGCCGCTGCTCGATGAGATCGTGATGAAAGCGATCGAGAAGAGCCCGTCGCAGCGTTATCGAAGCTGGCTCGAGTTCGGCAAGGACATCACACGCGCCTTTATGAGCCTGCGTCCGGGGCCCGAGGTCACGACCTCCGATTCGGAGAAATTCGGCAAGCTGCGCGACATGTCGTTCTTCAAGGATTTCGGCGAAGTCGAGCTGTGGGAAGTGGTGCGCGTGGGCAACTGGCAGACCATCGACCCTGGCACGGTGCTGATGCGCGAGGGCGAGGCCGGCGACAGCTTTTACATCCTGGTCGAGGGCGAGGTCGAGGTTACGCTGCTTGCCAAGCCGCTCGCAGTGCTCACGCCGGGCGCATCGTTCGGCGAGATGCTCTATTTCGCGGACAGCGTCGAGCGGCGTACCACTACGGTCGCTGCCCGCGGCAAGGTCATAGCCATGCAGATCAAGTTCGCCGCCGTGCGCATGGCCAGCGCTGCGTGCCAGAACGGTTTCCACAAGGCCTTTATGCGCACGCTGGTCGAGCGCCTCGCCAGAGCCAACCGGCTCCTCGCCCAGGCCGCCGCCTAAAAATTCACGTTGGAATAAACTGAGTTATTCCCGAAGTCCGTTTGTCTGAAAGCGTGAATTTCCCCGCCGCACTTTTCTGATTCCAGCCGCATGCTCGTTTTCCAAGGAGGGAAGCGATCATGAAGTCGGTAATAACGAAGAAACAGATTGTTATAACGGCCACGCTGTGCCTGCTGGCGGCGGCGCAGGCGTCGGCCAAGGAAATTCTCGTGGCGCAGGTGGCGGCATTTACCGGTGCTCAAGCGAGCAGCGGCAAGGCGATCCGCGCCGGCATCAGCCTCTATCTGAACCACGTCAACAGCCACGGCGGCATCGCGGGCGATCGGATCCGGCTGGTCACTTACGACGACGGCTACAAGGCCGAGGAGACCGTCCGTCTGGTGAAGCAGGTTCTGGTCAAGGAGGCGCCGCTCGCCTTCGTCGGCGTGCTGGGGACCGCGAACAACGAGGCGATCATCAAGGACGGCATCCTGGCGCGCGCCAACGTGCCGCTGGTCGGCGCAATCTCGGGCGCGAGCAGCATGCTGGGAGCGCCCAACGTCTACGTCACCAAGGCGAGTTACGCCGACGAAGTGCGCAGGCTGTTCGAGATCCTGTCCCTCATCGGCATCAACCGCGTCGCCGTGGTCTACCAGGATGACGGTTTCGGCAAGGACATCGTCACCGGCGCGGAGCGCGCGGCCCCGGCCACGCGCGTGAACCTCGTGGTGAAGGCGCCGTATGAGCGCAATACCACCAACGTGCAGCCCGCGGTACAAGCGGTGCTCAAGTCCGACCCGCAGGTGATCTACCTCGGCGCGGTGACCTCGGCCGCGGTGGAATTCATCAAGCACTACCGCAAGGCAGGCGGCACGGCGCAGATCTACGGCGTCTCGGTGATCGACATCAACGGCATGAAGAAAGGCCTGAGCCCCGAGGAGCTGTCGGGCTATGGCTTCGGCGTGCTGTGGCCGCTGACCACCTCGCGCACCTTCCAACTGGTGCGCGAATACCAGCAGCTCGCGAAGGAAGCCAAGGATCCCGACCTGGCCGAGCGCTCGATGGAGGGCTACATCGCCGCCAAGGTGCTGGTGCACGGGCTGCGCCAGGCGCGCTCGAGCCCGGCGGCGCTCTCCAAGGCAGTGGGCGGCATGAAGTCGGTGGACCTCGGCGGCTTCATGGTCGATTTCACGCGCCCCAAGCAGACCGGGTCGCAGTACGTCGACTTCGCGATCGTCAACAAGGGCGGCTCGATCCTGCAGTAGAGGGCCTGCGGGCCGCGATAATCAGGCCCAGGCCCGAGCCGGCGATGAGCGCGATCCCGGTCAGGGCGAGGCCATCGGGAATCTCGCCGAAGACCGCGAAGCCGAGAACCAGGATGACGAGGAGCTGCGTATAGCCGAACGGGGCGAGCAGCGTCGCGGGCGCATGGGCATGAGCGCGGATCAGAAGAAAATGCCCGATTGCACCCAGCACTCCGATGGCAGCGAGCATCAGGAAGTGAAGCGGAACCGATGGCAGGCCGGTGATGGAGCCCGGGAATACGGGCGGGATGACGAGCACCGCGGCCAGGCCCGGGATGAACAGCGTCGTAATCGGATCGTCACGCCCGGCCAGTTTGCGGGTAAGAATCTGGTAGCTCGCGAACATGAACGCGCAGCCCAGCGGAAGGAATGCCCACCAGGTAAAGGCGCTGCCGCCGGGCCGGATGATGAGAAGCACGCCCGTAAAGCCGCCCGCCAGCGCAAACCAGGTTCGCGCGCTGACGCGCTCCCCGAGCAGCGGGCCGCCTGCGACCGCCACGATGATCGGCGCGAGGAACACGATGCTCGCCACCGCGGCAATCGGCATGTGACGCAGGGCGACGACGAAGACTACGCTGCTCAGCACCAGCATCAGGCCGCGCACGATCTGCAGGCCCGGTGACGAGGTACGCAGCAAACGCATTCCCATGCGCGGGAAGAAGATCGCCGCCATCACGACCGTCTGCAGCACGTAGCGTAGCCAGACCAGCGCGGAGGCCGGGTAGTAGCTGACGAGGTACTTCGACATCGTGTCCAGGCAACCGAAGCAGCACGTCGCGAGGAGAATCAGCAGGATCCCGCGGCCTGCGTGGGGATAGCGTGGGTCCACGGGCGCTCTAAAAGGAGCGCGGCAGACCGAGGACGTGCTCCGCGAGGTAGGAGAGGATGAGGTTGGTCGAGATCGGTGCTACCAGGTAGAGCCGGTTTTCGCGGAACTTGCGCTCGACGTCATACTCGGCCGCGAAGCCGAAGCCGCCATGGGTCTGCAGGCACACGTTGGCCGCTTCCCACGAGGCCTTGGCCGCCAGGTGCTTGGCCATGTTCGCTTCAGCGCCACAGGATTTTCTTTGATCGAACAATCCGGCCGCTTTGTAGCGCATCAGGTTGGCCGCCTCGATCTCCATGTACGCTTCGGCGATCGGGAACTGGATGCCCTGGTTCTGGCCGATGGGCCGGTCGAACACCACGCGCTCCTTCGAATAGGAGCACGACTTGTCGATGAACCAGTAGCCGTCGCCGATGCACTCCGCGGCGATCAGGATGCGCTCGGCGTTCAGGCCGTCGAGGATGTAGCGAAAGCCTTTGCCTTCCTCGCCGATCAGGTTCTCCGCCGGGATCTCGAGGTTGTCGATGAACAGCGCGTTGGTCTCGTGGTTCACCATGTTGCGGATCGGGCGCGCCTCGATGCCCTTGCTGCCGGTGTCTACCAGGAAGATCGACATGCCGTCGGCCTTGCGCGCGACCTGGTCCGCCGGCGTCGTGCGGGTGAGCAGGATCATCAGCTCGGAATGCTGCAGGCGGGAGGTCCACACCTTCTGGCCGTTCACCAGGTAGCGGTCGCCTTTCTTCACCGCCACGGTCTTGATCTTCGTCGTGTCGGTGCCCGCCCCAGGCTCGGTGACGCCCATCGACTGCAGTCGCAGCTCGCCGGCGGCAATCTTCGGCAGGTACTTCTGCTTCTGCTGCGCCGAGCCGTGACGCAACAGCGTGTTCATGTTGTACATCTGCCCGTGGCAGCAGCCCGCGTTGCCGCCAGAGCGCGTCACTTCCTCCATGATCACCGTGGCTTCGGTGAGCGAGAGGCCGGAGCCGCCGTATTCCTCGGGGATCAGCGCCGACATCCAGCCTGCCTTGGTCAGCGCTTCGACGAAGGCTTCGGGGTAGGCGCGCTGCTCGTCGATCTTCTGCCAGTAGGCCGAATCGAACTGGCTGCACAGCTGGCGCACGGCGTCGCGCAGCTCTGGAAAATTGTCACGGGCAAGGTTCATGTCTTGCGGATGTGCTTGGTGGCCTCTTCTTCCACCTGATGCCAGATGGTTTCGGCCATTGGCTGGCGCGCCTCCTCGAGCAGGTGCCCGACCAGCCCGACGGCGCGCGCCATGACGCCGATGCCGCGCACCGCGCGCCAGTCGAGGCCGAGCTCGCAGGCGAGGGCGCCGATGGCGCCCGTCGCATTCACCACCAGCCCTTTTTCCCTGCCGATCGCTTCCATCAACGCGCAGTACTTGCCGTAGAAGCCGGTCTCGCGGGCGATTTCGAACAAGCGCACGGCGCGCGGGTCGGTCGGCTTGTGGAGATGGTGGCCCAGCCCGGGGATGCGCTTGTTCTCCGCGACGATCTCCTGCGCGCTCTTGCCCGAGGACAGCAGCTTGGCGGCGCCTTCCATCGAGCCGACGAATACGCTTCCCAGGCCGCTCAGCCCCGCCGCCACCGCGGCCTGCATGGCTTCCGGCGCGCCGAGGAAGGTCAGCCGCGCGGCGAGGGCGCTCGGCGTGATGCCATGCTCGACCAGCGTCACCGCCATGGCATTGAAGAGACGCGACTCCTTCGCATCGGGAACGCGACCGGTCAGCTCGAAGAACGCCATATCGCCGAGGTTCAGCGTGCCGAGGATCTCGCCCGGCAGGTCTTTGCCGCGCACCACGATCCTGTCGACCGTCGACCAGCCGAGATCGGAGCGGATCGGCTTGCGCGCCACGTCAGTCGGCCTTGATGCCGGCGTCCTGGATCACCTTGGCCCAGCGCGCCACCTCGGATTTGAGGAAGGCGCTGAACTGCTCCGGCGAGCCCGCGACCACGTCGACCCCGGAATTGGTGATGCGCTGCTTCACCTCGGCCGAGGTCAGGATCTTCACCATCTCGGTGTTGAGGCGCCTGACGATGTCCGGCGGCGTGCCCGCCACCGTCAGCACGCCGAACCAGACGCCGACCTCGTAGCCCGGCACGCCGGCTTCGTCGACGGTCGGCACCTCGGGCGCGAATGGCGAGCGCGTCCTGGACGAGACCCCGAGCGCCTTGAGCTTGCCGGCTTTGACGTGCGGCAGCACGTTGGGCGTGTTGTCGAACATGACCTGCACC
>Ga0207659_10002712_pt1 | contig 10556 bp, 9 predicted proteins | sample KBSM43metaG_FD_184330 | JGI IMG/M metagenome (GOLD analysis project Ga0207659, IMG submission 184330) | Miscanthus rhizosphere microbial communities from Kellogg Biological Station, Michigan, USA - KBS M4-3 metaG (SPAdes) (version 2) | ecosystem: Host-associated > Plants > Roots > Rhizosphere >...
CTCCGATGCGAAGGCTTCTGAGCGAACCCCTGCTCGTTTTCCGCAGCATGAGCCGCTCGCAGCACTTCTACTACTGGGTGCTTCCCCTGATTGCTGGCTGGACGTTCACCGCGATGTACTTCTCCGGCGTAGCGTGGATGCAGGAGCTTGTTGCCCCGACCTACGACCGTGAATTCGGGCTGCTCGAGAACCTCGACGCGCTTCTGATCGTCTGCACGCTGTTTGTTCTCATCAGGACGGCTTTTCTTCCAATGAGGCACGCGTTCAGAGTTGCTGTCGTGCTCGCGTGCCTGGTCACCGCGCTGATGGTCCTTGAGGAGGTCGATTACGGACTCCATTGGATTGAACGGATGAAAGGAATTCCGCCGGGCCAGGGGGCCGAGATCAGAAACATTCACAACCAGGGAGAAAACACGGATGAGCTCAAAGCTCTTGGGAATTTCATCCTCGCTGCGGTGTTTGTGGTCCTGCCTTATATCGATCGATTGAAAAGGTTCCGTCTTGTGAAGATAGCTTCTCCTTCTAAGATGATGGCTTTCACGGTGATTGCCACCGCTGTGGTGGCTCTTACCCATCAAGCGCTGGATCCCTACAATCTTCCTTCGAACGGTGCTCTTGATTCGAATCAATCCGAATTTGAAGAGTTGCTGATCTATTACACGTTCTTCGTATATTTCTTCGAAAGGTACATTCACCTCAGGCGCGCCCCCGGCTTGTTGAAGTAGACGGGCTGTTTGAGATTTAGGGACTGCTGGAGTAGACGGTTTCCAGGGGGAATCGAGAGGAGGGGTCGCTGAGCCCTTCAAGAAAAATGCAACGCTACCTCAGCCAGGGCGAAGCGGGGGAGGTCAGACATGAGCGCTGTTTTTCCTGGCCGCCGTTGTCTTCTGACCTCCCCACGCCGCGCCGATGGCGTTGAGGTAGCGTTACATTTTTTGATCGGCGCGGCTGCCCCTCCTTAAGGAGGGGATATTGCCTGCTTTCGTTCGACGCCCGGAACGAAATTGCACGGACCATTGCACGGACCGAAATTGCAGGTTGAACCTTGTTTCACAGTTGTCTATTCTCTCCTCGTCGCAGGAACAAATCTGATTCTCGCCCGCGTGAAAATGAATTCCGCGACGGAGATTCTCCGTGGTTTTGAAACCTCAGCGCTCAGCCACTGTCCTGATCCTGATTCTGGCTTTTGTCCAGCCTGGGTGGATTGGCTTAACAGCCTTTGCGCAGGAGCACGGACCTCTGCGCATTGCAGTCCTGGAAGGGAATAATCGAGTCGCTAAAAAGGATAAAACCCAACGCTTTGTGATCGAGGTACGCAACGATGCAAAGGTTCCCGTTGCCGACGCCGAAGTAACGTTCATTGCACCGGAGTCCGGGCCAGGCATTCTTTTCCTGGATAATGCCCCTCGCTTAACGGTCAAAACAGATCGGTTTGGACGGGCCAATTCCGGATTCGCGCGCTCTGTTGGTGATGGTGCTTTTCAAGTCACGATTCTCGCGAGCTACCGGGGGCAGAGCGCATCAACAACGGCTCAGGCTGTCAACCAGACCTCCCCTGAATCGACGCCTGACGTGAAAAAGAACTCCGGAATGTGGAAGTGGATTCTGATCGGGGCGGGCGCTGGGGTTGCCGCGGGCTTCCTGGTGACAAGGGGATCAGAATCTACCTCCGACTCAACCCCGCCACCCGTGATCTCCGTGACTCCGCCGGTTGTTGGGCCTCCCCAGTAGCGGGGTTTCTGACTGACGATCGTGTTCACTTTCGAGACAACTGTCGCAGTCTGAGACGGTGTCCGCCCTCCTGGTTGTTTCGTATCCAAGGTTTCTTTCGGCACATGGATTGCTGAGACTGCGGCATATATGGCTCTCTTTCTTTCGCCCGTCAACAACGACTCTTCTGCCACGCAGACCCCGAAGGTTTTCTTGACAGTACCGGCGCACCTGAAGATGTCCCGAATCTGGATGTTCGCCATGCTTAAAGACCGGCCAACCCCGGCCGAACGCGAGCACATTACGGTATGCGAACCGTGTGGGCGCGCATTTAGAGCAGCTCTGGGAGTGAGCAGCTTCGGCAAAGGGTTACAGGATCCGCAGCCCCAGGTCAGCGAAGCGCCGACCCGTCCTGACGAGGATGCCCCCAAAGCTGTAGCGTAGTCTCCCTCCTGCTCGGTCGCCTGAACATAAAAGGAGGTTCCTATGAAACGGCTGTCAGAGTTTTTGACAATCCTTGTCCTGGGAACTGGGCTCTTGTATGCACACCACGGCTGGACCGGATACGACGAAACCAAATTAGTCCAGCACACCGGCGTTATTAAGGAAGCCGGCTACGAAAATCCGCACGGCTTCGTGAAAATCGAAGACGAGAAGAAAGCGATCTGGAATGTCGTCCTCGCTCCGCCAACGAGGATGCAGGACCGCGGGTTGACGAAAGACAAGCTCAAGGTCGGCGCCACAGTCAGCGTCGCAGGCTACCAACACAAGGAAACGAAGGATGAGATCCGCGCGGAACGGATCACGATTGACGGAAAGACCACCGAACTTCGGTGAGGGTGCGGTAATTTGGGGACGGACTACTCAACCCCCAAACTCCGCGCGAAATATTCCGCATGATCAAGTTCTCGCTGGAGTTTGGGGGTTGAGTAGTCCGTCCCCAAATTACCCAGGTGGTCTGGCCCCGATTTCTAATTTGCTGTAAAGGGAACGCGTGCGGACGTCGTGTTTCCCTGTGAGTTCTTCAGCGTGATCGTCACGGCCTCGATGGCGGTGCTGTCTCCCACGACACTGAAAAGTTGTTCAAGACGGAACGCGCTACCAAAAGCCGCGGACGCCTGATTCTGATACCAGGAATTGAACTCCGCATTCACAGATCTTCCCAGGTTCACCTTTTGGATCGCGCCATTCACCCGGACGTCAAAGCTGTATTCGACTTCCGTGACTCTTCGTTCAGGAGAGTAGCCGATGACGCGGACGCTCAATCCTCCGGTGATCCGGGTCGCCGCAATAGTGGTCATCTGTGGCGGAGTGGAATCGATGCCTGTTGCAGACAACGGCAGCCCTGACGGTCCATTCTGAATAGCGCCAGTCATCGTTACCGTTCCTGATACCGTACCGGTTGCCAACAACAGTGGCGAGGGAAATACCGCGGTTGTTGTGTTCGCCGGAATCGTAAATCGCACTGTCCTGCCGCCGGTAGAGAACTGAACAGCCGGATCGTCCATCGGCACGACTGCGCTTGATAGAAACGTAAAGCTTAATGTTCCCTGAAGTTCGGCGGGGTACGGCGAAGGAATCGACAAGGTGATTGGAACCTGCTGGACCGGTAAGACCTTTGAAGGCAAGCCATTCAATGCGACCGTTCCAACGGGTGGACCGATCACAAGGGTGTAATCGCGCGCATCTGTGCCTCCCACGGCGTCCATGACGCTCACAGAAATCGTCCCGCTAGAAAGCGCTGTTCCGTTTCCCTGAAGAACTCCGGCAGGAGTCAATGTAAAGCCGGAAGGCAATGTTCCGCCCGTGAGAGCCCAGGTGAAAGGCGTTGGCCCGCCGGAAGCCTGAAGCTGTTGACTGTAGGCGAACCCCTGGATACCACCGGGCAGAGTCAGTGTCGTAATCTGGAGTACGCCCTGGACAATCGCAATGGAGAATCCCCGCGATACTGTTGCACCACCGGCATCGGTAACTCGTATGGAAAAGGTCGAAGTGCCCACGGTTGTCGGCATCCCGCTGACCACACCCGCAGAAGACAGCGAGAGCCCCGCAGGCAGATTGCCGCTCACAACCGTCCATGTGTAAGGAGCAACGCCGCCCGCGGCGGTCAACGTCGTTGTATAAGACACAAACCTCGTCCCCTGCGGTGTCGCCGTTGTCGTCAGTGACAGCGCGGCAGCCACAACCAGCTGATAAGTTCGCATGAACTCCTGCGCCGGTGTTTCACTTGTGACCTTCACCGTGAAAGAGAAGGTCCCGCTTGCCGTCGGCGTTCCAAGCAGCAGCCCCGAGCTGGACAGACTAACGCCTGATGGGAGACTGCCGGAAACGACGGACCAGGTCAGCGGGGGTTCTACGGATGCCTGTAATTGCACCGAATACGACGAACCCACGGCGCCGCTGGGGACCGACGCTGTTGTGATTGTAAGGAAGGGATCGATATTCAGCTGAATTGACTTCGTCGCATTTCGCGCGGGGGACGAAGTGTCCGACACCGATGCCGTGAAGCTGAATGATCCGGCCTCTGTCGGCATGCCTGTGAGCGTGCCTCCAGGGGAAAGCGTCATTCCGCTGGGTAGAGCTCCCGCCGAGATGGACCATGTAAACGGGGTCGTCCCGCCGCTTGCCGCGAGCGTCTGCGAATATGCGACGCCGACTGCGCCATTAGGTAATGGCGATGCCGTGGTTATCGTCAGTGGTGCCGTCACAGAAATCGACAGGGTTCTCTCCGCGGTTTGCTGCGGGCTGCTGCTGTCGGAAACCCGCACGGTGAAGCTTGAAAAATTCACCGCTGTTGGCGTGCCCGTGATTGTTGCTCCGTTCAGAGTGAGTCCCGCGGGCAGGGAACCTGTGAGGATGCTCCAGGTCAAGGGAGCCGTTCCACCCGTTGCCGCGAGAGTCTGCGAATAGGCTGCGCCTGTTGAACCCGGTGGCAATGACGACGTTGTGATGGTGAGTACCGAATTTATCGTCAGGGCAAAGTTTCGCTGGAAGTTTTGCGGCGGCGTGCTGCTGTCGAGGACCCGGACGGTGAAATTGGAAGTGCCCGCTGTCGTGGGAGTCCCGCTGATTGTGCCGTTAGCCAGGGTCAATCCTGCCGGAAGACTTCCCGTAATGACGGAGAAGGTGTAAGGCGCCACGCCGCCCGCCGCGCTCATGCTCTGAGTGTAAGCGACGCCAGTCGAGCCCGCGGGGAGCGGCGACGGGGTGGTGATCATCAGCGATACGACGACATCCAGAACGAAGGCCTTGTCCACCGTCAGACCAGGGGAACTGCTGTCGGTCGCCCGAAGCGTGAAGGTCGACGTGCCTGGGGTTGTCGGCGTTCCGCTGATGGTGGCCCCGCTGAGTGATAAGCCTGCCGGCAATGTGCCCGATACGCCAGACCATGTATACGGGCTTATTCCTCCCGTCGCAGTGAGAGTCTGGGAGTACGGAACATTTATCTGTGCGGACGTCATCGGCGAGGCTGTGGTTATGGTCACAGCCGCCACGATCTGAAGCGAAAAACTCTTCTGAGTATTCGTCGGAGGCGCGTGGCTGTCGACGACACGAACAGTGAAATTCGACGTGCCCGTTGTCGTCGGCGTGCCGCTAATGACTCCGCCGGAGAGCGTCAACCCCGCCGGCAACGACCCCGAGGTGATCGTAAACGTATAGGGTGCTGTCCCATTCGCGGCGCTCAGAGTTTGAGAATACGGTACGGTAGGTGAACCTGCCGGCAAGGGCGACGGTGTCGTGATGGTCAGTGCCCCGACGACGATGGTCATTGCCTTTGTGATTGTCTGTGCGGGATTGCTGCTGTCGGTGATCCGAACGCTGAAATTGAACGTGCCCGTCTGGCTGGGCGTGCCGCTGATCGTCGAGCCCGACAAAGACAAGCCGTTTGGCAACGAGCCCGTGGTGATCGACCAGCTGTAAGGGGGTGTTCCTCCTGAGCCGGTCAAGCCCTGGCTGTACGACGCGCCCTGGGTACCGTTGGGCAGGCTCGATCCCGTCACAATGGCGACCGGAGTATTGATTTCGAGAATGAAATTTTTCTCTCCGGACAGGAGAGCCGATGTCACACGTATTCTGAAACTTGATGTTGCTGGGCTGATCGGCGTGCCCGAGATCACTCCCGCGGTTGAGAGCGTCAAACCTGGAGGGAGGGAACCCGAAACAACCGTCCAGGTGCGGGTAGATGTTCCTCCGTTCGCCTGGAGTGTTATGGAGTACGCGGTGCCGACGACACCATCGTTAAGGGGAGAGTTTGTGGTGATGGTCATCCCCTGACCGAAAACGTTGTGGACTCGGAAGCAGACAAAACAGGCCAGCAGAATCATTCCGCGCAAAACCATCCGTTGGAGATTGGACATGCTCATCGCTCCCTGTAATCTGCAAGGACATTCGGATCTATTGGTATGAACAGCGTTCTTGGACTGGAAGTGGAGGCATCGAGTACGGTAATCGGCCCATTCGAGATCCCATTCAGTCGGAACACAGAGGTGCCCCTTAATGGGGAGAAAACAGTCGGCCTGCAATGGCAGGACAACACCGTGGTTTCTCGAGTCTGAAGGTCGATAATGGAGATATTTTCAGAACCGTCTTGTGCCACGTAAAGGGATCGGCCATCTCGGGAAGCCGAGATCGCCGAGAATTGGCGGTCGACATCCCGCATTACAATTCCGGGCATTCGCACCGGGGCTTGATCGAGGTTTTGCAGCAGAAAGACTTCCTGAGTGGCGTCATCCGCTATCAGCGCGTCGGTTCTGTTAGCGATGAAGGCGAGACGAGATGGTCGTATTGCGTTCACAGACGACAAGGAACCGTTTCCCTGGATCGTCCAGAGCGTTCGACTCTCATTACCCACGACGACGAGCGCAACTCCTGCGTTGTCGCTGACGGCAAGGTCCTGCATGTCGCCGTCAAGGCCGGATATATCCAGCTCATAAACAATTTGAGGCGATGCAGGCAGCCCGGACACAAGTTGGAGCACTCTGGCGCTCTTGTCGTATAGCGCAGCCCCCGAGCCCGTAGGGCTGATGGCAATTAAGGCGGAATGCAAACGACTCCCTGCAAGCGGAGCACTCGGTGTATCTGCGGCATCCAGGCGAATGATGATGGGTTGACCCGTCGCCATTGAAGTGGCGAGTGCATAGTCCTGCTGCGGGGAGATCGCTGCGTCCCTGACGCTCTCCGACAATTCGAGAGGCTGCCCGGGAACCGCGGCGCCAAGAATTCCCAGCAGAGGCCAGATCGTCGTGCCTTTGTCATTCGTTACAAAGCCGAGTGAGGGACCATTGATCGAGGAACCGTTCTGAGCAGCCACATAGAAAGCCGGCAGTGCGAGCAGCAGACCTGTTGCGATCCAAATCCTCAGAGCGCGCATGGTTTACCTTCCTTGGAAATTTCGATTCATTGCGGGCCGCCAACTGCGGCGTTAAGAAAAGTGATCGTCGGCGCAACTGTCGCGCCCGTGGGGTTTGTGTTCGATGGGTTCGAGGAGCCGCCGCCTTTCGCCGCAAAGGCCGCAACAACGCCTCCACCAATCACGGCGGAAATAATGAGCAGTTTTTTGTTTGAAGTCTTCTTTACAGAAGTGACGTTGGATTGCTCCACCAGCAGTCTCGAGACATCGCCCATATACGACGCGATCACCTGGATCTCAAAGTTGCCTGCAGTGGAATTCGCCAGAAACGGCGGCGCTTCTGCGACTCCCTGCGGATTCGTGGTCACGGTGACAGGACTCTGATCGGACGTGAACGTTCCACCGGGACCGAATTCCGGCGGGACAAACAAGACATTGGCGCCAGACACAGGCTTGCCCGTACGGTCCACAACGCGGACAGAGACGGGTTTTGGCGCCGGCGCGGAGAGCAGATTCTGCGCCTTGTTCCCTTCGAGGATCAGAATCGTTACGCCGCCACCCTGGCCGGCAATAGCGGTTTCGACGAGCAACAGAGGGCAGATCAGCACCGATAGCAAGCGCAGATAATGACGTTGCATTCCGCAATTCATGACGGATCCTCCACTTCTCAATTCAGAAAAGTCAGACCAGACCAGCCGAGACCAGATGCTGCTATGTTCTGCAGCCGCTTCGGAAGACGTGAAAACGTTCAGGGGGCGCGGCGGAATGCCGGTTCAGATGAGCGACCGCCAGGCGCGGCAGCTACCAACAGGAAAACCAGAAAGTTCAGAAAGTACTGAATCATGACCTGCCCTCAAATTCAGAAAGATGCAGGGAGAAACTTTCCTGGCGATTTGTGACTTTCATCCCTGGCGGTTCCGGGTTCGGAACGCTTGTCTGTGGATGATCGTTAAGCGTATTCCAGACGAGCTTGGAATGAAAAGAGATTCTTTAAAAATGGGGAGTTACGGCATATTGAACGCCTGAACGCGGGCAACGTTGTTTGCGAGCGTTGCCCGTGTGAGGGATTCTGAGGCCTAAAAGGCAATGCCGTAGTAAATGAAGAGAAGCCGATTGTTGTTGCCGTCGTAGCTGTCGTTGCCAATGCTGTATCCCACGTTCAGGAGACTCGTATGCGGTAGCGTGAAGGACACTCCTGGGGTGAAGTATCCAAAGAAGTTCTGTCCGCTGAACCAGTCGGCAACGAGTGTCACTTTGGGATGGATGGGTTGCTCGTATCCCACAATGGCGCCGGCTTTGGGCCCGGCCCAGGCGTCACCTCCCGAGTAAATGCCGTACGGCCCGGCCGTAATGCGAGGACCATAGTTACCGCTTTTGAACTTCTTGCTGAAGTTGCCATACACGATACCGAAAGTGTCGGCGGTATCGGTATTGTTCATCGGGGCGTACAGGATTGTCCCGGCGGACGCCGCGAGGCCTTTGTCGTCGCTGCCGAAGAATCTCCATTTCACGTTGGGTTGCAAATACGATTGCGTCGATCCCGACGTGTGAAAGAACGCCACGTTCGCGCCCGCTTCAACGCCGGCACCCGCACCGACGACGACGCGGGGCGCGTATACGTAAAGACGGTCCACGCCCTCGGTTGCCGGCATCTGCGCGAAGAAATCAAACTCGGCATAAACCTTCTTCGCAGAAACGGCGTCTGTGCTCGGAATATTGAAGAGCGTTGACTGCCCCATTGCCTGATGACTCACCATCAGGGAGAGCGCGATCACCAATCCCAGAATTGTTTTGCTTCTCACAGTTGCCCACCTTTCTTCGCTGAAACGCGAATGGATCTGGCCAAAAAAAAACGCCCAGAGCCTCACCATCGGTGAGCCATCTGGGACGCCGGTGTCAAACCTGACGGAATACGCACGGCATCGTGCACATCCGTATCCGGTCAGCTTAGAGAAAACAGACCTCGATATTCAACCAACGTAATTGGCGAATTTTGCTTGGATGGCTACAGATTTGTTTAGGGACTTGGGGCGATGCCGGCGTATTCGCGCGGCGGGCACCGCGGAGCGGTGCAGGGAATTTAGCCGGGGGTAAGCGCGAAGCGCGCAACCCCCGGTGAAGGAGATCGCCAAATCCTCGCGTGCGAGGAAACTCGCGGTAACGTTGACCGGGGGTATCGCTCGCTATGCTCGCTCAACCCCCCGGCTACATTCCCTGCACCGCTCCGCGGTGCCCGCCGCGCGAATACGTGATCGTAATTACGAAACGACATACCAAGGTAGCGCCGGAACCACCCTCGGCAACAATGACTGCCTCGACCTGGACGAGGTAGAATCCTGCCTATCAACACAAAGGAGATACAAACCATGAAGGCCCTCTACAAAATGGCCGCCGTGTTTGTGGTGTTGTCGCTTACCGCAATTCTCGCACTGGCGGGCGCCATGCAAAGGGGAACGGTTACCGGCACTGCAACCTACCGAGAGCGGATCGCACTTCCTCCCAATGCTGTATTTGAAGCGGCACTCGAGGATGTTTCCAGGGCGGATGCACCTTCTGTTGAAATCGGTCGTGCGCGGTTGGAAAAGCCGGGACAGCCGCCGTTTCGATTTTCGATTCCCTATGATCGCGCGAGCATTAAGGCCGACGGCATGTATGCCGTGCGGGCGCGAGTCCTTGCCGACGGCAAGCTGATGTTTACTTCCACACAGTCGTACCCGGTCCTTTCGCGGGGCAGCGGCAATACGGTCGCAATCACGATGCAACGCGCCTCGAACGCGATGGAAGGCATGTTCCGCTATATGGCGGATGCTGCAACGTTCACGGACTGCGCGAGCGGACAGCGTTGGCCTGTTGCGATGGAAGCCGAATACAAGCCGTTAGAGAGCGCCTATGTTCAAACTCGCAAGCAGCCGGGCGAGGAATTGAAGGTGGATCTTCAAGGCCAGCTGGCGATGCGACCGAAGGCCGATGGTGGCGGAGAAACACTTACCTTGATTGTCGAGCGGTACCGCGGCATCTGGCCAGGAGAGACGTGCGGTACGCAAAGGCCGTCACCGCCGCTGCAGGAAACCTACTGGAAGTTGACGCGCTTGCAGGGGAAGCCCGTGCTTCTTGCGGATGGGCAAAAGGAGCCGAGCCTCGTCTTTCGGGTTGGGGACAACAGGATTGTGGGATCAACCGGTTGCAACAACATGACCGGCACATACCGTCTCAGCGGGAATAGCGTGGACCTGAGCAGCATCGCCGTAACCAAGATGGCGTGCCCGCAAGCTATAGACATCGATGCAGCGCTCTTTCAGGCACTTGGTGCGGTGAGTAAATGGAGGATTACCGGCCAGCATCTCGAACTGCTCGACTCGGGCAATATGGTTGTCGCTCGATTCGAGACGCGCATCCAGAAGTAGAAATTCGCTGAGGCGATTGATTGCCCCTGGCCGGGCCTGTTGCTCAACGGGAATCCCCTCGCACGCTTTCAGCGTGCGTCTGGTGTAGAGGG
>Ga0207659_10002713_pt1 | contig 10552 bp, 11 predicted proteins | sample KBSM43metaG_FD_184330 | JGI IMG/M metagenome (GOLD analysis project Ga0207659, IMG submission 184330) | Miscanthus rhizosphere microbial communities from Kellogg Biological Station, Michigan, USA - KBS M4-3 metaG (SPAdes) (version 2) | ecosystem: Host-associated > Plants > Roots > Rhizosphere >...
CACTCAGTCCCCAGTCCCGATTCCCGATTCCCGATTCCCGATTCCGCCTCAGAAGCTGGGCCCTAACGTCCAGGTCCAGTATCCCTTTCCGCCCGGCCTGTCCAGCGGGATCGAGTAGTCCCACCGCAGGAGCGCGAAGCCGAAGAGGTTGAGCCGGATGCCTACGCCCCAGCTGCGAAGCGGTGCGCGTGTGGTCGTGACATCCGCGTCTGGATTACTTCTCGAGACGACCTTTTGTCCGCTCGACCACGCGAGGCCGACGTCGTAGAACACGAGTCCATCGACCGGCGGCAGCGAGATCGGCAGCAGGCCGAGGTCGAACCGCCTGACGAGTGGGAACCGCAACTCTGCGTTCGCGAACGCCACACGACTCCCGAGAAACTCGATAGCACTGCATCCCCGCCGTTGCTCCGGGGACGCAGCCGTACCGGGTATGCACGAACGCCCGTATTCCTCGCGATCATAGCCGCGCACGAACTCGGGGCGACCGATGTACTTCTCGAGGACTTCTTCGTCGCGGCCCACGGAAATACTCGTCTGCGCCCGAGCGGCGAGCGTGAGGAAGTTGAAGAGGATCGGGTAATAGCGCCGGTAGTCGCCCTGGTACTCGATCCACCGATACGACCCGAGTGCTGGCTCGACCTGGAATCGGTACCGCCTGCCCGCTATCGGCCCCGTGTAACCGAAGAGCGTGTTGTCGGAGACATACGCCAGGTATGGCGCGCCGTAGACGAGGCCCCTTTGTTGGATGATGGTCCCGGGGTCGAACTCGATCGGGGCGCCGTCGCCTGCGCGATAGTACTGCGTGTACACCTGCGACGAACGGTCGACGACGTTGAAGCTGCCGCCGAACTCTACGCGGGTGAAGCGGTTCAACGGATACGCGCCGATCCAGAACGCCTGACGCGTGATGAAGCGGGTGATGGACTGCGAGATGAAATAATTCCCACGGGCGTCGAACCCGTCCCGCTGCCCCGTTAGGTAGAACTGTGGCTGTTGCAGCGCGCCGACCGTGTACTGCATGCGCTGGCCCATGCTCGTGAACGCGCTGAGCAGGTACGCTTCGGTAATTCGGCCATTGACCTGGGCGGCGAACGCCAGACGGTGGTCGCCGAGCAGATCGCTCAGGATGATCGTGGTGCCGCCGAACACACCACGGCCGAAGTTGTCCTGCGTGTAGCCGATCGTCGGACGCGAGATGTACTCCGGCTGGAAGCCGATCTTGTATCCGTATCGCTTGAAGGTCGTGGTGTCCGGGAGCGCGAGCGCCGCGCTGTCGAGCAATTGTGCGACACTCACCACCGTCTCTGCCCGCTCCGGGCCACTCGGCAGATCGGCCGATGCGCGGATCCCCGCCGCGCCACGATAGATCGAGAGGTCGCGCGCAACCGAATCACGATTCGCCGTCGACCGTGGAGCGAATACGGATGTGTCGCGCCGCGACGTATCACGCTGCGCGACGACCGGCGGAATGGGTGGCAGCGACGATGGCGTCGCCGACGAGTTTGTCACGGCAGGCACGCGCTCGTCAGCTGCACGCACGCTCGCTGAATCGAATCGTGGTAGCCCCTGTGCGACGACCGACGTCTTCGCGGTCGAGTCGCGATACGGCTCCTTCATGAGCCGCCGCGGATTATTCACCGACCACACGGTGTACTCGCCGTTCTCGTAGTAGCCGAATGCGAGACGGTCCGCCTGGCGCGCCCACGTGATGACCGGGCTGTACTCCGTTACGGCGAGCACGGCGCCGACGACGTTCGTGACCTGGTAATGATTCTTCTTTTCCAGATCGTAGATGAAGATGTTCGGAATTCCCGTGCGGTCGGAGACGAACGCGATGGACTTGCCGTCCGGCGCCCACATGGGATTCAGATTCTGGCCGCTCTGCGCCGGGATCACCCTGATGCGGCCGGACTCCATGTCGTAGAGCGAGATCTGCCAGCGACTGAACCTCAGGTCATCGAAGTCGGTCTGTGGGCCGCGGTCCGACGCGAAGGCAATCGTCTTGCCGTCCGGGGACCACTGCGGCTGCACGTCGCTGTGCCGATCGTTCGTGAGGCGCCGGAGATTGCGGCCGTTGTTGTCGACGACGTAGAGGTCGGTGATTCCCCCGTTACTGCCGCTGAAGACGAGCTGACGTCCGTCCGGCGACCATGATGGGCCAGTCACGCCCTCGAGACCGACTTTGAATCGGAACGTTGTCTTGCGATGCTGAACGTCGAGCAGGTAGAGGACGTCCCGTCCCTCGCGCTGCGCGGTGAACGCGAGCGTCTTTCCATCCGGAGAGAACGCGCTCTGTGAGTACAGCAGTCGCAGCTCTTCGAAGTTCGGATCGGTCGTCGACTTCACGAGTCGCTTGAGGCGCTTGCCCGTCTCGCCATCGCCAAGCCAGAGATCGGGGAAGACCTGTCCGCGAAGGAAGCTGCCGAGCGACACGAACGCGATGTGCTTGCCGTCGCTCGAGAGCGATGGAGCGAGGAAGAGGCTGCCCCCACTCTTCCGTTCGTTGAGTAGCGGCTGCGAGAACTTCCGCGCCCGGTCGAGCGACGCCACCTGCGGCAGGTGCTTCGTCTGCATCGCCTCGCGCCACTCGTCGCTCAGGTCCTCGAGCGAGAGGCCCGTCTCGCGCTTGAAGGCGCGCTCGATGCCCACGTTAGGCGCGGAATTGAGCACCTCGCCAATGATCTCGTCGCCCCATCGGTTCCCGACGTATTCCCAGAACGCCTCGCCGTAGCGATACGGGAAAAACTGATCCGGGCGCAGGGTCATCTGCTCGAGGCTCGGCAGGTGGCCGTTGAGCGCGGCGTCGCGAACCCACGCTTGCGTGAGAATGTGGTTTGGGCCGCCGGCGAGATACTCCGCCATGCCTTCCATGAACCACAGCGGCGGATCGACTTGGGCGAGGGTCTGCAGCCCTGCGCCAGCGCGGCCGCGCGCGAAGATGTCGTACTGGAACGCGTGCACCATCTCGTGTGCCAGCACGTGCTCGAAGCTCCTGTAGTCGCCGGTGAATGGCAGGAGCATTCGATGGCGAAGCGCTTCGGTGACGCCGCCAGTCCCTTCGCCGAGGTCCCCGGTCACGTTGTTCTGACCGAAGTCGCCGCGCGAGGAGTAGAGGATGAGCGGCTTCTTCTCGCGGAACTGGTGATTCAGGAGACGTGAGAGGCGGGCATACGCACGCTCGGCCATGCGAGACGCATCCATCGCGGCGACGCGCTCTTGCGGATAGTAGTGGACGAGAAAATGCTCGGTCTCGAGCACCGTCCACTTGAACCGGTCGTACTGAACCTGATTCTGTCCGAAGTACGTCTGCGCCTCGAGCCTCGCCGCGCCGAGAACACTGGCGGCGAGCGCGGCCGCGCATGCGCCCGCCCTCACGAGTCTCATTTGAGTGCTCCTTGCTGCTGATCGACCGCAACAACGGTCGCGTCGCCCCACAACCGTTCGAGCTGGTAGAACTCGCGGAGCGTCGGGTGAAAAATGTGGACGACCATGTCCACATAATCGAGGAGCACCCAGCGTCCCTGCTGGACTCCCTCGACGTGATGCGCGCGCGAGCCTTCCTTGCGTAACTCCTCGAGCACGTGTTCCGCAACGCTTCGCACGTGCGTGTCCGAGGTGCCGCTCGCGATCACGAAGTAATCGGTCATGTCGGTGACGCCGCGTACGTCCAGCACGACGACGTCATTCGCCTTGAGATCGAGGCACAGCGCGGCCGCGCGCTGGGCAAGAGACGCCGGAGCGGGCGCGGTGGGTGCTGTCATTCGGGGCAGTCGGGTCCGATTGCGAATGGTGTGGAGGAGCGTGGGCCAACGGCTCGCGTCCACACGAACGCGGTCCGGGGCGCAGGTCCACCGGTCGCCCAAGCATAATGCGCGTGCGTCGCCGCCGAAACGGGAAACTGCGGCGCAGAAATGGGCGGCAATGACGAGCCGGCCCGGGCGTACAGTGCGCCCGGGTCGGCTCGTGAATTCCAGCAATCTTCCTCGTGCCTACTGCCTTCCTGCTGCTTGCTGCTTCGTCCTACTGCTTGATGACCCAGACCTTGATCTCTGGCTTCACATCGGCGTGCAGTCTGACTGGCACGCGATAGACGCCGAGTGCCTTGATGGGCTCATGGAGATCGATCTGGCGCTTCTCGATCATGTCGAAACCCTGAGCGTGCAGCTGCTCGGTGATATCCGCGGACGTAACGGAACCGAACAGCTTGCCTTCTTCACCGACGCGCGCGGAGAAGGTGAGCGAGACCTGCTCGAGGCGCGCCGCGATACCCTGTGCACCGCCGCGCCGCTCGTTCTCGGCGGCTTCGAGGCGCTCTTTCTCCTGGGCGATGCGCTTCAGATTCCCGGCGGTCGCCGCGTAGGCGATGCCGCGAGGGAGGAGATAATTCCGGGCGAACCCGGCCGAAACCTTCACCACGTCTCCCGGCTGGCCGAGCTTCTCGACCGCCTGGCGCAAGATGACATCCATGTTGACTCCAGTCGTTATGTGGTCGGGCGCGGACGACTGCGCCAGTCGAGCCAGGTATCTCCGAGGCCGATCCCCAGCGCAAACACGCCGATGAGCGGCCACATGAAAATGGCGAGTCCGATCGTCAACGCCACCATGAGGCGCCCCGGCGCAAAGAACCAGGTGAGCACTCCGAGTCCGCGCAGCGCGTAGAGCGCCCCGAAGAACACGAGCAGGTTGAGTCCGACTACGCGAAATGCAGTCATTGTTGGTACAGCGACTGCGGTAATTCCGGCGACCAACCCCCAGACGAGTTGGTCGTTGAAGCGAAATTCCTTGAGCGGCGCGAGCGGTGGCCCGATCCGCGCTCGACTCACGCGGTGGTACAGGCCCCATGCGAGGGCCAACACCGCGAGTGACTCGAGGGCCAGCAGCGATGGAAACAGCGGCGACGTGATCGGCGGAATCTGCTTCAGACGTTCCGAGCTCTCGCGAGCCAGCGTTTCCATCCCGGGATTGTCACGCGCGAGTTGCTGCCACTCGAGCGTCTGTGAGACCGACTCCCAGTCCGTGAGCCACGAGTCGACACGCCGGGTGTACTCTGTGCGGACTGCACGTTCGACCGTATCCGGCCGTCTCGACGCGAACAGAACGAGCGCGAGTCCAACACCGAACGACAGTCCGATCGCCGACAGCGCGCGCGGGAAAAAAGACTGGCGCGGACTCATGATCGAGGCCACGCCGAACGAAGCGACCAGCAGCAACGCCCAACCCTTCGAGAGCGCGACGAATGTCGGAGCGCCGGGAAGGGGAGTGACGAGCATCCAGACGGCGAGCGCGGTCCAGGTGAGCGCAAGGAATAGCCGTCCCCCGGCCCACCACCCCACGAGCGCGCACGTCGCGAGCGCCGGCACGATGAGCAACAGCGACTGCTCGATCGGCACCGCCGCCCTGAGCAGCGGAACGAGCGGCAACAACACGAACGCCAGGAGGGCAAGGATGATGCGTCGCCATCCCTGTTCCCGTGGTGCCGGGGCCGGAGCCACCGACGCCTGAGGCGCCTCGGCGCTCTGCGTCATGCCGTCGTTCCGCGAACCCGTTAGGCGCTTACCGTCAGGCTTGGTGGCCGCGGATGTACGGGATGATGGCGAGGTAGCGCGCACGCTTCACCGCCGTCGACAGCTGGCGCTGATGGCGAGCACAGACGCCACTCAACCGGCTCGGCAGGATCTTGCCGTGGTCGGTGATGAAGCGGCCAAGCGTGCGGTCATCCTTGTAGTCGATGAACCGGACGCGCGTCTCGCAGAATGGGCAGGATTTTTGGGCTCGGCGCATGGTCTAGTCCTCGTCCTCATCGTCTTCGTCGCGGCGACGTGCAGCGAGCATCTCTTCTTCGGACATCGGCGGCGCACCGACCTCGTGCTCGTGGAGCGTGACGAGGTAGCGGACGATCCCGTCGTCGAGCTTGAGCGCGCGCTCGTACTCGGGCAGGGTCTTGGGATCGGTGTTGAAGCGCGCGACGACGTAATACCCGTTCTCGCGCGGGCCGATCGGGTAGGCGAGCTGGCGGCGACCCCAGTGGTCGGCCTTGATCTCACCGTTGACGTGAAGCAGCCCGTGGAAACGGGTCAGCTTGTCGTTGATGGCGGCATCTTCGAGCGTCGAATCGAAGATGTACACCGCCTCGTATTCTCGAGACACGTGTCGGCAATCCTCCCTTTGGTCGTGACCGCCCCCCGTCGGTTGCCTAGGCAGGGGGAGGGGAATGAAGGGCCGCCAGAAGCGGGGCCCGTTGTGAAAAGCCTTGCAACTTAATGGTTTCGGGGCGTCCGGGACAATGGGTCACGGCGCCGAATGCTACCTCGCCGTGCCTACGGCATCTCTCGGAAATAGTCCTCGACCGCGCCGCGCGTGAGGCGAAGCTGCGTGACCAGATAGTCGCGGATATGCGCGGTACCACCGAAACGCGCATGATCAGCCGGCCGCCCAAGCACAGCGAGCCATTTCCGCGTGGCATCGAGCTGGGCGTGGAGCGGCGGGCCGCCTGGTGTGGCCTGCTCGATGCGCGCGAGGAGATTCAGGATTGCGTCGGCCAGTTGCCCCACGCCTTCGTTAGGCGCCGTAAGGAGATCGCGTTCGGCGGTCTCGATGAGCTCGATCATGCCGACGTTTTCAGTCATTCGCCGGCGGCATCTCGCCAGGTCAGAGGAGTCGCCAGCGAGGCTGGCGAGGAAACCGAAGTGAGCGCGAGTCCGTTAGCGCAGTGCGAGCGGCACGTCTTCCCAGCGGTCGCGTCCGGATAGCCCGCCCCACTGTGAGTTGCGCGCGCGACTGTGCCGACAGCACCGCCGGCGCGAGGCGGGCCTAGAGAGCAACGAGGACGAGGCCAGCGGTGCGGCGCATAGGACTCTCCGCAGGAGCGATGGCGACAATATGGGTCTGTGAGGTGCGGCGGGCCAGCATGGACGTTGGCGGGAGGCGCGAGCCGGTTCGGGGCCTGCCCCGACTATCGCCAACCGTCAAACGTTGAAGCGAACGTGAGGCGATTGCCTAACGCGTTAGTAATCCAGCGGCGCCACTGCGAGGAAGTAGACGCCCACAAGCATGAACGCGATGCCCAGCGCGATACAGACTCCTGTCGACCCGATTTCCATGCCTATGCTGCGTGTTTCCCCGGCGTTAGGTCTCTGGCTCGGTGCCGTCTCGCATACAGTGCACTTCAATGCCAGCCCTCGCTGAGCTACCTTGTCCGGCTCGACGACCGACGATTCGGGATCGGGCGCCGTTCGCGGCGATTCCACGACTGACATCATACCCGCGGCATCGGCGTGCTGATATGCGTGCCGCAGCACCTCGAGCGACCGCCAGCCGCCGGCCGCGGCGACGTCTTGGGCGGGCAAATGGCGGCGCTCCGAGGCCCAGAGCCGCCGGAAGGGATGGAAGCCGCCACGCGCCAATTTCGGCAGCCTGGCGAGTGTTTCCGCCTTCGCGAGCCGTGGCCGCACAGGTAGACCGCACTCTTGCGGTATTCGCGGAGTCGGCGAGCGTCACCGGCCCTTCACGACGCACAGCGACGCGACGGGAACACCGAGGTTGCAGCGTGACGTTATACCATGGTCCAACGTATGCTGCGCGAGCGAAGCGCCAATTATGTACACGGTATTCGCCCGCTGCGGGGCACCAACGAGAAACCCTGAATCGGTTTGGCCACGCTGCACCGGCCTGTGTCGCGATGCCGCCGGACCGAGATGCCCACGCTCCAATGGCCAGAACGGGAGGAAGTATGCCGTATTCTGCACGAGCCGCGGCGCTGCTGCTGACGATCGCCGTCGCCACCGTCTCCTCGAGGACAGACGCGCAGGTCCCGACCACGTCAAAGGGTGATGTCGCGCATCTGGATCCCACTAACGCCAATGAACTGAGGGTGGCGATGCGCAAACTCTGGGTGAGCAACGCCATCTGGATGCGCGAATACATCGTCAACACGATCGAGGTAGACCAGAGTCTCGACGCGGCCTCGAAGCGCCTGGCAAAGAGCCAGGATGACATCGGCCGCGCGTTTGCGCCGTTCTACGGCGCGGAAACCGGGTCGAAGGTCACTACCCTCCTCAGGCAACACACGAGCCTCATGAAGGAAATGATAGAGGCCTCGATGGCGAAGGATACGGCAAAGCGCACGGAAGCGGACAAGCGGTGGCGCGCGAACGCAGACTCGATAACGACGCTTCTCAGCACGGTCAATCCGACCAACTGGCCGATGGCAACCATTCAGCCCGTGTTGGTCGGGGGCATGAACCTCACGATAGCGGAGACCAACGCGCGCCTTAAGCGGGATTACAACGCCGACGTCGAGACGTTCGACACGATCCTGGCACAGTCGCTGAAACTGGCGGACATGTTCTCGGAGGGAATCATCAAGCAGTTTCCGAACAAGTAGCGCTGCCTGAGCATGGAGCGGTGGGCGTCGCGCACATCCGTTGGCGCCCAGCGACGGAGACGGGAGAGCGGGCCACACTCGATGCCGTCCCAGACCTGGTCGATCGCGCTGACGAAGTCCGTCAGCGCGTCGTTTCAGCGCTTGTGACGTAGCCGCGAATGGTATCAAAAATCATGGCAACGCAGGTCGTTGTCGCAGCGCAGACACCGGGTTCGTCACAGCGGTCCGGCGGGGTAACCGAATTCGGCATCCCGCTAAACATTGAAGCGGAACAGCATGACATCTCCGTCGCGCACGACGTACTCCTTGCCTTCCGACCGGACGACGCCCTTTTCCTTCGCGCCTTTCCAGCCGCCCGTGCTCACGAACTCATCGTAGCCCACCGTCTCACCGCGAATGAAGCCGCGCTCGAAATCGGTGTGAATCACACCCGCTGCCTGCGGCGCGGTGTCACCCTGATGGATGGTCCACGCGCGGACTTCCTGCTCGCCCGCCGTGAAGTACGTCTGCAGTCCCATCAGGTTGTAGCCGGCGCGAATGAGCCGATCGAGACCGGCCGACTCCAGGCCTAACGACGCGAGAAATTCGGCCCGATCCTCGGGCGGTAGCTCGGCCAGCTCCGCTTCGATCTTGGCGGAGAACGGAACGATCTCCGCGTGCTCGCCACTCGCGGCCACCGCCGCGCGAAGCGCCTTGACGTGTTTGCCTTCCGCGCCGGACAGCTCCGCATCGGTGACGTTCGCCGCATACAGTACCGGCTTGGCGGTCATGAGCGATAGCGGCGCGAGCGTCTTGAGCGCTTCCGGTGACAGCTTCGCCTCCCACAGGCCCTTGCCCTCGCTGAGAAACGATTGCGCTTTCTCGAGCACCGGTAGCTCGGCGACGGCTTCCTTCTCGCCAGACTTGGCGGAGCGTCGCGTGCGCTCGAGACGCTTCTCGACGGCCGAGAGGTCGGCAAGCGCGAGCTCGAACTCGATGACCTCACGATCGCGAACCGGATCGACGGCTCCCATGACGTGCGTGACGTCGGCGTCTTCGAAGCAGCGCACGACGTGCACGATGGCGTCGGTCTCGCGGATGTTCGCGAGGAACTTGTTGCCGAGCCCTTCGCCCTGCGCCGCGCCTTTGACGAGGCCGGCGATGTCGACGAACTGCACGACGGCCGGCACGGTCTTTTTCGGCTGCACGATCTCGGCGAGCGTGCCCAGTCGCGGATCGGGCACCTCGACCATGCCCACGTTAGGCTCGACGGTGCAGAACGGATAGTTCGCCGCTTCGGCCTTCGCGGCCGTCAGCGCATTGAACAGCGTTGACTTGCCGACGTTCGGCAGGCCCACAATTCCAAGTTTGAGCATGAGGTGCGAAAGATGAATGCCTACGCCGGCTTCGCCTTGCCGTCGCCGTTGTGGATGTTCATGGCCTTGATGATGCCGTCACGCAGCCAGATCTCGATCGCATCCTGGAGCCGTGGCAGCAGCTCCAGGACTACCGGCCTCTCGTCACTCGAGAATGGCGAGAGCACGAAGCCCGCGAGGTCTCCGATACGGCGGTCGTCCAGAGGCTTGATGCCCACACGCAGCCGTGGGTACACCTGCGTGCCTAACGTGCGCTCGAGATCCCTGAGGCCGTTGTGACCTCCGGCGCTCCCGCGGGCGCGCAGCCGGTACGTACCCAGCGGGATCGCCACCTCGTCGACCACCACCATGAGGTCCGACGCCGCCGACCACGAGGGACGACGCAGGTACGGACGCAGCGCCTGCCCGCTCAGGTTCATGTACGTCAGCGGCTTCACGAGCCGAACCGCCTGATTCGCGAACGTGCCCGCTCGGGTCAGGGTCTCGCCATCGCGACGCCACCCGTCCAGACGCCAAACGTCGGCCAGGTGGTCGAGAACCCACCAGCCGACGTTGTGACGCGTATGTTCGTATTCGCGACCGGGATTGCCCAGCCCAAGAATGACCTTCAACGGCTCCTAGCTGAGGAGAGCGCGAGTCACGCTCCCACCTACTTCGACTCGCCCTCTTCCTCCTCCTTCGTCTTGCGAATGAGCTCCGGCTCGCCCTCGGTCGTCGCGGCTTCTGCCGTCGGTGCCTCGGCCTCGACCTTCGGTGCGGACACGACTGCGATCGTGGTGTCGGCGTCGTCCATGATCTCGACGCCCTCTGG
>Ga0207659_10002720_pt1 | contig 10540 bp, 4 predicted proteins | sample KBSM43metaG_FD_184330 | JGI IMG/M metagenome (GOLD analysis project Ga0207659, IMG submission 184330) | Miscanthus rhizosphere microbial communities from Kellogg Biological Station, Michigan, USA - KBS M4-3 metaG (SPAdes) (version 2) | ecosystem: Host-associated > Plants > Roots > Rhizosphere >...
AGTCGGGTGACAACTTTCTGCTCGTTCTGATTGGCCATGGCAGTTTCGATACCGACTACAAGCTGAATATCTTCGGTCCCGACCTTAGCGGTAAGGAATACAGCGCGCTAATCGATTCGCTGAGCGCGACGCGGACAATCATCGTCAGCAGTACGGCGTCCAGCGGTGGAATGTTCGAGACCCTGGGGGGCAAGAACCGCGTGCTCATTGCTGCAAGCCGCAGTGGCGAGAAGGAAGACACCGCCTTCTATGAATATTTCCTCCAGGGCCTGAAGGGTGTTGCCGCGGACGAAGATAAGGATAAGAAGATCAGCGCCTGGGAAGCGTTCAAGTATGCGGCGGCCGGCGTCGAGCGCTTCTATAAGGAACAAACCCGGATAATGACCGAGCATTCGGCGCTTGCCGCCGGCGGTGCCGCCTCGGTCGCGCCGACCGTTCCTGAACAGGACGCGCCGATTCTGGCGCGCGTCACCTCCCTGAGTGCCGATCGCGCTGTGACCGTAGCCGATCCGAAACTTCAAGTTCTCCTGAACGAACGGAAATCGATTGAGCAGAAGATTGAAGCTCACCGGCTCGACAAGGCTCTTCTTCCAGAGGCCGAATATCAAAAGCGGCTTGAAGACCTCATTCTCGAGTTGGCCAAGAAGAATCAGGAAATCCAGGAGCAGCAAAAGAAATGAAGAGAAGCGCTTTCACTGTCTTCATCCTGCTTCCCCTGTTGCTGCTGAGTTGCGCAGCCTTGTGGCAGTCGGATTCCGGGCGCGCCATTCAAGCTGCACGCGGTGGGGAGTATGCGGAAGGAATCCGAACACTCGAGCCGCTGGTTGCAGGTGGCAATAACGATCCGGCCGCGGTCGACGCTCTGTACAACGCCTGGATTCGGCAGGGAGAATACACGAAAGCCAAGGAACGTTTCGATGCATGGGCTGCGGCCCGACCCAACTCTGCCCCCATCCGCTATGCGGCAGGACGCGTCAACCGCATCATGGGGAACTACGACGTTGCCTTGACTAACCTGAATGCTGTCCTGAACTCGCCCGATTTCGGTGTCGCCGCGAATTTCGAAAAGGCCAGGGTCCTTGAAGAATCCGGCAAGCGAGCAGAGGGAGACGCGATCTACAATCGCATCATTCAGAACTTCCTCAACACGCCGAACACCCCTGCGCGGAACCTCATTTATGTCGCGGGCTCATTGGTTGCGATGGGCAATTTCATCGATGCCAACGATGTTTACCGGACCGCCGTCAAAGCGGATCCCAAGAACGCCGAAGCGTGGGTGGCCTGGGGTGAGTTGCTCACCCTGAAGTACAAAGAGTCAGACGCGATCGAGAATTATAAGGAAGCCCTGAATATCGATCCGAACATGCCCGAGGCTCACCTGAACTACGCCAAAAACCTGGCGAGCACGGACGGTGAAAAGGCCGAAGCGGAATTCAAGAAGGCCATTGACGTCAATCCAAAGCTGCCTGCTGCGCATCTTTTTGAGGCGACGCAGTTGATCGAATCCGAACGTTACGAGAAAGCGATGGAATCGATCAACAAGGCGCTCGCTGTGAATCCGCAGGACGTGGAAGCGTTCAGTCTGGCGGCTTCCGTTTATTACCTGCAGGGCAATACTGCCGAATTCAACAAGTACAAGGACAAAGTGCTGGCAGCGAACCCGCAGTACAGCAAGCTCTATTACACGCTGGCCGAAAGCGCTGTCTCTGTCCGTATGTACAAGGAAGCGGTCAGCTTTGCGCGCGACGCCGTGAGGATCAACCCCAGAGACTACGATTCGATGACTCTGCTTGGCATCAATCTGCATCGAACCGGCGAGGAGAAGGAAGGTACCGACATTCTCGAGACGGCTTTCAAGGGTGATGGTCTCAATGTTTGGGCTGGCAATACCCTGAACCTCCTCGACAAGCTCACCTCGGACTATGACCGCATCCAGACGCCACATTTTGAAGTGAAGCTGGAGAAGAAGGAGAGCGCGGCTCTCAAGCCCTATGTCACGGATCTGCTCGAGAAGGCTTACAAGACACTGACTGCGAAGTACAACTTCACGCCGAAGGGCCCCTTGTCCTTTGAGATGTTCTCCAACCACGCTGATTTCGAAGTCCGCGCGGTCGGGTTGGAAGGGCTGGGCGCGTTAGGTGTGTGCTTTGGAAATCTCTTCGTCATGGATTCGCCCTCGGCCAGGGAAATCGATCATTTCAACTGGGGCAGCACGCTGTGGCACGAGTTCACGCACATCATCACGCTCCAGATGACCGACAACAAGGTTCCGCGCTGGTTCTCCGAAGGGTTGTCCGTATTCGAAGAGCGGAAAGGTTATCCGGGATGGGGCGATGACATGAAGCTGGACTTCCTCAAGGTCATCAAGCAGACCGCGGGCCAGACGACAACGCCACCCGAGGCTCCGCGAGGGACGGCGCCCGCGCCAGCGCCCGGCGAAGAAGGCGAGAAACCACGAACTCCGACAGGAACCCTGCGCGCGGCAAAACTCCTTCCGATCGCGGAACTCAACGATGGGTTCATGCGTCCGAAGTATGCGGGACAGGTGTTGGTCTCTTACTACCAGGCCTCGATGGTCGCCGAGTACATCGACATGAAGTGGGGATTCCCGGCCGTTCTTAAGATGCTCGATCTCTACAAGGCCGGGAAAAACACCGAACAGGTCTTCCGTGAGGCGCTCAATGTGAGCCTCAGCGGGTTCGATACGGATTTCTTCAAGTGGATGGGCGACAAGACGGCCCCGATCGATCCTGTTAAATACGGCAAGTTACTCGAAGCGGGAGTCGAGGCTCTGGATAAGGGCGAGCTCGATAAAGCCATCGCTTCGCTCAAGGAAGCTGTCGAGATGTATCCCGAGTACTCCGATGAAGAGAACGCATGGGAACCTCTTGCCGAGGCCTACCTCAAGAAGGGAGACAAGGCCGGAGCAATGGAAACGTTCAAGAAATATCTGAGTTATTCCGAACTCAGTTTCCCGTCTTACACAAAACTCTCCGAACTGCTCGAGGAGAGCGGGGATAAAGCCGGCGCAGCGAAAGCGCTCGAAGGCGCCATGTACGTGCGGCCGATGGATCTGAAGGGTCATTCAAAGCTGGGAAGCCTGCTGCTTGAGCTCAAGCAGTACCCGGGAGCGTCGCGCGAGTACGAAACCCTGATTGCCCTGAAGACTCCGGATCGGGCAACTGCCTACTACCTGCTTGCACAGTCTTATTTGGGAGACGGAAAACGCGCGGAAGCCCGAAAGGCCGTGCTGAACTCCCTCGATATCGCGCCTTCATACGAGCCGGCGCAGAAGCTCTTAGTCGAAATTCTAAAGTGAGGTTATGAACGTGGAACTTAGCGCAGAACAAAAGAAGGAGCTCGAAGTCGTCGAGCGTTTTCATTCCGAACTCAAACGCATTGATGCCCAGGTTAGAAAGGTCATCGTGGGTCAGACTGAGGTTGTCGAACAGGTGATGATGACGCTGCTCGCGGGTGGAAACTCGATGATCACCGGCGTGCCCGGTTTGGCCAAGACATTGTTGATCGCGACTGTTGCCCAGGTGCTGCACCTGAACTTCAAGCGCATCCAGTTCACTCCCGACCTGATGCCCGGCGACATCACGGGATCGGAAATCATCGAAGAGGACAGAACGACCGGCAAGCGGGAACGTATCTTCGTTAAGGGACCCATCTTCGCGAACATCATTCTTGCGGACGAAATCAATCGTACGCCTCCCAAGACACAATCGGCGCTGCTTGAAGCCATGCAGGAGCGGTCGGTCACCGTCGAAGGTAAGACCTACATTCTGGAAAAGCCGTTCTTTGTTCTCGCGACGCAGAACCCGATCGAACTTGAAGGGACCTATCCGCTGCCGGAAGCTCAGCTCGACCGGTTCATGTTCAACATCATCATCGGATACCTGTCGGAAGATGAGGAAATCAGCGTGGTCGATCAAACGACAACGCTGCGGAACATCGAGTTTGAAAAAACGATCGGCGGACCCGAGATCATCGAGTATCAGAAACTCGTCCGCAAGATGCCGGTTGCTGAACCGGTAACTCGTTATGCGGTGCAGCTCGCGCGCACGAGCCGCCCGTCAGGCACCAATCCACCGGACTTCATCAAGCAATACGTGAACTACGGCGCGAGCTTGCGTGCATCGCAGTTCCTTATTCTTGGTGCGAAGGCCCGCGCGTTGATGAGCGGGCGTTACAACGTGTCGGTGGAAGACATTCAGCACCTCTGCTACCCGGTCTTCCGTCATCGTATTCTCACGAACTTCCACGCGGAGTCCGAGGGCGTTACGTCCGACCACATCATCAAGCAGCTTCTGGACGTCGTCCCGGTGCCAAAGTCAGGACTTAAGGATTAGGAACTTTGAGCTCTCACATTATTGACCGACCCAAGAATCGATTCATCGATCCCAAGGTTCTGATTCGCATTCAGAACATGGAACTGCTGGCGCGAACCGTCGTCGAGGGATTCGTGACGGGATTGCACCAGTCTCCTTATCTTGGGTTCAGCGTCGATTTTGCAGAATACCGGCAGTATCAGCCCGGTGACGAAATCCGCCGCATCGACTGGAACGTCTACGGCCGCAGCGACAAGCTTTTCGTCAAGCTCTTCGAGGGCGAAACGAACACGCGAGTTCTGATCATTCTCGACATGAGTGGATCCATGAACTATGGATCCAGTGAAGTGAAGAAGAGTGATTACGCGAAGATGCTCGCATCGTGCCTCACTTACTTTGCCTATCACCAGCGAGACGCCGTTGGTCTTCTGACCTTCGACGATGGCGTTCGTGATCACATCCCGGCGAGCCGGAGAACGGGCCAGCTGCATTCGCTGCTGCACACCATCGAACATGCGGTGCCGGCGAAGGGAACGGAGTTCAAGAAACCTCTCCATTTTCTTGGCGAAGTTCTCAGCCGCAGGGGCATGGTAATTTTTATTTCCGATTTCTATGACGAGCCTGCTAATATCTTAGCCGGACTAAAAATACTGAAAGCGAAGGGCAACGACATAATGGCGTTCCACATCATGGACGATTTTGAATTGACGTTCCCATTCGAGGACATGGCGCAGTTTGAGGACATGGAGACTGCCGACAAAATGCATGTCATTCCCGAATATGTGCGCAATCAATACTTGAATGTCGTCGGCAACCATATCGACGCGCTGCGCAAGGGTATGAGCGCGGTGCAGATCGACTACACCCTCATGAATACGTCGAAGCCCCTCGATGCCGGCCTGTTTTCCTATCTTGCGGCGAGGGCACACACCGTATGAATTTCCTGAACCCATTTTTCCTGATCGGGGCGGCGGTGCTTGCGGTGCCGGTGTTGATCCACCTTGTAAGGAGGGAGCGTTCGGAAATCGTTCCGTTCAGCACGCTGATGTTCCTGCTGAAGATTCCGAAGAGGATGGTTCGTCAGCAGATGTTGAAGAACCTGCTGCTGATGCTTTTGCGTCTGGCGCTGATCGCCCTTCTGGTCGGCGTTTTCGCGCGTCCTTATCTTATGCAGAGCGCCACTCCCGACGGAGCGCCGACCGGGTCGGGCCGCGGCGTTGTGCTGATGCTGGACAACTCCTCGAGCATGCGCTACGGGCAGAACTTCGAGAAGATGAAGAGCGAAGCCGTGTCCAAGATTAATGCTCTTGGGGGCAGCGACCGGATGGCGATTGTCGGGTTCAACGATTCCGCCACCATCCTGGTGCAGCCGACTTCCGACAAAGGAAAACTCAGAGCGGCTGTCGATGCTCTTGAGCCCAGCTTTGCGGGTACCCGTTACTTTGAAGCTTTTGCGCTCGCCGACCGGCTTCTCGGGCAGTTCGGCTCCCAGGAACAGCACTTGATCATGATTTCCGACTTTCAGCGAACGGGGTGGAACCGTTCAAGCCGCGAGAGCGTGGTCGGACATGACGTGAAAGGGGAGATGGTGTCGGTGGGAGTCACCGATTCCGCGAACGTCGGCATCGACAATGTCAGCGTCGATGCGACCTCCTTTGTGCGCACGTATTCCGGACGCATTGTTGCCAGAATCCACAACTATCGCCGGGACAAGGATGTGACGGTTCCGGTGGCGCTGGTGATCAATGACAAGGAAGAAGCGCGCAAGAACGTCCTCGTTCCAGCCTCAGGAACCGCGCTGGCGGAGTTCGGCGGGTTTGATCTGGCACTCGGATTCGCCAAGGGCAAGGTCAAGATCGTCACCGATGATCCGCTGCCGCAGGACAACGAATTTCTGTTTGGTATCGAACGACGCGAGAAGCTCAATGTTCTGATTCTGGATTCGGGACGGCCCCGGGCGAGCTTTCACCTGAAGGCCGCTTTCACGGCCGCGCCGGACCTTCCCTTCAATGTAAAGGTGGCCAATGCCTCCGTGGTTACCCCTGAGGAACTGGCAACCCAGGACATCGTTATTTTCAATGACGTTCAGCGCTTGTCCGATCCGGTGCGCGATCGAGCAGTCCAGGCACGACGGTCGGGCCGCCAGGGGCAGCTGGTAGTCCTCGGCAACAGTTCCGATCTTCGCTGGTGGGAGACCATGAGCGGCTTTCCGGCCAAGCCCTTGCGGAGCGTAGACGTTTCGAAGGAAAGCGGCAAGACAGTCGTGTATCTGACGAGCTACGACAGGAATCACGGGATCTTCAAACGCTTTCAGGGAAGTTCGCGGCTGGGATTGAATACGGCGCAGTTCAACCACTACATCGAGCTTGAACCCAAACAGGGGGCGGTGGCGATCGCGAAGTTTGACAATGGCGGAGCGGCGCTTGTGGAGTCGCCCGTAGAGGATCGCGGGATGCTGGTCTTTGCATCGTCCCTCGACATGAACTGGAATGATCTTCCTCTCAAGCCGTCCTTCGTTCCGTTCCTCCATGAGAGCACGCGGTATCTGACCAGGTACAACGCCGCCAAGGGATGGTACTCGCTCGATGAAAGTATCCCGATCATCGGAACGGTGGATGGCGGGGTTGCTCGGGTGATCGACCCTTCGGGGACACAGAAGCAAATTGGTGAAGGTGAACTCAAGGCGGGAGAGCAGCTTTACTTTGCTCCCGAGACGCCGGGGTTTTATGAATTGCGGGTGGGACGGAACTCGCAGATTCTGGCTGTGAACTCGCCGTCCAACGAAGGGAACCTCGAGATGATGGTTCCCGAAGATCTGCTTGCGAGCGTCCAGAGCACGGAAGCCGAGGCGCGTCAGACTGGAACTTTTGTAACGGATGACAAACTGGAGTACGCGCGGCGTCAGATGGGCTGGTGGTACCTTTTATTGATTGCCTTGATCGCCGGTATCGTGGAACTCTATATCGCTAATAGCCGAACGCAAAGCGTGAGGAGAGTAGGATGAGACCAAACGACGAATTGCTTCAAAAAATTGGCCAGGTTCGGAGCAAATGGAAGGCGTTTGTCTGGATGCGCGGACTCGCATGGGTCCTGGGATTGCTCGTTGTTGGACTGGCAATCGGCATCTATCTGGCGACCGCCACGTCGGCCCCGCTCTGGGTGATCCGGACGGTAGGTCTCGTCTTCCTGGGAGGCATGGCGGCGGCAGCTGTATGGAGATTGTTTTTGCCGCTTCGCCGGGTGCCCAGCGACACACAACTGGCGCAATTTGTCGAAGAGAAGAACCCGGGGCTGGAGCAGAGCCTCGTCAGCGCGGTCGAAACGATCAATAAGCCGAAGGCTGAAAGTGGCGCGTTTAGTTTCCTCCTGATCAAGGATGCCCTGGAGCGCACGAAGAACGTCCGGTTCGGGGACACCATCAACAAGAAGAAATTCAACACCTTTGCTGCGGTGAACGGCGCGCTTGCTCTCTCGTTCCTGATCGGTCTCTACCTGGCATCGTTATTCTTTGCCGGTGGTCTCGACAAGCTCATGTACGCGATGGGTCCTGCGCCGTCGGCGGACCAGATCAAGCTCACGGTCACGCCGGGAAGTGTCACGGTTCCCAAGGGCGACAACGTTCTCGTCACGGCCGTTCTCTCTGGTTACGATGCCAGCCGCGGAACGATCCATTTCATGTACGCGAACAGCAAGGAGTGGTCGGAAGCCGCGATGGATGTCGTTCCCAGTGCCGACCGGCCAACGTATCAGTTCCGCCTGTTTAACCTCCAGGAACAGGTCCGTTATTGGGTGGATATTTCCGGAAAGAGGTCTGACGAGTTCACCGTCACCGTTGCCGATCTTCCCCGTGTTGAGAAGATGGACTACACCTACAACTATCCGGCCTACACGCGCATGGCTTCGCGCAAGGAAGAGAACGCCTTCGACATGGTTGCGCTGAAGGGCACGGTCGTCGAGGTGAACGTGACATCGAACCAGGCGCTGAAGGGCGGCCGCATCGTATTCAGCGATGGGAAGAGCGTTGACATGGCGCCCTCCGGCGACAAGCAGGTCATGGGCAAGGTTACCGTCGATCGGAAGGCAACGTTCCGGATCGAACTCACCAACATGAATGGTGACAAGCCATATCTGGGCCTTGAAGAATTCCGGATGGAAGCCACTGAAGATCAGAAGCCCGTGGTTCACTTCGTGAAACCCGGCCGTGACTACCGAGCCACGAATCTGGAAGAAGTTTTCAGCGAAGCCAAAGCGGATGATGACTTTGGTGTCGCGTCGCTCGAGCTGTACTTCACCGTTAACGGCGGCAAGGAACAGAAGGTGGATCTCTACAAGGGGGCGAATGGCGCTCCGAAGGAGATCTCCGGGACACATACGTTCTTCCTTGAAGAGTTCAAGCTGAAGCCCGGCGACTTCGTTTCCTACTACGCCGTGGCCACGGATTCACGCAATCCCGCGAATGTCGTCAAGACGGATCCCTATTTCATCGATATTCGTCCCTTCAACCGCGAACTCCGTGAGGGGCCAAGTGGCGGTGGCGGTGGCGGTGGTGGCGGCGGTGGCCGCGGCCAGCGCGGCCAGGATGACAACGCCGAAGCGCTTGCCCGCCGGCAGAAGGATGTCTATGTGGCGACCCAGAAAATGGTGAACGCCAAGGGCACGATGGATCCCAAGCAGCTGAACGACAACCTCCATTCCATCGCTGAAAGCCAGAACAAGATCGCCGAGTCCGCGAAAACCCTGGTGGGACGCCTGGAACGGCGCCAGCTTACGGATCAGGACACGATGATCAAAGAGCTGACGGAGAACGTGAACAAGGCTGTCGAAAAAATGGGGCCTGCCGCCGAGAGTCTGATGAAGAACAACGCAGACGGCGCTTTGACTCCTGAACTGGAGGCGCTCCAGTATCTCGGCAGAGCCGCAGCCCTTTACACCGACATCCAGGTGAGCCGCGGGCAGCGCGGTGGTGGAGGCGGTGGCGGTGGCGGACAGCAGAGCGCTGAGGATCTTGCCGATCTCTTCGAACTCGAACTGGATCAGAACAGGAACCAGTACGAAACCGTCCAGCGCGGCGAAGGCCAGCAGCAATCTCAGCAGGAGCAGGAAGTCCAGGACAAGCTCGCAGAACTTGCTCGTCGCCAGCAAGCCGAGATTCAACGGCAGCGGACCGAGCAGCAGAATCCTGAAAAGACCCAGCGGAACATCCAGCAACTGCGCCGGGATCTTGAAGAACTGCAGCGCCAGCTCGAACAGCAGGCGAGCCAGCAGAATAATCCTCAGGCGCAGCAGGCTGCGCGAGCCCTGGGGCAGGCAGCCCAGAATCTCAGGCAGGCCGAGCAGAGCGGCAACGCTCAGCAACAACAGCAGGCACAGCAGGCTGCGGCGAATGCCGTTCAGCAGGCGCGCCAGGCGCTGGGTCAGAATGGCAATGGCCAAGGCCAGGGAAATCCTCAGAATCTTCAGCAGGGACTTGCTCAGGCTCAACAGAACATCGCTCAATTGAGAGCTCAACAGAGTCAGCAGGCCGATCAAATGCGGCAGTTGGCTCCCGGAGCGACTTCGCAGCAACAGGCCAGACAGCTGGCACCCCAACAGCAGAACCTTGCGGACAATACGAAAGCGCTTGCGAACCAGCTCCAGCAGCTCGCCAACAACAATCGCCAGCAGAATCCCAACGCAGCCAATCAAATTCGTGCCGCAGCGAATCAGCTGAATACGAACCAAACGGCCCTGCGGATGGAACGTGCCGGCGAGGCTCTCGAAATCGCAGGCGGCCCTGAGGGAACCTCAGACCCGTCCCTGCAGAATCGGGCTTACGAGTTCGCACGCGAGCGCCAGCAGGAAGTAGCGCCGCAGCTGCGGGATGTTCAAAACGCTCTGAACCAGGCGGGACAAGCAGCCGGCCAGCCTCAAGAGAGACAGCAGGTTCAGCAAGCCCTCAATACGGCAGGACAGTTGACGAATCGCCTGCAGTCGATGCTGCAGCAGTACAACCAGCAGGCTCAGCAAGGCCAGCAGGGTCAACAGGGCCAGCAGGGTCAACAGGGTCAGCAGGGTCAGCAGGGTCAGCAGGGTCAACAAGGTCAGCAGGGCCAGCAGGGCCAGCAGGGTCAGCAGGGCCAACAGGGTCAACAGGGTCAGCAAGGCCAACAGGGTCAACAGGGTCAGCAAGGCCAACAGGGTCAACAAGGCCAGCAGGGTCAACAGGG
>Ga0207659_10002723_pt1 | contig 10536 bp, 9 predicted proteins | sample KBSM43metaG_FD_184330 | JGI IMG/M metagenome (GOLD analysis project Ga0207659, IMG submission 184330) | Miscanthus rhizosphere microbial communities from Kellogg Biological Station, Michigan, USA - KBS M4-3 metaG (SPAdes) (version 2) | ecosystem: Host-associated > Plants > Roots > Rhizosphere >...
CGCGCATTCTCCACGCCCGCCCGTCGAGGCCGGCGCCGAGTATGACGACCTGAGGCGGCGTTGCATTGCGGAGAGCCGCATCGATCGTTACGGTTCGCGCCACCATCATCTGGGACTCCTTCGTCAGGTGCTCATAGCGGATCCGCGCACGCCATTGCTTCGGCCGCGGCCCCTGTCGAATTCGTTCGACTTCGGCACGCTGCTCCGCGGATAGCATCGTCATTGCCGTAGGGTCACTGAAGTCCGCGACCGGGGTCCGGCCGTGCGCAATAGCTCGCCCCATACATACGATCGCCGCAGTCTCACTTGCAGTTCCCGCCTTCATGCGTGACCAGTTTGCATCAGCTAGTGAAGGTCGTCCAACGACAAGAGTTGATGGTGAAAATTGAGGCGACAGCAATGAAGTAGAGTCACGATCTTTCGAGATTGCGGCGGACGGAGTTCTGCGGGGCGACGTTACTGCCATCCTCCGTTGCGCTTCTCGACCGGAAGGATTCTCATGAACGCTTCGACCGCGTGGATTTTGCCGTCATAGACCTTGAACGTCTCCCACACCGTGAGTTGGTCACCACCGCGTTCACGCACGCCCCAGGCCATCCGCAGCCAGACGATTCCCATGCGCTCATCGACAGCAACGACGCGCGTTTGCACATCACCGAGTCGGTTGAAAATCGCAAGCGATTGCGTCGAAATGTTCTGGCAACCCGCCGCGAACTTGCAGTCGGGACCAGCCATCAGCTGGCCGTTTTCGTAGCGATACGCATCCGCGGCGAAGGGGGCGTTCACGTCGGCGAAAGTCTTGGCGGCATTGAGTCCGGCCGGATAGTGGAGCGCCGCCTTGATGCCGTCGTCACGGGTTGGGAGCTGCTCGGGCCGAGGGGCGTAGTTCGTCACTTCGCTCGGCGCGCTCAGTCCATCGATGTTGAAGATAAGTCCTTCTGTGCTGTTGCGCGTGGCCACGAGTTCGACCTCGGTCAGTTTGTCCGCCACGACCTTCAAGCGCACCACCAGCAGCACGGGCGCTCCGTTCTCCTCCACCACGACGTGTGCGCCGGCCACGCCGGCCCGCTCGTCGATGATGTCCTGGCGAAATCCGCGCAGGCGCGTCACGGTATTGACCAGGCCGACTCTCCCGAGCGGCTTCTCGACAGCGTCTTCAGTTACCCGCACCGTGTCGGCAACGGGCAGTTTGCTCACGTCGTGCTTCACGAAGGCAAACAGCAACTGCGTGACCTTGCCCCGCAGACATTCCCGGTCACAGGTTGTGGGGGATTGCACTGCGTTCGCGGTGATGCCCCACGCGCAAATCGCGAGCAGCAATCCGGGTATCGTCATGTTCTTCATCGTCATTCTCCTCAAGTGAGGTATAGCAGCTCTGAACGCGGGTTCAGTGTACGCCGGTTCGGCCTGCGACGCGAGATGCCGGCCGGCTCGACAGCAGGCTAATTTCATTGGCTCAGTCTCGACGCTACCGTATGATCTGCCCGACCAAGTGCTTGCTTTTGCCACGCAGCTGATTTTTGAAGGGGACTGAGACTTGCGCGAAACAACATCGGCATCTGACCGACAACAGGGAGTCTACTTTTCTCGTAACGACTACGCCGGTTTGTGGCGGCGCCTTATCGTGGACCTTGTGGACTTCACCTTCCTTCTCGTCGGCGTAGTGGTCATCGCGGTGGTCTCGGCATTCGTCGTACCGCCGGGCGCGCAGGCATTCCCTCACGTACTATTCTGGTCGTGGGTCGCCTTCGGCTTCATCTATCTCGTCCTGCTCAAGCGTTCACGGTTTGGCACGCTCGGGTACTACCTGGGTGACATCAGGATCGTGAATATCCAGGGTGAGCGGCCTTCTATTTGGGCACTAACCATACGCGCAATGTTCGTTGTTGTTGGTCCTCTGAATACGGTTGTGGACATCCTGTGGCTCACAACCGACGAGCGCCGTCAGGCGTTGCGAGATAAGTTTGCACACACCTACGTCATCCGAACTCGCGCGAAACCGATGGGACAAGGTGCGATCGTGTACACGACGTATACGATTTTTGCCGTGAACTTCCTGTTTGCAGAGGTCCGTCCGGTTAGCGGTGAGGCCGGCTGATTGTCGAATGCGACGAAGTTCATCCTAAGGATCGAAAGGCTGGTCGTTGACCATTGCCTGCCAGGCTCGTGCAACGCGCATTGTGGGCAACCAGGCGGTAGGGTAGTTCGGAGCCGACCGGTCTCCCATCGGTTGAAACGACTTTGCTTTGAGATCGCCGAGAAATCCCATCTTCTCAGAGAGTGGCTTCAACCCCGGCTCTCCAAGGCGCAGTGGAAGAATGTCCTCGAAAAAGATCAGGGACATGTCGCGCGAGCGTCCGACAACATGCGCGGCGCCCGGTTCTTCGGCGAGCGCCCATAAGGCTCCTGCACGTCGATTGACCGCGAAGAGTCCGACGATGGTGTTTGTTCGGAATTCGAGATCTTTCCCACCGACGAAAAGCATTCCAGGAACATTTCGACCTGCTTGCGAAGTCAGGGCTGAGTAGTAGATTCCGCCCTTGTTCACAACGAAGGCGGCGACACGTTCCGGCTTCCAGGCAACAAACTCGTAATTAAACTCTCCTCCGGCCGACATCCCCCAGAGAAGAAGCGGCGCCGACCCGAGTTCCGCATGCCCAGATTTGACGCCAAATGCGGAGAGCGCATCCAGCAGAGCCTGGCCGCTGCCCGCCGACGCGTCAGCGTATTGTTCGATGAAATTCTGTTCGTGAGGCTTGTCTGTGAAGTAACAGCCTACGAGCGCCAGGTTGTGACGCGTGGCGAAGGCTCGCCACGCGCTGTCTTCGACCATGGGCCGCCCATCACCGTTCGACCCTGTAACAAGAACAACAACCGCGCGCAACGGACCCGGATTTTCGGGACGCCACAGTCTGAATTGCGCCTTGTCGTAGTTTTGGCCGGGGGGAATCGTCTCGTCGATGGTAGCAACAGCCGTTTGCGACAGCACCGCCATGGGCGTGACCAGGAAAGCCATGAGGATTCCAGCAAGGACTGCTCTCTTCATATCCATTCGATGCTGGATCTTTTGGCACGCTGATGCGGAATTTGCAAGAGAAGAACAGGGGCTCGCGGGTCTCGAGGAATTCGGACAGATTGTCTGAGGCCAGGGTCGCACGGCGATCAGTGGGCATGGTGGGGTTGCTCATCAGCAACACAATCGCTTCGTGTCGGCCATGAGGTACGACTGGATCGTGAACGCAATCGGGTTCGAACTCACCGAATATCTCGGTCTCGTTGCCGTCTGGGGAGTGCTGGCGGTCACGGCTCCTTTCCTCGCACAAGCGAAGGCGTTCGAAGCGGCGGGCTGAGGGTAGCTGGCCGGCTTTGCACAAAAAGTTGCCGGGGACGCGACTTTCTGTGCAAAGCCATTCCAGGCCTGAGGAGTTGTTCGCTAACTCTTCGGTGTAATCTTCAGGAGCTTTGCTGTTGCCGGCGGATTTGAATCCGTGAGCACATAGATCATGCCGTCGGGGCCGAACCGGACATCACGGATTCGCGCGCGCACTCCCTGTTCCAGCAGAAGCGGTTCTTCTCCGATCACCTTATTGGTCTTCCAGTCCATGTGCAGGCGATCGAGCAACTGGCCGCCCAGTCCGCCGACGAAGATGCTGTCCTTCCATCCCGGGAACTGGTTGCCTTGATAAAACGCCATGCCGGACGGCGCAATTACCGGATTCCAGTAATAGCGAGGCTGTTCCATTCCTTCCTTCTCGACGATACTTTCCTTGATCGGTTGGTTGTTGTAGTCGATGCCGTGTGAGATCACGGGCCAGCCATAATTCTTTCCGGCTTCGATCCTGTTCAGTTCGTCGCCGCCTTGCGGGCCGTGTTCCGTCGCCCACAACTGGCCGTCAGCCGGGTTGATCGCCAATCCTTCGGGACTGCGATGGCCGATCGAGTAGACCTCGGGCGCGTATCCGGCTTTTCCGATGAATGGGTTTCCCGCAACCGGCTTGCCCTCCGGCGTGAGATGCAACACCTTGCCGATGGTCGTATCGTTTTGCTGGCCATAATCGGTGGGCGGCGTTGGGGCACGATCGCCGATGATGACGAACAGGTTGCCGTCGCGGTCCACCACAATACGGCCGCCCTGGTTGGCTCCAAAGCGCTGGTTGCTCAGTGCCGGCATCGAGCCGAAGATGATCTTCGCGCCGCTGATTTCGGTGAGATCGTTATTGAGGGTTGCGCTGGCCAGCACGATGTGGCTGTCCGTGGCGTTCGTATTTTCGCTGTAAGTGAAAAAGATCCGGCGGTTCTGCGCGAAATTCTGGTCGAGCGCGAGGTCGAGTAATCCCACCTGACCCTGATAGTGCACCATAGGCACACCCTTCAGAGGCTCCGACACCGTGCCATCGGTATTCACGATGCGCATGTTTCCTTGTTTCTCCGTCACCAGCATCTTGCCCTGCGGAAGGAAGGCGATGCTCCACGGCGCGACGAGTTTGTCGGTGACTGTCGTGACGGTGTAACCCTGGCCGCTCGGCTCGTACGGAGCGCGCGTCTGGCCTTCCCAAAGGGAGCGATCGTCAGCCTTGGTGGACGAGCGAGTATCGATCGGTTTGCCTTTCTCAAGCTGGTACTGCGCAGCGCCGCGACCGCCTCTACCCCCGCCTCTTGGAGCGGCGGCTCCACCGCGGCCGTCGCCTTGCGGCGGACCTGCGGGTTGTTGCGCGATGGCGATGGCGCTGGCAGTTACCACTACGCCGATCAGGCCAATTAGAGCTCGTTTCATGATGTTCCTTTCCATTTACAACCCTTCCATTTCAAGAGAGTTCGTTTGTTGAGAATACCACACGGGATTTGAGACCACGATGGGGGTTGCGTCAATCAAAGTCAGCGGGGTGAGACCGTTCCAATGGAGGGCTTTCCAATTTCAAAATTCTTCTGGTCTCACTGGGTCCACACAAACGCAAAAAAGGGGCGGCTGATTTCTCAGCCGCCCCTTTTGTTCTGCAGCCTACAGGCTGTAGTACATATCGAACTCGACGGGATGCGTCGTCATGCGGAATCGCGTGACTTCTTCCATCTTCAGATCGATATACGCATCGAGCATGTCGTCGCTGAACACGCCGCCCTTCGTGAGGAATGCGCGATCCTTGCTGAGGTTCGTGAGCGCCTCATCCAGCGATGCGCAGGGATGCGGAACCTTCTCCGCCTCGGCGCCTTCCAGTTCGTACAGGTTCTTGTCGATCGGGTCGCCAGGATGAATCTTGTTCTGCACGCCATCCAGTCCGGCCATCATCATCGCGGTGAACGCGAGATACGGATTCGCCGACGGATCCGGGAACCGCACTTCGATGCGTCGCGCCTTCGAGCTCATCACGAGAGGAACGCGGACAGCCGCCGAGCGGTTACGCGCGGAGTAGGCCAGGTTGATCGGAGCTTCGAAGCCGGGCACAAGACGCTTGTACGAGTTGGTGCCGGGATTCGTAATAGCGTTCAGAGCCTTCGCGTGTTTGATGATGCCCCCGATGTAGTACAGCGCGAACTCGGAGAGTCCCGCGTAGCCGTCGCCTGCAAAGAGATTCTGCTCACCCTTCCAGATCGACTGATGCACGTGCATACCGGAACCGTTGTCGCCGACGATCGGCTTCGGCATGAACGTCGCCGTCTTGCCATGCTTTGCAGCAACGTTGTGAACGGCATACTTCAGGCGCATGATCCAGTCGCCCCGCTGAACGAGGGGCGCGAACTTCGTGCCGATTTCATTCTGACCCGCGGTTGCCACTTCATGGTGATGGACTTCAACCACGACGCCCATTCCCTCGAGCGCCTGGCAGATCTCTGAACGGATGTTCTGGAGTGAATCGACCGGCGGAACGGGGAAGTAACCGCCCTTCACAGCGGGGCGATGGCCCTTGTTGCCGGCGGCGAAGGCTTCACCTGTGGACCACGCGCCTTCTTCAGAAAAGATTTGATAGCGCGCACCGGACATGCCGACTTCCCACTGGACGGCATCGAAGATGAAGAACTCCGGTTCCGGGCCAAAGAAGGCGGTGTCGCCCAGGCCCGTGGACTTCAGATACTCGGCTCCGCGCTTTGCAATCGATCGGGGATCGCGGTCATATCCCTTGCCATCCGAAGGCTCGATGACATCGCACGTCACGGCGAGCGTCGTCTGCTCGAGGAACGGGTCCACAAAGCAGGAACTCGGATCAGGCAGAAGCACCATGTCGGAAGCCTGGATGCCTTTCCATCCCGCGATGGAAGAACCGTCAAAATAGTGTCCGGACTCGAACTTTTCCGGCCCGAATGAACTGACCGGCACGCTCACGTGCTGTTCCTTCCCGCGCGTGTCGGTGAAGCGGAGGTCGACGAATTTAACGCCCTTGTCCGCCATAAGTTTGAATACTTCTTTTGGAGTCATGATTTCTCTTTCCTCTCTTGCATGCCCTAACGATTAGGGTTTTAGTGATCGAGTCCGTGGCAAAGGTTGGGACAAAAACCCAGACATTCTGCCCGAAATTATAGATACCGCCCAAATAAAAAAAGCCCTCAAACCTGGACTCCAGGGTTGAGGACTTGCGCTGTCCCAGTGCCTCTTTACGTCGGTGTAAAGAGACACCTTCTTATAGCGAAAATCCGACATAGTTGTCTATATAGAATTCTAACGTTTCGGCGAGGGATTCAATGGCCGGGAGTAGGACGAAGAAGGGCGTTCGGGCTATAAACTAAACGCCCCTTAGCGGTTAGACATCGAGAATCGCGAAGCATTGCTCAAGGCTCTTGATCGCGTCGCGTCCCGGGCTCGGATACCATTCGTGAGCGACATATCCGGTATAGCCCGACGTGGCGATAGCGTTCGCAATATAGCGCCAGTTGACCTCCTGCGTGTCGTCGATCTCACCGCGCGACGGTACGCCGGCCACATGCATGTGACAGATGTAGTCCAGGTTTTCCAGCATGGTACGGGAGAGATCCCCATCCATGATCTGCACGTGGTACATGTCGTAGACGATCTTGAATCGGGGTGAGTTCACCCGCTTGCACACATCGATTCCCCACGCCACGTGGTTGAAAGCCATGTCCACTCTTGCATCTGCGACGACTTTCGAGTTCGTGATCTCCAGGCAGATGTTGACATTCTTCTGCTCGGCATAGGGTTTAAGGCGGGTAAAGATGGCGACCGTGTTGTCCGCTGCTTCCTGGGGCGACATGCCGCGCTTTTCGCCGGCGAACCCGATCAGATTTGCGCAGCCTGCCTCGGCGCACACATCAATGCCGGCGCGGCAGGCGGTTTCCTGAGCATCATGCATTTCTTTGCGCATGAACCCGTTCTGCATGGTCGTGCCCGTGCCGGTCATCATCGTTGGCGACAGGCCGTACTGCTTCATCATCGGGATTTGCTGAGCCGTTGGAAGGTCTATACCTTTGAACCCGATCCGTTGAAGGATCTTGCATCGGTCTTCAAACGAATTGTTTAGTCCGGTCCATACAGAACCCATGACGCTCTGCTTGATCTTCTGGCGCGGTTTCGCCGGCGGTGGTGGATACGGTGGCCGCGCAGTGGCCCCTGCAGCAGGGGCGCCCTGTCCCCGTTGGGGTGGAGGAGCCTGAGCCGACACGATTTCAATGAGAGGCGCCGCGACAAGGGGCGCGGTCGCCAGGCCGCGAAGGAATGATCGTCGTTTCATGCCGCGAACTATACCACCAGAAAGGCAGTCCGTCAGCGCTTACGGCGCGAATCGCGCTTCGACCAGCATACCGGGCCGGACGAGGCCACGGGCCGGAATCCCGACCTTCACCTTAAAGGTACGGCTGGCGGCATCGACGGTCGGATTGATGTAGGTAATTTCTCCGTCGATTGCTCCGGTACGGCCCAGCCATTCGCCTTCGACCTGCACCTTTACAGTTTGCTTTAAACGAATCTTTGAAACGTAGCTGCTGGGCAGTCGCAGCTCTGCAAAGAGCTGGTCGAGGCCAACGAGCTGGAGTATGGGCGTATCGATCGGCCGGAGGCTCTCGCCTTTGTGAATGAAGATCTCGGTGACGGTCGAATCGAAGGGCGCAAGAATCTGTGTGTCTTTCAGTTCCTGCTCGCGCATTTTTACTTCCTGCTCGGCTCGAGCAAGTTCCGCCATTTGTGCGGCGAGGCTGGATTTCAGCCGAAGGACCTGGTCGTGGATGTCTTCGAGTTCCTTTCGCGGCAGCGCATTGGCAGCGAGTTGGATGCGCTCGGATTCCTTTTCGGCGTTCTCGAGGACGACCTTCGTTTCATCCACGGCCGCCTTGGCTTTCAGGATGACGGTTTGAGACAGCTCGAGGTTGATCTTCTGGTGCGCGTTGTCGAGTTCGATCAGAAGCTGTCCTTCCTTGACGTGATCACCTTCCTTTACGGCAACGCGCTGAACGAGTCCGGCGAGCTCGCTCTTGATGACAACTTCTTCTACGGGACGGAGAATTCCGGTCACGGAGAGTTGCGCGAAAGCCGCACTCGAGAATGAGAACATGCACCCGAGAACCACTGAGAGAGTTTTTGCCATCGCTACTGGTCTGCAGATCATATCGTCCTCTTCCTGTTTCCTATTTAGTGGGACCTGGTTCAAAGGTGTACCGCGGCGCCTGCGCCAGATCGATGTTGTAACGGAAAAAGCCGCTGGCCTCAGCCAGGCGGATTTTGCTGAGTGCAACGTTGTAGTCCATCTCGGCCTGCAGTTGCGTCGTCCTTGCCCGGTCCACCTCGTCCAACGCTTTGATGACGTCGTAGCTCGATACAAGGCCGGCTCCCAGTTGCTGCCGCATGCCCGTCAGTTGATCTTCAACGTAGGTAATGACCTCTCGCGCCGCTTCGATGCGTTTTTGCGCCGCCTGGGCATCGCGAACGGAGGCGCGGATTTCCATGGCGACCTGATCCCTCATCGCCTTCAGGTTTGTTTCAGTTTCGAGCTGTCTCAATGTTGCTTCGCTGTACTGCGCCTCGGCAGCCTGGTTCCCCAGCGGCAGTTGAAACTTGAGTTCCACGGACCAGTTCTCAAAAGGATTCCTGGATACAAGGTCCTTGAATGCGTCCGAACGAGCTGTTTTGTCCGCGAGAATCGAACCTGACACATTCGAGCCAACCGGAATACAAAGGACGGACGTGGGATCCAAACAGGTCGGGTTTGGGAAACCTGCAAGACCGGCCGTTCCGTATTGGCCCGTGAAGTCGAGCCGTGGCCGTTTCTGGTTTGCCGCGAATTTCAGTTCTATCTGCCGCTCTTCGAGTTCCCTCTGGAGAGCGAGAATCTCCGGTCTGCGAAGAACCGCGGTCTTCAAGCTCTCCTGAGCATCCAGTCCCGGAGGCTGGCGCTCCCCGTTCTCGGTTGGTGTGATATCGGTGCTTGCGAGGTCAAGCCAGAGCAGGCTCTTGAGGCGATCTTTATATTGATCCACATTAGTTTGAGATCGGATTACGGCTTCTTCACGCTCCGCGACTCCAGCGCGAGCCTGCGTTACATTAACTGCGGCAACTCGTCCGGCGCGGAGGAGGTTTTCATTCTGGGTCAGAAATTCGCGGGCACTGTCAACGCTGCGCTTCTTTTCGTCAAGGTCGCGTAAAAGGAAGGCGAGATTCCAATAGGTCTCTTCCACGCGCTGAATCATCTGGGAGACCTTTGAGAAAAGATTGTTCTCAGCGATCGCGGCGCCCTTCTCCGCAACGCGTATTCGCGTATCCACGATGCTCCGGCCGAAGTCGCGGAGTAGTGAGTGCGTAAAGCTGAAAACCAGGTTTGTGGCGAACTGGGGGCTCAGCGTTTGTGTGTTCGAGCTTGATTTGAGCTGAGCATAACTGAGTGTGAGGCTGAGTTTACCTCCTGTGTGTGTCCGGCCTTCCACGCCGATGCTCTGCGACTCCTGTTGATCCGTGTACAGGCCTGTGGGATAGAACCGGCTGGCGACGATGTTGTCACGACGCAGGAAGTTTGTCGTTGAATTGAGCAGCGGATAAAACTCACCCCTTTGCCCGTCTACTCGGGAACGCGACTGTTCGACACGAATCTTTTCAACCTTAAGGGTTGGGTTGTTTTCAATTGCGAGCCGCACCGCTTCTTCCAGGCTCAGACTCAGAGGGCCGGTGGTCGGCGACGGTCGCAATCCTACCTGCTCCGTTCTAGGAGGAGTCTGCTGCGCGAGCAGAGGGATCTCCAGTAACCCGAAGCACGCCAATATGCAAAGTGTCCGCTTCAAAAGTGTGTCCTCCTGGATCCGTTTCGTGACGCTCTATTCCGACCGGCCGGAAAAGGCGAGCGTCGAGTCGAGATGTTCATCGATCTTGAGTAAATCGCGGCGCATGCGCCGGTGCAGACGCTCGGCGGACCTCTGGGCGACTCTCAAATTGAGAGAGCGCAGGGCCGAGGGGTAAACCTGCCGGGGGTTCGCAGCAGCGCGACGCAGAACTTTCCATATGCCGTGGGAGTGAAGCTTCGGCAGTTCATCCTCAGCAGAGATGAAGGCCTCGCAACTTCCAGGATCTCCCTGCCGGCCACAACGTCCGAACAGCTGCCGGTCGATACG
>Ga0207659_10002729_pt1 | contig 10527 bp, 9 predicted proteins | sample KBSM43metaG_FD_184330 | JGI IMG/M metagenome (GOLD analysis project Ga0207659, IMG submission 184330) | Miscanthus rhizosphere microbial communities from Kellogg Biological Station, Michigan, USA - KBS M4-3 metaG (SPAdes) (version 2) | ecosystem: Host-associated > Plants > Roots > Rhizosphere >...
TCCGATCTGGTGATCAACTGCGATCCACCGAGGCCAACGAGCCCGTAGGTTCCGATGAAATCAGCTTGCGGCTTCATCTGGTCGACGAGGTACTTCAGGGTGATGTCGTTGGTCTCCAGGTTCTTCTTGGCAATCTCGTAGTCGGTTCGCTCGCTCAGCGCGCGCCGAACCGCCGCTTCGATGTCAATCGCCTCCGGCCGGAACTCCGGCCGATCGATCGGTTTCAGCTGCGCGCTCCAGTTCGGATCCTGCGTGCCGTTGACGATCAGCCGCTTGAGCACCAGCTCCGCGGTCTGCACCGTCTGCTGCGCCGTTGCCATGGTCTGGCGGGCGGTTGCGGCCTGCGACTGCGCCTGAACGACGTCAATCGGCGCCATCGTGCCGACCTCGACACGCGTCTGGTTGTCTTTCACCAGCTGCTCGGCGAGATCTACCGACTGCTGCGCCACTTCGACCGCCTGAGTGGCATACACATAGTCCCAGTAGGCGTTTCGGACGTTGGACAGCGTGTTGGTGATGGTTGCTTTCAACTGCACATCTGAGATATCCCGGTTGATCTTGCTGACCGCCAGCTGCTGGCGTGTCCCGTCAATCTTGAATCCGCGCAGCAACGGCTGCGTGTACGACCCAGACCAGTTCGTGTTGAATGTCGGGTTGTACAGGACGTTCAAACTGGTAGTCGTCTGGCGGTTGTTGTTCAGCGCCGCGGTGAAGTTTCCGCCACCCCATGGAATGCTCTGCGCAACGCCGCCGTTGAAGTTCGAGAGGCTCGCTTCGACTGGCGCACCCACCTGAGTGCCGCCCGACAGCGTCGACGTCGAGGGCGTTGTTGTTGACTGCGTGGAAAGCGTTGAGGTGAGCGACGGATGATAAATCGACCGGATGCTCTGAATCGCGATGTCATTGATTTCCGGGTTCAGGCGCTGGACCGCGATATCGAGGTTCCGCTCGAGTGCAAACTTGACAGCGTCTTCGAGCGTCAGCGCGACGACGGGACGCGTCTGACCGGGCGATTTGGTCGATGGCACCTGGGGCGCTTCGCGCGCGACGGTCTCAGACGCCTGCTTGATAAGTTCCTGTATGCGCGCTTCAGAAATCTGCGCGTGGGCGGGCGCGGCCAGCGCCACACCAGTGATAAACACTCCTACAACTCCTGCACGTCTCATTGCGTTTCTCTCCAAAACTCGCTCGGCCACCGGCCTTGCGTTCCTTAGTGTTTGCCGCGGCCGTCGCGGCGATGATCTTTTTCCCACTGCTCGTACTTCTGGTTCAGCTTGACACGCTGATCGGGCGACAAAATCTGCCGCATCCGCAGCAGCATCAGCGTCCGCATCTTGTTCATATGCGATCGAATTGCTTCAACCCTGTCGACCTGTTTGATGACCGAGGCCTCGTCGGCGTTCGCCGCGATCATCCTCGACAGTTCCTCTTCTTGCGCATCCAGTTCCGCTCGCTTCTCGCGCAAGGTCGGGATGGTTTTCTGGAAGACCGCGTCAATCTTTCCGCTCTGGTCGGCGGTAAGCGAAAGGTCACGCTGAAACTGGGCGTCGCGCCACCAGGGGAATCCAAACGATTGTCCGCGAACCGGGGCCGTTAGCGCCAGCAGCAGCAGAGCCGCAAACGCTGGGAATCGCCATCTCGATCGCATTCGTAAACCTCTGAAAAGACTGTTACTTGAGGGAATACGACGCGGGGTGTTAAGGCATTTATAAGGTGACAATCTTTTACCTTGGGGGCTGGGGGCTGGGGCTGGGGACTGGGGACTGGGGGACTAAAGACTGTGAACCGGGCCGCGGGGACAGTGCACTGGGATGGACCCAGGTCCTGGCCTCGAGTCCCCCTGGTCCCCGGTCCCCAGCCCCGTTCTTATGCGCAGAACGCTTCGAGCTTGGCGATGACGGCGCCGACGAGGTTGTCCGGGGTTGAAGCGCCGGACGTCAAGCCGACCGTTACGCTCCCGCTCTTCGACAACCAGCCTTCGAGGGTTGCCTCGTCCTTGCGGCCGACCGGGCGGTAGCGAATTGCGTCGGCAGAGATGAGGCAGTCGGGGTCGGCGATGTGGAACGTCGGCCGTGAAGCAGCGCAAATCCGCGCGAGGTTTGCGGTGTTGCTGCTGTTATATCCGCCGATGACGACCATCAGGTCAACCGGCTTGTCGCGCAGCAGCGCAACAACGGCGTCCTGTCGATCCTGCGTCGCACTGCAAATGGTGTCGAACGCCTGGTAGCGTGCGTTGCAGCCTTCTTCGCCGTAGCGGTCTTTCATAGCGGCGCGCAGCATTTCGCCGATCTCGAGCGATTCGCTCATCAGCATCGTCGTCTGATTGGCGAGACCAATCCGCTGCAGGTCGCGCTCTGGATCAAAGCCTGGCGAAACCGCCTTGCCGAATTTCGCCATGAAGGCTGCGGCGTCGACTCCGTGGCGGATCTGGTCGCAGACGAACGCGGTTTCGGCACGGTCGAACACCACCAGAAAGTGACCACCACACGAGACGCCGTGCGATGCCGTTGCCTGCGTTTCCTCGTGCCACACCTTGCCGTGAATGACCGACGTGTAACCGCCTTCCGCGTAACGACGCACGTTTTTCCACACGTTCAGCACCGACCCGCAGGTCGTGTCGATCAGCGTGCAACCCCGTTTGTCGAGCTGCTGCAGCATCGCCGCGGTGACGCCGAAAGCGGGAAGGATGACGACGTCGCTCGGTCCGAGGCGATCGATCGCTCGCTCATCGTCGCTCAAGAAGCGGATCCCCATCGCGCGCAACTTTTCGTTGACGTGGGGGTTGTGAATGATTTCGCCGGTCAGATGGATCGGGCGATTCGGAAACCGTTCGCGCGTCTGGTAGGCATAGTCCACGGCGCGATCGACGCCGTAGCAGAAGCCGAACTCGCGCGCCAGATGGACCGTGAGCCGGCCCGCTTCATAGGTGAAATCGTTCGCCTTGATCTGTTCGACCACGGAGCTGTGATAGTTCTCGGCCAGCATGCCGGCAACGGCGTGCTTCAGGTCGAGACCTTTGCGGAAAATAAGTGATGGCAACTATCTGTTCAACACCACGTCGCGCGCGTGCGGAGTGAACGCATCGAATGCCAGGAGTTCGCGGGTGTGCGGCCGTTCGAGCGCGATGTCGAGATCCGACAGAAACGCATCATCCGCCGCGGATTGCTGGTTGTCGCCGCGAACCGCGACCGGATTCAACAGCGGCGCGCCCACCTGCGGCGCAAAGGCCTGTGGCGAGCGGTTATGCGCGCTGTAGTTATAGGAGGCACCGACCGCGACGCCGATGAACAACCCGGCAGCGGCCGCTGCGGCAATCCACCGCGACGAACCATGCGACGTCGATGTCGTCATCGAACGACGCACGAAATCGACCGATCGGCGCCCCGGGAAGCGAATAATTCGCGCCGGGTGGGCGACATGCAGGAGTCGCTCAACGATGCGCTGGTGTTGCGCCTTCAAACGGTCGTGCGTGAAGATGGCGTCGGCTTCCGCGGTGCCCTCGGCCTGAAGGCCGTCCATGAATGCGGAGAGATCCGCGTAACGCTCGGCACACGGCTGGCAGTCGACAAGATGATCAGCGGCAGGCGGATCCGGACGTTCGCCGGCGCGCTCGGCGAGATAGCACTCGAACAGGCGTTCTTCGAGCAAGTGCTGATGCCTCACGGCTTTTTCTCCACGCCACCGAGCAGCCCGCGCAGCTTGCGCGCGGCTCGGAACAGATGCACGCGTACGGTGGATTCGTTCAGACCGGTCATCGCGCTGATTTCCTTCGGCGTGCAGTCGCCGTATTGGCTCAGCATAAAGACCGTCCGTTGGCGGCCATCGAGCCGATCGACCGCCGCGGCCACTCGTGCGCGACGCTCACGGGCCAGAAGTTTGTGCTCCGGATCGGTGCGGCCCTTTGCCGTCGACACGCGCGCCTCGTCTGCGGCCGACACCTCGCCGGCAACAAACCATCGCTCGCGACGGCTGCGCGCCTTGCGACGATCGAGGCACCCGTTGATGAGAATGCGGGTGAACCAGACTTCGAACGGCCACGCCTCGCGATACGATCCGATGTGACTGAAAACCTTGACAAACGCGTCCTGCACAGCCTCGTCGGCCTCGGAAGCGTCCCTGAGATACTGGTATGCGATTCGCGACGCCCGACGCTGATGAATTGTGACGAGCTCGCCGAAGCGCTCCCGCGCCTCGTCCAATTGATCGCGCTGGACCAGGTCGCGAATCTCGATCGCGATGCGCGTATCTTCACTGACCGGCGCAGCCGGACCGACTCCTTTTGCGGACAGACGGCCGGATCGCGGGGCGCGGTCGTCGCCAGCATCGACCGGATGTGCGTCTGGGGTGGTGCGCAGGTCTCCACTCATAGGAAATTACGATTCGCCCGGGCGGGTGTTTACAGTTTACTGTAAAATGTTCGCTTTCTTTGTATCTGACTGGCCTTTCATATTTTAGGAGCGTCCGGGAAGAGGCTCCCCGGACAGAAAAAAACGCGATGAGTACGGAAGTCGAGCGGGGACGGGACCTCGAACGCGAGGGGATCAAGACCGATCGCGTGCGCTGGAACCTGTCGCCTGCCGCTCTTTACGAGGAGGCGATTAGGCGCCAGGAAGGGACTATCGCCGCCGAAGGCCCCCTCGTGTGCCGCACCGGTCAGCACACCGGCCGGTCGCCTAACGATAAGTTCGTCGTCCGGGAACCGTCGAGCGACTCGCTGATCGAGTGGGGCAAGGTCAACCGGCCGATGGACCCGGCACTGTTCGACGCGCTTCACCGCGATCTGCTGAGCTCGCTGACCGGCAAGGAGTTGTTTGTCCTGGATTGTTATGCCGGCGCGGACGCGAAGTTCCGCCTGCCAGTGCGCGTCATCACCGAATACGCGTGGCACAACCTGTTTTGCCGGAACCTGTTTATCGATGATCCGGCTGCGGCTGCCGCCGCAGCCCCTGAATTCACCATCATCGATTCTCCAAGTTTCAAGGCCGACCCGCGTCGCCATGGTTCGAATTCCGACGTCGTCATCGCGCTGCACTTCGGGAAACGACTGGTGCTGATTGCCGGCACCAGCTATGCCGGCGAGATGAAGAAGTCGGTATTCTCGCTGCTGAATTATCTGCTGCCGCTGCAGAACGTCCTGTCGATGCATTGCTCCGCGAATACCGGCGCGAGCGGCGACGTGGCGCTGTTTTTTGGATTATCCGGGACGGGCAAAACGACGCTGTCGAGCGACCCCGACCGTCGGTTGATTGGCGACGACGAGCACGGTTGGAGCGATCGCGGCGTGTTCAACTTCGAGGGCGGCTGTTACGCGAAAACGATTCGGCTGTCGGCCGAGGCGGAACCGCAGATCTTTGCGACGACTCGCCGATTCGGCACCGTGCTCGAGAACGTGGTACTCGATCCGGTAAGCCGTTCGCTGGACCTGGATGACGATCGCTTTACCGAGAATACACGGGCGGCATATCCGATTTCGTTCATCGAGAACGCCGAGCCGACGGGCCAGGCCGGCCATCCGCGGAACGTGATCATGCTCACCGCCGATGCCTTCGGCGTGTTGCCGCCGATCTCGCGGCTCACGCCGCACGCGGCGATGTATCACTTCCTCTCCGGGTACACCGCCAAGGTTGCTGGAACGGAGAAAGGCGTGACCGAACCGAAAGCGACCTTCAGTACCTGCTTCGGGGCGCCGTTTCTGCCGCTCGCACCGAGCCGGTACGCGACGATGCTCGGCGAGAAGATCGCTCGCCACGAAGCACGCGTCTGGCTGGTGAACACCGGCTGGAGCGGCGGGCCGTACGGCGTCGGCAAGCGCATGAAGATCAGCTATACGCGCGCGATGATCCGCGCCGCACTGTCGGGCGCGCTCGACCGCGTGTCGTTCGAGAAGGATCCGCTCTTCAATCTCGACATTCCGGCGAGTTGTCCCGAGGTGCCTTCCGAGGTGTTGAATCCGCGTAATACGTGGTCCGACCGGGACGCCTACGACGCGCAGGCCCGGAAGCTCGCTGCGATGTTCCGCGACAACTTCAAGACGTTCGAAGCGACCGTCGGCGCCGACGTCATCGCCGCCGGTCCGAATGCCTGATCGCTTCGAGGCCGTCATCGGCCTCGAAATTCACGCGCAGCTGCGAACGGCGTCGAAAATCTTCTGCGGCTGTAGCGCCGCGTTCGGCGCCGAACCGAATACCCACGTTTGCCCGGTATGCCTTGGACTGCCGGGCGCGCTGCCGGTGCTGAATCGAGCCGCAGTCGATCTGGCGATTCGCGCCAGCCTCGCGCTTGGCTGCACCGTCCCGCCGATTTCGATCTTCGCAAGGAAGAACTACTTTTATCCCGACCTGCCGAAGGGTTATCAGATTTCGCAGTACGAGCAGCCGCTGGCAGTCGCCGGCCTGGTCCAGGCTGGCAGCGACTACTGGACGCCGGACTACGACATCCGCATCACCCGCGTGCACATGGAAGAAGATGCCGGCAAGTTGCTCCACGAAGGCTCGGACCGTTACAGCCTGGTGGACTTGAACCGTGCCGGGACGCCGCTGATCGAAATCGTGACCGAGCCCGACTTTCGGACGGCGAAGGACGCGGCGGCGTTCTTCGGCTACTTGCGCGAGCTGCTGGTGAGCATTGGCGTCAACGATGGCAACATGGAGGAAGGCAGTCTGCGCTGCGACGCGAACGTGTCGGTCCGCCGCGCCGGCTCGAGCGCGCTCGGCACCAAGGCCGAGATCAAGAACGTGAACTCGTTCCGCTTTGTCGAAAAAGCCATCGACTACGAAATCGCGCGCCAGATTGAAGTGCTCAACGAAGGCGGACGCATCGTTCAGGAAACACGCCTGTTCGATCCGACGAACGGTCGAACCTTCTCGATGCGCAGCAAAGAAGAGGCACACGACTATCGCTATTTTCCCGAGCCCGATTTACCGCCGCTCGAGGCGGACGAGGCGCGGGTCGGTGCGATCCGCGAGGCGATGCCGGAGCTGCCGGCCGCATGGCGTCGACGTTTGCGGCACACCTATCAGCTGTCGAGCGTTGACGCCGCCACGCTGACCCAGGCGCGGCCGACCCTTGGACGCTATTTCGAACAAGCGATTGCGGCGGGAGCCGATCCAAAGGCGGCGAAAAACTGGGCGATCGGCGCGGTCAGCGCCAAGATGAACGAACTTGGCACGGACGATGTGCGCTCGATCGCGGGCACTGTTCCGGCCGGGGAACTGGCCGCGCTGCTGCGGTTGATCGACGCCGGTACGATCAGCAATTCGATCGGCAAGGATGTGTTCGAGAAAATGTTTGCCTCGGGCCACACTGCGGACTCGATCGTCGCCGCCGAAGGCCTCGCGCAAATCGGTGACGATTCGGCGATTGCGGCACTGATCGCGGACGTGCTGGCGAAAAATGACGATGCGGTGGCGCAATATCGCAACGGCAAGACCTCGACCTTTGGGTTTCTGGTCGGGCAGGTGATGAAAGCCACCGCGGGCAAGGCGAACCCGAAGCGGGTGAATGAGCTGCTCCGAAAAAGTCTTGGCGGGTAGTGTTATACTTGTCTTACTCCAACGACAGTAAGGGCCCGGGTGCACAGGCGGCGTGATTGAAAGCGTAAAGCTTTCCAAGCTCTACAACCGTGGCGTGTACGCGCTGCGCGACCTGTCCATCACCATCGACAAGGGCGAGTTTCTGTTCCTGACCGGCCCCAGCGGCGCCGGCAAGTCTACCTTTCTGAAGCTGCTGCTACGCGAGGATTTGCCCAGCAACGGCGAATTAACCGTCATGGGCCGCGATCTGCGGACGCTGAAACCGGCGCAGGTCCAGAGTTATCGACGCGGTGTCGGGTTCGTCTTCCAGGATTTCCGTCTCGTTCCGCGCTTCACGGTATTCGAAAACGTCGCTTTTGTGATGCGCGTGCTGGGGTTGCCGATGGCGACGCAACAACGCAAGACGTTTCAGGTGCTGAAGTGGGTGGGATTGCAGCACCGGATGAATGCCTATCCGGAGGAACTGTCCGGCGGAGAGCAGCAGCGCATTGCCATCGCACGGGCGCTGGTGAACGATCCGCAGCTGGTTCTGGCCGACGAGCCGACCGGTAACCTCGATCCCGACTTGTCGCTCGAAATCATGAACCTGTTCCGCGAGGTCAACGCACGCGGCACCACCGTGGTCGTGGCCACGCACGATCGCGAGTTGATTCGTCGCGTCGGCCGGCGCTCCGTGACGCTCGACCACGGGCAGATTGTCGAGACCACCTAGATGCAGGCGATCCGTTACTCGCTGGAGGAAGCTGCCCGCAGCTTGTGGCGCGGCCGTCAATCAGGGATGTTGTCGACGGCGACCATCGCGCTCGCGCTATTCGTGCTCGGCGCATTCCTGCTGGTCACGGCCAATCTCGAGCGGCTCGGCGCCGAATGGAGCAGTGCCGCGGAACTGTCGGTCTATCTCAAAGACGGGGCGACCGCACCCGATCGCGCGGCGATTGAGTCGTTATTGGCACCGGGAGACGTCGTCGCATCGCACGAGTTCGTCTCGAAAATGGATGCGTTGACGCGGTTCAAGCAGACGTTCGCCGAGCTGGCCACATCGGTTGATGGTCTTGGTGAAAACCCGCTGCCGGCGTCGTACGAAGTACGGCTGCGGCCATCGGCTGCGGACCGCGTGGACGGCCTCGCGCAGCGTCTGCGCGACACCAGTGGCGTTGCAGACGTTCGCTACGACCGGCAGTGGCTGAACCGTCTCCAGTCGGCGATCGGCATCGTGCGGACGGTGGGTTGGATGTTGGGGGCCGTGCTGACGATGGCGGCGGCGCTGACGGTGGCGAACGTGGTCCGGCTGGCCCTTTACGCTCGCCGTGATGAGCTCGAAATCATGCAGCTCGTCGGTGCGCCGACCAGTTATGTAAAAGGACCCTTCGTGATGGAGGGGGTCTTACAGGGCGGCATCGGGTCGATCCTCGCTCTTGTCGCCCTCGCCGCAGCCTTTTATGCCGCTCGTGGGCGTTACTTGCGCCCGCTGGCCTCCGCCGTGAACCTGTCGACGATTTCATTTCTGCCAGTTGAGGTCGTTCTGCTGATCGTCATCGGCGGGATGGCGGTCGGTTGCCTCGGCGGGTTGGTCGCGGCACGGTTTACACAATCTTGACACGGCAAATCGAGCCGTACATACTGGAATCGTACGCACGGCAAATTCACCCCGAGGACCTGCATGGCACGCTTCGCGACCGATTCGAGGCCGATTAGCGCAATGCACCCGATCGCAGAGTTCTACCGAGAAGAATTTGCCAAGCACCATCGCTGCCTGCAGCGGCAGCGGCCCTACTATTCAGAAAGCGCGATTACCGACGTGGAAGCCGCGCTCGCGAAAGTCATGGGTCAACTCGAACAACTCTCCACGCAAGACGACGCTCCCCAATTAGTCAGTTCGCTTCTCAAGAAATTCGACGTCGTGACCGGCTTGTCGGCCTGGTCCGATCCCAAACGTTCACACTGACCCGTTCTCTCGCTGATCTGCGATTCGACGTCCTGGGAATGGTCAGGGCTGGCCTGCGCGCCTGCGACGCCGGCGAGTTGACCCGCCACGGTCTCGAGCCGCTGGTTGCATCCGGCCGCAACAAGATCAACAGCGCGCTCGACCGGCCTCGATTGGTGTGCATCGCTGCGGGCAAGGCGGCAACCGCGATGGCGAAAGCCGCGTCAGGCGTGCTGAAGGATCGGTTGCGATCCGGTCTGCTCGTCGCTCCCGCGCCGGAGGCGTTCGGCAACTTCGTCGCGATTGCCGGCGGACATCCGGTGCCAACCGAGGGCAGCGAGCGCGCTGGTCGCCGCGCGCTGGAAATTGCCGAATCGGTCAAGCCCGATGAAGCGCTGCTGGTGCTTCTTTCCGGCGGCGCATCGGCGTTGATGGCCGTACCGGCAGACGGCGTGTCGCTCGAAGATAAGCGTCGTACTACGGAACAGTTGCTTCGCGCCGGCGCCGACATTCATGCGCTGAACACGGTTCGCAAACACCTGTCGGGGATCAAAGGCGGATGGTTGGCCAACCGGGCGGCCGGACCGGTCCGCACCTTCGTGATCTCCGACGTCGTCGGCGACGATCCCAGCGTGATTGCCTCGGGGCCCACGGTTCCCGATGCTTCGACGTTCGGCGACGCGCGGCAGCTACTCGATCGCTATGGCGGCGCCGCCGCCTATCCGGAGGCGGTTGTCGCGCGGCTCGATCGTGGCGTTGGTGGGGAAGTACCAGAGACGCCGAAGCCGGTGTATCCGCGGCTGGTGCGGTCGGACATTCGTGTGATCGGCACGCGGCGCGATGCGATGCTGGGCGTTCAAGGGCGGGCCGTCGGACTCGGCTACGACGTGCTGTGCATCGAAGATGCCGTGGTCGGCGAGGCACGCACCGCCGCGACGGCGCACCTGCGGGCGGTGCTCGCCTCCGCCGCTGACCGTCCACGCCCCCTGTGCGTAATCTCCACCGGCGAAACCACGGTGACCGTGACCGGGCGCGGCAAGGGCGGCCGCAACCAGGAGTTTGCGCTGGCGG
>Ga0207659_10002730_pt1 | contig 10524 bp, 6 predicted proteins | sample KBSM43metaG_FD_184330 | JGI IMG/M metagenome (GOLD analysis project Ga0207659, IMG submission 184330) | Miscanthus rhizosphere microbial communities from Kellogg Biological Station, Michigan, USA - KBS M4-3 metaG (SPAdes) (version 2) | ecosystem: Host-associated > Plants > Roots > Rhizosphere >...
CACATGTCGTTGACCATCTTGAACCGGTCGAGATCGAGATACAGCACGGCGTGCTCGCGCCCGAGATCGGACGCGCTCGCCAGCGCGCGGGAGAGCCGCTGCTCGAATTCGCGGCGATTGACGAGGCCGGTCAAGCTGTCATGCCGTGCCTGGTGCGCGAGCTCGACCGCGCTCTGCCGCTCGTGCGTGACATCCTTCAGCACAAGCACGGCGCCAACGATACGGCTAGCGCGATCCCGGATCGGAGCCGCCGACACGTCGACCGCGAGCTCGCGGCCGTCGCTGCGCCTGAGAATCGTGTCGCCGCCGCTCTTCACCGCGTGCGCCGCGCGAAACAACTCCGCGGCCGGATTGACGACGGCCTGGCGATCGGCTTCCTTCGCGAGCCGGATCGCATCCTCGAACGGCTTGCCTTGCACCGCTGTGGTCGGCAGGCCGGTCAACGATTCCGCCACCGGATTCAGGTAGTCGATGCGGCCGCGCTCGTCGGTCGTGATGACGGCGTCGCCGATAGCCTCGAGCGTCACCTGGGCGCGGTCGTGCTCGGCGAAAAGCTCGGCTTCGGCCTCTTCGCTGCGTCGCACGATCCGAGCGGACACGACGAGGCCTGCAACGACCAGCAGCCCCGCCGCCGAAATGACCACGATCTCGAGAATCATCTGGGTGCGGCGCGCCGCCTCCCCCAGCGTCATCGAGAAGCCGACCTCGAGCGGCGTCAGGCGCCGGTTGACGTCGTCGATGCGCGCTAGGATGGGCACAAGCGTAACCGGCTTGATGTCGCCGACGACGATGCGCCCATGCAACTCTTCCGCCAGCGCGTCGAGCTCGGCGATGTATTCGTCGGCTTTCGCCCAGATATCGATCGCTTTGCTCATGAAGCTCACGTCACGAAAGCGGCGGAACAACATGATCATGCCGTCGACGTCGGCGGGGTCGTTCTGCCCCACGAGAAAGCCCGCGCGCGCGATCGCAAGGTCGGGCTCGGGGCGCTCCAGCTCGAGCCGCGCCTGACGGTCGCCCAGCGGAATCGAGATCGCATTGCGATAACTGCGGTAGTCGGCCTCGGAGCCGGTTTGCGCGTACCGAAAGAGGCTGTAGACCGCCTCCTTCTGGGCTTTCGACCAGAGGCTTTCGCCGCCGACGTAAGCGCGCGTCGCCGATACGATCCTGATGCTCTCGGTCGCGAGCAGCACCAGCGCGACGACGACGAGGAAGAACGGCCAGGTGATGCGCAGGAGCCGCCTGCTCGTCGAAGCCCAGAGGGAGGTTTTTGCTATTTTTCGCATGGCCATCGCCGGCAAAGGACGCATGCCCGGCGAGGCGCGAACGGCAAGGTCCCCCTTGGCTGGTAGGATGGATGATATCGAAGATCAGCGAGCATCGTTCATACAGGTGTTTGAATCCAAGCATCCCGCCGGCCGTGCAGCGTTGCCGCCCCAACTGCACGTATTCGTCCGCGACTGGCTGTCGTCCAACAACATCCTGCTCAAGAGTCCCGATGGCCACGTGCTGATCGACTCGGGATATGGCCGCCACTCGCCGATGACGCTGCAGCTTCTCGCGAGCGCTCGCGGGCTTGGCGACGAGTCGCTCTCGCTTCTCGTCAACACGCATTGCCATTCGGACCACGTGGGCGGCAACGCAGCGATCGTGCGCAGGTACGATTGCCCGATTGCCGTCCCCAGTGCGGAAGCGCCGCTCGTCGAGCGCTGGGACGGCAAGGCATTGCTGTACGACTACTGCGATCATCGGGTGGAACGCTTCGTCGTGGATCGTGCGCTCCCCGCGAACTCGAATCATGTCTGGGGCGATCTCGAGTGGATCGCGCTCGCGGCGCCGGGCCACGACATGGGAGCGCTCGTGTTCTACAACGCGGAGCACCGGATCCTGATTTCCGGCGACGCGTTGTGGGAGAACGGCTTCGGATTCGTGATGCCGCCCGAAGTCGACCCGGCCGCGATCCCGGCGACGCGGGCAACGCTGGAGATGATCGCGAAGCTCGAGATCCGCCTCGTCATCCCCGGGCACGGGGAGCCGTTCGACGACGTCGCAAGCGCGCTCGGCCGTGCGCGCAAGCGGATCGATGCCTTCGAATCCGACAGCCTCCGCGTCGCGCGCCACGCGCTCAAGGTGAACCTGATGTTCTCGTTGCTCGACAAGCAACGGATGCCGCTTGCGCAATTGCCCGACTACCTCGATCGCGTCGGCATCTATCGGGAATTCAACGCGCTGTTCTTCGGCCTTTCGCCCGCGCGGCTCGCGGAGCTGCTCGTAGGCGAGCTCGTCAAGTCGACGGCCGCGAAGATCGACGCGGGCGAGCTCGTGCCTGCGTTCGGCGAGGCCGGCTAGGAACTACGCCGCCGGCGGCAGCACGATCCGGATGCGAACGGTGACCTCGTTCGTCACCGTGGACGTGTCCGCCCACATGCCGGTTCCGATGCTGAAATCCAGCCGCTTCAGCGTGAAGGCGCCCTCGCCGACGCGGTTGCCGGCGGCGTCTTTCCTGATCGCTATCGGCACGACGACGTCGCGCTTGATGCCCTTGATCGTCAGCACGCCCGCGACTTCGTACTTGTCGCCGCCGACATCCTTGATGGCCGTCGAGGAAAAGCGAGCGACCGGGAACTTCGCCGTGTCGAACCACAGGGGGGCCCGGATCTCCTTCTCCGAATCCTCGCTCGCAAGATCGATGCTGGCGAGGTCGATATCGAACTCGGCCTTCGACTTCGCAAGATCCGCCGGCAGGAACACGACGCTGGCCTTCCACTTCCGGAAGCGCCCCTCGACGTTGACGCCCAGTTGCTTCGCGACGAAGCGGATCTCGCTCTTGTCGATCAGGACCTCCTGCGCATTGACTGAAGACGCGGCCAGGACGATCGCGGTAACCGCAAGTCGAGCGACGCGCGAAAGAAGTTTCATGATCGGCGACTCCGGGTCCATGCCGACGGCAGCATCCGGGTGAGCGTGCTGTCGCGGCCGATGAAGTGATGCTCGAGCGCTGCGAGCGCATGAACGATGACCACGGCGAAGAGCGTCGAGTTCAATCCGTAATGCGTCCACTTGAGTACCGTCGCAAGCGTCCGATCCTTGGGGACGAGATCCGGCAGCGGAAAGAGGCCGAGATAGACGACCTGCACTCCCGTCGACGAGCTGTAGAGCCATCCCGAAATCGGAATCAGCGTCAGGAGCACGTAAAGAAGAAGATGCGACATGTCCGCGCCCCGCCGCTGCCAATCCGGCATCGGCACGAGCGGTGGCGGACGGTGACCGGCCCTCCACGCGAGTCGCAGGCACGTCACGATGAACACCGTGATGCCGATCCACTTGTGCCACGCATACCACTGGAGCTTGTGCGGCGACAGCGGCAGCGGAACCATCGACACGCCGAGCGTCAGGTTGGCGAAAACGAGTGCCACCGTGAGCCAATGCAGTGCGATCGCAACGCCGCCGTACCTTGCGTTGACGAAGCGCCGCATGACCGTTCGACCGTGCGCTACCTGGCGAGACCGCCCGCAAACGAGCGGACCCCCGACAGCAGCATCTCCACGGCGAGCGCCGTCAGCACGAGCCCCATCAGCCGCTCGAACGCGAGCACGGCGCGCTCGCCGAGCCAGCGCTGGAGTCTGTCGGCCAGCGCAAGCACCAGGGTCGTGGCGGCCATCGCCACCGAGAGGGCGACGAGCCAGGTGCCGATCTTCGCGGGGTCGCGCGACGCCATCAGCATCACAGTCGCCAGTGCCGACGGACCGGCGATCGACGGAATGGCGAGCGGCACCAGGAACGGCTCCGCGCCCGGCGGATCGCCGAACACACCTTCCGGCCGCGGGAACACCATGCGGATGGCAATGAGGAAGAGGATGATGCCGCCGGCGATCGTCAGCGATTCCTCGGACAGATGGAGCCATTGGAGAAACGTGCGTCCGCCCAGCATGAACGCGACCAGGATCACATAAGCCGCCGCGCACTCGCGCAGCACGACGCGCACGCGGCGATCCGGCGGCACGTTCTTGAGCGCGGCGACGACGAGCGGCACGTTGCCGAAGGGATCGATGACGAGGATCAGCAGGATCGTCGCGGAGAAGAGCTCGGCATTCATGGCCGCGATGATACGGGCGGCGCGGCCCGGCTGCAGAAGTTTCGACGGCATCCCCATCCGGCGATGGGATAATTGAGAGCGTCGCCGTGTCGAACCGTCGATCGGCCCCGCGCTTGCTCATTTCTCTTCGCATGCCCTTCCTCATCCCCTTTCGCACCCTTGGCGGATCGCTGCTGCTCGTTGCCGCCTGCGCGATGGCGGCCGCGCCCGCATCGCCGCCGACCGCGCCCGTACGTAACGTTGCGGACACCTACTTCGGCGTCACCGTCCCGGACCCTTATCGATATTTCGAGAACATGAAGGACCCGGACGTCGCCGCCTGGATGAAGGCCCAGGCCGACTTCGCGCGCGCAACCCTCGATCGCATACCCGGACGCGCGGCGCTGCTCGCGCGGATCGCCGAGCTCGGCGACGCCGTGCCCGCACGCGTGTCGGCAGTCCAGGTCAACAACGGCCATTACTACTATCTAAAACGCCTGGCGAGCGAAAATATTCCACGCCTGTACGTCCGAGTCGGGCTCGCCGGCAAGGAGCGACTCCTGGTCGATCCCGACACCATCCGGGGTGCGCGGCGGGAGCACTTCGCCATCGACTACTTTGCGCCATCGCCGGACAACCGGTATGTCGCGTATGGAATTTCCTCCGGCGGATCCGAGGATAGCGTGCTGCACGTGATCGAGGTCGCGACCGGCAAGGAGACGGGCGAGGCGATCGACCGCGCGCAATTCGGTCCGCCGTCGTGGACCGAGGACAACCTCCTTCTCTACAACCGGCTCGCCAAGCTCCCGCCCGACGCGCCTCGAGCCGACAAATATCTGAAGAGCCGCGTGTATGCCCATGCGGTGGGCAGCGATCCGGAAGCGGATCGCGCAATCCTGGGTGCCGGCGTCGGCGCGGACATCGTCACGGATCCGCTCGCCACGCCGATCGTCGTCACGGCCCCCGGCTCGACGTACGCGCTCGGCATCGTCGGCAACGGCAACCAGCGGGAATTCGCGGTCTGGGCCGCGCCTGTGGCCTCGCTCGCGAAAGGCGTTCCGGCGTGGCGCCGCGTCGCCGGTCTTGACGACGAAGTGACGGACGCCGCGTTGATCGGCAGCACGCTGTATGTGCTGACGCACCGCAGGGCCCCGCACTTCAAAGTGCTGCGCGTCGATCTGGCGACTCCCGACCTCGCCGCGGCGCCCGTCGTCGTGCCCGAAAGCAGCGCCGTCGTCACCGGCATCGCCGCGAGCAAGGATGCGCTCTACGTCCGCCGGATGTCGGCGGGCGTGAGCGATCTCCTGCGCATCGAGCACGCTCCCGGCGCAACCGCGGTATCCATCAAGCTGCCGTTCGCAGGCGACATCGACGCGCTCGCGGCCGACCCGCGCCAACCGGGCATCGTGTTCAACACCGGAACGTGGACGCGCTTCGGCGGCTACTTCGCCTATGACGTGGCGCGCAGCGCCGTCGTCGATACCAAGCTGCAGCCGCAAGGCCGCTACGACAATCCCGACAATCTCGTTTCAACCGAGATCAAGGTGAAGTCTCACGACGGCACGCTCGTTCCGTTGTCGATCGTCCATCGCAAGGGATTGAAGCTCGACGGCACCGCGCCGACGATTCTCTACGGCTACGGCGCGTACGGCATTTCGCAGACGCCGTTCTTCCGCCCGCAATACCTCGCATGGTTCGAGCATGGTGGCGTGTTCGCCGTCGCGCACGTCCGCGGCGGCGGCGAGAACGGCGAGGACTGGTACAAGGGTGGCTACCGTGAGACGAAGCCCAACACGTGGCGAGACGCGATCGCGTGCGCGGAGTGGCTGATCGCGAATGCCTACGCGTCGGCCGGCAAGCTCGCGATCCAGGGCGGCAGCCAGGGCGGCATCTACGTGGGCCGATCGATCACCGAGCGCCCCGATCTGTTCGGCGCGGCGATCGACCAGGTGCCGGTCTCCGATGCGGTGCGCTCGTCGTTCGAAACCAACGGCGAGCTCGACAAGACGGAAATGGGCACGACCGAGACCGAACGCGGATTCCGGGCGCTGCTGGGGATGAGCCCGTACCACCACATCCAGGACGGCGTGAAATATCCCGCGGTGCTCGTCGCGACGGGCATCAACGATCCGAGGGTTGATGCATGGCAAGCCGCGAAGATGGCCGCGCGGCTGCAGGCGGCGACCTCGAGCGGCAAGCCGGTGCTGCTACGCGTCGAATACGATGGCGGCCACGGCTTCGGCTCGACGAAAAAACAGCGCAACGAGGAGCTCGCCGATACGCTCGCGTTCCTGCTGTGGCAGTTCGGCGTGAAAGGATATGTGCCCTAAGGGCGGGATATGTGCCCTAAGGGCGGGCGGGACATGTGCCTAAGGGCGGATATGTGCCCTAAGGGCGGGCTACGTGCCGCAACGTCGCGCCGCGCCTGACGCCGGTCAGTGCACTCAGTGGAGTTTCACCCGCGGATCGAGGCGATGCCGGACGATGCGTGAAAGCGTGTCGAGCGCGACGCGCAGATAGCCGAAGATCGCGACCTGGTGCATCTTGTAGAGCGAGACGTACATCCAGCGGGCGATCAACCCCTGCACGAGCAGGCTACCGCCGATCAGGCGTCCCATCAGGTTGCCCACTGCCGAGACCTCGCCCAGCGACACCAGCGACCCGAAGTCGGTGAACTTGAACATCGGCAGGGGTCTGCCGGCGAGGCGCGCCTTGACGCTCTTGACGAGCAAGGACGCCTGCTGCCGCGCGACCTGTGCGCGGGGCGGCAGGATCGCGTTCTTTCCGCCCTGAGGCCACGGGCACGCGGCACAATCGCCGAGCGCGAAGATGTTCGGATCGCGCGTCGTGGCGAGCGTCGTGTCGACGACGAGCTGATGATTGCGATTGACCTCGAGTCCGTCGAGCGCGTCGAGCCATGCGGGCGCCTTGATGCCGGCCGCCCATGCGACGAGATCCGCGTGGAGCACTGCGCCGCTGCCCGTATGCACGCCATCGGCATCGATAGACGTGACGCGCTCACCGGTGCGCACCTCGACATCGAGCTTCCGAAGAAGCTCGGTTGCGGCCTTCGCAATCTCCTCCGAAAGCGGCGGCAGGATCCGCACTGCGGCTTCGATCAGCGTCAGGTGGACGTCGCGCTCCGGCTCGAGGTATTCCAGGCCGTAGCTGGCGTGCGCGCGGGTGCAATGCCGGACTTCCGCCGCGAGCTCGACGCCGGTCGCGCCCGCGCCGATGATCACGACGTCGACCGTCGCCGGATCACCATGCGCCCTGCGCTCGTCCGCGCTCACACAGGCAGCGAGCAGACGGCGATGGAACCGCTCCGCGTCGGCGGGCGCATCGAGCGAGATCGCGCGCTCCGCGACACCGGGAATTCCGAAATCGTTGCTGACGCTGCCGACACAGAACACCAGCGTGTCGTAATGCAGGATGCGCTCGGGAAGGATCTCGGTGCCGTCCTCGTCGAGAACGACGCCGAGCCGCAACTCACGGCGCTGCCGATCGAGGCCGACGACCGCGCCCTGGCGAAACCGGAAGTTGTGCCAGTACGCCAGCAGGAAGTAGTCGACGTCGTGCAGGTCGGCGTCCACCCTTCCCGCCGCCACTTCGTGCAGCAGCGGCTTCCACAGATGCGAGGCGTTGTGATCGACGAGCGTGACGGTCACCTGCCCCCGCCGCCCGAGGCTGTCGCCGAGGCGCGTGGCGAGCGGCAGGCCCGCGGCGCCGCCGCCGACGATCACAATGCGATGAGGATCAGGCACGGCGCGTCGCACTCCGGTCGTTCATCCACGCGATCATACGTGGCACAGGCGCGGAGTTGGCTGTTGGCGCGGGTCTAGGGTGCCGCAAATCTCGGCCACCTACGTGATTCGCGGCGACGAAGCCCGCGGGCAAGCCTCCCGTCCTGCTCGACGAGAGGCCGCGCGCGCGAGACGTTTACTTCTTCGCCGGTTCGACAGCTGGCGCGGCACCCGGCACTGCGGGCGCGCTCGCCGGTGACGCGGGCGCAGTTGCAGGCGCCGCCGTGGGAGCGGGCGTGGACGCAGGTGCCGCGGCGGGCGCTGCCGGAGTTGCGGCCGGAGCCGCAGCCGGAGCCGATGATGCGGCGGGCGCGGCGGGTGTTGCGGCAGGCGCCGCCGGCGGAGTCGCCGCAGGTGCAGACATCGCCGCTGGCGCGGTGGCCTTCGCCGGCACAGCCGCAGCGGGCTTGTCGGCGTAGATGTTGGCGAGGAGCGGCACGATCATCAGCGCGACGATGTTGATGATCTTGATCAGCGGGTTCACCGCGGGACCTGCCGTGTCCTTGTACGGATCGCCGACCGTGTCGCCCGTGACCGCCGCCTTGTGCGCATCCGAGCCCTTGCCGCCATGGTGGCCGTCTTCGATGTACTTCTTCGCGTTGTCCCACGCTCCGCCGCCGGTCGTCATCGAGATCGCGACGAAGAGGCCCGTGATGATCGTGCCCATCAGCAATCCGCCGAGCGCCTGCGGCCCCAGGGCAAGACCGACGACCACCGGCACCAGCACGGGCAGAATCGACGGCACGATCATTTCCTTGATCGCCGCTTTCGTCAGCATGTCGACGGCGACGCCGTACTCGGGCTTCGCCGTGCCTTCCATGATTCCCTTGATCTCCTTGAACTGCCGGCGCACTTCCACGACCACCGCGCCCGCCGCGCGGCCGACGGCCTCCATCGCCATCGCACCGAAGAGATACGGAATGAGACCGCCGATGAAGAGACCCACGATCACCTTGTAGTTCGAGAGATCGAACGTGACGCCCATGTGCGCCGAGTCGAGCGCGTGCGTGTAGTCGGCGAAGAGCACGAGCGCGGCGAGTCCCGCCGAGCCGATCGCGTAGCCCTTGGTCACCGCCTTGGTCGTGTTGCCGACGGCGTCGAGCGGATCGGTGATCGCGCGGACGGAGTCGGGAAGCTTCGCCATCTCGGCGATGCCGCCCGCGTTGTCGGTGATCGGGCCGTAAGCGTCGAGTGCGACGATGATTCCCGCCATCGACAGCATCGAGGTCGCGGCGATCGCGATCCCGTAGAGGCCGGCGAGCACGAACGAGACCCAGATGGCGACGCAGACCGCGAGCACAGGCCACGCCGTGGCCTTCATCGACACGCCGATGCCGGCGATGATGTTGGTGGCATGCCCGGTCGTCGACGCTTGCGCGACGTGGCGCACCGGTGCGTACTCGGTGGCGGTGTAGTACTCGGTGATGACGACCATCGCCGCCGTCAGCGCGAGACCGACGAGCGCGGCGCCGAAGAGGCGCAGCGTCGTGATCTCCGGATAGGCAGCGGAGATGCCGCCCATCATCTTTTCGGTGATGAAGTAGAAGCCGACGGCCGAGATCACCCCGGCGACGATCAGGCCGCGATAAAGCGCGTTCATGATCTTTCCGCCGGGGCGCGCCTTGACGAAGTAGCACCCGACGATCGACGCGAGGATCGAGAAGCCGCCGAGGACCAGCGGATAGGTCACCGCCGCTTCCGCCATCGTCGGCAGCAGCAGCGCGCCCAGCAGCATCGTCGCGACGATGGTGACCGCATAGGTCTCGAACAGGTCGGCGGCCATGCCGGCGCAATCGCCGACGTTGTCGCCCACGTTGTCGGCGATCACGGCCGGATTGCGCGGATCGTCTTCGGGAATCCCCGCTTCGACCTTGCCGACGAGGTCGGCGCCGACGTCCGCGCCCTTGGTGAAGATGCCGCCGCCCAGACGGGCGAAGATCGAGATCAGCGAGCCGCCGAACGCGAGTCCCACAAGGGGCTCGATCGCGTGGTGCAGCCCTTCTTTCATCAGGTTCGGACCCCCATGCGCGGAGCCCAGCAGGTACCAGTAGAACCCCGCGACGCCGAGGAGGCCGAGGCCGACCACGAGCATGCCGGTGATGGCGCCGCCGCGGAACGCGACCGCAAGCGCCTCATTGAGGCCCGTGCGCGCGGCTTCGGCCGTGCGGACGTTCGAGCGCACCGATACGTTCATCCCGATGTAGCCAGCGAGACCGGACAGGATCGCGCCGACGGCGAAGCCGCCCGCGGTGGATCCGCCGAGCGCCCACCAGATGACGACGAACAGCACGATGCCGACGATGCCGATCGTCATGTACTGCCGGTTGAGATACGCCTGGGCGCCTGCTTGGATGGCGGCGGCGATCTCGCGCATCCGATCGTTTCCGGTCGGCTTCGCCATGACCCAGCCGATGGACACGATGCCGTAAACGATCGCTACGACCGCGCAGACGAGCGCGAAGATGACCCCTGTCGACATGTAATTCTCCCTACCCGGTGGATGGCAAATGGACGGCCCGAAACCGCGGAATCCCGGCCTGGGGCCTGTGCCCGGCCCGTCGGCCTTGGCGCGCGCTTCGTCGATCGTGAGGCGCCGCCCTCGGGAGTCCACGGTGGCGGCATCCGGGGTGACCGGCCGCCGCCTCA
>Ga0207659_10002732_pt1 | contig 10523 bp, 8 predicted proteins | sample KBSM43metaG_FD_184330 | JGI IMG/M metagenome (GOLD analysis project Ga0207659, IMG submission 184330) | Miscanthus rhizosphere microbial communities from Kellogg Biological Station, Michigan, USA - KBS M4-3 metaG (SPAdes) (version 2) | ecosystem: Host-associated > Plants > Roots > Rhizosphere >...
ATGCTCGGCGTACAGCCGCGCCCCGTGCTCGATGTCGACACGCGGATAATCTTCCGGATGGCCCTGTATCGTCGGGTTCTGTGCCGAGACGAACGACGCCGACGCAAACAGGGCGACGGCAGACGACAACACGAGTCCCCTCTTCACCGTCTGCCTCTCTGAGAAAACTACGGCTTCAACGGTTTCACGACGAAATAGCTGATCCCCTGCGGAACTTCCTTGAACCAGTGAGGAGTTCCTGCCGGGATCACCATCACGTCGCCCTTCGTCAGATGATGCGTTTCGCCGCCCTCGATCGATTTCCCGCGCGGCTGAAGCGGGTTGCTTGAATCGAGACCCGCGACGGTGCCGCCGGTCACGAACGTGGCTTCGCCGTCGACGATATAGAAGACATCGGTTTCCTTGGTGTGAATTTCCACGGCGAACGGACCGGGCTGCCCGTTGCGATGCGTGCACTGCACCATGTATTCGGGCGTGTTGATGAACGTCCCGCCGGCCGCGCAGGCGTTGATCTTGTCGTGGCCGACGTACGCCGACGTGGTGAGGGGGGCCGGGGGAGGACCGCCCCGGGCGCTTCCACGGGCAGGCTGCTGTGCCGAAACGATCATGCCGAGCGACACCGGCAGCACCACGTACGACAGAGCCTTGAACGTGGTCATGGCATCTCCTCCGAAAACAGATGTCTGAAGGCGGGGTCCTTATCTATATGTGAAGTCGGTGGCGCAAGATGTGACAAATTGTGCCTGCCGCCATTAAAGTGAAAGACAGCGTGACACGACGGATTCTGATCGTCGAGGATGACCCGATTTTCCGGTCGGTCGTCCGGGACAACCTGGCGTTCGAGGGCTACCAGGTGGAGGCGGTCGGCACCGGCAACGCGGCGCTGACCCGCGTTCGCGGGTTCGAACCGGACCTCGTGCTGCTCGACTTGACGCTCCCCGACATCGATGGCATGGACCTGTGCCCGCGGCTCAGGCGAGGGGGGAAAGTCCCGATCATTATTCTGTCGTCGCGCGGGCAGAAGGCGGATCGAATCACCGGGTTGAAGCTCGGCGCCGACGACTACATCACCAAACCGATCGATCTCGACGAGTTGCTTGCGCGCATTCGGGCAGTGCTTCGCCGCGCGCATCCCACGGTCCAGCGCGTGACCGTCGGACGACTGCTGATCGACTTCCGGACGCAGCGAGCCACGTGCGGCAATCAACCGGTGCGCCTCACGCACCGCGAATTCGAACTGCTGCGCTACCTGGCGGAGCGGCGCGATCGCGTCGTCCATCGCGACGAATTGTTGAGAGAGGTATGGGGCTATCTCGTCGATACGACAATGACGCGGACCGTCGACCAGACGATCGCGCGGCTCCGGAAGAAGATCGAGCCTGATCCCCACCACCCGGAATTTCTCAGGACGGCGCACCGCGACGGCTATTGCCTGAGCGCAGTAGAAGAAAACTGAAAATCGGGGCCTTATTTACCGGCCCCGCCTCCGCGACCGCCGCGGCCTTCGGGCAGCCCGATCGTCGGCTCTTCGGCGTTGCCGCCACGTCCTCGTGCCGGCGGCATCCAGCCGTCCATCGACGGCCCGTTCTGAACGAAACGTGTATCCGCGCTGAGCGGATTCCCGGTGAGGTACTGCTGGCCCGCGTTGCCCCAGAATTTTCCGGCCTGAAGCGTCGCATTCCGGCTCACCGTGAGCAGCGCCTGGTACCGCGGATCGGTCTGCGCCCACCCTGAGAAACGTGAGAGATCGTTGTTCCCCTGAATGACGACGTCGATGCCGAACGTGCCGGCGATCTCGTCCACGTTGGTGATCGCATCGAGCGTCTCGAGCATGACGACGACGAGCATGTTGTCGTTGAAGGTGTTCTGATAACCGCCCGGCACACTGGCCCATACCGTCGCCGCTTGTCCCGCGCCCGAGCTCCGGCGGCCAAACGGCGGGAAACGTGAGTAGCGTGCGGCTTCGAGCGCCTGGTGGCCGTCCCGGATCGTCGGGAAGACCAGACCGATCGCGCCGAGATCGGTCGCCTTCTGAATGCTCGATTCGAGCTGATCGGGCATGCGGATCATCGGTGCCGCACCGTCCGGACCCGGGCACGCGGCGATCATCTTCGCGACCTGGTCCCACGACATCGTGCTGTGCTGCATTTCGAACCAGACGTACCCGTAATGCTTGCGAACCTCGCAATAGAACTCCGGATCGAACGTGGCGATCGTATAGCTCGTCACCTGCTTGCCGCTGAACAGCATCTCTTTCGCCCTGTTCCAGAACGGCCGCTTGTAATTCGAGCTGACGTACGACTTCGTCATCCAGCCCCAGCCACGAGCGTCGAGGGGTAGCGGATTTTCACCCCACGCGCCGGTGATGAGATTGCCCGGACCCGGCGCCGGAGCCGCTGCGCCACCGCCGCCCTGCCGCTGTGCCTGCACCGTGACCAGCGTTACGCATGCGAGTGCGAAAGCGCCCGCCGAGCAGATCAAACGCCTCATCGTCATCTCTGCCTCCTGCTGCTCGAAGCTCCGATCCGACGCGTCTGCACCCCTCGTCTCGAGCAACCGACGTCGGCTCTGGACTCCGAAGCGTGGAGTATTGCACGGTCCCAGGGGGATCAGACCTCACCGTTACAATCTGGAACAACTTCATCGCGGAAGCCGGAGGCCCAGGTTTCGGCGATCACCGCGGCTTCGGCGGTGGCCGCGTCGCGCGTTCCAAATAGGCCGACAGGTTACGCACGTCCGCATCTGTGTATTGCTCGAGGAGTCGAAGGTGTTCAGCCCGCCCATTGGCGTCACCCCCTTCGTCGGCACGGAATACGCGCGGCCGCGATTTGGGAGTGCAATTCCCGAGCGTCGTACTTCGGAGTGATGCCGGCCAGGTCTGCCGTCACTGAGTGGCACTGTCCGCATCGGCGCGCGAAATACGCTTCGCCTTGCTCTGGATCACCCGGCTGGAGCGACCCGGCGGTCAAGTCCGCGTAGCGTCCTGTCTGCCGGAGATAGTGGACATACCTGGCGAGATCCAGCACTTCTTGCGTCGAAAGATCGTACCGCGGCATTGCAGTCTGCAGATTCGGCCGGCCGGCGCGCACAACCGCTCCGATCAGATTGCCATCACGATCGGTCCCGACAAGTTTCCTAGTCAGGAGATCGGTGGCGCCCATTACGGCCTGACGCAGGTCCGTTCCGTGGCAGAAATGGCAGTGGTTGAGCACGTACACGGCACGGCCGCGCTCGAGCGCCGGCGTCGGCGCCGGAAAACCGCCTGCATCCGGGACCGCATTGCCGCGTCCGGTGACGGTGACGAAGGAATTTCAGGGCATGGGCTGACGCCCTGCGAGAACCTCGAGTTCGGCTTCCATGTGAAGGATCCTGACGCCCTGCAGATCACCGGTACGTCCAGCTGGCGCGCGGCAAACACGCAGTGTCAATCGCGTGTGTGCGCTCGCGGACGCTGGGAGTCCCGCAGGTGAACATCCGAGCCCGGCGTGCGCGACGTGCCTGAGATGCAAGTCTCGTCAGGCCAGCACCTTAACTCTTCGCGACCGGTTGGCATCATTGACGCTAGTGCCGCACACCTGGGAGGTCTGCCTATGAAGCGTGCGATGGGTACAAGCATCCTGCTCGTTGCGATACTCCTGATCGATCGGCCACTGACGATGGCCGCCGCTCAAGGGCCGTCAGCCGCTGCAGCACAGCGATTCGATCTCGCCGAGCGGCTGAAGGCGACGAAGTTGCGGGCGGTGAACCGCAGTGTCGCACCCCTGCAAGGAAACCCCGGAGGAGTCCACCTCACCGAGGCCGAGGGCAACGGCGTTGCCTGGCTCGAAGGAACTGATTTCGTACGTGGCACGATCGAGGTGGACGTCCGCGGCCGCGACGTGCAGCAGCGAAGCTTCGTTGGCGTTTCCTTTCATCGCCAGGATGACAACAGCTATGAAGCCGTCTACGTCCGGCCGTTCAACTTTCGCAATGCCGATATCGCTCGACGTCAGAACGCCGTCCAGTACATTTCGCTCCCCGATTACGACTGGCCGCGATTGAGGAAAGAGTTCCCCAGTGAGTTCGAGAACCCGGTTGACGCGTCGGTCGCGCCCACTGAATAGGTGCCCCTTCGCCTCGTCGTGACCGGCAGCATGATCCAGATCTATGTTGGGAAGGTCGCGTCGCCCAGCCTCGAGGTCCGCAAGTTCGGTTCGTTGGATCACGGTGCGGTCGGGTTGTGGGTCGGGAACAACAGCGACGGCGCCTTTGCCAACCTCCGCCTTACACCGATGAAGTGAGCGGGTCTGTTGTCTGGCCGCCGCTGAACACTTCAGTAGTACTTGCTTTGCACTGGACACCCAGGATGAAAGTTCCCCTTCGCGACCTCCGCCTTGCAGTGCTCGCGCGCTCGCTGAGTACCGCCCTTCAACAAGTCGTCGGTTTGCGCGCGCGTCAGCGTCGGCTGCCCCTTCTCGAGACCGACGCCGTGCACCGGTGAGATGCGTTCCACGTTCAGGGTGTACTTGCTGACGACGTCCCGGAATCCGTCGGGCCAGTGCTGCCAGTCGAACGCGGCCGTGACGAGGTCTCCTTCCATCAGCAACCGCTCGGATGCGATGTAGCCGACGAGCACGTCGGCCATGTGCGCGTTGTTCCGCGCCCAATAGATGTCGAGCGTTTGGGTGTCGTCGGACATGCGCAGGTGCTCGTCCACCGCCTGGAACTTGAGCGGCTTCGGCGCGCGCGCCAGATCGTCGGGAAAGTCCGGGGCCGCATGCGCAGCCATGTCGCGGAACTGCGGCTCGCTGTCGCGCCGCTGGACGATCGTCAGCCCTTCGGCAACGGCCTGCCGGAGACCCGCTGTGTGATCAAAATGGTTGTGGCTGGTAATCAGGTGCGTTACCGGCTTCCCCGGAGCCAGCGTGCGCGCATGTGCGATGACTGCTTTGGCCGTCGCGACGTTGACACCCAGCTCGAACAGCACGATGTGATCGCGGAACTCGACGACAGTCGTTCCCCCTTGATCGACGCGCCAGACGCCCTTCCCGATACGCTGCGACGTGATCGGGGGAACCGAGTACGACGGCGGCTCGGCCGATTGGCGCACGGCCTCCGGCGCCGCGAGATCGGGGAGCATCGTGTCGAGCTGGTACGCGTCCACGTACACCTTGACGTAATCGACGTTGCGATAGCTCTGACGCGTTTCGTACGCAAGCGGCAGCATCACACCGCTGTTGCCCGTCGCATCGGACCATCCGCTGAAGCTGGTGGTGAAGTTCATCTGGCCGACGTTGGTATGGCGCGTCGACCAACGGACCCACGCCGGGAGCCCGTTCGAGGTAAACGCTGCGGTGAGCTTGTCGCCTTCCTTGAGCGTGACGTCGATGCTGCTGATGCCCGCCTGGCGTCGGAGCGACGACAAGCGCGTCCCGGCATCGAGCATCGTCCGCACCAGCACCACCGGGTTCGTCATCATCAGCATGCGGCGCACGTGCACGCCGTCGACCTGCAGCGGGTTGTCGCTTTCGCGCGCGACGCGCACGGCCTTTCCGCCCGCAAGGTCGTAGGCGAGGTCGCCGTCGAGCACCTGGTTGACCGGCGCCCAGCTGTGGCCGAAGGGCGCGAGAAACGGAAAGAGCATGTTCCGACGCTCGGCGAGCTGGAACCGGTTGTGCTCGAGGTCGTAGACACGCCGAAGCTCGTTGGCCGCCAGGTACTTCTCCGGCGCGTTGGGCGCGCCGGTGATGCGGCCCCCGCCGAACTGGTAGGCGTACTGGCCGTAGCCGTTGAGCGTGATGTTCCGGACGGCGCGAATGCGTTCGAAGCCGCCGAGTGCCGTCGCCGCGCGTTCGACGACACCGCGCGCGGTATCGGCATTCTGGCCGACGACGGGCTGACCGGCCGCCACAGCCGCCACCATCGCGGTAATCGACAGAAGACGTACACGCTGCGACATGTCAGCTCCCAAAGGGCCTAGCCCTTGATTCCCCGGCTCGCGAGAATGGCGTTGTATTCCTCGGTCGCTTTCTGCGTTGCTGCCAGATCGTAGTCGGGGCCGCCGACGCCCCTGATCTCGTTGTACAGGCGAACCGTGTTCATGACGATGCGCTCGGGACCGATCCAGTTGTCGAACTTCCCGAGCTTGATGTCCGCCGCCGCGCGCCCGGGTGACAGCCCGGCATCGAAGCGTCGCTTCACTTCGCGCTGCAACGCGCGAAAATACTCCGCCATCTCCGCCAGCTCCTTCTTGCCGCAGATGGGGCCATGGCCGGGAACGATGGTCTCGACGTCCATCTTCATGATGCGATCGACCGTGTCTAGCCACTTCCCCACGTGGGCGTTGTGTGCGAACGGCGCCACGTAGATGAACGCGACGTCGCTCGCGAAGAGCACGCGGTACTTCGGCAGGTAGATCATCAAATCGCCGTAGGTGTGCGCGGGCCCGGGATGGACGACTTCCACCGGCGAATCGCCGTAGTGGAACACCATCTTTCCCTCGATGGTCGTCGTCGGTGGAACGAGCAGGCGCTGTTCCGTTCCGTCCGCGTAGCCGTCCCTCTTGTCCCACATCTTCGGTGTGGACGCGACCGCCTTGCGCACTTCATCGCGGCAATACGGATGGCCGAAGATCTCGATCGGCGCGAAGAACTGGTTGCCATTGACGTGATCGCCGTGGTGATGGGTGTTGATCAGCCGCCGGAACGGCCGATCGCCGGCTGCCTGCTTCGCCGCGGCGATGAGGCTCTTCGCGTGCATCGGCGCACCGGTGGCGTCGATGATCATCGCGTGGTCGTCGCCGACGATGAGCCCGGCGTTCGACACCCCTTGCGCGATGAGACCCGGGCCGCCGGCCTGAATGTAGGCGAACACTCCCTGCGCGAGCTCGCGCAGCTCGTTCTTCCAGCTGGGCACCGCCGGGAATTTCGGATCGGCTGGCTGCGGCGTGGCCGCGATAATCTGCGCCGCCACGGGCACATTTCTCATCGCCGCCGCGACAGCGAGCGCCGCAGCCGAGACCCGTCCGATGGCGACGCGCCGGGTGATTCGATCTGAGCTCATGCCTCTACCGCACCTGCGCCGGACAGCCAGGAAAGTAGTCGCCCTTGGCGACGTGCTGCGCGCAGAACTCCTTCACGCGCTGGATGCCGCCGTTGACCATCTTGATCACTTCGTCCCTGGTCATCGGCGTCATGTGGACCGGCACGTTCCGCTCCACGTCGATCTTGCGGTGGGCGATGTTGTCGAGCCAGCTGTCACCCCACCACTGCAGATCCTCCGCGGCAGTGGCGATATCGCCTTCGATGATCATCTTGTGCTCGGGAACGTACGCGAACAGCGCGTCCGCCATGTGGTTGTTGGCGATGACGTGATAGAGGTCCACGGTCATCGTTGAGTCCTTCAGCTGGAGGTGATCGTCCACGGGGATGAACGTCATCTTGCGGCCGCTCTTCGCGAGGTCGTCCGGGAAGTGTGGCGCCGGCCGCTCTGTCATTTCGCGAAAGATCACGCCGTTGTCGCGCCGGGAAATCACCGTCAGGCCTTCGGCCACGGCCTCACGAAGACCGGAAGAGTGATCGAAATGATGATGAGAGACGATCACCTGCGTGACCGGTTTGGCAGCCACGATCTTTCGCGCCGCGTCGATGACCTGCTTGATGCGCGCCGGTTGGCCATCCACCTCGAAGAGCGTCATGTGATCGGCAAATTCGATCACCATCGTTCCCCCGCTGATGCGCCAGATCCCGCGCGCCATCGGCGTCACTTCGATTGGGCCGCCGAATCCGCCAGCCCCGCCCCGGCCGCCCCCGCGTCCGGTGTTGGCGGCTGCGTTCGCGGACGGCGCCGCAAGGTTGTCGATCCTTGTATCGACGAGATAGTTGTCGACGTAGATCTTGACTTGCTCGACTTCGGGCCTCCAGTCGAAACGCGTCGTGTAGCCCATGGGCAGCTCGACGCCGGCGAAATGTTCGTAGCCGAAGAACCGCGTGGTGTAGACCACCTCGCCGAGATTCACCTGCGGGCCGATCCAGCGGACGAATTCGGGAAGGTTCGAGGGCGGACGAATCGCGAGTGTCAGGATGTCGCCCTGGTTCAACACGATATCGACCAGGGTCGACCCGTTTTCCGTACGCCGGTTCTCGAGGCGATTGGCGGAGTCGAGCGCCGCCCGCACCGCCGTCACCGGGTTGCTGAGCATCCACATGCGCCGGTCGCGTGCATCGCCGCCGCGCGCGGCCTGGCCCTGCGCGTTGATGTTGTAGGCGACGTCGCCGTCTAGCCCCTGCCGTTGCAGTGCGAAGTCATGGCCGCCGTAGTTGGCGAACGGAAACAGATCGTTCCGCCGCTCCTGATGCAGCATGCGGCCGTGTTCGAGGTCGTAGACGCGACGGTAGTCGTTGGCCGCGATGAACTTCTGTGGGGCCCCCGGCAGCGGTGAAATGTTGCCCCCTCCGTTCTGATAGGCGTACTGCGCGTAACCGATCAGCGTGACGTTTCTCAGTTTCAGGATGCGATCGGCGCCACCGAGCGCGGCCGCGGCCGCGTCGATCGCCTCTCGCGCGGTGGCGCCGGGCACACGAGCACCAGAGTCACCCGGCCGCTGCTGCGCGTGGATCGCAAAGCCGACGACGACGAGCGCCAGCACCACTCCGACCATGCGTCGCATATCAGTCCTCGATCCGGCTCAGCGTGGGGGGCCGCCGGCTGCCGGCTGTTGCGGCGGGGCCGTCGGCGGCGCCGTTTGACATGGCGACGGCTTCCACTTCGATGTGTCCCCTTCACGCTTGAATGACGAACTGGTGATGAACGGCTGCGCGAGGTACTTCGGATCGTCGACGACCGTCGTGACGGTGAACCATTCGAGATCGCCCGGACCCGAGTGCCGGTTGTAATACTCGGTCAGCACGGAGTCCTCGCTGTACGGCACGCCGTTCTTGCGAAGGTAGCCCGCCTTCATCTGCGTCGTGACGACCTTGAGCGTGCCGCCGCTGGCGTCGCTCCCCCCGCGACCACCGAACCCGAGGCCCCTGCTCTGCGCCTGCTTCACCCACTCTGCGGTCGAGGCGCCCTGCCAGGTCCATTCCGACGATCCAATCGCGCTCGTGGTCTCCGGCGCGACGAACCGGAACAGCCTCGTCTGCTGGCCTGCATCCGTTTCGAGCTTTAGCGTGCGATCGTCCTGCCATGAGACCTGGACGCGCAGCGGTTGTCGCATGATCCCCGCTGCACCGAACGCGCGGCACTGATTTCCCGACGCATTGTCTTGATCGAGATCCCATGCGGCAGCGACCTTACGGCCCTCGCCGTTGAGCGGAACACTGGCCACATCGTTCTTCGGCGGCGTGACCATTCGCCATCGCCAATCCTCGGTGACAACGGCGACCCATGTGCCGGTGAGATCGAATGCCGCCGCCGAACGTGGGGTCGGCGGCGGGCCGCCGCGTCCGGGACCGCCCTGGCCACCACCGCGGCCAGGCCCGGCTTCGCGGCCGGCCGGAGGAGCCCCGGGCGGGGCTTCGCCGCGCTGCGCCTCGAGCACACCGCTCGCGACCAGCGCCGCAAGAACGCATGTCGCCAACCGCACCGTGCTGCTCGGGCAACGCCGCATGGTGTTCATCGCGATCGAGCGCCCGTCTGCGACGTGAGACTTCGATACACCGCTTCCACGAACATCTCCCCCGTATGTCCAGGCTTTGCGTAGACACCGTCGTAGTCGCCCGTGGGCTTCGCCGCCTTGACCTGCTCGATCGTCATCTTCTTCTTCACCATGTCCGCCACGCGATCGCGGACGATGGTCACCATGTCGCGGTAGTCGCTGACGTCGGACTCGTCGCACAGCCGGCCGTGACCGGGGACGATCATCGTCCCGCCCTCTTCGTTGATGTCGGGCACCGCGAGCTCGAGGATGTAGTTGATCCCCGCGAGCATCCCCTCGATGCTGCCGCCGCGCGCGAGGTCGATCATCGGGTAGCGATCCGGTGTGAACACATCGCCGGCGCTGATGACGTCGCTGCGCCTGAAGAACACCATCGTGTCACCGTCGGTGTGGGCGGCCGGGACGTGCAGCAGTTGCACGGCCTCTCCGCTCACAAACATGTCCTTCTGCTTGACGAAGTAGGTATCGGTGGGCAGGCTCGCTGGCGGCGCACCAGACTCGCTCAACCGGTTCAGCAGGTTTTCGTGCGCGAAGATCGGAGCGCCGCCGGTCCCGGTGACGGTTGCCGGCCGCGTATTTCCGCCGGCGAGCACCTGCCCCGACTTGGCCAGCGCTTCATTCCCCGAGATGTGATCGGCGTCAATCGTCGTGTCCACGATGAACCGGACAGGCTTGTCCGACAGACGTTTGATCGCCGCTAGCAACTCTGGGCCGTCGCTCGTTTGCGGATCGACCACGAGGACGCCGTCGCGTCCGATGTGCACCGTGCTGTTGGCGCCAGGGCCAACGAGCATGAACATGTTCTCGCGAATCGGCCACGCGCGCAGCGCGTCCGGCGTCGATTGGCCCACGACGACGCTCGCGCCGAAACCAACAACCGAGGCGA
>Ga0207659_10002734_pt1 | contig 10522 bp, 6 predicted proteins | sample KBSM43metaG_FD_184330 | JGI IMG/M metagenome (GOLD analysis project Ga0207659, IMG submission 184330) | Miscanthus rhizosphere microbial communities from Kellogg Biological Station, Michigan, USA - KBS M4-3 metaG (SPAdes) (version 2) | ecosystem: Host-associated > Plants > Roots > Rhizosphere >...
TGGACCGCGTTTCTCGACCGCGTTCCCTGGCTGCTCTCGAACATCTGCGGCGGCCGGTTGTGCGCCTTCATTGCCGGCCGGTTCGAATCGCTGCTGCAGCGGATCGTCGTACTTGGCGCGAAGCGCGGACGGCCGTCCTGCTCGGCCTGAGCTGCGCGACCGTCGTCGCGCTGGTGGTGCTGGCATGGCGGCGGGACGCCATGGGCGCGCTCGTGGTGGGTGGGGCCTTCGCCGGGTCGACGGTCGCGGCCTGTCTCTTCGGCGTGCTGCTGCCCACACTGGTGCGCGTGTTCCAAGTTGATCCGCGGATCGCCGCCGGACCGCTCGTGCTCGCCGCCACCGATGTGGTGACGCTGATGTTCTATCTCTGGCTGGGCACCACCGTGCTCCACGGCTAGGTCGAGGGCGCGTGCCCGTTCAGCGTGAGGGCAGGTTGACGTCGGCGCGTGCGCGCAGGTCCCGCAGCCACTGACTGATCGTGCGCTGCCGCTGCTCGAGGCCGGCGCGCTCGCGCGCCAGCCCCTGGGCGCCCTCGAACGGCGTCAGCTGGCCGTTGGCGGTGAACTCCTCGGGATGCGCGCGGTAGTACTGCAGCACCTGCTCGTCGGTGAGCGGCACGGTCACGCCGAACCGTTGATCGATGTAGCTTTGGACGCGCAGTCGGTCGCGCGCGAGCAGGCGCACGTTATCGGCGGTGAGGCCGGTGGTGCGCTCCACCTCGTCGCCCGAGGCGCCGGCACGAGTCTGCAGGCGCGCGAGCTCCGCATCCACGGCCTCCGCGGTCGGCTCGGGCGGCGGGAAGCGGTTGACCTCTTCCACCAGCAGCGAGCGCTGCACCATCTGCTCCACGGCGTCCTCAGACTCGGGCGGCGCGTCGAGCAGCCCGAGCAGGGCCGCGGCGCGGACGTCGCTCAGCAGAATCACGGTGCCGTTGACGCGCGCGACGACGCGATCGAGCAGCGTCTGCGCCGGCAACGGCGACGCCACGCTCGCCGCCAAGACCAGCGCCCACGCGGAGGGCGGGATGCGCATCAGAAGGCCTGCCCCAGCGAGATGTGCCAGATGCTGCGCCGCTCGAGCCGTCCGGGCGACAGCTCGCGACGATCGAGCTTGAACCCGAGGTCGAGACGGATGGGTCCCACCGGCGTGGCAACGCGAATGCCGAACCCGGCCGCGGTGCGCACGCTGAAGGGAACCAGGTCGCTCGCCCTCGCCACCACATTGCCGGCGTCCAGGAAGCCGACGCCCTGGATGCGCTTCGTCACCGCCACGCGCAGTTCGCCGTTCAGCACGATGAGACCGTTGCCGCCCGTGGGGAATCCGGTGTCGCTGATGGTGCTGTCGTCGCCGAGCCGATCGAGCGCGAAACCGCGCACCGTGGTGTCGCCACCGGCGAAGAAACGTTCGCTCGCGGGCAGGTCCTGGACGGTGTCCACGATCGGCGCGCCGTCGTCATCGAGCACGGGCTCGCCGTTGGCGTCCACGCGCGGCACGGTGCGAGGGAACCCGTGTGCCGCGCCCAGCCGTGCCGCCAGCGCGACGACCATCCGCCGCTGCGACGGGAGTTGATGGAACGTCCGGCCCTGCACGAAGGTCTTGACGAAGCCGACCTCGGACCCGATCGCGCGCGCCGCGACGTTCGACTCCACGACGAGCAGCGTGCCCTTGGCCGTATCGAGGACATCGTCGCGCGCGTCGCGGACGAGCGAGCCGGCAAAGGTGGACAGACGCACTTGGGGGAACAGCCGGTCGATCAGCGGTTGCTGGGCCGGATCGGTAATCTGCTCGTCGAAGATCTCGGTGCGCTCCAGCGAATAGCGCCCGGTGAGACTGTAGAGGCGCGACAGCCGCACACCGCTCTCCGCCCGCACCTCGCGGCGGAGGAAGTTGAAGCTCGATCGAATCGCCTGCTCGAGGATGCCGGTGACCAGGAGGTCCGAGCGGCTGCCGAAGGCGCGCGGCTCTTTGTACGTGCCCACGACGCGGTATTCGTTGAAACCGTAGCGGCCCTCGGCCAGCTCCACGCCGTTCCCGCTCAGGATCACGTCGCGCGACCGGAGACTGACGCGCGTGAAGAGGTTGATCGACCGGTTCTTCCCCCACAGGTTGTTGCGCCCGATCTGGAAGAACCCGCGGGGCGCGAACTCGAACTGCTCCACCGCGTCGCCGGTTATGTCGCGGCGGACCAGGAAGGCGCCTTCGATTCCGGGACCGATGCCGATGACCGTGGCCTTGGCCTCTTCGACTCGGACGAAGATGTCGCGGCGCGGTTCACTGGCGTGCGGCAGCTCCTCGATGGTGACGCGGCGGAAGAGACCGAGGGCGCCGAGCCGGACGCGGCTCTCGATCAGATCAGAGTAGCCGAGCGGCTGACCCGGCTTGACCAGCAGCTCGCGTTCGATCGTCTCGGCTTTGGTCCGCGTGTTGCCGACGATGATCACGCGGTCCACCAGGATTTGCGGCCCTTCCTCGACGATGTAGCGGAGGTCGGCCTGGGTGTCGTTCTCCGCGCGCATCACCTCGGACCGCACCGCCACGCGATCGTAGCCGCGGTTGCGGTATTCGAGATCGATGCGGTCACGATCGGCGGCGAGCTCCCGCTCGGAGAACGGGCGCCCCGGCAAGAGCTGCACCAGGCCGCGGACCGTTGCTTCGGGCACGGCCACCATGCCTTGGAATTCGACCGCGCGCACGACGGTGCGCGGGCCTTCGGTGACGCGCACGGTCATGTTCACGTGCCCGTCCTCGTTCCCCGTCGGCGCCACTACCGATTCGGCAGGCTCCACCTTCACGAGCGCATGGCCGCGCGCCAGGTAGGCATCACGAAGCCTGGCCAACCCGGCGCCGAGCGCGTTCTCGGTGAACGGCTCGCCGTTCTTGACGAGCAGGAACTCGCGCACTTCCGCCGGCGTCATCGACGTCGTGCCGGTCACCTCTACGGTGCCGAAGGTGAAATGCGGGCCCCGCCGCACGTCGAACGTAATGGTGACGTCGCGTGGGCCCGGCGTGCGAGTGTAGGTCGCCCGCGCCTGCCGGTAGCCGCGGCCGCGCAGGTACACCTCGATGGCACGCGCGGAGTCCTCGAGCAGGTCCTCGTCGGCCGAGGCCTCGGAGCGGATCGGCACCAGGCGCTCGCGCTCGCCGTCGCTCAGCGGGTCGCCGGTGAAGGCGACGGTGACCCGCGGGCCGCGCGTCACCGACGCGCTCAGCACGGCGCCGTCCGGCGGGAACAGCACGCCGTGGCTGGCGCGGGCCTCATAGTAGTTGTGGCCGCGCATACGGTCGATCCAGCGCTGCAGCTCGCGATCGACCGCTGCCTTGTCGTAGGGGGTGCCGGTGCGAAGCGCGGGGCGATCGTCGAGCAGCCCCTGCTCGTCGGCGTCGAGCTGCGTCAGCTGCACGTCCGTAATCGGCGGCCGCGGGCCGGCCTGGAGGTTCATGACGAGCGTCGCGCGGTCGGGCTCGTGGGTCTGCACGATCTCGCCGGTGACGGTCGCCGTGGGATAGCCGCGCTCGCGATAGACCGTCCGCAGCAACGCCGCCACGTTCTCCACCTGCGCCGCCCGCGGAATCTCGCCGAACCGATCTTCGACCACCTTGCGCAGATCGCCCTCGGACAGCCCGAGCATGCCGCGGAACTCGACGCGGTCCACCGGGTGCTCCGGCACCAGCCGGTACACCAGGCGCACGCCGCCACGTCCGGAGGATTCCGACAACACCTGCACGTCGTCGAACAGGTTCAGGTTGACCAGGTGGGCGATCGTTTCGCGCACCTGCCGCCTCGACAACGGCCGGCCGGCGGCGGTTTCGATGAGGCTGAGGATCGCCGGGCTCGTCACCGGGTGCCCTTCACGCTCGGCGCGGATCTCGTCCACCACCGGCGCAGCCGTTGCCGCCGGGGTCTGAGCGGCGGCCCACGACGCCGCGCACATGCCGAAAGCCAGGAAGAGACCAGTCGCGGCCGGGCGGCCCGTCAAAAGGCGCGTCTCATCCGCACGTCGAGCGCGTAGGTGCCGTCTTCGTTGCGCGACAGAATCCACGAGAACTGATCCGTCTGATCGTATTCGAGCAGGATGATCTGATCACGCGTGGACGACGACAAGCTGCGTGAGTAGGTCATGTAGAGGCGATCGGACAGGCGCTTGCCGATCGTCAGTCGCGCCCCGGGATCGAACCGCGACGACTGGGTGTTCGGATCGACGAGCGACGGCGTCAGCTGGAAGGTGTCGACGCCGAACGCCTGCTGCGCCACGCGGCCGACTTCGTTGGTCACCGCGCCCGTGAGGGCGCGGGTGGCGCGCTCGCGAACCAGCTGCTGCTGCGGAGTCATGTCGGTGCTGTAGCGCCGGAACTCCACGTCCTGGCCCGGGGTCACATCGCTGAACAGCAGCGCCAGGATTTCCGCCTCGGGCAACGGGGGATCCGACGAGAACGCGGGCAGCGCGCGGTCGAACGTCCCGTTGACGGTGATCGTCACGCGGTAGGTCTCCCCCGGCACCCGGACCTGCGTCTCCATCTCCAGATCGACGAACGGATCGAGTTTCGTCGGGTTGGCCTGGTCCATCGACCCGCGCGTGATGCGATAGCGCTTGCCCTCGAACAGGAACTCGCCGCGGTCGACTTCCGCCCGGCCGAACAGCTGCGGCCGGTCGTAGGTGCCGCGCAGCTGCAGGTTGGCGCGGGCCACCAGCTGCACGGCGTTGTTCCGGAGCTGCAGCGTGGACGGCGCGTTGATCTGGACGTCGTAGCGCAGCGGCAGCGCGGTCTCGCTGGGCCCGCCGCCGGCTGCGGTGAGGGACCCGCCGCCGAACTCGACGAAGTTGTTCCCGAGGTTGAACGGACGCGTGTAGATGGCCTCGCGCACGTCGACGGTGCCGCTCAACGTGGCCGCCGCCGGGGTGCCGCGCACCGCCAGCTGTGCATCGACGATCGAGCGCACCCCCTCGGGGAAGCGAAGGCGCATCTGTTCGCCGTTCATGGTCACGTCGATGCGCCCCAGCTGGTAGCCGTCGATGCCGATGGTGCCGCCGAACGCCACCGCGCCGCCGCCGAGCCGCGCGGTGACTTCGTCGAGTCGGATGGTGCGCGAGTCGAAGCGGATCGGCCCGAGCACGTTCTCGAGCGCGTTCGGCAGATCGAAGTGACGGATGCGGCCGTTCTGCACCGTCATCGCGCCGGTCATGAGCGGCGCCTCGAGGTTGCCCTCGAGCGTGGCCTGAAGTGAGGCGCGCCCCGAACTGCGGACGTTGGGGAGGAAGGCTTGCAGGATGGCGAGGTTGGCGTCGCCGCGCAGCCGCACCGCGATGCGCTGGTCGTGCAGGTTGGCCGTGCCGGTCAGCTCGAGCTCGGTGTCCTCGCCGGCGAGCCGGAAATCGGCAAACCGGATGATGTGGCGGTCGAGCGCGATGTGGATGGGCGCGGCGTTGTGGACCTGGTAGTCGAAGAAGCGCGCGTCGAGGCTGTCGACGGTCGCGTCCACCAGCAGGTGATCGAGGTCGGCCAGCTCGCCGACGACGCGGATGCTGCCGCTGGCGACGGCCGTGGTGTAGGGTGAGAGCTGCGGCTCAAACGCGCGGATATACGGGTCGAGCGACGTGTCGGTGACGCGGAACGACAGCTCGGTGTCCATCTCGGGCGTCAGGGCCACGCGGCCCGAGCCGGAGATGGCCAGGCGCGACGAGGCGACCTCGAGCTTCACCGTCATCAGATCGCCGGTGACCCCGATTTCGCCCAGCATCTGGCCGATGCCCTCGTCGCCCGCGAAGAGGTCGCGCACCGTCGCGCGCACGTCGTAGCGCGGCGCATCGAAGGTGCCGCTGCCGCCGGCGGTGAAGTCGATCAGGCCCGAGAGCGGCACCGACGTCTTCTGCGACAGGCTGAGCGTTTCGACCGGGATGGCGCGGCCGTCGAGGTTGAAGGAATAAGTGGCGTTCCAGCCCACGTAAGCCGCGCCCGTGCCGCGCCCGTCTCCCTTGGCGATCTGGATGCTGTCGAGGCGCACGCCGTCGCCCTCGAACCGCACCGAGGCTGACGCCGAATCGAACGGCTCGCCGTAGGCAACGCCCTTCGCGATCGTCATCGTGCCGAACCCGAGGGGACGCTGGTACGGCCCGTAGGGATGGAACTCGCCCGACAGGAAGCCGTCCACGCGGTAGTCGAGAATGCCGAACGCACGGCGCAGGTCCTCGACCGGCCAGTTGGTGACGCGGATGCGGGCGTTGATCTCCTCGCCGCCGTCCTTGCGGGGGAAGCCGGCCGAGAAGCGCCCGTCGGCGCGAAGCTCGTGGGCGCCGGACCCGATCACGACGTCGGTCACGTCCACGTAGCTGTTCTCGATGACGGCGTTCCCCTTCACCGCACCCCAGTCCACGCCCCACGCCCGCATGTGCTCGCCGGCCAGGACGCCTTCGATGCGCGGGCTCTTGAAGGCGTTGAGCATCGTGCCCTCGAAGCTGCCATAGCCGCCGATCTCGATGGCGCCTGTCGGCGCGCCAAAGACGGTGAGGATGCCGGCCATCAGGCGATCGCTCTCCTGCCAGTCGGCGGTCGTCACGTGGAAGGGGATGCGCGAGTCGTTGCCGTACGCCGTCGAGCCCTCGAACTCGATGAGGGTGGTCGGCGTGGCGAGCTGGCTGCTGCCGATGCGGAGCCAGTCGGGCTCGATCGTGTAGGTCACCGTGCCGCCGACCGGAACGGGCTCGAGCGGACGATGGTTGCTGAACGGGCCGAACGGTTCGCCGGCGGCGGCGAGCGCGGCGATGCGCTCGACCGCGATCTGTCGCGTCTGCAGGTCGGCACCGTCAGGCGGGGTCACGTGGAGCTCGCCGTCACCGCTTTTCTCGGCAAAAGCGCCGCGCGGCCAGACGAGATGATTTCGCCCCGTCGCCTTGCCGGCGAGGCGCAGCCCCTGCAGTTCGAGGTAATCGCTGAAGGTCGTGAGATCGACGTCGTGGTAGGCGGCGTCGAGCGCGTAGGCTGGTGTGACTCCGGGCTGCCCGAGCGGCGCCATCTTGTAGCCGAGGTCGAGACCGCCGCCGTAGAACGTACTCGTCGTATCGGTGACGTCGAGCGACTCCGGTACCCACTTCAACGCGCCGCGCAGCTCGCCGAACCGGAGCGTGTTGAGTCCGGCCGCGCGGCTGTGAAAGGTCCCCTTCAGCTCGCGGCCGGTGCGAGTGCGTCCGTCCGGCAGCGTCTCGCGGAAGAGATGGAACGTCCCGGTAAAGGTCCCCTTGCCCGACAGCTCGAAAGTGTTCTTGGCGAAGAAGATCTTCCGCATCCATGGAAAGTCGATCTCCGACTCCATGCGGTACATCTGCTCGGGGAAGTAGCGCAGGTTCGTATCGCCGATCAGCCGCGTCCTGGTGCCGCCGGTATCGAGGTCGATGTGCGAGAACACGAGCCGCGCGTCGTTCACGCTGAACGCCGAGTTCATGTCGAGGTTGAACGGCTCGTAGTCCTGAATCTTCACCGTGCCGCCGCTGAACCGCGCCAGGCCGCGATACTCGTCGTTGGTGCGAGCAACCGAGATATCCAGGTTGCGGGTGACGACGCGCCACGGCGTGCCGTAATCCGTGTACGTGGTCTCGCCGTTGCGCGCGCGCACGTAGCGCAGGGTCGTCGTCCAGGCGGACTGCCCGCGCGGCCGGTTGCGCCCGAAGCTTGGAAAGCTGTTCCTCCCGTCGGGGAACTGCTCCATGAACATCGACCAGCCGTCCATATCGATCGAGCTGATGACGACGCGCCGCGAAACGAGCGAGGCCCACTGGAGACCGACGCGCAGCTTCTTCACGGAAAAGAACGGAGGCGACTGCGGCGACACCCCTTCGATGACGAGGTCGTCGAGCTCGAACTGTCCATTCCACAGCCGGATGCTGAGCCGGCCGATGTGCATCGGCCGCTCGATGAACTTCGACCCTTGCGTCTCGGCCTGACCTTTGAGCGACGGCCCCAGGTCGACGGTGACGCTGGTGACGACGGTCACCGCCAGCGCAACCGCCAGGGTGGCGACGGCACGACGGACGATGACGCGCGTCCGCTGGGTGAGCGGGTGCTTGAAGACGGCGAGAAGGGACTGCAGCGTCACGCGCGATTCGGTCCGATCACTCAAGTATTCCCGGCGGTCAAGCCGTCTCGTCGATGACGACGAGCACGGTCCGGGCCTCGACCGAGGCCCCCTCGGCCACGCGGACCTCGCGCACCACTCCGGCTCGGGGCGCGCGCAGCTCGTTCTCCATTTTCATCGCTTCGACCACCACCACACCCTGCCGGGCTTCGACCACCGTTCCCACCGTGACGAGCACTTTGACCACACGGCCGGGCATGGGCGCCACCACCCGCCCGTCGCCGGCGGCCGCCGCCCCAGGTCCCCGCAGCCGTCGCGCCGACGTGCGCAGGCCGGCCTGGACCACCTGGCCGTTGACGTGGATCTGCGAGGCTCCACCGCCGGCGGGCTCGAACATCACATCGTAGCTGCGCCCGGCCTGAAGCTTCGCGTCGACGTCAGCCAGCAGCAGCGACCACCGGTCACCGGTACGCACCATCGAGGCGCGCCAGGCGCGACCGCCAATCGTCACCCGCCAGGTGCCGCCGTCTGCGGCCACGTCCACCGCACGCGGCTGGCCGCCGGCCTCGATCTCGAATCTCACCCGCGCAGCCCCTCGCGACGCCCGGCCGCCTTCCACCCGGTGCGGGGGGACGTCGTCCTTGCGTCGACTTGCCGCGCCGAGGGGCCCGGCACCCCGCCCGCCGGCGATCTATCGGTCGAGACCGCGGCTCGAAGCGCGACGGCGATGGCCGCGACCTCCACATCGGACAGATCCGGGGTCTCGAACGGTTCTCCGCGCCTGGACTGCAAGAGTTCGTCCAGATAGCCGGTGTGAAACTCCCCACGAGCAAAGGCCGGCTGGCGCAACATCCACCGGAAAAAGGGCAACGATGTCCGCACACCGGACACCTCGTATTCCCGAAGCGCCCGCGTCATGCGGGTGATCGCCTCCCCCCGGGTCGTGCCCCAGGCAACCAGCTTCGAGACGAGCGGGTCGTAGTAGATCGAGATCTCCGACCCCGCCTCGACGCCGCTGTCGTCGCGGACGCCAGGCCCGTCGGGCGCGCGCAGGCCGAGCACCCGGCCGGGCGACGGCAAAAACCCGGTGTCCGGGTCCTCGGCATAGATGCGGCATTCAATCGCATGGCCGCGCGGCGTCACGGCCTCGCGCGGCGCCACGTCGAGCCGCTCGCCTCGCGCGATGCGGATCTGCCAGGTCACGAGATCGACCCCGGTCACGAGTTCCGTGATCGGGTGCTCGACCTGGAGTCGCGTGTTCATCTCCAGGAAGTAGTAGCGGCCCTGGCCGTCCAGGAGAAACTCGATCGTGCCGGCGTTGGTGTAGCCGACCGACGACGCCACGGCGGCCGCCGCGCGCGTGAGCCGCTGCCGGAGCCGCGGCGAGACGGCCATGGACGGCGTCTCCTCGATGACCTTCTGATGCCGCCGCTGGATCGAGCACTCACGCTCCACGAACGGCAGCACGGTACCGTGCTGGTCGGCGAGGATCTGCACCTCGATGTGGCGCGGCCGGATCAGCTGCCGCTCGAAGTAGATCGCCGAATCGCCGAACGACGACCCGGCCTCCGAGCGCGCGGCGCGCACCGCGCCCGACAGGTCCTCGGCGCGCGTGACGACGCGCATGCCCTTCCCGCCGCCGCCGGCGACGGCCTTGACCATGATCGGGTAGCCGACGCGGCGGGCCGCGGCAACAAGCTCGGCGTCGCCCGCCGCCGCCCCGAGCGGCGTGAGGGTGCCAGGAACGATGGGCACGCCGGCCGCCCGTGCAGCTTCGCGGGCGGCGGTCTTGCTGCCCATGAGCTCGATCGCTTTCGCGGTGGGGCCGATGAAGGTCAGACCGGCACGGGCGCACGACGCCGCGAACTCGGGGTTCTCGGCGAGAAATCCGTAGCCGGGATGCACCGCGTCGGCCCCGGTCGCACGAGCGGCGGCGATCAGCGTGTCGATGCGGAGGTAGCTGTCACGAGGCGGGCTGGGCCCGATCGCCACGGCCTCGTCGGCCATGCGCACATGGCGCGCGCCGCGATCGCTCTCGGAGAAGACCGCCACCGACGCCAGGCCGAGGTCGCGGCAGGCGCGGATGATCCGCACCGCGATCTCGCCGCGGTTGGCGATCAGGATCTTCTGCAAGGCCCGCTGATCGTAGCACTCGGCTGCGACCTGACGGGCCCTCCCGCGAGGCTACTTCAGGGCTACTTCAGAACTGTGGCGGTCACGTCCACTGTGATGGTGCGGTTACCCTTGGCGCTCGCCGACCGCGACACCCGCAACACCTTGCCGGACTCGAGCAGCGGCTGGGCCCGCATCTGCACGGACGGCTGTTCGTTCATGTTTTGATACTCGAGGCCGATCCGGGTCAGGATGCGGCCGTTACTCTGAACCACGGCCCCGACGTCCACATTCAGGATTCCCACGCCCTCTGGCAGGCGATCGACGGCGCGCGACGAGCCGGAC
>Ga0207659_10002738_pt1 | contig 10516 bp, 7 predicted proteins | sample KBSM43metaG_FD_184330 | JGI IMG/M metagenome (GOLD analysis project Ga0207659, IMG submission 184330) | Miscanthus rhizosphere microbial communities from Kellogg Biological Station, Michigan, USA - KBS M4-3 metaG (SPAdes) (version 2) | ecosystem: Host-associated > Plants > Roots > Rhizosphere >...
AGTAACTATATAACAGAATTCATTTCACTAAATGAACACTTCATCAAACGATCAATAAAAATGCCAATAAACTTTAACTTAACCAATACCACTTTAGTGGTATTTAATTTCATTACTAAAATATGACAAGGATTTGGAGGGCCGCCATCGCTATGGATCTAATTATTAACCCAGAACTAAACTGCATCTGCAAGAATAATTTAAATCACATCATTCGGTTTTCTAATGTACCGAGTTTCTCAATTGGCGTTTGCGGAACCGGCATATCACTTCCCACAGCATGCTTTCTATAATTTAATCCAAAACAAATAATTTTAGATTGATTGTGACTCATCACATAAAATTTGCCGGATATTTCCGGAATATTTCATTAGCAATTCAAGAAATAATTATTTGAAAATATCAGTTGATTCTGGAAAATTCCGGAAGGTCGCCCGACAGTGAAGGAGGGATTCGATCCGCCCAAGAGGACAACTTAGCGGCATGCATGAAATTAATGAGTATGCCCAAAGTCCATCTGGCAAAAAATTCTTTATCAGTACGGGAAATAATATTTTATCCGAAAGAAAATAAATAGCCGTTCCCATCATAATGGGCAATATCACATTTACTATTGAGTCAATTGTTACACTTTTATACACTGTAAATTTATTTTAATAGCCGCTAACGACCAGGTATTTGCGATGGGGGGTCTTGAAAAACGTTAGCCCAGCCTTTGCAAAAATGCTAAATAGAATTCCCAAATCTCAATTGCTTCCGTCTACCCCACTATTGCAAATACCAAGTTGTGTGTCATTTTTTGTCCTTAATGCAGTTGATATTTTCCCTCAATTCGTATAATGGCGGCCCCTCCAAATAAAATCCTGGTATTTCCATTTTCGTCAATTTGCTTTTGCAACTTAACCACGTTGAAATTATTTTTTAATCCATTTTGTTCAATACTAACCGTTTCACCTTTCCATAAATTATTTTTGAGTAAATAATAACCAAATGCAGAGTTGCCTGAACCAGTTGCAGGGTCTTCGATATACCCGAAAGTCGGAGCAAAAACCCTTGTCCTATAATTACTGTTTTTATCAGCCACTTCACTGGAAAACACATGGATAATGTCTATACCATTAGCAAAACAAAAGTCTTTCAGTTGCTTTAAGTCGGGAGAAATACTTAAAATTGATTCTAAATTTACTATCGGCACAAGCAATGTCGACAAACCCGCATTGATAATGCAAATAGGAAATCTGTCATCAATTAAATTAGGTGTAATATTTAAGTTGGTCGCAATGTCTATTAAAGTAGGTATCGTTTCATTTTCAAATGGTTCTGGCGAAAAAATGAATACTGCATTTTCAGTTTTTATTCTATTTTCTGCTTTTAAAAGTCCTCTGTTCGTTTTTATTTTAAGTGTCTCAAACTGCTGTAAACTTGTATCATTAATTAGCAAGTCATACATAATAGCAACCGTTGCGTGTCCGCAAAAATCTACTTCCCGTTCAGAAGAATAATACTTCATGTCAATTTGGTTTTCAGACGATCTGTAAACGTATCCAACCTCATTGACAAAACCTTTTAATTCCCTTGCCATGTGTTGCATTTCGTCCACAGAAATATCGTCGGCTGAATTTAATAATACATAACCTGCTGGGTTTCCTCCCGAATTGATCGTAGCAAAAGCATCTATTTTTTTGAAATCAAATTCTTTCATTCTTTTGTTTTTAAAGTGATTTAGTCTCAATAAAAGATGTGTCATTGCTCATGGAAATATTTGCTGCTGTGCTTTTCCAAAGTATGAAATTGAAAATTATGAAGTACTTGTACATTGGAGAAATATTTTTATTTTAGTACTAGAAATATCAAAAATGAAAAAGAAATCAAATATTATTTGTGTTTTTATTTCTCTGTTGCCAATTGTTGTATTATTTTTTTTCTACAATAGTCTTGGACAGTTTACGAATACAAAAATTTCTGGCAGCAATGGGATGATTATTTCACGAAGCAGTTTCATATTTGTAATAGTTGGATTAAGTGTCTTGTGGTATTACGCATCAGTACTTATTTCACAAAGGCTAATCGGTCTGAATTCATTTATCAGCCAGGTCGGTCTGAGGAGCCTTATAAATTTATTCTTTTCTGTCTTGAGCATTCTACTCATATTGTCAAATTTAGGAAGTGGTGTTTGATTTAGGCTGAAATAAAATAGCGCACAACGTTTAAGGCTTGGCGAAGTGGCGGAATTAGAAGTACAAATATTCAATTTAGCACATCTGCCCCCATTTTGCCAAACCGATGTTAGGCGTATGTGCTGTTCTCTTTCGTTATAATTTTCAAAAACTCGGTTACTAATTTATGTGGGTTTTCTTCGGTTGAATTGTCTTGTGGTACAAAAAGTGTCGCAATGAAAAACGGATGATTTTCTAATTCTAAAATTCTCGCTTCTTTTAATTTGTCTGTTCCAACAATTTTAAATCCATTGTTGTCAAGTTGGTTTTGGTATTCAGGGTTAAGTCCAAAGTTGCAATAATATTTTTCGTTTATTTTTTTTGTTCCAAAAACTTTGAATGTCTTTGACGATTCGTCTAAAAGTTCAATTTCAAGAGTTTGTCCAGCTAATGAGCAACTTAGAGGATTTACAACAAGTTTAGAAGAATATGGGTCGTATTCAGCATGTTCAGCATCGGTAATTCCTAATACATTTCTTGCAAATTCAATTACCATGTGTTGGAAACCACCACAAGTCCCAATTGTCGGAATATTATTCACTCTTGTGTGAAGAATTATTTTTAAAGCACCTCTCATACTTTTGTACGGACTTCCCGGTGCTATCCAAAATCCGTTATATGTCGAAATGATGTGTTCAAAATTAGTTTCAATTGTGTCTGTTGAAAGCCATTCAAAGTCAAGTTCGATATTGTACTTTTCTATTGAGTGTTTTATAGCTTCATTTGTCGCTTTGTGTGGTCGAAAATTGTCATTATAATCTCCGATAACTGCCAAATTCATTGTCAAATTGTTTACGCTTTTTGTTCAGCTGTCTATGGTTTAACGGTGGCTCGTGGCATTACGCCTAACGTCAGGGGCTTTGCGAAGGTTGGGTATTCTGTGTCCCTGTCACTCGCGTGGCCGTAAATTTATTTTTATCACGGCCAACTTACTGAAGTTGAGTAGAATTACAAATGCTGAATGGTTTTGTTGATCAGCCCAACTTGCGCAAAGCCAATGGTTGTGCGAAGGAGCAGTGGAACTATTGTCAATAATTAAGCCCCGAATATGAAGCAAAAACATCCTTTGCAAGCAGCATGGCATTAGTTGCGGCTGCGAGCCCTGCATAAAGCGCCACCTGTAATTTTACCTCAACAATTTCTTCCTTTGTCGCCCCAACATTGAGCGCTCCTTCAATGTGTGCTCGAAGTTGAGGTTGGGCATGGCCAAGAGTGACACAAGAGGCAACGGTAACTAGTTGACGTGTCTTCAGATCGATTCCTGAACGGGATACAATTTCTCCAAAGCCCCATTCGATCGTCATGCTCGCCAGATCTGGGCATACATCATCCAAGGCCGAAACTATCGCCTCGCCTGTATGAGCTCCGTGAATCTTATTCAGCAATGCTTCGCCTTTTTTGTAGCGTTTCGACCGGCTTCCCGGACTATTCACAACTTTTTGATTCATTTTATATAATTTTTATTTTGTAACTTCTTAAACATAGTGAGCAAACTAAAAGACTAGCAGTATTCTTGTCCGATGTAATCCAGAGTAGCTAATTTATCAAACGCTCTTTCGCACAACACCTAAATATATGCTACTCCTGGTATAATTTCTTATTGAAAATCAGCTCAATTTTATACCAGCAAATTTCATAAATGAAGTTCTCGATCCAAATAAAATATTTACATCCACAACTAAAGATTGGTCTTGAAAACATTAAAGAAACTTGGCTATTACCCCATAGGTTTATGGCATAAATTAGAGTTGTTAGCTTAAGAATACAGTTTTGCACAAAAAAGGTTACAGATAAAAAAAGAAAACAACCTATAATTGTGAAAGCCTGCGACAATTTTAATCCCATATCAATACAAAATATTTCCAGGTTAGAATCGCAAGATCAAATTCAAAGGAAGCGTGGGTGTGCCTGGAAAAAAATTGCAGGGGTCTAAACATGTAAATAATTTCATATGAAAAAATGAAATCTTTAGTAACGATCAGTTTGTTCTTATTTGCAGCAATTAGCACAAAATTTATTTTGCTATCAACCGTTTTTCCGATCAACAAGACACTGTGATTATTATGCCGAATGGGATAAACACACAACAACGGCGGGGCGGCGGGAGCTTCAACAAAATTGAAAAAATAGGGAGGTATTGAATCATAAATGGGTTAAATTCCTGAGATAACATTCCCGGAATATCTTCAGTTTTAGTAATAGAATCGTCATTTTAAAATTTTTCATATGAAAAAATACATTGTTGAAAGGAATTTGCCTGGCGCAGAAAATCTTTCGCCTGATGAATTACAAAATTTGGCTCAAACATTTTGTGACGGAGCATGCAAGCTGGAGGGTATTTATGTCTGGGTACAATCCTTTATAACAGAAGATAAAATATATTGCGTTGTACTGGCAGAAAGTGAAGAAACGATTCGGGCACATGCCAGGATTGGTAGTGTTCCCATCAATGTAATTTCGGAAGTGAAAACAATCATTGACCCCAATTGTAACCCGAAGGCTGGTGAAAAGATTTTGAATGCGGATATTCTTAAACCCTGATTTTCTTTTTGGCGGAGAGGAAATAATTACAGGAGTCTAAAGTTAAGTCTCACTTCGGTCAACTATCAATAGCAGGTAATAAAGAATTATTTGCCTGGTGTAAAAATAGCCAAGTTTCATTTTTCAAAAAAAAGAGCAAAGTCAAAAAGTTGATGACCCTGCTCTTTAAGTAATGATGTCAATACAAAAAATCTAAAGCAGCCTTGTCAAATTCAGTAAATGGACGGTTTTGACCCGAACCTATACAAGAGAGCATCCATGAACCGAGATCACCATCCGGAGCGGCCGGTGTATTCGGTATCAAAATAGCACCAACGGTGGACGCGCCTTCATTTACATGTGAACCACCACAGCTTACCGAACGGTCAAGAAAATCAGAATGACGGAAACCAATGCAATGGCCTGCTTCATGTGCCATAATAGTTCCCAGGGAGTTGATGAATGTCGAGGAAGTGCCGATGCCAATAGATTTTGTATTTACTTTAATTGTGCCAAATGGAGTTCCGTTGCTTCCGGGAAATCCGGCTGAAGCAAGGAAATTTCCATGACCATCAACATAATTAATATCGCCCTTTCCCGGTGCTGCAATTATAAATGAAAGCGTAAGGCCAAGGGCATTATACCTGTCCCTGACTATTGCCAGGGCCTGGCTATATCCGGGTTTGTTAGCAAGGCTTGGACTAAGACTTAAAGAGATCGCTCTTGGTAATCCCGTTACAAGATTAGTTGTATGGTACTGTTCTTCAGTTCCGGTTCTTAGTGTCTGGTTGGCCGGGCTGCTGCTCAAGAATTCGGAGGTAAGAATGATATCGCCTTCAACAAGATAACCTTCATCTATTTTTTGAATGTTGTCGGTACCAAATCCGGCAGCATAGACCTGGTCTTTAACCGCCTGTGAAATTTCTTCTTCAGCAGTGCTTGCGTCTTTTTTACAAGCGGCTAACGTTACAATTCCACCCAGGACCAGCAGGGCAAGAGGCTTAAGTTGTTTCATAATTTCTAGTTTTCGTTTAAAATTTAGATTAGATAATATTTCATTAATTAAACCGGCTATGAGACAGGTGGGGACTCGTAGATATAAATTGCAGAATTTTTTTTACACAGCCATATCGAAAAAAAAATTCCAAAGGAAGCGTTGGTGTGTTTAGAAAAGATAATTGCAGTAATTGCATTTTGGATATTGTCATGAATGCCGGTGAGCCCTGTTTCCATTTTGTCTTAACGTCCAAATGTTTTACTCAAAACTTATTTTACGGATACGATTATTATGATCATCCGCTACATAAATGTTTCCCTGCTTATCAATTCCCAAACCCTTTGGTTGGTTAAATTTTGCAGAATCTGCGTCGCCATCCTGATAACCTGCAGTGCTTCCTGCAACCGTCGATACTATTCCGCGTGCTGATATTTTTCGTATGCGATTGCCTTCAGTCAAATAGATGTCTCCCTGTTCATTCATAACCATAGCCTCTATCTGTGAAAAACGGGCTGTTCTGACTTTCCCGTCTGTATAACCAGTCATGCTGCTGCCGGCAAATGTGGAAACGATACCGTCTGTGCTGATTTTTCTGACCCGGTTATAATCTGAAACAAATAAGTTTCCCCATTTGTCAATAACAATTCCTTTTACGAAGTAGAAAAGCGCAGTCTCAATTCCACCGTTCATAAACCCCTGTACACCTGTTCCTGCAATCGTAGTAACTTGCCTGGCAACATTGATTCTACGGATGTTGTTATTTTGTGAGTCCGCTATATAAATATTTCCCCGGATATCCGCAACTATACCGAAGCTCTGTCCAAAATGTGCAATGCTTGCATCACCATCCCGGAACCCAAATGTATTTGTGCCTGCATAAGTGGATACATCCGCTGCGGGAGTTATTTTACGAAGTCTTGGATCGGCTGCATCTAAAGTGTAAATATTCCCTGCAACGTCCAAAGTAAGCCGGGTTGGGATCTTAAACCTTGCTGCGGTGCTATTCCCATTTGAAATGTTTGCACTACCATTACCTGCAAAAGTGGTTACCTGCCCATATTTTATTTTTCGTATACAACTATTGAAGCCATCCGCCACATAAATCGTCCCATCAGCCGAGACTGCCACATCAAGAGGAGATTTAAATTTTGCAGTTAATGCCGGCCCATCATGAAAGCCAGCCGTCCCATCTCCCGCTATCGTCGATACAATGATCTTTTTTAATTGCGGGGCCTTTACTTTTTCAAGTTTTTCTTTAAAATTATTGGTTAACCGCCTGGTCAATGTTGCAATTCCTGCAGTAAGATTTTCTTTTTCCATAGAATTTAATTTATAAAAGACATAATATATTATTAAGAGGTTATTTTGTTGATGTAATTAATAGTGTTTCAATTTGAAAACAACTTGTAACCACTTTATACTTTTATTATAATGACCTGTTCCAATTTTATTTTAGATAATATTGCTTACCCTGTTTTTAAATTACTGCTTAATCAATTGTATTGTTTTTTTCGACTGACCGTTATCCCAATACACAGCTAATGAATAAACTCCCTTTGGTATTGATCTCATATCTACACTAATAAGGTTGCTTCCCTGGGAAACAGTTGCCTTTTGTACTTTTACCAAGGCTCCTTTACTATCGAATACTTTTATCATTCCCTGTGATTGGTTAGCGCTAACAATATTGACAAACACAATGTCATGGGAAGGATTTGGCCAAAGGCTGAATACATCGGTCACATTACAGGAAGCCCGGAGTACATTGGTATATTGTACTCTTCCATCCAGATCATATTCTGCAACACGGTAGAAACTATTTTGCACTGGCTGATTGACTGTGAATGAATAATTTTTTTCACTGGCACTATTGCCAGCTGCCGGCAGATTACCCATTGCAGTCCACCGAATACCATCTTCGCTTTTCTCAATATTGAAATGACTGCTGTTTTGTTCCTGTGCCGTTTTCCACGTTAATAAAACTTTACCACCCTGGCAGGATGCATTGAATGTGATGAAATGAACCGGCAATACATTATTATCACTAAATAGTGTCAACCTGGAAAAAGAACCGATGCCGGTTTTTTCTACAAAATTGGCATTAGCATCTTTTGAAGTAAAACCCTGGTTCGACCAGTTGACTCCGTCATCACTTTTGAAAAGCGCCAGGGAATTTTCATTGTTTGCATTTAACTCTCCATCAAAATAATTTAACCGAAGCGTCGCATTCAGATTAGTATTGTTGACTGCTAAAATATCATAATAACGAAGAATGCTATTGCCAGAACTGCCATTGTTCACCTGCGACTGATGTCCTCTTTTTATTATTACGTTACCAAGATTTTGATCGGAAGTAATAATGATACGGAGGTTAGCGGGATTGGAGCCTGTTGGTGAATTCAGGTTTGCAGAAAATACTACGTTACCCCCATTAGGGCCTACTACACGACTCTCTTCACGTTCGCCATCCAGGTGACCAGTAGTTTCAAGATCGAGATCAAACCCATTCAGGTTAAGAAAACCCGAAGTAAAAAAAACTCCATTCCCAACACTTATTGCTTTTTGTAAAGAAACAGACTGATCACCTGTTTTCTTTATCTCCAAATTGAAGAACCGAATGGCTCCATCTCCGCTGATAAAAGAAGAAGCATTCCCAGTAAAAGAAACCGGGCTGGTTGTTGCTACAAGAAAATTTCCATTATTAACCAGGTCTGTATTTTGAAGTGTCAGTTTTGTATCGCTGAAAATTGAAAACTGTGCTCCTGGAGTTATTGTAAGTTGCGCGGAAACTGCGCACGCAAATAACAAGGATAACAGTACAAGTAATTTTGATTTCATAATACCTATATTTTTTCTTCTAATCGTTCTAAATAAATTTTAAAACGTTTATAAGTCGGTGTTTCTTTATTTTGTGGATTCCACCATTTGCACGCCAACGACGAAAGAGATATATAATCAGACCAGTTAAAAGCATTTTATTATTTCTTACATATATTTATTTTACTTTTTTCTCCAGGTCAAGCACCCTTTTTTGCAGGTCAGCATTCTGCTTCCTTAGGTCATTGATCATTTGCTGCTGCTCCTGCATTGCTTTCACTAATGGCACCACAAACTCAGCATATCGCAGGCCGTACATATCATTTTCATTCTTTGGTTTATCCACTCCACTGAAATCATAACCTGCATCTTTTGCCGCTTGTTCTACTTCCTGTGCAACAAATCCTGAGAAAATTGTTTTCGCGTTCTCGTCTGTATTTTTCTTTGACTGATCATCTGTCTTGCTGTTTATTTTTCCATTGATGCCTGCCATATCGAGTTGATAGGTTACCGGCCTTAGTTTCATAATGAAATCAATTCCCTTTACCGCTTCACGGACATTCTTTTTGTAGCGTCCGTCACTTAAATTGGTAAAGCCCACAACTCCTCCGATAGAAGTGGTTGCCGCATTACCGAATCTTACCTGGTTACTGCCTGTCACTCTTGCATCCTTTCCAATCGCAACACTGTTAGTCACTCCATTCGCTGTCGCATCTGCGCCGGCGCCAATAATCGTATTATCAGGGCCGAGATCAAAGGTGAATGCAGCATTGAATCCAACCACGGTATTATTTGATGACCCTGTAGTAAAACTCAAGGCGTTTCCGCCAATGGCCGTATTAAAATCGCCCCCAAGGTTTACGAAAAGCGACTGCACACCTACAGATGTATTGCTGCGCCCTGTGATATTGGAATTAAGGGCCAAATCACCAATAGCGGTATTGACACCACCAGTACTATTTTGAAAAAGTGATCCACTACCAACAGCTGTATTACCAATGCCAGTCGTGTTGTGATTGAGTGAAAAGCTTCCATAGGCGGTATTAGACTCACCTTCAGTATTACGAAAAAGTGATTGATGACCTGTAGCTGTATTAAAGTCTCCCGTAGTATTGAAATTGAGGGATGTATTTCCAACGGCTGTGTTAGCAAAACCAGTAGTATTGGAACCCAGGGAACTTTTTCCAACTGCCGTATTATTATCACCGGTGTTTGTTGAGGCCATCGATAACACACCAATAGCCGTATTATTATTACCGGTAGTGCCGTTGGTAAGTGCGCCATTTCCAACTGCGGTATTTGATACACCTGTGGTATTGTTAAAAAGAGCGGTTGTACCTACGGCTGTATTACCATCGCCAATCGTATTGGACTTAAGCGCCTGCCAGCCGAAAGCTGTATTATTACTGCCTATCGTGCTGGAAAAAAGTGATAGAAACCCAGTAGCCGTATTATGATCTCCTGTGATATTGGAAAAAAGTGATTGATACCCGATAGCAGTATTACTGTTACCAATGGTATTGGAAAAAAGTGATTGATACCCGATTGCTATATTAATAGGTCCTGTTGTGTTGGTAAAAAGAGACTGTTCGCCGATAGCCAGATTAAATTGCCCTGTTGTGTTGTTGAAAAGCGATCGATGTCCAATAGCCAGATTAACAATTCCTACACCAATATGATTTTCGTTATCTGTGCCGGTATTATTAAATAATGCAGAATCTCCGATTGCTATCAAATTGCCAATCGTTGCATTCACTTTTAAAGCATCGGTGCCAACAGCAATATTGCTGAAGCCTGTTGTATTGGATTGTCCTGAACGCAATCCCCAAAAGATATTTCCGGTTGCAGGATTTAATTCTCCGGCTTGTATATTATTTGCCCGGAAGCGCAAGGCTTTGTTATCTGTAGTTCCGACAAACTGATTAGCAGGATTAGTGCCGTTGTTGCCTGTAAGATTCCATCCAGT
>Ga0207659_10002740_pt1 | contig 10514 bp, 9 predicted proteins | sample KBSM43metaG_FD_184330 | JGI IMG/M metagenome (GOLD analysis project Ga0207659, IMG submission 184330) | Miscanthus rhizosphere microbial communities from Kellogg Biological Station, Michigan, USA - KBS M4-3 metaG (SPAdes) (version 2) | ecosystem: Host-associated > Plants > Roots > Rhizosphere >...
GTGACTTTCCCAACTTCGACAACGAGCTCCGCCAGGCCTTCCGTCAGGAGACGGAGCTCTTCTTCGACAGCGTCATGCGCGAAGACCGCAGCGTGATCGACCTGCTCGATGCCAACTACACCTTCGTCAACGAACGGCTGGCGCGCCACTACGGCATTCCGAACGTGTATGGCAGCTACTTCCGCCGCGTGACCCTGACCGACCCGTCGCGGCGCGGCCTGCTCGGGCAGGGCAGCATTCTGACGATCACGTCGTATCCGAACCGCACCTCGCCCGTGCTCCGCGGCAAGTGGATCCTCGAAAACATCCTCGGCACGCCGCCGTCGGCGCCGCCGCCCAACGTGCCGACGCTGAAGGAGAACGGCGACCAGGGCGTGCCGGAATCGGTGCGCGCGCGCCTCGAGCTGCATCGCAAGAATCCGACCTGCGCCAGCTGCCACGCGATCATGGATCCGCTCGGCTTCGCCCTCGAAAACTTCGACGGCGTCGGCATGTGGCGAGTGAAGGAGATCGGTGGCGTGGTCGATGCCACCGGCCAGCTCGCCGACGGCACGCCGGTCGACGGCCCGGTCACGCTGCGCAGCGGGCTGTTGAAGAAGAAAGAGATGTTCGCCCGCACCCTGACGCAGAAGATGATGACGTATGGGCTCGGTCGCGGCCTCGAAGCGAGCGACATGCCGCTGGTGCGGGCAATCGCGGCGGACGCGGGCAAGCAGAATTACCGATTCTCGACCATCGTCCTCGGCATCGTCGAAAGCGTGCCGTTCACGATGAAGAAATCGGCGGCCCCGCCACCTGTCGTGACGGCGAAGACGAACTGATCGTCGCGCAGAGCGACACGCGCCCGTAGGCCGGGGCTCGAGACCGGCGGACTGAGGAGACACAGCCGATGTTCATCACCAAAAAGCACCTGCCGCGCCGCACGTTCCTCCGCGGCATGGGTGTCACGCTGGCGCTGCCGTTGCTCGATTCGATGATTCCGGCGCGGACGCTGCTGGCGCAGACGGCGGCGCAGCCGCTGACCCGCCTCGGCTTCGTCTACGTCCCCCACGGCGCGATCATGGCGCAGTGGACCCCGGAGACCGTGGGCGCCGGCTTCGAATTCAAGACGATCCTCAAGCCGCTCGAGGAATATCGCAGCTATCTGAACGTCGTCAGCGGTCTGGGGCAGAAGGCGGCGGATACGACCGCCGTCCACTCGCTGAGCCCGACGACGTGGTTGAGCGGGGTGCGGCCGAAGGCGACACAGGGAGTCGACGCGTTTGCGGGCGTCACTGCCGATCAGGTGGCGGCGCAGGCGATTGGCCAGGACTCTCCGCTGCCCTCGCTCGAGCTCGCCACCGAAGACCATTCGGGGCTGATCGGCTCGTGCGATCGCGACTACGGCTGCATCTATATGAACACGCTGTCGTGGCGCACGCCGACGACGCCGCTGCCGATGGAGATCAACCCACGCAAGGTGTTCGAGCGGATGTTCGGCTCGGGCGGCAGCGCGGCGGAACGGCTCGCGCGACTCGAAGAAGACCGCAGCATCCTCGACGTCATCCGCGGCGAGGCGTCCGCGCTGCAGGCCCAGCTCGGAGCCTCCGATCGCCAGACGCTCGACCAGTATCTCGACAACGTCCGCGAGATCGAGCGACGGATTCAGCGTGCCGAAACGAGCCAGGGCGACGAGGATCTCGCGCTGCCGGCACGGCCGTCCGGTGTGCCCTTCGACTATCAGGAGCACATCAAGATCATGTACGACCTGATGGCGCTCTCCTATCAGGCGAACATCACGCGCGTCGCCTCGTTCATGGTCTCGCGCGAAGTGAGCAACCGGACGTATCCACAGGTCGGTGTCACCGACGGGCATCACGCGATCTCGCACCACCAGAATCGTGCTGAGAACATGGAGAAGAACGTCCGGATCCAGACCTACAACGTGACGCAGTTCAAGTACTTCCTCGATCGGATGAAGAACACGCCGGACGGGGACGGCAGCCTGCTCGATCACTCGCTGATCCTGTACGGCAGCAACATGAGCAACAGCAACGCGCACGATCATTTCCCGCTGCCGAACGTCGTCGTGGGCGGCGCCAACGGGACGATGAAGGGCGGACGGCATCTGCGTTACGAGGACCACACGCCGATGGCCAACCTGCTCGTCACCATGCTTCAGCGTGTGGGTGTGCACGAAGACAAGCTCGGGGACAGCACGGGGATGCTGACCGATCTCTAGTTCGCCGGACCGCATCGCAGCGGGCGTCAGCCCGGTTGAGATGCAGAACACTCTCAGGGAGTTCGCCATGTTGCGCACCGCCACTACGTTCGCTGCCGCCGTGGCCGCGGCGCTTCTGCTCGCGGCCACGGTCGAGGCCGCCGATACGACAGCGGCGAAGGACACCCGCCTGGTCGAGGCGATCAAGTCAGGCAACAGCGAGGCCGCCCAGGCACTGCTGCTCAAGCGGGTCAATCCGAACACGCCGGAGTCCGACGGCACGACCCCGCTGCACTGGGCGACGCGCAACAACGACATCACGCTGATGGATCGGCTGCTCCGCGCCGGCGCCAATCCCAAGGCGGCGAACCGCTTCGGCGTCACACCGATTCAGCTGGCCTGTCAGAACGGCAGCGCGGCGGCCGTCAGCCGTCTGCTGAAGTCCGGCGTCAGTTCCAACGCAACCGCCGAGTACGGTGAGACCGCGCTCATGACCTGCGCGCGGACCGGCGTCGTCGCCGCCGCCAAGGTCCTGATCGAAGCCGGGGCGTCCGTGGACGCGGTCGAGAGCTGGCGGGGCCAGACGGCATTGATGTGGGCTGCCGCCGAGGGCCACGCCGACATGGTGAAAGCGCTGATTGCCGCCGGCGCCGACAAGGATGCGCGCTCGACCATCGTCACCTGGGAACGCCAGCGCACGCAGGAGCCACGTGACAAGTGGTTGCCGCCGGGCGGTCTGACGCCGCTGCTGCTTGCCGCGCGCCAGGGACGTGTCGACGCGGCCAAGGCGCTCCTCGACGCCGGGGCGGACGTGAATCTCGTCGATCCCGACCGCCACACGCCGCTCATCCTCGCGCTGATCAATGGTCACGTCGACGTCGCCACGCTCCTCATCGAACGCGGCGCCGACGTGCAGATGGCCGACAAGGTCGGCCAGACGGCGCTGTGGGCCGCAGTCGATCTGCATACGGTGCCGATGTCCAATCGGCCGGCGCCACGGGAATTCGACGAACAAGCCACGAGCCTCGAGGTGATCAAGATGCTGCTCGCGCGCGGCGCCAGCGTCGACGCCGCGCTGCGCCAGCAGGTCCCCTATCGCACCAAGCTCGATCGCGGTGGTGACGGCGCACTGGGCACCGGCACCACGCCGCTGCTCCGCGCGGCCAAGGCGGCAGACACCGCCGTCATCAAGCTGCTGCTCGAGAAGGGCGCCAATCCGAACGCAACGACGTCGTCGGGGATCAACGCCCTGCAGATGGCGGCCAACGTCGGCACCAAGGAAGAAGACATGACCGGCCGCGCCAAGACGCAGCAGGACATCATCGCCACCACCCAGCTGCTGCTCGCGGCCGGCCTCGACATCAACTCGACCGACAGCCAGGGCCGATCAGCCGCACACGGCGCGGCGATGTGGGGACTCACGGATGTCGTGAAGTTCCTGCACGAGAAGGGTGCCAAGCTCGATCTGAAGGACAAACGCGGGCTCTCGCCGCTCGACGCCGCCCTCGGCAAGGCTGGCGGTTTCGGTTTCGACGGCAAATCCGGCGTCGTGCGTGAGGACACGGCGAAGGTGATCGCCGATCTCCTCGGCCCCGCCGCGGCGGCCGCGGCAACCTCGAAGAACGCGCCGCCGCCAGCATCCGACGCCGCGCGCCAGCGGCAGCTGGATGGTGAGAGCGATCCCAATAACTAGGATCAAGGCACGGAGATCGCACCCCGCGCCGTTGCTCGGGGCGCCCTGAGCGGCGAGACATCTCGCCATAGCGCGGCCTGAATTCACCACGCGCGGAGGCGGATGGCTCACTCACCGATCATCGAACCGGTGGCGGACGGCGTTCTCCTGAACGTGCGCGTCATTCCCCGTGCCGCACGTTCGAGCCTTGCCGGCATCCGCGACGGCGCGCTGCTCGTGCGGCTCACATCGCCACCCGTCGAGGGGGCAGCCAACGAGGCGCTGATCGAGCTCATCGCATCGCACCTCGCCGTGCCGCGTCGCCACATTTCGCTCGCCGCTGGTTCGCGTGGACGTCGCAAGCGACTGAAGATCGTCGGAGTCGATGCCGGGGTCGTCGCGAGCGCGCTCGCAATTCCCGGTTCGTAATCGTTCGACAACGCGCCCCGACCGCGCCTCGCACCTCGCCGCCTCGCACCGTATGATGAGGCGATGCCTCCGCTGACGTCACTGACCGCCATTCAGCTTCTCGACGCATTCGCCTCGAACGAGCCGTTACCGGCAGGAGGATCGGCGGCCGCCATGGTGGGCGCGATCGGTACGTCGCTGCTGCTCATGGTTGCGACGTTGCCACGAACGAGAAGCGGTGCCGCCGAAGAGACAGCGGTGCTCGCGTCGGCGGCGGTTCGACTCCGTCCTGTCCGTGATGAACTGGCCGCGCTGGTGGAGCGGGACAGTGAGTCGTATGCAGCGCTGCTCGCGGCAATCCGGGCACCGCACGCCACAGAGGATGAACGGTCACGCCGGCATGAAGAGATCCTGGCTGCGACCCGCATCGCCACCGAGGTCCCGCTGGCGACCATGCGGGCGTCGGCCACGGCGCTGCACACGGCGCTCGTCATCGCCGAGAACGGCTCGCGGGCGGCGAGTGGCGACGTGGCGGCCGCCATCGAGCTGCTGCTCGGTGCGGTGCGGGCGGCCGGGCGCAGCGTCGCCGCCAATCTCGCCGCGCTCAAGGATGCCGAGTACGTGCATCGCCTCGATGTGGAGCGGCGCCGGCTCGAGATGGACAGTGAAACGGAGGTCGAGCGCGTACGTGATGCGCTCGTGGATTGAGGACGCTACTTCTTGACCGGCGTTGCGCCGAGAACCATCGAATAGCCTTCGACCGAGAACGACCAGTCGACCGGATACTGCTGGTTGGGGAACACCTCGATCGACTGGCGATAGGAGGCGTCGGCCCAGGTACGGCCCCCCTGGCGGTTCACCTTCACGTTATCCGCGCCGATCGGGAGATTCAGCACGCGTGCGCGCTCGATGATGATCTGGCGGATGTCCGTAACCGGCGTGTCGGCCCCGAAGAGCACCGCTTCCTGCGCCGCCTGCTTGAACTCGAAGTAGCGCTTCGCCGCAAGGCCGCCCCGAACCGCTGCATTGATGACAATGGCAGCGAGCAGCAGTTTCAGAAATGTTTTCATACGCCCGTACCTAAGGTTTCGGCAGCAGGCGTTGTAGGCTTTACGCGATAGTTGTCGTCATTCCAGGCAAATGCGGCAACATGCGGGCAGCGCGCCTTTCGCGGTCGGCGCCACGCCGCGGTATCGAGTCAGTGGATCTGGTGCAACAGGCGGGACCATCGGACGCCTTCCTCCCCCAGTGAGAAGTAGATGAAGAGCGCCTTGCCTTTGACGTAGGACCGCGGCATGAAGCCCCACCAGCGGCTGTCCTCGGAATTGTCGCGATTGTCGCCCATCATGAAGTAGCCGTCGGGCGGGACGACCACCGGACCGTAGTTCACCAGCTTCCCGGAATCGCTGAAATCGAGCGCCGTGTCGTTGTCGGTCAACGGGTAGAGGAAACGCACGTACGGCTCGTCGAGCAGCTTTCCGTTGATGTAGATCTTCTTCCGCCGCAGCTCCACCGTATCTCCGGGCAGGCCGATCGTCCGCTTCACGAAATCGCGGTCCGGATCCTTCGGATACTTGAAGACGATGATGTCGCCGCGCCGGATCGGATCGATCGGCAGCAGCATGCGCTCGATCGACGAGACCGTCGGCGCATAGACGAACTTGTTCACGATCAGGTGGTCCCCGATCAGCAGGTTGTTCTCCATCGAGCCGGTGGGAATCTTGAACGCCTGCACCACGAACGTGCGTACGAAGAGCGCCAGGATCACCGCGATGCAGATCGACTCGAAGTATTCCCGCACGGTCGACTTGCGATAGCTGTCCGCCGCCGTTGTCTGCATAGTCTTGTCCGCCATCCTCGACCTGCCGATCCGTCGATCTATTCGGTGCCCACCTTGAGCACCGCCAGGAACGCTTCCTGCGGAATCTCGACCCGCCCGACGCGCTTCATCCGCTTCTTGCCTTCCTTCTGCTTCTCGAGCAGCTTCCGCTTGCGGCTGATGTCGCCGCCGTAGCATTTCGCCAGGACGTTCTTCCGCAGCGCCTTGACGCTCTCGCGCGCGATGATGCGGTTGCCGATCGATGCCTGAATCGCAATCTCGAACATCTGTCGCGGAATGAGCTCGCGCATCTTCGAGGCCAGGGCACGACCGCGCTCGTAGGCCGCGTCACGGTGCACGATGATGGAGAGCGCATCCACCGGCTCGCCGTTGACCAGGATGTCCATCTTGACCAGCGGCGACTCCCAGTAGCCGGTGACGTGATAGTCGAGCGACGCATAGCCGCGCGACATCGTCTTCAGCTTGTCGTAGAAGTCCATGACCACTTCATTGAACGGCAGCTCATAGGTGATCAGGACGCGGTCGGACTTCAAGTACTCGAGCTTCTTCTGCACGCCGCGCTTGTCCTGGCACAGTTGCAGGATCGGCCCGACGAAATCGGCCGGGGTCAGAATCATCGCGGTGATGACCGGCTCTTCGAGCTTCGCAATACGTCCGGCATCCGGCAGCTTGGCCGGGCTGTCGATCTCGTGCACCTCACCGTCGGTGGTCGTCACCCGGTACAACACGCCCGGCGCGGTCGTCACCAGGTCCATGTTGTATTCGCGCTCGAGCCGCTCCTGCACGATCTCCATGTGGAGCAGGCCGAGGAAGCCGCAGCGGAAGCCGAAGCCCAGCGCGGTGGACGATTCGGGCTCGTAGAAGAACGACGCGTCGTTCAGGCGCAGCTTCTCGAGTGCCTCGCGCAACTCCGCGTACTCATGGCTCTCCACGGGATAGAGACCGGCGAACACCATCGGCTTCAGTTCCTTGAAGCCTGGAAACGGCTCGGTCGTCTGCCGCGCGGTCTCGGTGAGCGTGTCGCCGATCTTCGCGTCGGCCACGACCTTGATGTTGGCAACCACGAAGCCGACCTCACCAACGCCGAGCTCGTCGACCGGTATCGCTTTCGGCGAGAAGACGCCGAGGCCGTCGACTTCGAAGTCCTGCTTGGCGGCCATCAGCCGGATCTTCGACTTGGTCCGAAGCACGCCGTCGAGCACACGCACGACGATCACCACACCACGATAGGGATCGAACCACGAGTCGAAGATCAGTGCCTTCAGCGGCGCGTCAGGGTCACCCTGCGGCGGGGGGAACCGCGCGACGACCGCCTCGAGAATCTCGCGGACACCGGTGCCCTCTTTGGCGCTGGCGAGGATCGCGGTGGTCGCGTCGAGGCCGATGATGTCTTCGATCTGCCGCTTGCTCTCGTCGGGCTGGGCGCTGGGCAGATCGATCTTGTTGATGACCGGAATGATCTCGAGATTGTTCTCGACGGCGAGGTAGGCGTTGGCCAGCGTCTGCGCCTCGACGCCCTGAGAGGCGTCCACCAGCAGCAGCGCGCCTTCGCAGGCGGCCAGCGACCGCGTGACCTCGTAGCCGAAGTCGACGTGACCCGGCGTGTCGATCAGGTTGAGGACGTATGGCTGCCCGCTCGCCGACGTGTAGTTCAGGCGGACCGGATGAGCCTTGATGGTGATGCCGCGCTCGCGCTCGAGATCCATGGCATCGAGCACCTGCGCCTCCATCTCCCGCGCCTGCAGGGCGCCGGTGAGCTCCAGAAATCGGTCAGCCAGGGTCGACTTGCCGTGGTCGATGTGGGCGATGATGGAGAAATTGCGGATGTAGCGCTGGTCCATGCGTGGGGAAACGTCGTGACATTATGTCAGCTTGGCGTGCGCACCGGGCGAAAGGGCGGTCGCTGCGGACTCGACCAGGTTCGCCGCCTGTTCGTCAGCGGCAACAGACTCCGCTTCAGCTCAGGCCGTAAATCAGGCGCTCGCCCCGCCCAACGGAGCAAGAGATATTGGGATCAGTGGAGCATTCCCATGACTTTTGGAGCGGGTCGCCGGTTGGCTGGCCGACGAATCGCGATCCAATCGAAACAACAGCGTGCCACTCACGAAATCTCACATGTTCGACGGTCTGAGAGCCCCTCGGTAGGCCTGCCGCGTGTCAGAACGACAAGGTGCCCCCGCGTCGGGTGACTCCACAGCGACACTGCTCCTCGTCGAGGACGAGGAGCAGGTTCGCCGTCTGTTCAGCATGGTCCTGGGATCGGCGGGTTACCGTGTGCTCCAGGCCGCTGACGCGGCGACGGCCATCACCATCGCCGCCTCGCACGACGGTCCCATCGATCTCCTCATCACCGACGTGGTCATTCCCGACATGGACGGGCGCGCCGCCGCGCGGGCCATCATGGAATGGAGACCGGGGTGCCGGGTGCTGTTCATCTCCGGATACCCGCCCGAATCCGAGGAGTTCGGCGGCGATATCAGGATCGCGGCCTTCCTGCAGAAGCCGTTCGTCCCGCGCGCACTGGTGCAGCGGGTTCGTGAGCTGCTGAACGACCCGCGGTAGGACACAGCGACCGCACGCCGGGGCCTTGCGGCCCCGCGCACGCCTATCGCTGCTCGAGTGGAACGAAGTGCTGCGGATACGACGGGCCGATGTAATCCGCGCGCGGTCGAATCAGCCGATTGTTCGCGTATTGCTCGAGCACGTGCGCCGTCCATCCGGACATCCGGCTGACGGCGAAGATCGGCGTATACAGGTCGATGGGGATGCCGAGCGCGTAATACACGGACGCCGAATAGAAATCGACGTTCGGATTGAGCTTCTTCTCGTTCTTGACGAGCGCCTCGATCCGCTGCGACATGTCGAACCAGGCGGTGTTGCCGGCGCGCGCGCCGAGGTCGCGCGACATCTGGCGCAGATGCGTCGCCCGCGGATCCTCCGTGTGATAGACGCGATGACCGAAACCGGGGATCTTTTCCTTGCGCGCCAGCCGGGCGCGAATGGCTTCCTCCACCCGTTCGGGCGTCGCGGACTGCCCGAAATCGAGCAGCATCTTCATCACTTCCGCGTTGGCACCGCCATGCAGCGGTCCCTTCAGCGCGCCGATGCCGCCAACGACGGCGGAGTAGATGTCGGTCAATGTGGCGGCCGCGACGCGCGCGGCGAACGTCGACGCGTTGAGCTCGTGATCGGCGTGCAGCGTCAGCGCCACGTCGAGCGCCTTGATCTCGGTGGCGTTCGGCCGATCACCCTTCAGCATGTAGAGGAAGTTCGCCGCCTGACCGAGCACCGGATCGGGCGCGATCGGTCCGCCGCCGGCCTGCAGACGTCCCCAGGTGGCGACGACAGTCGAGACCTGCGCAGTGAGTCGAACGGCTTTCCGATACTGAGCCTGGGGAGAGGTATCGGCGAGCTCCTTGTCGTAGTGCGCCAGCGTCGATACCAGCGTGCGCAGCGCGTCCATCCCCTCGACGGGCGGCAGACTGCGCATCAGCCGGATGACCGGCTCGGGAATCGCGCGAGCGGCCGCGAACTGCGATTGCAGGTCGCCGAGCTCCGCCCGCGTGGGCAGCCGGCGATGCCAGAGCAGGAAACACACCTCCTCGAACGTGGCAGACGACGCGAGATCGTGGATGTCGTAACCGGCGTAGGAGAGCACGCCGCGATCGCCATCGATGAAACAGATGGCGGAGGATGTGGCAACGACGTCTTCGAGGCCGCCCTTGGGTTTGGTTGTCATAAGGAGGTCGGGAGCCGACCCCATTTACAGTTCTTCCTCGGTCATCGGCTCGAGCACGACGGTCTCGCCGGCGTATTGCTGGATCAGCGAAAGGAGGCCGGTATAGAGGAAGCCGATCTGGAAGAGCACGAGGAACGGCAACGTGCCGTAGATGCCGTTACCGAGCGCGTAGAAGACCGTGGCCGTGAAGTACAGCCCGAGCGCGAGCTCGATGACCGGCTGCAGCACGAAGTTCTGTCGGTACTTCTTCGACACCCACTCGTCGCCTTGTGCCTCGATGTGGTACTTGGGCGTCCGCGTGAATTCGGTCTGCTTGCCGAACAGCGCCTCGAACACCGCGCGGGTATTGTTGACGGCGAGACCGATGCCGATCGACATCAGGAACGGCAAATACTTGGCCCGGGTGATCCAGTCGCGATGCAGCTCGCGCTGACACACCATGTAGAAGTTCGCCACAGATGCCGTCGCCGCAAAGAACAGCGGGACGTCGATCAGCAGCATCTCGTACCAGCCCATGTTGTAGCGGATGACCATCGATGGCGCCATCAGCACCGACAGCACGCACATGAGCGGGTAGTTGAAGTTGGCCGTGAGGTGAAAGAACGCTTCGACCTTCACCCCCAGCGGCAGGTCCGACGCCAGAATCTGCGGCAGG
>Ga0207659_10002741_pt1 | contig 10504 bp, 17 predicted proteins | sample KBSM43metaG_FD_184330 | JGI IMG/M metagenome (GOLD analysis project Ga0207659, IMG submission 184330) | Miscanthus rhizosphere microbial communities from Kellogg Biological Station, Michigan, USA - KBS M4-3 metaG (SPAdes) (version 2) | ecosystem: Host-associated > Plants > Roots > Rhizosphere >...
CGGCGCGCTCCACGTCGGCGGGCGAGACCGTGGCGGCGAGATCGATTGTGGACGACTCGCTGCCCAGGTGGAAACTCACGGTCGCCGCGTCGCATACGTGGACCAGCGCCGCCGACAGCATGTGCTGGCCGGTGTGCTGCTGCATGTGATCGAAGCGCCGGGCCCAGTCGATCTCGCCCTGGACGCCGGCACCCTCGGCGAGCCGCGCCGAAAGCACGTGCACGATGTCGCCGTCCGCATCGACCACGTCCACGACCGAGGTGCCGCCGAGCACGCCGATGTCGAACGGCTGGCCGCCTGAGGTCGGGTAGAACGCGGTCCGATCGAGCACCACGGCGGGACGCCCGTCGTGCTCGAACGCGCGGACGACCACGGCGTCGAAGGCGCGGCAGTAGGCGTCGGTGTAGTAGATGCGGTGCGTCATGCGAGCAGCGGGTCGGTCACGCCGGCCTGGGCGAAGCCCGCGGCGCGCAGCTGGCAGCTGTCGCAGCGGCCGCAGGGGCGGCCCGAGGCGGAAGGGTCGTAGCAGCTGTGCGTGAGCCCGTAGTCGAGGCCGAGCTCGAGCCCGCGCGCAATGATCTGAGCCTTGGTGAGCGCGATGAGCGGCGTGTGCACGCGGAACCGTGCGCCGCCGACGCCCGTGGCGGTGGCGAGCGCGGCCAGCTGCTCGAAGGCGGCGATGAACTCGGGACGGCAGTCAGGGTACCCGGAGTAGTCGAGCGCGTTGACGCCGATGACGATGTCGCGCGCATCGAGCACTTCGGCCCAGCCGAGCGCGAGCGACAGGAACACCGTATTGCGCGCGGGCACGTAGGTCGAGGGAATCTCCGCCGGATCGATCGGCCGGTCCTTGGGCACGGGCAGATCGCTCGTGAGCGACGACCCGCCGAAGGTGGAGAGGTCCACCGCGATCTCGACGTGGCGGGCCACGCCCAGCGCCCGCGCCACCACGCGCGCGGCCTCGATTTCGCGTGCGTGCCGCTGGCCGTACGCGACCGTGAGCGCGTGGAGGCGGAACCCCTCGGCCTGGATGATCGCCGCGGCCGTGTAGGAGTCGAGCCCGCCGCTCAGCAGGACGACGGCGTCAGACACCGCGCGTGGACGGATCCCAGATGTACTTGTGCAGCTGCACCTGGACCCGCACGGGAAGCCGGTCGGCGAGCACCCATTCCGAGAGCGTGCGCAGATCCATCTCGGCGTGGACCGGCGAGAAGTGGACGGCCGCCGCCCGGGACGCCAGTTCGCGCTCGCGAACGACGCCGCGGGCGTACTCGTAGTCGGCGCGATCCTTGATGACGAATTTCACCTCGTCGTGCGGACGCAGCCGATCGAGATTCGACCAGTCCATCCTGTGAGCCTCGCCGCTGCCGGGGCACTTGACGTCGAGAATCGTGACCACCGCGTCCGGCACCCGCTCGGTGCTGCGGTGGCCGCCGGTTTCGAGCAGCACGGTCTTGCCGCGGGCCACCAGCGCGTCCATCAGCGCATACACGTCCTCCTGCAGCAGCGGCTCCCCGCCCGTCACCTCGACGAGCGGACAGTCGTAGTGGTCGACGTCCTGCAGCACCGCCTCGAGCGGCCGCTTCGAGCCTTCGTGGAACGCATACGGCGTGTCACACCACGAGCAGCGGAGATCGCACGCGGTGAGCCGCACGAAGACGCAGGGCTGCCCCGCGAAGCTCGACTCGCCCTGCACGGAATAGAAGATTTCGTTGATGGTGACCAACCCTCCTATTATCGGGGAAGACCCCATGAGCCTGCGCATCGGCACGTCCGGCTGGAGCTATCCGTCGGGAAAAGGCACCTGGAACGGCGTGTTCTATCCGGCCACGCGCTCCAAGCGCGACGGCACCAAGGACTTCGACGAGCTGCGGTTCTACGCCCGGCACTTCGACACCGTGGAGGTGAACACCACCTTTTACGGGATGCCACGCGCCGAGGTGGCACGGCAATGGGCGTCGCGGACGCCCGCGGGCTTCGAGTTCTCGCTCAAGCTGTACCAGAAGTTCACGCACCCGAAGATGTTCCGGGAGGCGGCGTTGAAGACGGCGCCGGGAACCGACGGTCCGCTCCTCGATCTGCTGGCCCAGGTGACGCGGAGCGACATCGACGACTTTCGCGCCGGGATCGAGCCGCTCGCGGCGAGCGGCCGGCTGGGCGCTTTGCTGGCGCAGTTTCCGCCCAGCTTCAAGGACACGCCGGCGTCACGGGAGTATCTCGCGGGGCTTCTGCGTGCGTTCCACGATTACCCCGTGGCCGTGGAGCTGCGACACAAGAGCTGGAGCGACGCCCTCGGCGACACGCTGTCGCTGCTGAACGGTTTCGGCGCCGCCTTCACGCAGATCGACGAGCCCAAGTTCCGCCTGTCGATCCGGCAGAACTACCTGCCCAACGTGACCGGCTTCTACTACATGCGCCTGCACGGCCGGAACGCCGCGCAGTGGTGGGCGCACGACAAGTCCGAGGACCGCTACAACTATCTGTACTCCGACACCGAACTGCGCGAGTTCGCCGACGTCGCGGGCGCGGCGCGCACGCTGGTGAAGAAGTCGTATCTCTACACGAACAATCACTACTCGTCGAAGTCGGTGGTGAACGCGCTGATGCTGAAGGCCCAGCTCGGCGAGCCGATCGAGGGCGAATATCCGCCGGCACTGATCGAGAAATATCCGGAGCTGAAGGAGCTCGCATCGGCGGGACTGAAGTCCCGCCCTACGCCCGTGGCGGCCCGTCTACCGGGTACGTAGGCGGCTCCTGCATCACCGGCCGCTGAGATCCCGATAGAAATACGTCGTCGAGCAGTAGCCGCCGCGCGGAAAGAGCGCGAAGCGCGGAATCTCCCCGACCCGCGTCCAGCCGAGGCGTGCGTACAGACGCTCGGCGTCGCCGCCGGTCACGGTATCGAGCACCAGCAGCGTGCGGCCGCAGTCCAGCGCCGCGACCTCGGCCGCGCGCATCAGCGCTTCGCCCACGCCGTGCCGGCGCGCGCGCCGGTGCACCAGCATCTTCGCCAGATCGGCCCGGTGCGGCTGGTTCTCGGGCAGGTCGAGCACGAGCTGGACGGTGCCGCAGATGCCCCCACCGTCTTCGGCCACCAGCAGCGCCCGTTCGCCCGCGTGCACCCCCGCGGCGACCCGGCGCCAGAAGTCCTCAGCGCGCTCGCGAGTGAGCGGCGCCATGAAGCTCACCGACGCCCCGCCTTCGACGCAGTCGAGCAGCACGCCGGCGAGGCCCTCGATCGCAGCCTCGTCGACGGCGTGCAGCCGGCGGATCGCGTACGGCGTCGTCATCGGCGGATCCGCCGCGAGGAGCGTGCGACCGGGCGTCCCGTCCCGCCGGCCGCGCCTGGCGTCAGTAGCTTTTCCATCGTGAAAAGCGGCGTGCCGGCCAGGCCGGCGACGTCTGCCGCGTCGTCCGGCGTGGCGAGGCGGACAATGCAGCTAGGAGACAATGGTGGCGCCGTGCTCCTCGAGCAGGGTACGCAGCACGGACCGGTGGCACCGCGTTTCGTCGGCGCAGTAGCAACCGACAGAGAAATCGGCGCGCGCCGACAAAAGCGCGAGCAGGATCAGCAGGTGCGCCTTGTCCGGGGCCGTCATCTCGCGACGATAGCGGGCGGCAAAGCGAGCCCACTCCCCAGGCGACGAGACCGCCCGGCCGAACTTCAGGAGCGCCGGGCTCGGCGCGAGTTCCGGCAGCCACACGTCGTACCAATCGCCGGCCGCGTGCTCGGATTTCGCGACGCCCCGCGGCGGACGCCTGACAGTGCCGACGCGAAGGCCTTCGCCTCTGACGCGCCGGGTTCCCAGGCGAACGATCCGGACGGCCATGAACCGCGTCCTTCCGCCGGTCACAGTGGCCGGGGCGACGCTACTCCTTCACGGTGACGCGGCGGATGACGTCGGGGACGACCAGTTTCTGTACGACGTCCATGCCTGCGATCACCTGGCCGATCACCGTGTAGTCGCCATCGAGGGAATGCCTGGGCGCGAGCATGACGTAAAGCTGGCTATCGGCCTGGCGGGCGTCCTTGCCAGGGTAGGCCATGGCCACAGCGCCGGTCACGTGGGTCCGCTTCGGGTTGACCTCGCTGACGCCGACCGGGTTGAAGCTGCTGCCGGTTCCCCACTGGTCCTTCTTGGACATGTCGCGCGAGAGCGGGTCGCCGAACTGCGCGATGAACCCATTGATCTGCCTGTGCACGCGCATGCCGTCGTAGAAGCGCCGCTTCACCAGGCCGATGATGTGCTCGACGCTCTTGGGCGCTTCGTTCGGATAGGTCTCGAACTGGAACGTGCCTTTCACGGTCTCGACCACGATGATGGGACCGGCGCCCGGTGAGCGCTTCGGCTCGGCCGCGGCCGTGCCGGGCGCCGGCGGCTTCGCCGCCGGCTTCTGCCCGGCGGGGGGCGCCGCGGGTTTGCTCGTCGACGCCTGCCAGGCCGACACGCTCGCCGGCGCCATCGCCAACACCACCGCCACCACCGCCAAACCGACCTGTCTCATCGCTGCCTCCTCGCGGGCGCCGACGGCGGGGCCTGCGCCCGGCGGCCGGACGCGCGGATCCGTTCGCCCACGCCAATTCTTGGACAATCCGCCGCGATCGCGCAATCACCGCACCGGGGATGGACGGGACGGCAGACGTTCTGCCCCCACGTCACCAGGTAGAGATTGATCGACGACCACCACCGCCGTCCCGTGGCTTCGTAGAGCGCGTGCTCGGTCTCCTCGGGCGTGCCGGTCGCCACCCACCCCAGCCGGTTGGAGATGCGGTGCACGTGCGTGTCGACGCAGATGTTCTCGCGGCTCTTGAACGCGAGAATGAGCACCAGGTTCGCCGTCTTGCGGCCCACGCCGGGCAGCTGCACGAGCTCGTCGAGCGTGGCGGGCACGCGCCCGCCGAACCGCGTCAGCAGCATCTCGCAGCACGCCTTCACGTGTTCGGCCTTGTTGCGATAGAAGCTCACCGGGTAGATCAGGGACTCGATCTCCCGCACCGTGAGCCGGGCCATCGCGCGCGGCGTGCGGGCGCGGGCGAACAGCCGCGCCGACGCGGCCGCCGTGGTCGCATCCTGAGTGCGCGCTGAGAGCAGTGTCGCGATCAGAATCTGGAAGGCGTCGTCGGCCTCGGCCTCGGCCACCTTCTCCACCGCCGGGAGGTCCATGCCGGTGATCGCTCTGGCGAGCGCACGCATGGTGCGATCCACCGGCGCCGGACCACGCGGCACGGCGCTCATGTTGGCGGCGCGACGGGCGTAAGCGGCTGCTGGCCCGTGAGCACGGCGACAATGTTGCGCGCGGCAAGGTCGGCCATGGCGGTACGGGTCTCGCTCGTCGCGCTCCCGAGATGCGGCGACAGCAGGACGTTCTCGAGCGCGAGCAGCTCGGGGAGCACCTCGGGTTCGTCCTCGTACACATCGAGGCCGGCGCCGGCGATCAGCCGGTTCTTGAGCGCCCACGCGAGCGCGGCCTCGTCCACGACCGGTCCCCGCGAGGCGTTGACGAGATAGGCCGATCGCTTCATGCGCGCCAGCGCGGTCTGGTTGATCAGGTGCCGCGTGTCGGGTGTGAGTGGACAGTGCAGTGACACGATGTCGGACGTGGAGAGCAGCTTGTCGAACGGCATCGGCTCGGCGCCTTCGAGCCGTGGCGGCCCGGCGTGGCGTGCGAGGTAGGCCACCCGGACGCCGAACGCGGCGGCGCGCGCCGCCACGGCGCGGCCGATCCGGCCGAACCCGACGATCCCGAGCTGCTTGCCGCGCAGTTCCGTGCCCAGCATGAAGTCGAACGCCCACGCCTTCCAGCCGCCGCGCCGCACCAGGCGGTCGCCCTCGGTCACGCGCCGCATGATGCCGAGGATCAGCGCCCAGGTGAGATCGGCGGTGGACTCGGTGAGTACGTCCGGCGTATTGGTGACCACGACGCCCAGTTCTCCCGCCGTCTTCACGTCGATGTTGTTGATGCCGACCGCGACCGCCGACACCACCTTCAGGTCCGGGAGTCCCGCCTCGAGCACGGCGCGATCGACCGTGTCGGGCAGGAGCGCGATCAGGCCCTGCTTGCCGCGCACGCGGGCCACGAGCTCGTCGTGCGTCAGAAACGTGTCGCGGTCGTTGAGATCGACCTCGCACGCCTCGTCGAGGCGGGCCAGAGCCGCCGACGGCAGCCGCTTGGTGACGAGCACGGTAGGTCTGGGCACGGTGTCTGCTGGCGCCTCCGGCGCGGGCTCGGGCTCGACGGCCAGGTCGTGCGGTACGTTAGTGGCCGTACGACTTGCAGTAACCGCAATGATTGCACTGCACGCCGGGCTCGATCACGCAGCGGCCCTCGGGATCGGCGGGCGGCAGCATGAACAGCGCGTGGCTGCTGTGGCCGGTCACCGTGTAGGGCGGGGCCTGAGCCCCGCCAGGAGCCGCCGCACCCGAACCGCCCACCGGGCCGATGCCGCTCTTCGCGATCGCGTCGCGGACGAGCGCTCGCAGCTCCTGATCCGTCATTCCGCTACGTCCACGGCATCGACGATGCCGATGATCGCCGCGTCCACCGGCGCGCCCTTGCGCCCGAGCGCCTCGCCGGCGGCGCGCCCTTCGATCACGATCAACACGCGTTCGCTGACGCCCGCGCCCACCGAGTCCACCGCCAGCAGCGGCACGCCGCGCGGCTGATCGTCCACCGTGGTCGGCTGCACGAGCAGCAGCTTCGCCCCCTCGAACTTCGGGTGCTTCTGAGTGGCGACGACGGTGCCGATGACCCGCGCGAGCTGCATGGCGTCAGCGAGGCTCCGCCACTGGCCGACTTGCCTGAAGGCTCCGCCTCGCTGAGGCAGCGTCTGCTGGCCCGCGCTCCGGGCGGGCGTCGACGTGCCAGCAATCGACGATGCCCACGACACCGGCGTCGGCGGGAACCTCGGTCGGATGAAAGGGGAAGCTGGCTTCCTTGCCACGAACGAAGAACACGGTCTCCCCGACGCCGGCGCCCACCGAGTCCACAGCCACGAGCGTACGGCCGATGTTGCTGCCGTCGGCCGCGATGGGCTGGAGCACGAGCAGCGTCACGCCGGTGAGGTTCTCGTCTTTCCGGGTGACCACGACGTTGCCGATGACCTTTGCGAGCTGCACAGTAGTAGGGGCCGCCTTCAGGCGGCCCGCTTAGTCTCCGGCGGCGACTTCGACGTGGTCGACGATGCCGACGATCGCCGCGTCCACCGGGCAGTCCTTCATGCCGGCGGCCATCCGGGCGGAACTGCCGCTCACGATCAGCACGGTTTCACCCACGCCGGCATCCACGGTATCGACCGCGACCAGATAGTTGCCCTCGGCCTTGCCGTGCGGATCCATGGGACGGGCGACGAGCAGCTTGTTGCTGACGAGCCGCGGATCCTTGCGCGTGGCGACGACGGTGCCGACAACGCGGGCGAGGATCATGCTGGACCAGACCCGCCTTATGCCTTCGAGCCGGCTCCGGACTTGCCGATCGGCAGCGCGTCCTCGAGGTTGGAATGCGGCCGGGGGATGACATGCACCGCGACGAGCTCGCCCACGCGGCGCGCGGCGGCGGCGCCGGCATCGGTGGCGGCCTTCACGGCCGCCACGTCGCCGCGCACGATGGCGGTCACGTAACCCGCGCCGATCTTCTCCCAGCCGACCAGCGTCACCTTGGCGGCCTTGACCATCGCGTCGGCCGCCTCAATCATGGCAACCAGACCCTTGGTCTCGACCATTCCGAGCGCCTCACCCATCGTGTGCCTCTATCGGGACCCGCGCGGCGTCTTATCCAGAGCACGCCAGCGGTCCTTAGTCGCGAAGATTCTTCACGGCGTCGGCAATCAGCGCCGTCAACTCGGCGTATGTTAGCCGAATTTCCCCGTCCCTGCTTGCGGTACGGAGCGCGGCGTCGACGTCGGTACGCGCCACGGTATTCACCGTCGGCACGAGGCGTTCGGTGGCCGATTCGGGCGCTTCGAGCACCTGGCAGAGGGCGTCGATGCCGCTGGCCAGCTCCGAGGGGTCGGCGCAAAGCGGCGCCGGCGCGGCAATGCCGTACATCCCGCGCAGCCCCTGCAGCCGTTCGACCTCCTCGCGCGAAATCAGGTTCTCGCCGCCGAGCAGGCGCGCCACGAGGCTGATCTTCGCGAAGTGCTCGATCGTCTCCATCTTGTAGTACGCCGACATCACGTCCGTGCCGCAGGTGACGGCCCCGTGATTGGCGAGCAGCATCCCGTCGTGCGCCTTGATGTACTTCCGCACCGCCGCCGGCAGTTCCGCCGTGGACGGCGTTCCATACTCGGCAATGGGAATGCTGCCGAGCGTGGTGACGACCTCGGCCAGCACCGCGCGCGTGAGCGGAACCCCGGCAGTGGCAAACCCGGTCGCGGTGGGCGGGTGGGCGTGCACGACGGCGTTCACGTCGGGCCGGTTGCGGTAGATCTCGAGGTGCATCGGCAGCTCGGAGCTGGCGTCGCGATCGCCGGCGAGCTTCTTCCCCTCGTAGTCCACGATCACCATCATGTCCGGCGTCATGTAGCCCTTGGGCACGCTCTTCGGCGTCGTGAGCAGCCGGCTCTTGTCGATCCGGGTGCTGATGTTGCCGTCGTTCGAGGCGACGTAGCCGCGGGCATCCATGCGGCGGCCGACTTCGACGATGTCGGCCCGGAGCTGTTCCTCGAGACGAGAGCTCATGCGCTCTTCCGGAAGGACTCGCGGCACTCGACCGAGCAGAAGTAGTGCGTCTCCTCGCCGGTGCGCAACGCCAGCGACTCGGCCGGCGGCACCCAGGTCCCGCACACCGGGTCGCGGGCGAGCTTCATCGGCGACGCGCGCTTCTTGCGCTGGCGCGAGGTCCCGCCGAACGCCTCGATGAGGCCGTCGACGAAGCGCCAGAAGGCCCACGCCAGCACCGACACCAGGACGAGGATGAGAAGTACGCGTGTCACTGCTGGCTCGGTGTGGCCTGGTTGGCGTGCGCCGCGGCCACGCCTTCGAGCGCCCGCCGGGCCGCCTCGCCCTCGGGTGAGCCGGGCGCGAGCTCCACCACCTTCTGCCACTCGACGGCCGCGCCCTTCAGATCTTCCTTGCCGAAGGCGAGCACGATGCCCTTGTTGAGCAGGGTCTTGGTATGCTTCGGATCGATCCTGAGCGACGCCTCGAACCGCTTCAGCGCCTCTTCGGTGCGGTTGGTGTAGTAGTAGCTGACGCCGAGATCGGTGCTGACATCTACATCCTTCGGATCGAGCGTAAGGGCGCGCTCGTACCAGGAGATCGCGTCGGGCCAGCGCTCGGCATCGAAGTAGACGTTGGCGAGCTGTACGACCGCAGACACGTCCTTCGGATTGCCCTGGATCGTGGCGTTGAGCTGATCCACGCGGGCCTGATCGAGCACTGGCGCCGCGCGACCGCCGGCAGGATTGCCGCCGCCCGTCGCCGGCGCGCTTTGCGCAACCGGCGGCTGGGCCGCGGGCGCCGCGCCCGCCCGGCCGAGCTGCTGCGCGCCGATCACCCAGCCCAGAATCACGCCAAAGGCCATCCCGGCCACGGTGTAGACGACCGAATCGAGTTTCATGCGAGGTCCAAGAGGTGATCTTAATCCCCTACCCGCCTTACCCGCCCTACCTTGCCCTACCTGCCCGGAGGGCCGCCCAAGGCCGTGAGGTAATCCCGCACGGCCCTATCAAGGCCAACAAAGAGGGCGTGGCTGATGAGGGCGTGCCCGATCGACACCTCGGCCAGGTGCGGCAACTGGCGGAAGAGGCGGAGGTTTTCGAGGTCGAGATCGTGCCCGGCGTTGACGCCGATGCCGAGCGACGCGGCCAGCTCCGCGGCCTGCGTGAAGCGGTGGAACGCGGCCTGGGCGGCGAGGTCGCCCTGCTCGTGGGCGCGGGCGAACGGCTCCGTGTACAACTCCACGCGATCGGCGCCGTTGCCGGCTGCCCAGCGGATCGGGTCCGGGTCGGCGTCGACGAACAGGCTCACGCGGATGCCCGCCGCCTTCAGGCCTGCAATCGCCGACCGCAGGGCCTCCGAACGCGCGTCGGCGGACCAGCCGGCCTGGCTCGTGATCTCGCCTTCCTGCACCGGTACCAGCGTGCATTGGTGCGGCCGTGCCTCGAGGACGAGCGCCAGGAAGTCCGGCCGCGGGTCCCCTTCGATGTTGAACTCCACGCGGTCGCGACGCGAGGCGAGATGCGCCGCGATCTCGCGCACGTCGTCGGCACGGATGTGGCGCTCGTCGGCCCGGGGATGGACCGTGATGCCGGGTGCGCCCGCGTTCACGCACACGTCGACCGCCTGCAGCACCGAGGGCACGCTGCCGCCGCGCGAGTTGCGGACGGTCGCGACCTTGTTGACGTTGACGGAGAGACTGGGAGGGCTCATGGCTCAGGGCTTATGGCTTAATATGGCTTATGGCCTGGACTGCGTGCGAAGAACCCCGAATTGTACGCTTGTGACAAGCGTACTCTTTCAGCGTCAGCAAGCATTCCGCGCCTTGAGCCCTGAGCCTTACGCCC
>Ga0207659_10002744_pt1 | contig 10498 bp, 7 predicted proteins | sample KBSM43metaG_FD_184330 | JGI IMG/M metagenome (GOLD analysis project Ga0207659, IMG submission 184330) | Miscanthus rhizosphere microbial communities from Kellogg Biological Station, Michigan, USA - KBS M4-3 metaG (SPAdes) (version 2) | ecosystem: Host-associated > Plants > Roots > Rhizosphere >...
AGCAGCCGGGTGGTGCCGGCCAGCTCGACGGGGATCGTCGGGTCCTCCTCGCGTTCGCGGCTCGCCGCCACCGCCGGGTGCTGCGGCAGCAGCCGGGTCGCCAGCACCCGGCGCAGTGACTCAGCCAGCCGGTCGGGCTGCACGGGCTTTCGCACGTAGTCCGCGACGCCCAGGTCGAACGCCTCGGCGGCCCGGTCGTCGTACGCGGTCACGAACACCACCGCCGGCGGCCGCGCGAACCGGCCGAGCACGCGGGCCAGCTCCATCCCGTCGAGGCCGGGCATGCGGATGTCGAGGAACACGGCGTCGATGTCGGCGTCGCGGAGAACGCGCAGCGCCTCGGTGGCGTCACCGGCCGTATACACGCGCGCGACGCGGGGGTCGGCGCGCAGCAGGTACGCGAGCTCGTCGAGAGCGGGCGGCTCGTCGTCGACGGCCAGCACGCGCAGGAAGCCGGTCATCGCGGTCACGCTGCACTGTTGCACAGACAACGGACGTTACGCAGCACGTGCCCGCACCGCCGGATGGAACTTGGGGATCCGCATGCTCACCTTGGTTCCGGCGCCGGGTGCCGTCTCCACCACCAGGCCGAACGGCTCCCCGAACACCGACCGGAGCCGATCGTCCACGTTGGACAGTCCGACATGTTGCCCGGCGTCCGTTCCGTCCTCGCTGTCCCGCCCGTGAAGCACCACCGGGTCCATGCCCACCCCGTCGTCTTCGACGGTTATGTGGCATTCCGCGCCGGCGTCGCGGGCCTCGATGCTCACCGTGCCGACGCCGGGCTTGCGCGACAGGCCGTGCCGCACCGCGTTCTCGACGAGCGGTTGGAGGCACAGGAACGGCAGCCCAACGGGGAGGACCTCGGGTGCGATCTGCAGCCGCACCTGCAGCCGTTCGCCGAAGCGGGCCCGCTCGATGGTCAGGTACCTGTCGATCGAGCGGAGCTCCTCGGCGAGCGTGGTGAACTCGCCGTGCGCGCGGAACGAGTACCGGGTGAACTCGGCGAACTCCAGGATCAGCTCGCGCGCCAGCTCCGGGTCGGTGCGCACGAAGCTCGCGATCGCCGTCAACGCGTTGTAGATGAAGTGCGGGCTGATCTGCGCCCGCAGCGCCCGCAGTTCGGCCCGGGCCAGCCGGGCCCGCGAGGTGTCCAGCTCGGCGAGCGCCAGCTGCGCCGACACCCAACCGGCCGTCTCCATCGTGGCCTGCACCAGTCCGGGCACCACCGGCCCGGCCGACAGCGCGATCAGCGCGCCGGACGGCGACGGCTGCGCCTCGTCGGACTGCGGCGCGAGCGGCACCACGACCGCGCCGCGCACCTCGCAGTCGATCCGGTCGCAGACCAGGTCGCGCTCGCCGAGCACCGCGGAGCGGCCGGACGCGACCACCTTGGCGGCCGCCGCGGTGAGTTGCTCCTTGTGGTGCTCCCCCGCGCCGTCGTGGGCGAGCAGCCGCCGGTCGTCGCTGACCGCGCAACCGGCGGCCCCGGTCAGCGTGCGCAGGTGGCGGACGGCCTTCGCGGCGGCGGCGTCGCTCAGCCCGGCCCGCAGCGGCTCGGCGGCGAGCCCCGCGATGTGCAGCACCTCGTAGGTGGCGCGCTGGGCGGCGGTGGCGATGCCGCGCCGGCTGCGCAGCCGCACCACCGCGTACACGGCGAGCACGAGGCCGGCGAGCAGCGCCAGGACGGCGACGGTGGCGGACACTCCCACGCCGGGGAGTCTTCCGCAGATCTTGGACGTCTACTACTGCCGGAGCGGTAGGAGGCGTCCGAGATCGCGGAAAATCAGTAGGCGCCCTTCGACCGCAGCACGACGCCGATGGTGCGCCACAGGATGTGGACGTCGAGCACCAGGCTCCAGTTGTCGACGTAGTACAGGTCCAGCCGCACCGCGTCGTCCCAGGACAGGTCGGACCGGCCGCTCACCTGCCACAGGCCGGTGATGCCCGGCCGCACCAGCAGCCGCCGGCGCACGTCGCCGAGGAAGTCACCGTCGTCGGCGGGCAGCGGGCGCGGCCCGACCAGCGACATCTCCCCCATCAGCACGTTGATCAGCTGCGGCAGCTCGTCGATCGAGGACGCCCGGAGGAACCTGCCGACCGGGAACACCCGCGGGTCGTCCCGGATCTTGAAGAGCATTCCGTCGCTCTCGTTGAGGTCGTCCATCTCCGCGAGGCGGTCCTCGGCGTCGACGTACATCGTCCGGAACTTCCACACCCGAAACGTCTGGCCCTCGCGCCCGGTGCGCGCCTGCCGGAAGAAGATCGGACCCTTGTCCGAGAAGCGGATCGCGATCGCCACGGCCAGGAACACCGGGCTCAGCACGATCAACCCGAGCAGCGCGAGCAGCCGGTCCAGTGCGTTCTTGATCAGCCAGCCGACGCCGGAGATCTTCGGTTCCTCGACGTACAGCAGCGGCAGGCCCTCGACCGGCCGGATGTGCACGCGCGGCCCGGCGATGTCGGTGAGCTGCGGCGCCACCACCAGGTCGACGCCGGTGCCCTCGAGCTGCCAGGCCAGCCGGCGCAGCTCGCCGGGTTCGGTGCCGGCCGCGCCGCCGCAGATCGCGATCGTGTCGGCGTTGTGCTCGGCCACCAGCGAGGCGACGTCGCGGCCGGCGTAGACCGGCACCGGCGTCGGCTTACCGTTCGTGGTCATGTAACCCTCAGTGAGGGCAATGGCTACGGGCTGCAACCCCGCCGACGGGTTGCGCGTGATGGCGCTGTGCACCTCGAGCGCCTCGGGCAGCGTGCCGACGAGCACCATCCGGTGGGTCGCGATGCCACCCCGCTGCCGCAGCAGGTGCAGCACGGAGCGGGCGAGGAAGCGCAGCAGCAGGATGTAGACCAGGCCACCGAGAAGGGCGACCCCGACCGCCATCCGGGAGAAGTTGCGCTGGTTGGCGAACGCGATGAACGCGACGACGGCGACGATCGTCCAGGAGGCCCGGACCACCCGCTTGAACTCCTCGGTGCCCACGCCGAGATAGCGCCTGTCGTACGCGCCGTGACTCCAGAGCACCACCGTCCACGCCAGCGGCAGCAGCACGAACACGATCAGCCGGAAGAACTGCGGGTTGAGCAGGTCGGATCCCGCCTTGGTCGGGAACAGGCTGCTCGCGGTCACGTCGGCCAGCAGTGCGCCGACGTAGTCCAGCGCGATCAGCGCCACCACATAGGCCCGGTGCCAGGTGGACGCCCGGCGCTTGCGCGCCCACGCCGACCTCGGCACGCCGTTCGTCTGCAGCGGCCGGTCGGGGATGATCTCAAAACTGTCAAGCATGGGCTGCATGGCGGCACTTCGTCGGTGTGACGCTGACGGACGGGAGAGGCTGGTAGTCACAAACCTGCGCCCTCCCCGTATGTCCGCATCGCAACCTCTGATCTCGATACGTGTCTCGCCGTCGCGGTAGCAATGCGTTCATGGCGCCCTCTTGCACGGACAATGTTCGAGTGTGCCACGCCTCGCAAGCTCATCGGTGACGACTGGCCGACCCTAGTTCGCCGACACTGTCCGTGTCGAGGCCCGGTTGTCCGTTCCGTCGTGGTCACGGACGGTCATCATCGCGGCGCCAGCCGCGGCCGCCACTCCCACCAACACCGCGAGTAGCGCTATCGGCGTCGGCACCGGCGGATCCCAGGAGCCGCCGAACGGCGAGAGGCTCGCGTCGATGCCCTCCCGGTACCGCGACAGCACCCGCGTCAATGCGTAAAGGTGCACCGGCGCGGTGGCGAGCACGAGCGCGGGCGCCCACCACCACCGCAGCGTCCGTGGGTCGCTGACGGCCGCGATCAGGACCACCCCAACCAGGACGGGCAGCGCGTAGCGCCCGTGCGAGAACCATCCGTCGGTCGGCACGAAGTAGAACTCGAGCGCGACGAGCATCCCGAACCCGAGCACCACCAGCCCGGCCAGCACGCCGCGCACCCGCCACCCGGCGCGCCACGCCACGGGCAGCACGACCGCCGCGACGAGCGCGTACCAGAGCGCGATCGCCAGCGGCGACATCGTTGTCTCGCCGTAGCCGAACTGGCCGACGATCTGTTGCACGTAGAACCTGATCCGGTCCGTCAGCAGCCCGCGCAGGATGCCGGCGACGCCGAGGTCGGTCGGCTTCCCCGGCCCGGGCCCCACCGGCGAGCGCGCCAGCAGCAGCCACCCGCCGTACACCACGAGGCCGGCGAGCGCTCCCCCGCCGAGCCAGGCCCACACGTCGCGGCGCCGCGCCGCGGCCCTCAGCGCGGCCGGGCCGACCAGCACGGCGAGCGCGGCGAGGTCGATCACCAGCAGCAGTGGCCCGATGTGCCGCACCACCACGAGCACGAAGGCGGCCACCGCCGCGCACGCCAGCAGCGCGCGGCGGGGGCCGGTTTCATCGCGGATCAGCCCCAACCCCGACGCGAACAGCAGCACCCCCGCGCAGATCTCCAGCCCGTTGGGGTTCACCGAGCCGGCCAGGTTGACCACCATCGGCGTCGCCACCAGCGCGACCGCGGCCGCGAGCAGCCGATTACCTTGCGTGATCGCAATGCCAACGGCGGCGGCGAGCATGGCTGCGCAGAGCAACGCCGAGAGCAGCCGGGCGAGCACGATCCCCGTGGTGTCCGGCCAGAGCCGGATCGGCAACCCGACAGCCAGGTAGTACAGCGGGTTGTAGCGGGCCACGTACGTCTCCGTCGTGACGGTGCCGCGCTCGGTGCGCGGGCGCAGGCACGACGCCGGGCGGTAGGCGTCCTTGTCCTCGTGCATGCACTCCGGGTTCGCCGGCAGCAGCGTCGCCGGCACGTCGAAGCTCTGCCGGTCGGGCCCGTGCGGCGGCCACTGCATGTCGACGGCGGCGTAGGCGCGCACGATGTGCTGGCTCTCGTCGTACGTTCCGTTCACCGGCAGCGACACGGCCCAGGCGCCGCCGAGCAGGAAGAACCCGACAAACGCGACAAGGAAGGCCCGCACGCGCGCCAGGCTAGCCCACCCGCCTCGACCCCCGCGTTGATCTTGCAGTTGTGGTGCCGGGTTCCGTCCCTACCCGCCCCGGTTTGTGAGGCACCACAACTGCAAGATCAACGTGATCATGAGGTGTGCGCGGTGGGTTAGCGGACCAAGCGGGAGAGACGCCGGTCGGCCAGCGGCTTGCCGCCGGTCTGGCAGGTCGGGCAGTACTGGAGGCTGGAGTCGTGGAACGACACCTCGCGCACGGTGTCGCCGCAGACCGGGCACGGCAGCCCGGTGCGGGCGTGCACGGCGAGGTTCGAGCGCTTCTCCCCCTTGAGCTTGGCCGCCTGCTGCCCGACCGACCGGCTCACCGCGCCGCTGAGCACCGTCTGCGTCGCGTCGTAGAGGCGGGCCATCGCCTCGTCGGCCAGCTTGTCGCTGATGGCGAACGGCGAGAGCTTGGCGGCGTGCAGGATCTCGTCGGAATACGCGTTGCCGACGCCGGACAGCACCGACTGGTCGGTCAGCACGCCCTTGAGCTGGCCGCGCCGCGACCTGATCCGGGCCGCGAACACCTCCGGGGTGGCCGCCAGCGCGTCCGGGCCGAGCTTGGCGACCCCGGGCACCAGGGCCGGGTCGGTCACCAGGTAGGCCGCCAGCTTCTTCTGCGTGCCGGCCTCGGTAAGGTCGAACCCGGACCCGTCGTCGAGCCGCACCCGCAGCGCGATCGGCCCCTTGCCGGGCTTGAGCGGGGTCGTCCCCAACGAGTCCCGGTAGTGCAGCCAGCCGGCCCGAGCCAGATGGATCACCAGGTGCAGATCGCCGTCGACGAGGATGTCGAGGAACTTGCCGTGCCGTGCCGCGCCGGTGATCTTCCGGCCGTGCAGCGCCGACACCGGCGGGTCGTACGTCTTCAGCGCGCTGATCGCCGACACGTCGACACGGTCGATGGCGTGACCGGCGGCGCGCTCGCGCAGGAACTCGGCGAGCGCTTCGACCTCGGGCAGCTCGGGCATGGTCCCCATTTTGCCGCCCCACCCCGGAAGGCGCCATGAAGATCATCGTCGCGCACAACCGATACGCCAGCGGCGCACCCTCCGGCGAGAACGTGATCGTCGACGCGGAGATCGAGCAGCTGCGCGCCGCCGGCGTCGACGTCGTGCCGTTCATCCGCGAATCCGACGACATCGGAAAGCTCCCCGCCGTGCAGAAGGCGCTGCTCCCCGCGTCGCCCATCTACAACCGGTGGACGGCGCGCGACCTGGCCGCGGTGCTCGACCGCGACGGACCCGACGTCGTCCACCTGCACAACCCGTACCCGTTGATCTCGCCGTGGGTGGTGCGGGTGGCGCAGCGGCGCGGCGTGCCGGTGGTCCAGACGGTGCACAACTACCGGCAGGTCTGCGCCCCCGGCACGTACTTCCGCGACGGCGGGCTGTGCACGGACTGCCGGGGCAAGCGGGTCGGCTGGCCGGCGGTGCGGCACGCCTGTTACCGAGGGTCGCGGCCGCAGAGCGCGATCATGGCGGCGACGCTCGCGATCCACCGCGGGACGTGGCTCGGCGTCGACAGGTACATCGCGCTCACCGAGGGCATCGCTTCCCATTTGCATGATTTCGGCGTGCCGGACGAGCGGATCACGGTGAAGCCGAACGCGCTGGTGGACCCGGGTCCGCCCGCCCCGCTCGACCCGGCGGGCGGCTTCCTGCTCGCGGGCCGGCTGGTGCCCGAGAAGGGCATCCCGCAGCTGTTCGACGCCTGGCGGCCCGAGTTCGGCCGGCTCCGCATCGCCGGCGACGGGCCCATGCGCGACGAGGTGGCGGCGTTCGCTGCCGGCCGGTCCGACGTCGAGTACCTCGGTTCACTCCCCCGGCCGGAAATGCTCGCGGCCGTGGCCGCCGCATTGGCGCTGATCGTCGCCTCGACCTGGCCGGACGTGCTGCCGACCATCGGCATCGAGGCGCTGGCCGCCGGCCGGCCGGTGCTGGGCACGTCGCTGGGCGGCATCCCGTGGCTGGTCGGCGAGGCGGGCTGGATCGTGGAGCCGACCGCCGGCGGCTTGGCCGGCGGCCTGGCGCGGGCGGCGGCCGACCTGGCCGACCCGACGGTGGCCGCGGCGCTCTCGGCGCGGGCGCGCGACCGGTACGAGCGCGAATTCACGCCGGATACGCTGACCCGGCGTCTCGTCGGCATCTACAGGGAGCTTCATGAGTCTTCGCGGCCGAACCGGGCCGGTGCGGGAAGAGGCTGATCCCCGGTCCCTCCCCCGCCCGCTGGTGATCGCCGGCTGCGCGGTGCTGGCAGTCGGCTGCGGCGTGCTGGAGTTCCTCCGGCCCGGCGACGGCGTCGGCGAGGCCCTCGAGGCGGCGGTCGCCGGGCTGATCGCCGCGCTCGCCCTGCTCCTCGCGGCGACGCTGCCCGGTTTGACCTGGCGCGGCGCCCTGTTCGGCGGCGTCTTCGTGACGGCCGGCGTCCTGAGCTGGAGCTTCATGGACCGTCCGCTGCCGATCTGGATCGTGCTCGGCGCCGGCGGCGTGGTCTTCCTGGTCTGGACCTGGCCCTGGTTTCGCCACCTGCCGTGGCTCCCGCGGATCGGCGGCTTCTGGCTCGGGGTGGCGTACTGGCTGCTCGGGATCGTCGGGGCGCTGGTCGCGGCGAGCGCGTCGGTGGCGATCGAGCGGGTCGCGTACGCCGGGGTGTTCGGGCTCGCGGTGCTGGCCGCCGTGGTGGTCACCGGGCGGGTTCGTGGGGACCTGACCATCGGGGCCACCGCGGCGTTCCTCGTGGCGATCGCGGTGCTGCTCGTCGCCGGATCCGGCAACGTGTTCGACACCGTCAACCCCGTCCCGGACGGCCCGTGGGGCAAGAACATGGCCGAGCGGTTCTGGGGCGGCGACGGGCTGCTCTACCACCCCAATTCGCTGGGGTTGATCGCGGTGATCGTCGCGGTGCGGGTCGGTGCCGACCCGGCGTTCGCGGTGTGGCAGCGGGTCGGGTCGGTCGCGCTCTGTGGTCTGCTCATCTATCTGACGGAGTCGCGGACGGCGTTCCTGGTGCTGCTCGGGGCGGCCGCGTTGCACGCGTTCGCGGCCCTCTTCGGCGTCCTGCGCTATCCGGCGGTCCGGTGGAAGTGGACGGCCGTAGCGCTGCCGTTCGCCGTGTTGGTCCTCGTCCTCGCCGTGTCCGGGGGGCAGGGATTCCTGTACAAGTCCCGGTACGGCGGCGACGACATCACCAGCGGCCGCACCCAGACGTGGGCCCAGGTCGGTCGGGAGTGGCGGGACGCCCGCGTCGGCGACAAGCTCTTCGGCGACACGAAGACCACCCGGGCGGTGGTGGAGCGCGGCGGCAACTCGCTGCCGACCGACAACGCCCTGGTCGGCCGGGAGTGGCGGGACGCCCGCGTCGGCGACAAGCTCTTCGGCGACACGAAGACCACCCGGGCGGTGGTGGAGCGCGGCGGCAACTCGCTGCCGACCGACAACGCCCTGGTCGGGTCGCTGCGGCGCGGGGGAGTGCTGGGCGTGCTGGCGTTCCTGCTCGGGCTGTACCTGCTGGTGCGACGCGCGGCGACCGGCATCCTGCCGGAGCGGTGGGCGGGGCTTCGGGCATTCGTCGATCGGCTGCCGGGCGGCGGGGGAGCGACGCGGGCGCCGCCATGGTTGCCGATCCTCGTGCTGGCGATGATCCCGGCGATCGCGGTGACCGACTGGCTGCTCGGCGGCACCGGCGGCACCCTCTGGATCATGCTCGTGCTGGCCGAGACGGCCCTGCTCCGTAGGGACCCCTGATACCCCGTTCTGACCGGGCACCTTGTCGATCGTGGACTCCTGTGGCGCCCAGAGGCGCTACCGGAGTCCACGATCCACAACACCGGAGCACCACCGGCAACCGGGCGTTGGCGGCGGACTTTACGGCTTTCGCGCCAGCCCGCAGAAGACGTCCACCTCGGCCGGCTCGTCGCCGCCGCCGTCGGGTCGCCAGCGGGGAGTGGACACGACGCCCGGCGCAACCAGGTCCAGCCCCTCGAAGTAGGCGGCGATCTCATCCGGGTGCCGGGAGATGTACGGCGTACCGGCCTCGATCGACATCTGGGTCGCGCGGTTTCGGGCCTCCGGGTTGACCACGTTGGTGCCGTCGTTGACCGCCAGGTAGCTCCCGGCCGGGAGCGTGCCGACGAGGTGCCGGACGATCGCCCGTGCCTCGCCGTGGTTCTCGACGTTGCCCAGGATGCCGATCAGCATCAGCGCGACCGGCTGGCCGAAGTCGAGGACGCCGCGGGCGGCGTCGAGGATGGTGTCGGGATCGCGGACGTCGGCCTCGATGTACTCGGTGACACCGTCGGGAGTGCTGGTCAGCAGCGCACGGGCGTGCACGAGCACGAGCGGGTCGTTGTCGACGTAGACCACCCGCGCCGCGGGGTCGAGCCGCTGGGCCACCTCGTGCGTGTTGTCGGCGGTCGGCAGGCCGGTGCCGATGTCGAGGAACTGCGTCACGCCCGCCTCGCGTACGAGGTAGGTCACCGCGCGCGTGATGAACCGGCGCGACTCCAGCGCGATTCCCTCGATGTCCGGGAACACCGCCTTGATCTGATCGCCCAACGCCCGGTCGGCCGCGAAGTTGTCCTTGCCCATGAGCCAGTAGTTCCACACCCTGGCCGAATGAGGCACCGACGTATTCAACTTCGTTTGCAGCGCCTCGTCTTGGCCGTCACGCACCAGGCACCCCATCTCCCCGATTCGATGTCGTACACAACCTAGAACCGATGGACGCCGATGTCACCCGTTGGCGTCGAGCGCTGCCACGCGGGCGTCGCGGTGGCCGAGCCAGCGCAGCGCGTAGAAGTAGAACGCGACGGTGATCGCCAGGCCGATCAACGAGCCCGTCGCCAGCCCCCAGCCCGCCCCGATCAGCCCCCACCCGTTCGCTCCGAGCACCAGCCCGGTGAGGCTGGCCACGCTGAACAGCACGTACTGGAGGAACTGCATCGACGCCCGGTGCATGCCGCGCATGGCGGCCGTGAACGGCGCCTGCACCATGTAGATGCCGCCCTGGATCAGCATCGGCCAGGCCAGCGGCGCGGCCTCGGCGTAGCGCTCGATGTGCGGCAGGATCAGCTGGGAGATCGGGCCGCCGACCGCCACGAGCAGCACCGCCAGGCAGCCCAGGATCGCCGCACCGCGCAGCACCTCGCGCCGCAGCGCCACGGCCGCCGCCGGGTCGCGCTCGGCCGCGCCGGCCCGTTCCGACACCCGCGGCACCAGAAGGCTCATCAGCGACTGGTTCAGGTTCTGCACCGGTTGCAGCACCGTCGTCTGGATGAACCGGAACGCGGAGACGGCGCTGCGCGACAGCGCGCCGCCGATCAGGAAGTTCACGGCCAGCACGTGAAGCTGGCCGATCACCGCGGTCGCGGTGAACCAGCCGGACAGGAACCGGGTCTCGCCGAACCACCGCCGGGCGTTGCCGCGCCAGGGCACCTGCCGGGTGCGCGTCATGAACAGCCCGAACCCGGCGACGGCCCCGACGCCCCAGCAGAGCACCAGGCGCGCCGGCGTGACGCCG
>Ga0207659_10002750_pt1 | contig 10490 bp, 9 predicted proteins | sample KBSM43metaG_FD_184330 | JGI IMG/M metagenome (GOLD analysis project Ga0207659, IMG submission 184330) | Miscanthus rhizosphere microbial communities from Kellogg Biological Station, Michigan, USA - KBS M4-3 metaG (SPAdes) (version 2) | ecosystem: Host-associated > Plants > Roots > Rhizosphere >...
CCAGAGGTATGCCGGGGCCCGTGTCGCTGACGTCCAGCACGGCCATTCCGTTGACGGACGTGGATACGCGTACAGCGATCCGGCCTGCGACCGGGCTGTACTTGATCGCGTTGTCTACAAGGTTAAGCAATGCCTGTCGCAACACCATGCGATCGCCGAGGCAGAGGGTCGGGCCTGCGGCTTCCACGGTCAGCGATTGCTGTTTCTCTTCGGCAAGAACGTCCAGTTGCGCGGTGACTTCTTCGGCAAGTTCGGCGAGGTCCACGCGATCCCTGGACAGCATGGATTCGCCGCTGTCGGCTCGCGACAGCGTCAGCAGACGATCGACCAGGAGGGAAAGCCGGTCCACTTCCTCCAGCATGCTGCCGATGATTTCTCGATAGTCGGATGCCTCACGCCTGCCGCGCAAACCAATCTCACCGACGCTGCGCATGGCAGTGAGAGGGGTCCGCAACTCGTGCGACGCATCCGAGGTGAAACGCCGCATCTGCTCGAACGAGGACTCCAGGCGCATCAGCGTCTGGTTGAAGACAGTCGCCAGCCGTCCAAGTTCGTCCTTCGGATTGTCAACCGGGAGGCGCTCCTTCAAACGTTCTGCAGTAATCAGCCGCGCCTGCTCCGCCATGTGATCGACGGGCGCGAGAGCGCGGCGCGCGAGCGTGTACCCGCCGAAACCCGCGATCGCGGCGGCGAGAGGGAGTCCGAGAAGCAGAATCAATAAAAGGTCGTGCAGATTCTGCCGCATTGGACCTTCCGACTCTGCCACCTGCACAACCAGATCAATGTTCCCTACCTTTGTTGACGTCGTCAGGATTCGATAGGGCGGAATCGTTTCAAGGAGAGTCCGAATTGTATTGTCCGAGTTCCTTGCCAGTTCCCCGGCTGTTTCTATTCGATTGCGGCGCGCCTCATAGGTTTGTCCGAGGAGTCGTTGACCGTTTTCCGTCCACAACTGCATCCACTGGCTGTCCTCGCTTTCATCCGAGCCCAGCGGCTCCTCTCCGGAGATCAACTTGCGGACTCTCTCCTCACTCATCATGCTCTTTGGCCAGGTGGCGTCGCCGCGAAGCGCCTCATCCAGGTCTCGGGAGAGGCTGTTGGCGACCGAGATATAAACGACGACCGCGTAAACAATAAGAACGCCCAACATTGCGGCCACATAGGCCAGCGTGAGACGCATCCGCACGCTGCGCGGACGAATCCGCAACTTCATGGCTCCCCCTCTTTCAGCATGAACCCGACGCCGCGAACCGTGTGGATGAGCTTCTCAAAAGGCTCAACATCCACTTTCCGTCGAAGCCTCGCGATATGCACATCGATGACATTGTTCAGAGGCGTCCCGCGCGCTGTCTCTTTCCAGACATCGCGCGCGAGCATGTCGCGCATCACGACCTGTCCTTCGTGCCGCATGAGGTATTCGAGAAGCTCGAATTCACGAGCCGTGAGGTCTACCAGCTTACCGCCGCGCGATACCTTACGGGTGACGATGTCCATATCCAGATCCGCAATCCCGAAGCGCAACATGTCTACGGTGCGCCCCCGCCGTAGAAGAGCCCGGATGCGGGCTAGCAGTTCCTCGAACGCGAAAGGCTTCACAAGATAGTCGTCTGCGCCGCTGTTGAGACCCGTAACACGATCCTCGAGCGTATCCCGCGCCGTAAGCAGCAAAACCGGGGTTTCCAGACCCCGCTTGCGGATGGTTGTCAGAATCTGAAGTCCGTCGCGACCGGGCAGCATGAGGTCCAGCAGGATGAGGTCGAACTTTTCCGTGTTGACACAGAAGAAGGCGTCTTCGCCTGTCGGCGCTACGGTCACCTCGAAGTGTTCTCCTTCGAGCCCTTCCCGCAGGGCATTGGCGACCTTCTGTTCGTCTTCGACAACCAGGATTCTCATCAGAGACCATCCAGTTTAATGCATGCTGCCAGGAAAGGGATTAGGGGCGGTCATAGACCGCCCCTACAGCTTGCATGTGCGACTGTAGGGGCGCTCCATGGCGCCCACAATCCCTACTTCGGTCTTCCCTTAAACCCTTCAGCGATCATGGGAATCCGATAAATCGTCATCGCGGTATTTCGAACGCCCATCGGCGTTTCCCACGCCTTTCCGTCGGGGCCAATCGCTCCCATCATGGGCACATACAGCGTCTTCTTGTCCGAGCCCGAGAACGCGAGTGTGATGGGCCGTCGCGGCGTGGGAATCAACCCGAGGTGCTGCCCCTGAGCAGAGAAAACATGCACGCCCATGTTGCCCGTCACATATAGACGGCCTTCGGCGTCAATCGCCATGCCGTCGCCGCCGTTGTCACCCTGAAGAGATCCGAAGTCGCGGCGATTCGAAGTCGAGCCATCCTGCCGTACGTCGAAGGCGAGAACGACGGTGTCATTCGTGACATAAAGCGTTTTTGCATCACGACTCAACATGATGCCGTTGGACCGGAGATTCTGATCCTCGACCTTCGTCACTACGCCCTCCGCGTTGACGTGGTAAGCGCCACCTACCGTGAAGTAAGCGCCGCCTTTACCGTCGGCGATGAGGTCGTTCAACCGGCCGAACGTCTCCCCATTCGCGAAACTGTTGGCCAGAACCTTTCGTTCGGGATAGATCTGCGAAACCATTGTGAGTTCCGGACAACTGGCATTGAAGGGCTTGCCCGGATCGGTGCAGGTCCGCATTGCGGCAAAGACACGACCCTGCGCATCCATCGACACCGCGCCCGCTCCGTGAGTGTCGGTCGCAAACACGGAGCGCTTCCCCGCCGCGTTTATCTTCTGGATCGTATCCGTCTGCTCCTGGGCAAAGATCACTCCCCCGTCGGGTGTGCCCACGATGCCGTCCGCTGTTTCAAATCCCGCCCAGATCAGCTCCCACTTCACGCCTGCGGCGACGACACCTGGGATCCCCTTGATAACGGATTCCCTTTCGCCGGGCAGAAGCTGAGCGGAAGCATCAGCGGGAGCGAATGCCCATCCGGCAAGGCAGACCACGAGCGCGACGATACTTTTCACTTTCATGAGATTCTCCATGGTTGTCGAAATTGGCGACAAGTGTACGAGACTTCAAGAGACGTTGCGAATCAAAGCATCTCCGAATTCCTTCGTTGAAGCGGAACCGCCGAGGTCACGAGTCCTGATGCAATCGTGATTCAGGGTGCGATCGATCGCCCTGCGCAGGGGTTCCGCCAGATCATGGCGGCCGACATGGCCGAGCATCATTCCTGCCGCAAGAATCAAAGCCAGCGGATTGGCAATGCCTTTCCCCGCAATGTCGGGCGCCGAACCGTGTACGGCTTCGAAGATCGCCGCGTTATCTCCGATGTTTCCACCCGGCGCCATTCCGAGTCCGCCAACCAGCCCGGCAATTTCGTCGGAAAGAATGTCTCCGAAGAGATTGGTGGTAACGATCACGTCAAACTGCCAGGGATTCAGGACGAGTTGCATGGCGCAGGCATCCACGATGCGATCCTCTGTGACGACGCGGCCTTCGTAGGCCTTTCCCACTTCGCGGGCCGTCTCCAGGAAGACGCCTGTCAGCGCCTTCAGGATGTTCGCCTTATGTACGATCGTCACCTTCTTCCGCCGGTGCTTGACCGCGTATTCGAAGGCAAACTCCGCAATGCGACGGCTTCCCGCGCGCGTGTTGACACCGGATCCGATAGCGACGGCGTGGGGATCTCCCTCGATCGGAATGTAGTGCTCAAACCCAACGTAAAGGCCTTCGAGATTCTCGCGCACCGTGACCAGATCGATATTCTCGTAACGGCCGCCGGGCATCAGGGTCATCGCGGGGCGAACGTTGGCGTAGAGACGAAATTCCTCCCGAAGCCGGACATTGGAAGAGCGATAGCCGCCGCCCACCGGCGTCTCCAGCGGCCCTTTCAGTGCAAGGCCCGTCCGGCGGATGCTGTCGAGTACCGTAACAGGGAGGGGATCGCCACACTCCTGAACGCCCTTCCGGCCGGCCGCTGTCTGCACGTCCCACTCAAAGGGAGCACCAAGGACGTCAAGGACACGAAGCGTGGCGTCCATGATTTCGGGGCCGATGCCATCGCCGGGAATTAATGTCGCGGGAATCTTTGCGGGTTCAGGGGTCAGACTCACGCCGCCTATTATCGAGGGAAAATCGGGGCCAGACCCTGAAAATCTCAGGGTCTGGCGGTGATTTTCCTACCGGATAATGGCGATGCCTTCTCTGTAGAGATCGAAGCTGTAACCGCCTGCTCGTGAATCAAGTGGTGCGGTCCCGATCAGGTCGGCACCAAGGGGGTTGCTGAAGTAAAACTTAATGTCGTCGAACGTGTGGGGCTTGTCCGCAGCTTCCAGCAGACGCGCAACGATTCCGGTCACGTGCGGTGTCGCCATGCTGGTGCCAGACATGCGAGTCGTACCGCCGCCCAGTTTCAATGAGAGAATGCCCAGAGACTGGAGGTAACAACTGGCGCCTCTCACAACCACATCTTCCTTATCCTCACCAGGCGCGGAGATTGTGACCCCCGCTCCATCTGACGTGAAGTAGGAAGCGGTATCCTTCTTTATCGTGACACTGCATGCGGTGGCGCCGTCGGTCGCCGTGGTGCTGGCGACTGTTAGAACAAGCTCGGTGTAGGCCGCCGGCACTTGCTCAGCGACGTCCAGGTTCGGATCATTGCCTGCGGCAACAACAACGATGACACCCGCTGCATGAAGCCGCGCGACCGCTTGCCGAAACTCGGAATCCGTATTTGATCCCGGACCGCCCAGGCTCATGTTAACGACCTGAACTCGAGGGTGTCCGTCATTCCACATCCAATCCAGCCCGGCGATGACTGCGGACCAGCTTCCCTGGCCCTGTGCATTCAGGACCTTCGCACAATAGAGCGAGGCTCCGGGCGCGACGCCACGAACATCGATGGCATTGTCCAGCGCCGCGACGGTTCCGGCAACGTGAGTGCCATGCCCATTGTCGTCCTGGCAGTTGGATGTTCCGTCAAATGCGTTGTATCCCTCCACGACGGCGACGTCCTGATGATTAAGGTCGATGCCTGTATCCACAATCCCCACCTTGATACCCGCGCCTCTCGAGGTTGCCGTGGGTGCACCCACGCGCAACACACCGGCCGGCGTCACCTGCGGTGGAGGAGGGGGCGGTGGGGGAGTGTTTCCCCCCGGTTTTCCTTTTCCCTTCTCTGAAGCACGATCCGATGCGTGATCGGACTGGCTTGCAAAAACGGGGTGGTCCGGAGTGATGCTTCGAACGCCGGCTTCTCGCGATAGCGCACGAAGGGCGTTCTCATTCGTCACCGTTACAGCTACGGCATCAACAATCCCGTAGTTGTATCGAAGCGCGCCGTGACGTCCGGCAACGGCGGCCCTCGCTGCCTTCGGCGTCCCTTGCTCGAACGACACGATGTAGTCGTTGGATTGCGCCGCTGCCGGCAACGTGAACGTGGTCAGAACTGCAACGAAGGCAAAACAGAAAACAATCAAACTTCTCAGTCGGTAGGTCATTCCTTTGCTCCCTGTCGGTAGGCCATCCTTTCCTGCCTAAACGAAGGCCAACAATAGGGTCTCGACGTCGCTCTGTCAATCTTTCGATAGGGCCGAAAGGGCCGTGTTAGCATGGGGCCTTTCGAGGAGGAAGGAGTTCGCAGACCATGGCAAACGTTGCATTTATCGGCCTGGGCGTGATGGGTTACCCGATGGCGGGGCATCTCGCCAAACGAGGCAACCACAGCGTGACCGTATTTAATCGAACTGGAGCGAAGGCGGAAAAATGGGTTTCCGAGAACGGAGGCAAGGCCGCTTCAACACCACGCGCAGCCGCTGAAGGGGCCGACTTCGTGTTCACCTGCGTGGGCAACGACGATGATTTGCGATCCGTCACAACCGGTCCGGGCGGCGCGTTTGAAGGCATGAAGAAAGGCGCCATCTATATCGACAATACGACTGCCTCCGCCGTCGTGGCCCGCGAACTCGACGCTGCAGCCAGAGCGCGCGGCTTCAGCAGCCTCGACGCCCCCGTCTCCGGGGGCCAGGCCGGAGCCGAGAATGGGCAACTTACCGTGATGGTCGGAGGAGATCCCGAGGCGTTCGAGCGCGCCAGGCCCGTTATCAACTGCTACGCAAAGATGGTCGGCCTGATGGGGCCTGCCGGCTCCGGCCAACTGACCAAGATGGTCAACCAGTTGTGTATCGCAGGGCTCGTTCAGGGACTGGCCGAAGGCGTCCACTTCGCAAAGAAAGCCGGGCTTGACGTCGAACAGGTGATCAGCGTCATCTCAAAAGGCGCCGCACAGTCGTGGCAGATGGAGAATCGCTACAAAACCATGGCTGCGGGCAAATTCGATTTCGGTTTCGCCGTTGACTGGATGAGAAAGGACCTCGCCATCACGCTGCAGGAAGCTCGGAAGAACGGAGCAAAACTTCCCGTGGCGGCTCTCATCGATCAATTCTATTCGGAAGTTCAGGCCATGGGTGGCCGCCGATGGGATACATCCAGCCTCATCGCGCGGCTGGATCGAGAATAGTTTCGCTATGCGCCGTCTCGCTCCTTTCTTTCTGATGGCGATCTTGCCGGTCCTGGCATTCGGTCAGAGTGGAGCGGGAGCACTGGCTGGCCCTGCCGGGCAACATGGCGTGTGGGCTCCTCCGAACGCCGGAGACGAACGTCTGGTCGAACTGGATAATCCGCCTCCCGTCAATCCGTTCGCGATCGAGGCAAATCCTCTGCTGCGCACACCGCGGCTGGCTACCGGCAATGCCGACCCAACCTTCAGGAAACTCAAAGTCGGAGAAGTTCCCTTTCGGCCGTGGGCTCGCGCCTTATACGAGTACCGTCAGGAAAACCAGCTGGAGCCTCATACACGCTGCAAACCTTCAGGCGGCCCGCGCCCATTCTTCACGCCTTATGGAGTAGAGGTCCTCGAGATGAAGGACCTTCAGCGCGTTTTTATCGTGGATATCGGGGGACCTCACTCGATGCGTGTCGTCTACCTGGATGGCAGACCGCATCCAAAGGACCTGGCGCCGGACTATCTCGGACATTCAATCGGCAAGTGGGAGGGAAAGACACTGGTCATCGACACGATCGGTTTCAACGAGCGGTTCTGGATTGATCGGTTCGGATTTCCGCACACGCAACTCCTCCATGTCACCGAACGCCTCACGCGCCTGGACGAAACCACGCTCAAGTATGAAGTCACGATCGACGATCCTGGCGCCTATACGGCTCCCTGGACCAGCGGCATTTTGCTGGGCTGGAATCCCAACCAGGAGCTTTTCGAATACGTCTGCCAGGACAACAACCTCGCGCCGCAACTGATGCTGGGGGCCGCGGAGTCTTTGGATCGCACCAGCGTGATTGTTCCGTAATGAACCCCGTTGTCGTTCAGAGTATTTCTCTGTATCCCATCAAGTCCCTTGATGCGCTCGTGGTCGAGGCGGCGCGAGTATTGCCCAGTGGCGGCCTCGAGCACGATCGGGAGTTCGCCCTGTTCGATGAGTTGGGCAAGCTGATTAACGGGAAGAGGGAACCCCGCATTCATCAAATCCGGACCACGTACGATCTCGACAAGCTTGTTGTAACCTTGAATGGGACGAAAGCATTTCACCTTCTGAATGACAGGCCGGAACTCGAAGACTGGTGGAGTAACTTCCTCGGAATGCGCGTTTCTATCGAAAGAAACACTGCGACCGGCTTTCCGGACGATTTGGAATCGCCGGGCCCGACAATCGTGGGTTCGGCCACGCTGCGTGAGGTGAGCGCGTGGTTTGGAATCGCCGATCCACGGGAGACCCGCCGCCGGTTTCGCGCCAACATCGAACTCGCAACGAACGAAGTGTTCTGGGAAGACCGGCTGTTCGCAGAGGCCGATACAACCCTGGAGTTCCGTATCGGCGACATCACGATTCTCGGCGTGAATCCCTGCCAGCGCTGCTCGGTCCCGTCGCGCGATCCTTCAACGGGAAGCGTGACTCCCGAATTCCAGCGGGTCTTCGCTGAGAAGCGCGCAGAGGGATTGCCGCCCTGGGCCACGAAATCGCGCTTCAATCATTATTACCGCCTCGCCGTGAACACACGCATCCCGGCATCACAGGCCGGCAAGGTGCTCCGCCTGGGTGACGCAGTTTCGGAGATTAAATAGAACCGGGTGGTCTGGGCCCGATTTATTTTCCGAAATGGTCCGTGGCCATTTCGGCGATCGCCGCGCCAATGCGGAGCGAAGACGTTGCGGCGGGCGATGGGGCATTCAGGACATGAATCTGGCGTGGACCGCGCACGACATGAAAATCATCAAGCAGCTTTCCTGAAGGATCCATAGCCTGTGCGCGCACACCGGAACCACCGGGCTTGACATCTTCGGTGCGAAGGTCTGGAAGCAGGCGCTGCAGCGCTTTCACAAAGGCGTGTTTGCTGAAGGACCGCCACACTTCTCCCATTCCAGTCTTCCAGTTGAGCCGCGCCATCTTCCAGAATCCAGCGTAGCCAAGCGTATCGGCGAGGTCCTTCATCCTGAAGTCTGTCTTTTGATAGCCCTCGCGCTTGAAGGCGAGGACGGCATTTGGTCCGGCTTCTATGCCGCCACCGATCATGCGGGTGAAATGAACGCCCAGAAACGGGAAACTCGGATCAGGCACGGGATAGATGAGGTTTCTCACAAGAAAAGCTCTGCCGGGCAACAGTTCGTAATACTCCCCGCGAAACGGAACAATGCGTACGCCCGGGTCAACGCCGCACAGGCGCGCAACACGATCCGACTGCAACCCTCCGCAATTCACCACCGCCTTGCATCGAATCTCATCGGCGTAGGTTTGAAGCACCATTCCTCCATCGATGTTGCGAAAGCCGACCACACGGGATGCCACCTTCAGGCTGCAACCACGATCCTGCGCAAGACGTGCAAGGCGGCCTGCGACGGCCTTGTAGTCAACAATGCCGGTTTCGGGAACATGAAGTCCGCGAAGACCTGATGCGTGCGGCTCATACTCCTTGATCTGTTCGGCGGTAAGCCATCGAATGCCCTGAATGCCGTTGGCTTCTCCTCGCCGATGAAGTTCCTCAAGGCGCGGGAATTCGCTCGGATCCGTCGCAACGACAATCTTGCCGCAGCGTTCGTGCGCGATCCCATACTCGGCGCAGAAGCGGTACATCGCTTCTCTGCCCTCAACGCAGTACCGCGCTTTCAACGAGCCCGGCTTGTAGTAAAGACCGGAGTGGATGACTCCGCTGTTGTGTCCGGTCTGGTGAGCAGCGAAGCGGTCTTCCGCCTCAAGAAGAATCATTCGTGAACCGGGCCGCGCAGCCAGCAGGGCGTTTGCTGTGGCAAGCCCCACGATCCCACCACCGATCACTGCGATGTCATAGATGCTTTCAGCCATAAAGGAACTGACGATTCTACAGGATCGTGGCAGCGGGGTCTGCAGGGGATCTCAACGGGCGCTTTATTATGAAAACAGTCCGGCCAAGTACAATTGTCATCGCGCCCCAATAGAGGCCGGAGCGATTCTGCGGGGTGCGTAAACGTCGAAACTTCACCAGGCATTGATCCATGACCCGACTGAGCGTCAACCTGAACAAGGTCGCACTACTGAGAAACACCCGGAACATCGGAATCCCGAGCGTGATTCGTGCGGCAGAGCAATGCATCGCCGCAGGCGCACACGGCATTACGGTGCATCCTCGGCCCGACCAGCGACACATCCGGCCATCGGACGTGGTCGATCTTTCGAAGGTCCTCGAAAGGCACCCCAACATCGAATTCAACATCGAAGGAAATCCGTTCCCGGATTTCCTGGAACTCGTGAGCAAGGTCCGCCCCACGCAATGCACGCTCGTACCGGACAGTCCCAACGCCGCGACTTCCGATCACGGGTGGAACCTGCAGGATGATGCGACTCGGCTTCGACCGATTATCGCGGAGCTGAAAGGGCTGGGCACGCGAGTCAGTCTGTTCATGGATGCAGACAGCAATCAATGGTCAATGGCACGCGAAATTGGCGCGGACTGCGTCGAACTGTATACACAGCCCTATGCGGAGGCATTCGCCCGCAACGACTTCGACCTGGTTCTCAGCACCTTCGCCTCGGCTGCACGGGCGGCACAATCCGCCCGCCTGGGCGTCAACGCCGGTCATGACCTCAATCTTCAAAACCTTCCCAGGTTTTGCGAGATCCCGGGGATACTCGAAGTCTCCATAGGTCATGCGCTCGTGGCCGATGCCCTGGAAGTGGGATTCTCAAACGCGGTCCGCGCATACCTGAACGTACTGGAGACTCCTTAGGCGTTGATTCCGGAGGGCGGGCGTCGTAGGTTTGCCTCGTGAGTACTTCAACGATTCTCTGGCGGCGCCTCGACGTCACAGGACACGATGCCTGCCGCCTGATCGAGGCGCCTGGTGGGTGGAGACTCGAAGGCACAGCTGCATTTCATCAGGACGGGACGCTGGCTTGTCTCGCATACGAGATCACGTGTGACCGCGACTGGCGAACGCAGGAAGGATTTATCCACGGCTGGAT
>Ga0207659_10002754_pt1 | contig 10484 bp, 11 predicted proteins | sample KBSM43metaG_FD_184330 | JGI IMG/M metagenome (GOLD analysis project Ga0207659, IMG submission 184330) | Miscanthus rhizosphere microbial communities from Kellogg Biological Station, Michigan, USA - KBS M4-3 metaG (SPAdes) (version 2) | ecosystem: Host-associated > Plants > Roots > Rhizosphere >...
CCCCGCCTTCACGGTCTGTGGGAACCAGAACTGATGGCTCCAGTCCACGTCTTCCGGCCGCAGCACGGCGTTGAAGCGATCGTCGGAAAGCCACTTCTGCGCCCGGTTTTTCTCGAGTACGTCGAGGCCCGACAGCAGCAGATCCCGAAACGCCTGACCGCTGATGAACTTCTTGATCTGGTGGTGCACGATGCCTGGCCCCGGGTGATACCAGAGCGTGGCGTAGGGACTGTCCACGATGGTGAGCGGCTGCATTGTGAGCACGACTCCTCCTGCCTCTGCATCGCCTGATTCGACGATGGAGATCGGCGGGGTTATCGGACGCTCGAACCGCCGGCGTCACAGCGCGGAAACGTTGGGGAATCTGCGCGGCACGCTGCTGCACGCGGACGGATTTCCGTCACCTAACGCCGCGTAATCGTCCATCCGACACACAAACCTGTAGCACCGGTGTTTCGGTTCCATACGGAGCACTGGTTTTGACTCAGTCGTGGCCGCGACGCCACTGAACGGCCCATGAGACGTCGCGTCCGGGACCCGCCTCGAGGCGCACACGCTGATGAAGCTCGTTGGACAGACCGCGCGACGTACGAACGTGCTCTACGTGGCCACCGACGGCCGCGAGGCCAAGCTGGCCAAGGGCGCGTTCGACAAGTCGCATCCGCATCTGACGCTCGAGTTCACCACCGACGTCCCCGAAGCGCGGCGGCATCTCAAGGAGAACGGCGGCTGCGACGCCCTGCTCATCGGCTGGAGCGTCCCCGAAGCCGACGCGCTCGCGCTCATCGCGCACGTGCGCCAGCAGGCGCTGCCGATGGCGGTGATCGCCGCCGGCGAGCAGGCGCTCGAGCGCTACGCGCAGGCGGGCGCCGACGAGTGCGTGGCGCGCGGCGCGTCGTTCCTGGCGCGGCTGCCCGATGCCATCGACGGCGCGGTGGCCAAGCGTCAGTCCGCGGCGGGCACCGCGCCCGCGACTGAAGGGCCCACGCCGCTCCGCATCGCCTACGCCGGCGACATCCAGTTCCTCAAGGGCGCACTCGGCGCCGATCGCAGCCTGCTGCAGGTGACGCCACTCGCGGAAGTGTTGGCCGAGGGCGCCACGCGCCACGTGCCACTCGATGCCATCGTGATCGATCACGGCGCCCGCGACGCCGGCACCGCCACCGCGCTGGCCGACGTGAAGCGGCTCGAACTCGACGTGGCGGTGGTCCTGCTCGTCGATCCGCAGGACGAGACGTCGGCGCTGCGCAATTTCGACGGCCGCATGGACGAGTGCCTGGTGAAGACACCGGGCTGGACGCATCGCCTGCCGCTGCGGCTGGCGAGCATCTGCACGCGCTTCACGCAGGCGCGGGAGCTCGAAACCCTGCGCACGCGCGAGGGCCGATTGCGAACGCTCGTCGATCGCCTGCCCGCGTGCGTGGTGCGCGTGTCGCCGGACGGCGCCATCCTGGCCATGAACGCGGTGGCGCTCGACCTGGTCGGTGCCACCGAGCCCCGCCAGGTCCTGCGCAAGGCGTTTCAGGCGCTGGTCGGGCCGCTGGACATCGAGGGCTGCACGGACTTCATCCACCGCGTGGCGGGCGGGGAGCAGCGATCGATGGAGCTCTCGCTCACCACGCTCACCGGCACCGGCCGCAGCGTCGAGGCCACGGCGGTGCCGATGCCGCCCGAGGACGGGCGGCCCGGCTCGGTCTTGATGGTGCTACGCGACATCAGCGAACGCGTGCGGCTCGAAGCCGCGCTCGAGCAGGCCCCCGAACCGCTGGTGGTCGAGCACTCGCAGTCGGTCCACGTGCCGCTGTCCGAACCGCCACCGGCAGCCGTCGTGGCCGCACCCGAGCCCGCGCCGGCGGTGGCGCCGGTCGATCCCGCGCAGCTGCGCGAGATGGAAGCCAGCCTCGGCCGGATTTGCGGCGAGGCCCGCTCGAACTTCCAGGCGCTCGAGGACGGATTGCGGGACGCCGAAGCGCGGCACGAGGCCACGCTGGCGCGGCAGCAGGACACCTACGCGCGCCTCGAGGCCGCGCACCGCGAGCGGTGGCAGACCTACGACCGTTTCGTGGAAGGCGCCGCGCTCGGCATCTTTCAGATCGACGGCGACGGCCGCATCGTCGACGCCAACGAGGCGTTGGCCCAGGCCCTCGCCTACGACTCGCCGGCGGGCGTGGTGGAGGCGGCACACACCATGACCACGCTGACGGAACCGGCGTCGTGGGCGCATGCCGTGGCGGCGTGGCACGAGGCGGCACCGGCGAGCGCCGTCGTGGACACGCGCTGGAAGCGGCGTGACGGCACGCTGGCCACGCTGCGCCTCACGGGCCGCCGGCGGCCGCCCACCGAGGACGGCCAGACGCGGGTCGAAATCGTGGCCGAGAACCTCTCCGCCCAGCGGACGCTCGAGGCGCAGGTGCGCCGCGGCCGCCGATGGGAGGAAGTGGCGCGTCTGACCACCGGCCTCGCGTCGGATCTCCGCAGCGCCGTCGAGGAGATGCACGAGCCGGCCCGCGGGACGACGCTCGAAGCGGCGGTCGCGCGGGCGGCGGATCTGAGCCGCCAGCTCGTCGCCTTCGGCCGGCGCGGCGCGCGCGCGGCCGAACCGCTCGACGTCAACACCGTGGTGCGCGGTGTCGAAGACCTGCTGCGCCGGCTGGTGGACGAACACATCGAGCTGACGCTCGAACTCGCGCCGGCGCTCGAGCTCGTCGAAGGCGAGCGGCCGGTGCTCGAAGAAGCGCTCGTCAACCTCGCGGTCGCCGCCGGCGACACGCTGCCGGCGGGCGGGCGCATCCGCATCGCCACGAGCAGTGTGGAGATCGGCGCCGCGGCCGGCGGTGCTCCGGCACCCGGCGAGTATGTCGCGCTGCTGATCACGACCCAGGGCTGGGGCGCCGCTGTCGCGGCACAGGACCAGAGCGCCGGCGTGGCCACCGCACGCCGGGCCGTCGGCCGTCTCGGCGGCGCGCTCGCGGTGGAAGCGGTCTCCGATGAATCGCTGACCTTCAGGGTGTATCTGCCACAGGCATCGATCGCGATCCTGACCGACGACGCACAGGGCGCCGCGCGCGAAGTGACGGCGCGGACCTGAGTCGTCCAACAAGGGAGAAGAGTGACGTGGTGCTCGTGCTCACAGACCCGTCCCCCGAAGACGTCGACGCGTTGTCGTCGAAGCGGGCGCGCCGGCTGCGCGCCTCCGAAGCCGGCGTGGTGCGTCAGGCGCGGCTGCTGCCCGGCGGCGACGCGGACATCCTGAACATCTCGAACACCGGACTCCTGGTCGAGAACAAGAGCCGGCTGCCGATCGGCTCGTCGGTCAACGTGCGCGTCGAGGGCTCGTCGGTGATGGGCATCGAAGGGCATATCGTCCGCTCGCGAGTGTCGGCGATTCACCGCGACGGCACCCTGTCGTACGAAACCGCGATCGAGTTCGAGCGCCCGCAGCCCATCGACGGCGACGAGGTGGCCCCTCCGCCGGCGCGACCGGCCGCGCGCGGCAAGGCGCCGTCCGGCGACGTCGACGTGTACGTCATCGACACCTCCAATGACTGGTAACCGGCGCCGGCTCACCGTGGAAGCTGGTTCGTTCGTGCTGTCGAACCGGCCCGACGAGGAGATTGCCACCGCGGCCCCGGTCGGCAGCGGCGTCCTCGTCTGCCTGACGAGCGACAGCGCCGGCCTGGCCGCCCTGCTGCACTTCGCGCAGCCCGACTCGGCCAAGGAGCCGCGCGAGGCCGCCGGACAGCCCGCGCGCTACGCCGACACCGGGCTCGCGCTGCTGTTCGAAGAGACCGAGCGCCTCGGCGCGACCGTCTCGCGCTGCAAGGTGCGGCTCGTCGGCGCCGCCACCGTCGCCGGCCAGACCGGGTCCGAGAAGGTGGCCAAGCGCAACCTGCTCGCGGCGCGGGGCGCCTTGTGGCGCCGCGGCGTGCTGCTCGATGGCGAGGAGGTGGGCGGCACGCGGCCCCGCCGCGCCACGGTGACCGTCGAAGGCGGACAGCTGATCGTGGAACTCGAAGACGAAGACAGAACCCAGACGCAGGAGTGAAGTGAAGATGCAGACCAACAGCTCGGAAACGGCGGGGATGACGCCGCTGAACGTGCTCATCGTGGACGACTCGGCCACCATGCGGGCGCTGCTCTATCGCGTCGTCGGCCTGGCCGATCTGCCGATCGGCGCCATCTACCAGGCCCCCAACGGCGCCGAGGCATTGAAGCTGCTCGAAAAGCACGACATCCAGGCGGTCTTCACCGACGTGAACATGCCGGTGATGAACGGCATGGAACTGCTGCGCGAGATGGCCGCCCACGACGAATGGCGCGACATCCTCCGCGTGATCATCTCGACCGACGGGTCGAGGCTGCGGCGGGAAGAAGCCCGCGAGCTCAAAGTGAGCCTGTACGTCGAGAAGCCATTCCGCCCGGAGGTGGTACGCGATGTCCTCTGTCAAATCGCCAGCGTTGACGTCCACTGACCAGGACGCGCTGCAGAGCGCGGTCATCGAGGTCTGCGAGAACGCCTACTTCGTGTTCGTGGAGCCGTGCGACGCGCCGCAGTTCAGCGCGCTCGTCGAGCAGGTGCGCGCCGAGAAGGGGCGCGGGCCGTCGGGCCGCTGGCTGAACGCCTCGGTGGCCTTTCACGGCGCCAGCACCGGGGAGGTGGAAGTCGTGCTGCCCGAGCGGCTCGGCACCTGGCTGGTGGTGTCGCTGCTCGGACTGCCGCCCGACGCCGTGCTCAAGGACAACCAGCTGCTCGACGGCGTGGGCGAGTTCGCCAACATGGTCTGCGGCGCCTGGCTGAGCAAGGCCAACCAGACCGCGTCCTTCACGCTCGACATGCCGAAGGTGTCGCGGATGCCGGCGGGATGGACGCCGGATTCGGCGCCCTCGGGCGACGGCCAGGCGTATCGGACCGTGGTCGTGAACGACCTGCCGCTGGAGGTGCGCGCCCGCTAGCGCGCTGCGACACGATGCTGAAGAAGAAGATCCTGCTGGCCGACGACTCCCGGACGGCGCTCATGATCGAGCGCGCGCTGCTGGTCGGAAGCCCCTACGACGTCATCGTCGCCACCGACGGCTATGACGCGGTGCAACAGGCGGTCGAAGCCCACCCCGACCTCATCATCCTCGACGTCGTGATGCCCAACATGGACGGCTTCGAGGCGTGCCGGCGGCTGCGGCAGATCGACACCACGCGCGACACGCCGATCATCATGGTGACCACCCGCGGCGAGCCCCACAACGTCGAGAGCGGCTACGAAGTCGGCTGCAACGACTACGTGACCAAGCCGATCAACGGCCCCGAACTGCTGTCCAAGGTGCGCAACCTCCTTGGCGAGTAGCCGTATGCATCCCGTCGACGAAGAACAGCTGCTGGAGGCGCTGCGCGAAAACGTGCGGCTCACGGAGCGCTCGCTCGCCGTCGAGCAGCAGGTCACCGACCTCGCCAGTCTCTACGTGGCCGTCAACAGCCTGCACGCCGCCACCGAACCGTCAGGCGTCCTCGCCGCATTGCGCGAAATCGTCGCCAATCTGGTCGGCTCCGAGGAGTTCGCCCTCTTCGACAGCGACGCCCGCAACGGGCACATCCGCCTCGTCGCCGCCTCGGGCGTGGCCGCGTTCCGCTTCGAGGCGATCGAAATCGGCAGCGGGATCATCGGCACGGTGGCCGAAACCGGCCGGTCGTACGTCCGCCGCGAGGGCGGCAGCGGTCAATCCGGGAGCGACGAGTCGATCACCGCGTGCCTGCCGTTGCGGATCGGGACCGCCGTCACCGGCGTCCTTGCCATCTTCCACCTGCTGCCGCACAAAGGCGCGCTCGAGGACCCCGATCTCGACCTGTTCGAGGTGCTGTCGGCCCACCTCGCGCCGGCGCTGCAGTTCGCCCGCTTCTACCACGGAGGGCGGACGTGAGAGAGCGCGGCCAGGCGGCGGCAGCCGCCGCGGTCGTGGACTGGATCCCCTATGCCACCGCGGGCGGCGTGCCAAACGCCTATCTTCACGCGGGGCACATGTTCGTGTCGGGGACGCCGTGCCGCGTCTCCACCATCCTGGGCTCGTGCGTCTCGGTCGCCCTCTTCGACCCGGTGGCGCAGGTCGGCGGACTGAACCACTTTCTGCTGCCCGCCGGACCTGAGCACACCGCGCCCTCGGCGCGCTTCGGCACCGTGGCCGTGCCCTGGCTCATCGAAGCGCTCGTCGCCGCCGGCGCGCAGCGCCGGTCGCTGCAGGCGAAGGTGTTCGGCGGCGCGTGCGTGCTGCGCGCGTTCCGGAGCACGGCCGGCAACCTGGGCCAGAAGAACGTGCAGGTGGCCAAGGCGATCCTGCTGGCCGAGCGCATCCCGATCGTCGCCGAGGACGTGAACGGCGAACGCGGCCGCAAATTGATCTTCCAGACGTCCGACGGGGCGGCCTGGGTCCGCAGCCTCTAGCGAAGCCTGTGATGGACCCGATGGACTTCGACCGCGACGAGCTGCTGGCGATCTTCAGCGCCGAGACCGAGGAGAACCTGCGGCAGATGGAGGAGGCGTTCGTCCGCCTCGAATCCGCGCCCGACGACGTCGAGACGCTGCAGGCCATCTTCCGCGCCGCCCACACCATCAAGGGCAACGCGGCCGGCCTCGGCTTCCCCGCCCTTGCCAAGTTCGCGCACGCGCTCGAGGACGTCCTCGACCGGATCCGCTCGGGCGCGCTCGCGCTCTCGACGTCGCTGGCGACCGTCCTGCTCGAAGCGGTGGACGGCCTGCGCGAGATCGCCCATGGCGCCATCGCCGGCCACGACAGCCTCCGCCGCGATCACCTCGACCTCATCGAACGACTCGAGGCCACCGCCGAGAGCGCCGACGATCCACAGCAGGCCCTGGCGCCGGCCCTCGCGGCGCACGACGAACGCCGGGGCAGCATCGGCCGCCGGTGGGCCGATCTCGAGGGCGCGTTCAGCCGCTCGCAGACGCTGCGCGTCGACATCGAGAAGCTCGATCGCATGCTCAACCTGACCGGCGAGATTGCCGTCGCGCGCGAGCGGCTCGGCGATCTGCTGGACCGCTGCGGCCGCAGCCCGGAGATCGAGACGGTGGTCGAGGCGCATCGCGCCGCCGACCGGCTCTTCCTCGACCTGCAGGAAGAGGTGATGAAGATCCGGATGGTGCCGCTCGGCCCGACGTTCCGCCAGTTCTTCCGCACCGTCCGCGACGTGGCGACGGCGGGCCGCAAGCTGGTCCACCTCGAGCTCGAGGGCGAGGACGTGGACGTTGACACCAACGTCATCGAGCACCTGCGCGATCCGCTCACGCACCTGGTGCGCAATGCCGTCGACCACGGCATCGAACCGCCGGATGTCCGTCGCGCCCTGGGCAAGGACCCGACGGGACGCGTGCGCCTGCAGGCGCGCCACGAAGGCGGCTCCATCGTGATCCAGGTGCAGGACGACGGCGCCGGGCTGGACCGCGCACGCATCATCGCGCGCGCGCGCGCCCACGGCGATCACCGCGACCTGGAGTCGATGCCCGACGGCGAGCTGTTCCGGCTGATTCTCGAGCCCGGCTTCTCCACCGCCGAACGCGTCACCGAGTACTCCGGCCGCGGCGTCGGCATGGACGTGGTGAAGCGCAACGTCGAGCGGCTGCGCGGCTCGATCGGCGTCGACGGCCGCCCCGGCGCCGGCACGACCATCACGCTGCGCCTGCCGCTCACCCTGGCGATCATCCGCGGCTTCTCGGTGGGCATCGGCGACGACACCTACGTGGTACCGCTCGACTCCGTGGTCGAGTGCCTCGAGTTTCCGGCGGCAGCCGGCCGCGCCGGCCGCGGCGTGCTCAGCCTGCGCGGGCAGCCGCTGCCGTACCTGCGGCTGCGCGATCACTTCCGCTGCGCCGGCGACGCGCCCGAGCGCGAGAACGTGCTGGTGCTCCGCTACTACGACCACAAGGTGTGTCTGGTCGTCGACCGGCTGCTCGGGGAGAGCCAGACCGTCATCAAGCCGCTCGGCCGGGTGCTGGGCGAGGTGCCGGGCCTCTCGGGCTCGGCGATTCTCGGTTCGGGCCGGGTGGCGTTGATTCTCGAAGTGGACACGCTGCTCCGCGAGGCGCTGAAGGACGGACGTGCCGCGTGACCTGGCATGCACGCGCGCGGGCAGCACGCGCGGCAAGGGACTCTGAGAAGTTCGGCGCGATTCACGCGGGCCTGCGGGCCCGCCTCAAGGGGAGGCAGCAGGCCATGAAGGGCACGACGTTCCGCCACTGGACCATCGGCAAGAAGATCACGGGCGGCTTCCTGTTGATGTCCGCGCTCGTCGCGGCGGTCGGCAGCATCGCGACGGTGAACATCAACCGCGTGCGCGAAGAGGCCAACGCCATCACCCAGGCGGCCCGCGAGGGCGGCCGTCTGCAGCAGATCCAGATGCAGACGCTCGAGATGATCAGCGAGCAGCAGGCGGCCGTGCTGTCCAGCGACGTCTCGCACCTCGATCTGCACGCCAGCCTGGTGCAGCAGGTGAGCGCCGCGCTCGCCGACGAGATCCGGCGCGCCACCGCCAACGAGAACCTCGCCCGGCGCACGGCGCTCGAGCGCATCAAGGCCAATCTGAGCCAGTACGACGGGCGCTTCAAGGGCATCGCGGCGCAGCTGCAGCAGAAAAAGAGCGAGGTGACGCAGTCGTCGCTCGACGACGCCTCGGTGAAGGCCGGCGAGATCGTCAGCGACCTCGGGCAGCTCATTCAGCAGAACGACCGGGCGCTCGACCTCGGGTCCCAGGCGCCCATGCTCGTGGTCATCGCCGTGGCGTCGGTGCTGCTCGCGATCGGACTTGGTCTGTATCTGAGCAACAACATCGCCAAGCCCCTCACCGAGCTGGCCCGGACCGCCGAACGGATCGCGGCCGGCGATCTCTCCACGCGCGTGGACCTGACTCGCAGCGACGAGGTGGGCCAGGTGGCCGAAGCGCTCGGCACGATGCTGGCCAAGCTGCTCGAGGTGGTCTCGGAGGTGCGCACCGGCGCGGCCAGCCTGGCGTCGGCCTCGGGCCAGGTGTCGGCCACCACGCAGAGCCTGTCGCGCGGCACCAGCGAGCAGGCCGCCAGCGTGCAGGAAACGACGTCGAACATCGAGCAGATGAACGCGTCGATCTCGCAGAACGCCGACAACAGCCGGCAGATGGAGCAGATGGCGTCCAAGGGCGTGAAGGACGGCGAGGAGAGCGGGAACGCCGTGCGCGAGACCGTCGCGGCGATGAAGTCGATTGCCGAGAAGGTGTCGATCATCGAGGAGATCGCCTACCAGACGAACCTGCTGGCGTTGAACGCCGCCATCGAGGCGGCGCGCGCCGGGGATCACGGCCGCGGGTTCGCGGTGGTGGCCACCGAGGTCCGCAAGCTCGCCGAGCGCAGCCAGACGGCGGCGCGCGAGATCAGCGGGCTCGCTACGTCGAGCGTGAGCACCGCGGAACGGTCCGGACGCCTGCTCGCCGAGCTGGTGCCGGCCATCCGCAAGACCGCCGAACTGGTGCAGGAGGTGGCGGCCGCCTCGCGCGAGCAGGCCACCGGCATCAGCCAGGTGAACAAGGCGATCGGCCACATGGATCAGGTGACGCAGCGCAACGCCGCCGCCGGCGAGGAGCTCGCCTCGACCGCCGAGGAAGTGGCCGCGCAGGCGCAGAGCCTGCAGCGCCTGATCTCCTTCTTCAACATCACGCGCGGCGACCGCGACCACGGCCAGCCGAACGGCGCCGAATCGGGCGGCCGCACCAACGGCGCCGAGTTCCCGGCCGCGTTGCAGGCGATGATCTCGCGCCAGGCCGCGGCCGCCTCGGCCACGCTGGGCGACGACGGCGAATTCCAGCGCTTCTGAGGCCGCGATGCAGACCGACGACAAGGCGGCCAGCCGCCGTCAGTACCTCACGTTCCTCCTCGCCAGCGAGGAATACGCCGTGGACGTGCTGAGCGTGAAAGAGATCATCGAGTACGGCGACGTCACCACGGTGCCAGGCACGCCGGTACACGTGCGCGGCGTGATCAACCTGCGCGGGAGCGTGGTGCCGGTGGTGGACCTGGCCGTGAAGCTCGGGCGCGCGGAGAGTCCCCTCAGCCGGCGCTCGTGCATCGTGATCGTCGAGACCAGCCTCCGGGGCGAGCGCGTGGTGACCGGCGTGGTCGCCGACGCCGTCAATCAGGTGATCGAGTTCTCGCCCGACGACATCGAGCCGCCGCCGGCGTTCGGCACCGGCGTCCGGCTGCACTACCTCGACGGCATCGCCAAGACCGGCAGCTCGTTCGTGCTGGTCCTGAACATGGACAGCGTGCTGTCGGACGAGGCCCATACCGTCGCGGCCCTGGAGACCCCCTCGGAGGTCGAGACACCGGCGTGAGCACGGCGGAAGCGATCGACGACGCGGTGTTCGCGCGCTTTCGCGAGCTGATCTATCGCGAGGCAGGCATCGCGCTCACCGACATGAAGAAGGCGCTGCTCGTCGGCCGCCTGGCCGGGCGCCTGCG
>Ga0207659_10002755_pt1 | contig 10481 bp, 8 predicted proteins | sample KBSM43metaG_FD_184330 | JGI IMG/M metagenome (GOLD analysis project Ga0207659, IMG submission 184330) | Miscanthus rhizosphere microbial communities from Kellogg Biological Station, Michigan, USA - KBS M4-3 metaG (SPAdes) (version 2) | ecosystem: Host-associated > Plants > Roots > Rhizosphere >...
TCCTCGCAGCCCTTCCGGGCTGCTGGTTTGCACGCCGGAGGCGTGAAGGAAATTAGCCCCCGGTGAGCGAAGCGTAGCGAGAGTCCCATCCAGATTTGCTTGCGACCGCCGGGACTTCGGTTTCGTCCAAGTCCGTATTTCACCAAACCGATAACTGCCTGGAGAGCTCCAAATGCAATAATCACGACGGCTGCCGCTTCAGTCGCCAGCGCGACATAGATTGCGATTCCCCTCAGCGCCTCTTCCATATCTTTATCTTTCGTGGATCGCGCTATTTCACGATCAGGGCAACGCCGAAGGTCAGCAGCCACTTGCGCGATCCAGGCTCGTTCACCACGTTGTACTGCGGATTGAAGAACAGACGTAGCGGCTGCTTCTTGATGTGGGCGATGTAGTTGCCTTGAACGCTCAGAGGGACGTTGACGAAGCGCCCCTTGTTCCAGTCCATCGTGAACTGGGCGTCACCAATCGCAAAGCTGACCTTGTCATTAAGCGTGTAACCGAGAATAGGCTGAATCTGGGTGCTGGCGATGTCACCGAAGCTGAAGAGATTCTGGTTGAAGATGCCGTAAGTCCACTTGTTTTTCTTGAGCACGGCGACAATCGCAGGTCCCATTGCGAAAGTGTTAATGCCGGGACCCTTATTGGCACCGACAGTCGCAACGCCGCCGAGGCCCAGCATTCCCCATGACCTTGGATAGAGGACAACATTGACGAGTGCGACATCTGAAATGCCTCGCTCGCCGGAAGGCAGACTTGTCATGTAAGGCACCGTGATCCGAAAGATGTTGGGCAGGTCAAACATCTGGTGCGGGACGGCGGCCATGAAAGTGACCTCGTTCTGCCGGTCATCGAGCCCCCATATGGATGGCGCATAGCGGTCCTGCAATGTATAGGTCTTGATTGGCGCCGTTGGGTCGATCACTTGAGCGGCAAGGCTGGGGTTGGCGGTCTGATCCTGGCAGGTAGCGACAGTGGCATTCAACAGCAGGAACAACGCCAGAGCGTAAGACGTAGCGAGAGGGAGCCTTGTCATGAGTTCACTTCCTTCTTGTGATCCTGAACATGTCTTTTGAAAACAGCGCTCGCGAAGGGCCGCTCGTTGAGTCGTTCTGTATAGCCTTATCGGCTACAGAAGCAATGTTTTCACAACTTCCCGGATTTCCCCAATAGGCACCCCTATCAAGGCCACCGGCACGAAAGGAATCAGCAAGGCGATAACGTTTGAGTGTGGCTGCAGCAAAAGCGGTTCGGCTACTGTAAGACGAGGCAGGTGAGTATGGGTGCAACCGGAACTGAGGTCAGGCGAAGATGACTTTTCTAACGTGTCTGGCACCCCGCGCAAACATCAGCCACGCCAGGCCGCGAAAGATCATGCAGGTTCCAACTAGCACGCCAGCGACCCACAACGCGGAAATTGGCCAGATGGACCAGATCATTACCGCAAGACTCAAAGACCCGATGCTTTCGAGGAGGGTCCATTCCCATTCGGGATAACGGAGTACGGCCGCGGTAATCGTTCGAAGGAGTCCGGTCGTCAGGAATAGACCAGCCAGCAACACCAGCCCGGCAACGGACGCCAGGGGATGCCGAATCAGTACGGTTCCGACTGCCACGGAGAGTACACCTGTCACTACACGCACGAGCAGGCCTCGAGAACGCCGAACTCCGAACGCCACAAGGGTCTCGAGAATTCCTCCCGCGACAAGGAGCTTGCCAAACATAATCATGGAGGCAAGCGTAGTCATCCATGTCGAGGCCAGCGCAAGAATTCCCAGCGCTATTAGAAAGATTCCCAGTATGAGAAACCAGCCCCAGTTGCGGCTGACTTCCTCGAGTTCAAAGAACGCTGAATAACGAAACAAAAACGCCCTCCCGGGACTATTTCGCTCCTCTGCGTCTGAAGCGGGATGAGGCGCCTTCATCCATTCGACTACGAAATTGGGGCGCCACAACTGATGCTGAACGTGGTTTTGACTCTCTTGGTGGTCGCGCCGGATGAGGGAGTCTCAGGCTTGAAGATCCCTCACCTGTCGCTTCGCGAAACCGTTACGGCACAACTTGGACAGCTCTGTCGCTATCGACGCCGACCGCCACCGCCGCCCATCCGCGGTGCGCTCGGCCGATAGCTTGGACTTGAGCGCGTAGTGGACGGACTGCTGCGCATTGAACCGTAGTCGCTGCTTCGCTGTACTCCCTCAGATCGGACCGCCCGATCCCGATTCAATTGACTGGCCGTGTTCGTGTCGAGGCCCGATGTAGTAGCGCGGTTCTGCGCCGGTGTCTGTGTCGCTCTATTTTGTTGTGTCTGATTCGCTCGATCCTGAACCTGTTGCCGCTGCTCGGGTGTTGCAACGCTGTTCCACGAGCCACCGTCATATTTCTGCCAGCTTCCGCCCTGGTTTCGATAAACGCTGCCGTCTCGTCCGGCGTAGACATCTCCGCTTCCGCCTTGTGCGATGAAACCGCCGCCACCCGGTCCGGTCCGGCTGACCGCTGTGCCGCCACCGCTTCCCTGTGTTACGCGAGTCGTGTTACCCGTGACGTTATTCGTGACTCGTGATGTGGTTGCCCACGAGTCTCCTCGCGTCACTCCTGTTTGTCCCCAGCTGCCGTATACGTTGGAACCTTGTCGCGTCTGGGCGTATGTCCCTGTGCGCGGGTTGTACGCTTCTCCCGCAGCGCGGGAGCCGTATGGACCATAGGCGGCTGCGGCTCGCGAGTACGTTCCCGTGTTTGCGTTATAGCGCGCCGAGATTCCGGCTCCGCCATATGGGCCGTAGGCGACAGCGCCGCGACCGTAGCTTCCGGTCCAGGGGTTGTACCAGGCGTTATATCCATATGTGGGATAGCGCGGGTAATAGATGGGATAGTACCCGCCGTACCCTATGTAAGGAGGATAGTAATAACCCGTGCCCCAGACGGCGCAGCCCCAGGCAATCATCACGCCGGTGTAGGCTGCTGCTGCTGCAAAGATCACGGCGTCGTCATCATCGTCATCCTCGACAACGGTGACGTAGGTCACGTTGTGAACCGAGGATTCAGTCGGAATGGTATAGATCTCTTTTGGAACTTCTCCGGTCACTTCCCAGGGGCCGTTCGGGTTTTTCGACATGAACCAGACGGCCTGAAAGCACATATAGTAGAGGTCACCTAGCTTAATGATCTGCTTATCCGTGTTGACGGCGTATTGCATCGAAGTTTTCTCGATGGGTTCGAACTTCGGATCGCCCTGGTATTTCACGTCCGGAGCTTTTACCGTCTTCTTGTCGACGCGGGCTGTCTCGGGCACCTGCGCGAGCAGGACTGCCTCGGCTGCCTGCGTTGTTCCCGGAACGGAAGCGAGTACACGCGAACGGTCGTGCTCCAGGGAAATCTTCTTAAAGTCGTCCGGAAGATCCAGTGACGCAAATGTCCAGGGTCCCGTGAAGTCGGAAGCCCGGAACCAGCGTCCGGTCACCAGGTAATACACCGACCCGTTTTTTCCCTCTCGAAACACATCGCTTTCCGTGTTGCTGACCCAATACAGATTCGTGTCTTTAACCTGGTCGTAATCGGGTTCTCCCTTCAACAGAATCATCTCGGCCGGCTTTTCGGTCACAAAGACCTTTGGCGCCTTGTCCTCAGACAACTTCTTGCCCGGAACCGCCGCGCTCACTTCCTTCCAGTTGTCGTCCTTGGGCAGCTTCTTGAAACTGTCAGGCAGAGTCGCAGGAACCCACCCTCCTTCCAGGGTTGAGGTTCGAAGCCAGGTGTCGTTGTTGCGGAGGTAATAGATCTTGGTGGGGCTGTGAAGGAATAGGTCCCAGTTTGTGTTAACCGCGTACTGAAGGTCCGTCCCCATGATGGGACTCCATATTGGGGCTCCGTCGACATTGACCAGAATCGCGGGCGCCTTGCTGAACAAAATCTCCGGAGGATCTGCCTTCACGCCGTCGATATTTTTAGGCATGATCTGACTCTTGTCCAGTCCGGCCAACACACGGTCGAGCGCGATGACCCCTTCTTTCGCCGTGAGGCTGATTTCCGTTGTGACTTCCTGAATCTTGTTCTTGTCCAGAGTGGGAAAGTTCGCCTCGGTGATCTTGAACGCCGAATAGGACACGAGGCGTTCCGCCGTCGATACCTTGGTGTCGGCGGTGGCTTTGATCGTACCCAGTTCCCGCTTTCCGCTTTTCGGCGTGTACGCCACGGCCGCGTAGAGCTCAACGGACGCTTGATTCTCCCAGCTCGAAATTTGCGGCTGATAGAGGATGAAGTTGGCTCCTGACTTTGTCGTCGGATAGAGGCGCGGCCATCCGCCATCAACGGAATTCGCCGCCGCAGTGTTGGGCGGAAGCGTGACAACTGCCGGCCCCGCGGGTGACGGTGCGGCTTGCGCCGTTGTCGTCGTCTGGGTCGTTGTCGTTTTGGTTGTCGTCGTGGACTGAGTGAGCGGACTCGCTGCGAACGCAGGGCCAAGGGTCGATAGAAGGAGACAGCACGCCGTCGTGATTGCAACAGGTTGGTCTATCCAATGCCGGTACTTCATCGCTGTTCTCCCCTTGATGGTGTGATTGAGACACTCGTCCGTCGAACGATGCTGTCGGATGTTACGCCGAGTCGCACCTGTAAAGGAAGGCAGGTCGGCGAAAGGTGATCACGATCTCATTCACACGGGCAAATAGTGCACTTTCCCACAGCGTTAGCGTGATAGGCTGCTCGCGCTGCGAGCGTTCATGCTTTTTGTATTTCGCGCCCTTGTTCGCCACAGAAACCCCTAGGATGATTCCATGCGATGCGATGAAAAAGATTCGCTGATGGAGAAACACGAAGAGACAGTCCAGGCGTATTCGCAGGCTGTTGTTAAGATGCGCGAATACGGGGCGGCTCTGCCGCTCGCTGAATTCAAGCTTCTCTGGGAAGTGGCAGTACGCGCCAATTCGCTTTGTCGGTCCGCCCACTACGCCTTACGTCGTCACGTCGCTGAGCATACCTGCTAAGTTCCGTTCTGTATTGCCCCTCCTGGCCAGGAGGGGTGTCTCTGGCATTAAGAAAAAGATGCGATAGCGACCTTGTAGCCAGAGACGGGGTGGTGGATCAAGAACTTGAACCACCACCCCGTCCGCTCCTTCAAAGGAGCTTCGCGATATTCTTCTTGATGTCACGTCCACCCCTTCTGGCCAGGAGGGGCAATCGATCGACTCCGGATCGCATCACGCCTTATTGTCGGCGTTGCTCGCCCGGACAATGCATCGAAACCCCAGGTGACACGTTGAGGTGTCGATCGGTTGCGGCATTCTCGCGGCAGGCCGATAGCGTCTGCAATAATTTGGGGCGCAAAGGTAGGAGCCGCCTTTCATCACCTTTCGGGGAATCTTGACGTTGGGCTGTTGCGGATCGTAGCTGCTATCGCGAAGTCCCCCTTGCGGATTCAAATGCCCGCAGCATGCACGCTGGACTTTGCTGTGTTCCTGAAACCAGTCCGACGTCCACTCCCAGACGTTGCCGGCCATGTCATGAAGACCGTACCCATTCGGTGGGAAGCTTCCAACGGGCGCCGTTCCCTCGAATCCGTCGCTCTTGAGATTCTGCCAGGGGAATTCCCCTTGCCAGGTATTCGCCATGTGTACGCCGCGTGGTGTGAAGTCATTGCCCCAGACGAAGTCTGCGCGCTCAAGGCCGCCACGCGCGGCAAATTCCCACTCGGCTTCACTCGGCAGTTCCTTTCCAATCCATTTGGCATAGGCCTCGACATCTTCATATGCAAGGTGCACGACCGGATGTTTGGCGCGGTCCACGAGCGAACTTTCGGGGCCATCCGGATGACGCCAGTCTGCGCCGGGCACATAGGTCCACCAGTCGTAGCAATTCGCCAGATCTACGCGCTGTTTGGGCATGCGAAAGACCACTGAAGATGGGACGAGCAACTCGGGTTTAGCGCCAGGATAGTCCTCTGCATTTGCGGGACGTTCGGCCAGCGTGACGTGTCCGGTTTGATCGATGAAGCGCTTCCACTCCTCGTTGGTAACGGTGCACCGGTCCATCCAGAAGCCGTCAACGGTCACCTTGTGAATCGGTTGCTCTTCGGCGTAAAACTTGTCGGATCCCATCTCGAACGTCCCACCGGGAATCCAGACCATGCCGGGATGCGGCGGGGACTCGCAAGAGACGACAGGGGATTGCAGTTCCGAACTGGCTTCAACCTTTGTGTCCATGACCTTCTTTCCTCACTCCGTGGTATGAGATCGACGATGATTTTTATAGGGTTTCAAACTGAAATCATGCCGTGTCGAACCGCATACTGCGTCAGGTCTGCGGTTGTGCGCAGGTTGAGCTTGTCCATGATGTTCGTCTTATGAAAGACAACGGTTCGACCCGCAACCTTCAGGATTGCGGCGATGCCATTGATCGTGCGGCCTTCGGCAACGAGTTGAAGCACTTCGCGTTCGCGCGCGGTCAGCGAAATGCTGCGCCTCGCCACGTGCTTCATGGACTCCTTGTCGCGGACCACCCTTGGCGTGATGTAGGTTTTGTTGCGGAGCGCTTCCTGGATTGCGTGGCTCAGTTCCTCCGCGGCCGACTGTTTGATCACGTAACCGGAAGCCCCGACAGCGAGCGCTTCTGCGGCCCACTCGATATCCGCGTGCATGGAAAGAAATATGACTTTCGCCTTCAGGCCCTTCTTCCGAATCTGACGGACAGCTTCGATACCATTGAGAATCGGCATGGAGATGTCCGCAACGATGACATCGGGATTCGTCTGCATCGCAGTTTCCACCAGCAGCTGGCCATCGCTTGCAGGTGGAAGCAGATCATATTCCGCTTGCAGAAGTCGGGTAATCCCCTCGAGCACGATCGTGTGATCGTCTGCGAGGAGTAACCGGGGCCGCCTTATCTGGCCTGTGAGTTGATCTCGGATAAGAGTTCCCATTTCGATGCCTCCTCAGCCGGTACGACAACTTCGATTCGTGTTCCGGCGCCCATATGACTGTCGATAGAGAATCGTCCGCCAACAATCCGTGCACGCTCCTCCATGCTGATAAGACCTAATCCTGAATTCTGTCGAGGCTGTATTACATCAAAACCGCGTCCGTCGTCTGCAATCGAAACCTTTATTTCTCCATTGCTCAGATACAGACTCACGACAACTTCACGCGCGCTCGCATGTTTCGCAGCATTGCACAGGGCTTCCTGAACTATCCGATAGAGGCAAACGGCGATTTGGAACGGAATCTGATCGGCCGAACCTTCACAGACAAAGAGGACGTCGAGATGACGGTACTCCTCAAACTCAGAGCAATAGCTGCGCAAAGCGGAGACCAGACCCAGGTGTTCCAGCAGGGCGGGATGCAAGCGGTGTGAAATCTCCCGGACTTCCTCGGTCAATTGCTCGACGCGAAGCAGCACTCGCTTCAGCTGTTGTCGCACCGGCTTCGCCGATGCGGGAAGCTGGTTGAGAGCGATGCCGACTTCCACTCCAAGCATGGCCAGTGTCTGATTCAGACCATCATGAAGTTCTCTGGCAACGCTGCGTCGTTCGTCCTCCTGAGCGTGTAACAGTCTTCGAGTTAAAAGCTGGAGAGCTTCTTCGGTTCTCGACGGTTCGAGGCCGTACTTCGGCGGAACCCTTTCCGCGCTGTGAATCAGGCGCAGATGTTTTCTATCATTCACCCTGAAATTACGTTTCGCGGGCCTGTTGCTGTCTTTGGATAGAGAGTGTGATTTCTTGCTCAAGATGTTTGCCTCAATGGGAGTGACGTGTCGTTGAAAGCTACACTCCAAACCCAGGATTAAGAGCCGCGATCACAAGAGCGAGTGCCGGTTCCGGTCCGCCAGGCCGGCACGCAGTCGGGGGAGCCACCCGACCGCGTTGCCTGCTGGCGTTCGGTCCCCAAAGGGAAGAAGAGAGTTGGGGACCCGGGGGTCTCGCATCTTTTGATCTCAGCTACAAGTCAGTCTCATCATTTCGGACAAGCCAATGCCACGATGTCCTTATTGGTTTCCGGAGAGGCAGCAATGTCCGTCAGTACGGTTGCGCCTTTCGGTACAAGCCAGATCTCAACCCTTCTATTCCTGGAGGTGTCATCGGTACTGGAGACGGCGTCTCGTCTCCGTTCGACGGTGCTGCTGTCACAGAAGTTGGATCTGAATTCGTTGCGTTGTTCGGTTCCTTTCCACCCTGCTCTGATGCGGGTGAGTTCAATGTCCTTGCAGGTAGCTCCTTTTGCGCTCAAGAACGCTGCTGCGCTCAGAACACGTTCCCGATCCAGAGTTGAGTCAGAACTTTTCCCTACGGTTTCCAGTTCGTTGCTATCCCGATGTCCGACGAGCACGACGTCGTAATCGCTGTAGCGCGATGCCGTGAGCTGCGGATAGAGCTCATTGGCCAGCACTCGCTTGGCGCAATTGTTGACGCGGGTGCTGTTCTTCGCGAAGTTGATGTCCGACAGCTGAATTGCCGCCGGTGGGGGAGGTGGCGGCGGAGGCGGTGGCGGCGGGGGGGCCGCGACCGGTGGCGCCGTGTAGCACACTTGAACATCCTTGGCGTCTCTCGCCACTGCACCACGCTGATCCGTCACCTCGAGAGTCAGGGTGACGGGCCTGCACTGCTGGCCCTGAACCGTATTGCTGAATGCCAGAGTGCTTCCGTCGAATTCCGACAGTGTCGGATTGGCGCCGGCGGTGAGTCGTCCATCGCTGGCGCTCCAGCGATAGGCGAGATTGCCTGAGCAATCCGAGCCGGTCGCGGTCGACGCCAGCTGGAGTCGATCGGCCCGTTGAATCGTCGTCCGAGGCAAGGTCGCGCTGGCGGTCGGGGCCTTATATTCTTTTACGGTTATCGTCGCCTTCCGATCCTCCGGCATTCCCGGGTTCTTCTTCACCGCATTTCGCGCCTGCTTGTCCAGGGTGGACTGGTCATAGAAAACCCGAACTCCCACGTCAACGGGGCCGGCGTTCTGGGGAGCGACAAACGTATATTGAGGATCCGATCCGACGGCCTGCCCGTTTGCTGTCCATTGATAGGTGATCCGGTTCTCTGGAATCGTGTCTTGCGCGGCGATACGCAGTGTCGTGGACTCGCCCGGACATACGGCCGTGCTCGCGGTTTCGATAGTTGGAGCAACTGTGAAGCTGTGGACGATAAGCGGCTTGAATCCGCCGAACATGAAACTGATACCGACCTGGCCCTGCAGGTTGTGGTCGCGGTCGCGATCGTCCGTGTTTGGAATCCCGAACGTCGGCGACTTGAGCAGGAAGTCGCGGACGCTGAAGTCGAGACCGACGCGGCGGCCGAGCCGCATCTGAGCACCGGCGCCAAAGTTAAATCCAAACTGATTCTCGCTTTCGAGATTGGTACCAAAAAGACTATTGGTCAGCGCAGCATTGGAAGACCTTCCTTCATCCGTTACTGTGAAGAAGTTCCATCCCACGCCCGCGGAGAGATACGGTCGGATCCTGCTTTCGTTCGACCTGGTGTAGATATTGCCGTTGAAGTAGAGCTGGTGTTGCCGATGTCCAAAGGAAAGGTCCTGGTACACGACATTGCTCGTGCCGGTGATCAACCAGGATTGTTCGAGCCCGATGTATTGCGAGAGATGTTCTCGAACTCGCAATCCAATCAATCCGCCGTCCGCAATTCTGTAATCGATATCCGTGCGACCAGGGGGTTCAGCTGCGGGGATGCTGAAGCTGGGGCGCGACCAGAGGGATGCGCCTCCATAGACTCCTACTTCCACCTTCTGCGCAAATCCGTTTGCACAAGTGAGGACTGCCAGAAGCACAAGCATCAATACGTACGATCCCTTGCTCACAGAGGCCCTCCTTTTTTAAATAGTGAAACTCGTCAATCGCGGTTCGTCCTGAAGCGCGTCAACGGAGGGAATGGTAATGACGGCAATCAAGCGGGAGTATCGGGTGAACCGCGTATTTGGTGATGCGCCTTTCGTGTAAGCGCGGTAAGGAGTTACAAGAGTGTGGGGTGCACGTACAAGCACGTACAGGAAGGTTGTATCCGGCTGGAGCCGGATACAACCTTCCTGTTAACAAAATTGAAATGAAGCTGCGGAGAACAGGAGCCGTGGCGTGCGAAGGCGTCCGCGTGGCGCGATCGTGTCAGTGAACTCTAGGGATCCGTACCCCTGGGCCTACCAGGTTGTTGCGTATCGCATAGTGGACCAGCGCAACGATGGAATTGATTCCAAGCTTACGCATGATCGACGCGCGATGAGTTTCCACAGTCTTGACGCTGATGCACAGTGCCGCAGCGATTTCCTTGTTTGCCTTGGCTTCCGCGAGGAGCTGGACGATCTCGCGTTCGCGGTTCGTCAAGACGGAATCTTCCCGTTCGTGGCGCGTGGACTTCAGGAAGCTTTCCAGAACAGTCTCGGATGCAACGGGAGTCAGGAAAAGCTTATGGCGGCTAAGCGCTTCGACCGCCTCGGTCAGGTGTTGGCCGGCATCAGACTTGAGTACGTAGCCTCGCGCACCGGCCGCGAGCA
>Ga0207659_10002758_pt1 | contig 10471 bp, 10 predicted proteins | sample KBSM43metaG_FD_184330 | JGI IMG/M metagenome (GOLD analysis project Ga0207659, IMG submission 184330) | Miscanthus rhizosphere microbial communities from Kellogg Biological Station, Michigan, USA - KBS M4-3 metaG (SPAdes) (version 2) | ecosystem: Host-associated > Plants > Roots > Rhizosphere >...
CGAGAACATCGTCTGGAGCGAGAACATCGTCTGGGGCGAGAACATCGTCTGGGGCGAGAACATCGTCTGGGGCGAGAACATCGTCTGGGGCGAAAACATCGTCTGGGGCGAGAACATCGTCTGGAGCGAGACCACGGTTGATGGTGACGGATCTAAGGGACCCAGCGACACTCGTGGTCCGGACGGAAAGCCCGGCCCGGATGGAAAGCGCGCAAAGGGTGGTGTCCTGTGAGCCGCCTGCATTCATCTGGCGCACTGATTGGCGAATCCCTCGATCGAGCCGAAAAGGTGAACGCCGTGGCCAACCTCGAGCCGATTCGTTTCGATTCCGCTCCTGTCACCGCACCGGTGATCGAAGCCGATGCGGATTGGACAACCGGGCTGCCGGTGCTGAAGGGGCGCAGGATCATGCTGCGCGAGCTCGTGAAGAGCGATGCGCTGTCGCTGTTGTCGATGCTCTCGTCGGAAGAAGTGGCCAAGTTCATTTCGCCGCCGCCGACGACGCCTCAGGGGTTCGAGAAGTTCATCACGTGGGCACAGCGTGAACGTCAGGCCGGCAACCAGTTCACGTTCGGCATGGTGCCTGAAGGCTGCGACCATGCGGTGGGTCTTGTGCAGGTCCGTGCAATCGCTCCGAGATTCTCCGTGGCGGAATGGGGATTTGCGGTAGGCTCTCCATTCTGGGGAACGGGCCTCTTCCTCGCCAGCGCGAGAATGACGCTCGACTTCGCCTTCCAGCACACTGCGGTCAACAGATTGGAAGCCCGCGCGGTCGTGCAGAACGGCCGCGGCAATGGTGCGCTGCGCAAGCTCGGCGCCGTGCAGGAGGGTGTGCTGCGCGGATCGCTGCTGAGGGACGGCAAGTACCTCGATCAGGTCATGTGGTCGATCGTTTCCCAGGACTGGTTCCAGGCGAAGACGGCCTGGAGCCCGGTTGTGCAGTAGGCCCCAAGCGGAACGGCTGAACGACGGCCCGTCAGCCGTTCTGAACATCGCCATGCAGGTTAGCGAGGACGCAACGACAGCGGCGCCGCCGCAACCCGTATCCACGCAAGAGGCACATCTGCCCCTTCTGGGAGGCCTCTATGTCGGCGGTGTTATCGCCGCCGGGGTGTTCGTCCTCGTTTTCTGCGCCCTGCACGTCCAGGTCACCCAGCCGACGCTCTTCCTTTCGCTGATCGTTATTTCCTGCCTCGCATCAACGCTGAAAATACGGCTGCCGCTCACCCGCAGCGCGTCGACGATGTCTGTGTCATACGTCGTCGACTTCACGGCGTTGCTGCTCCTTGGACCGGAGCAGGCCGTATTTGTGGCCGCGTCGAGCGCGATCGCGCAGTCCACGCTGAACGTCCGGAAAGGGAATCCGATCTACCGGACGCTGTTCAACATCGCGGCGATCGTCCTCACCATTGAATTCGCCGGGCTGGTGTTCGGATGGAGTGGAGGCGACGCGGGTGATCTGGGCTGGCCACGCATCGTCACGCCTCTACTTGCGTCAGCGACCGCATACTACCTGGCCAACACGACGTCCGTTTCCATTGCCGTTGCACTGACGTCGAGGCAGCCGCTGGTGCGGGTCTGGAACGACAACTTTCTGTGGACGGCACCGAACTATTTCGTCGGCGCGGCTGTCGCGACGGTTTCGGCCACCATCGTCGATGGCGCCAATCAGTGGCTGCTGCCGATCCTGATCCCACCCGTCTACCTGACGTTCCGCAGCTACAAGGTGTATCTGGGCCGAATCGAGGCTGAACAGCGCCACACGAAGGAAGTGACCGAGCTGCACGTTCAGGCGCAGGAGGCGCTGAAGTTCGCACAGCAGTCCGAAAGCAGGTTGCGCGATACGCTGGGGCTGCTGAAACAGAGCGAGGAGCGCTACGCGCTTGCGGCCGCCGGCTCGAATGACGGTCTCTGGGACTGGGACGTCGTCCGCAACCGTGTCTACTTCTCGCCGCGATGGAAGGCCATGCTGGGCCTCGGCGAGGATGAAGTCGGCACCACCCTGCTCGACTGGCTGAATCGCGTGCATCCGGATGACGTCGAGGGCCTCCGCGCGGCTCTGGATGCGCATTTGGCGGGTGAAACGCCGCATCTCGAACACGAGCATCGCATTCAGACCGCTGCCGGTGCGTACCGCTGGATGCTGTGCCGCGGCATTGCAGTGCGGGACGCCGACGGCACCGCGACGCGGCTGGCGGGTTCGCAGACCGATGTGACCGATCGGCACGAAGCGCAGGCACGACTGGAACACGCGGCCCGCCACGATTCGCTCACGAACCTTCCAAATCGTTCGGCGTTCATGCACGAGCTGGAACGCGTGCTCGCGCGCTCGACGCGCATGGGCGATTACCGCTACTCGGTGCTGTTTGTCGACGTCGATCGCTTCAAGCTGGTGAACGACAGCCTCGGCCACCTGATTGGCGACCAGTTGCTCACTGCGGTGGCGTACAAGCTCGCCACCTGTCTGCGCACAGGTGACGTGCTCGCCCGTCTCGGCGGCGACGAGTTCACGATCCTGCTGGACGGCGTCAACGGCCCCGGCGACGCGGAGTTCGTTGCCGACCGGGTCCAGGCGCTCTTCCGCGAGCCGATGAAAGTGGACAACGGGCGCGAGATTTTCGTGACGACGAGCATCGGCATCGCAATGGGCGGTCCGCATTATTCGCATGCCGAGGAACTGCTGCGCGACGCCGACACCGCGATGTATCGCGCCAAGGCGCTCGGGAAGGCTCGTCACGTGGTGTTCGAGCAGCGGATGCGCGACCACGCCGTGGTACGGCTGAACCTCGAGACCGAGCTGCGGCGCGCGCTCGAAAACAACGAGTTGAGGCTGGTCTACCAGCCGGTGATTTCGCTGAAAAACGGTGCCCTCTCCGGTTTCGAGGCGCTGCTCCGTTGGGAGCGCCCGGGCGGCGAACTGATTCCCCCGTCGGAGTTCATCCCGCTGGCCGAAGAAACAGGAGTCATCGTTCCACTCGGCATCTGGGTGCTCGGCGAAGCGTGCCGCCAGGCGGCGCTCTGGCAGCGGCAGTACCACTTCGACCGGCCGCTGACGATGAGCGTGAATATTTCGCCGCGGCAGTTGATGCAGCCGGGCATCGTGGACGCCGTCGGGCAGATGATGCGCAAGCATTCACTCGCCCATGGGACGCTTGCGCTGGAGATTACCGAGAGCGCGCTGGCCGAGGATGCGGCGACGGCCATGAAGGTCATCAAGGAGCTGAAGATGCTGCCCGTGCAACTGCTCCTTGACGATTTCGGAACGGGCTATTCGTCGCTTGGCCACCTGCACCGATTCCCGGTCGACACCGTCAAGATCGATCGGTCGTTCCTCGCGAAGGATCCGCTGGACCCGAGCGGGTCAAACGTGCTGGCCGCCGTCGTGTCGCTCGCCCAGAATCTCGGAAAGGGCGTCATCGTCGAAGGAATCGAAACGGCGGAGCAGGTCGAACGGCTGCGCAAGCTTCGCTGCCCGCACGCACAAGGGTTCTACTTCTCGAGACCCGTGGATGCCACTCAGGCGACCGCGATCATTGCGCTCGCCAGCGCAACGTCGGGCCAAAGGCCGCCCTTCCTGGGTGGCGAATCAGCGACCCAGATTGCTCCGCGTATTCACTGAAATCCCAAATCCCAAGCCCCACATCCCAAACCCAACGTTCAGATCCAGCGTGTCACTCGCTCCGACGTGAAGGTTGGTGAGCAAATCGTTTTAGCGATGTGAAGGCCGCGAGCATTTCCGCGTACGAAAAGTTGGCGTTCCGGCCGCTGGTGTTCGGCAGCACGAAGACCGGCGTTCCCTCGAACGTCTGGGTCTGCAATCCGGCAACGACGCGGCCCCGGTGCTCCGGAAACATCGCCCTGAACACCGTGACGCCGACGAGCGCGATGACGCGAGGACGGAACCTGCGGATCTTGGCGTGCAGCCGGGTCCGGCCGCGCACGTATTCATCCGGCGAGAGCGTATCGATGCCGGGCGTCGCACGCGGAACGATGTTGGTGATTCCAAAACCCCAGTCGGGCAGGCGATCATCGTCCACTAACGTGATGCGCTCGGGAACAAGACCCGACTCGTAGAGCAGCTTCCAGAACCTGTTCGAGAAGCCGGCGAAGTGATGTCCCGTCAACGCTGACCGGACTCCCGGATTGATGCCGACAAACAACACCTCCACGCCGGGACGGATGCGGTCCCGCAGCGCAGGCAGCGTGAGCCTGGTTGCCGGCTTCCGCACTGCTTCTTCCTTCGCTCCTGCCTATTCCCTCATGCCCTAATCACGAGACCCGCCCTTCCCCCTACCCCCTTCTGTATAGTTGGTGCATGCCCCAGTGGCTCGTCAAAGAGGAACCGGAACACTACGCATACGATCAACTCGAAAAGGATCGGAAGACCGTGTGGGCCGGTGTCAGAAACCCTCTCGCGCAGAAACACCTGCGGTCGATCCGGAAAGGCGATCGGATTTTCTACTATCACACCGGCAAGGAGAAGGCCGTCGTCGGCGTCGCGCGTGCGGTCGGCGATGCGTATCCGGATCCTGGCGATGCCTCTGGCAAGTCGTTCGTCGTCGATGTCGCGCCTCAACAAAAGCTGCCGCGTCCTGTCACGCTTGCTGAGATCAAGGCGGACCGTGCGTTTGCGGATTTCCCTCTCGTACGGATGTCGCGCCTCTCGGTGATGCCGGTGACCGACAGTGAATGGGCCCGCATCGAAAAGATGAGTCGAAATCGGTCGATATAATCAACCGGTGTGGGTTCGCTGCATTCTTGCTCTGACCGGTGCCGCACTCATCGCATCAGCAACGGTCCACGCCGACGACACCTTGCCGCCGGTGTTGATCTCGCGTCAGCTTTCGGAAGGCGAGCACCTCTCGGTCGGCGACGTCATCCGTCTCAGCGCATCTGACAACGGCAGCAACGTTCGGCAGTTCCGCATCGCGGGGATCTATGAGCCGACTCCCGATCCCGCCAGATTAGGCGCCGTCATTCGAGAGGTGCAGCTGCACCTTCCCGACCTGCTCGGCCTGACACGCGAACCATCGGCGCCGAGCGGCAGCGAATACGTCCAGACGATCAACGTGGCGCTCGTCGATCCGAATGACGCGGACGCATTTTCACGCGACGTTCGGGCCCGGATGCCGGGCATCGACGCCCAGCCTGCCAGCGGAGCGGCCGAGTCGACGGGGCCGTTCATCGTGTTGCGGCGGTTTCACTTGGCGATTGCCATCGTCACGATCGTCGCATCCACGGTTTTTCTGCTGGCGCTCAGCATCATGCTCGTGGACGAACGCCGGGCTGCAGTCGGCGTCCTCCGGCTGATCGGATTGCCGATCCGCCGGATCTTGCTCCAGCTGTTCCTGGAAGGACTGTTGATTGCGGTTGTCGGTTCGGTGTTCGGCCTGGCACTCTCGCTGCTGTCGGAAGGGATCATCAACCGCTTCTTCCAGTGGCGCTACGACACGACGCTGGTGTTCGTTCGCGTCACGCCGCAGGTCGCGGCGGTGTGCGTGGCGATCGCGATCCCGCTCGGTGTTTCGGCTACCGTCGTCGCATCGTGGGCGCTGCTGCGGCGCAATGGCCTGCGGCTGGCCCGGCGATGAACGCGATGGGCTTTGCGTGGCGCAGCCTGGTTCGCCAGCCGGCGCGCGCGTCGCTCGGCGTACTCGGCGTCGCCGCTGTCGGCGCGTTGCTCTTCGACATGCTGTTGCTGTCGCAGGGCCTCGTGATTTCGATGCGCGACCTGCTCGAGAGAACAGGGTTCGATCTCCGCGTCACGGCGACCGACGCGCTGCCGGGGCAGGGACCGCTCATTCCAAACGCTGTTGAGCGCACGCAGGCAATCTCACAACTGCCTTCGGTGCGTTCGGCAGTCGCTCTGCGTTTCGCCAACGCCGTCGTGCTCGCCGGCGCGCCGCGCGGCGTCTACACGACATTCCAAGGAGTCGCCGGCACCGGCGCCGCGCATCCATGGACGATTCTTCGCGGTCGCGACGTGACGGCGGGACGTCCTGAGATTGTGATCAACGAAAACACCGCGACACGCACGCGGCTCGACGCGGGATCGCGTGTGATGCTGCGCGCGTCGTGTAACGGCCAGGAGCAGGCGCTTCCTCCGGTGCGATTCACCGTCTCGGGGATCGCGCAGTTCCCGTTCGACAGCCCGAATGGAACCACGGTTGCCACCTCGCTCCAGATGCTGGCGACCGCGTGCGGCGGAAACGAGACGAACGAGGCGGACGTTATCATGGTGGCTTCACAGGAGCGCGCCGGGCCGGCCGCCGCCGTTTCCGACGTCGCCAAACTCCTTCCGGACCTCCATGTCTTGAGCAACGCTGAGGCCGTAAACCGGTTCGAGCGCGGCGGCTTCACGTACTTCCGCCAGATTTCCACCGTATTGACGGCCGTGACACTCTCGTTCGCGGTGCTGCTCATCACCGTTCTGCTGACGGTGTCGATCAATCAGCGCCTCGGCGAAATCGCGGCCCTGCGCGCACTTGGCTTTTCTCGATGGCGCGTCGTTGCCGACGTGTTCTGCGAGTCAGTGCTCATCGTGGGAGGCGGGGGGCTGTTGTCGCTGCCGGTGGGCGCGCTGCTCGCCATCGGGCTCGACCACATTCTGAAACGGATACCCGGAATTCCGGCGGACGTGCATTTCTTCGTGTTCCAGCCGAGCGCTCTCCAAGTTCATCTTTTGCTGCTTTCGGCAACGGCGATAGTCGCGGCCCTCTACCCGATTCGCATCGTCGCCAGGCTCCCAATTGCGGCAACGCTGCGTGATGAGGTGGTCGGGTGAGCAACACGAACGGGTACATCGTCGAGGCGCGGAACATCAGTCGCGTCTTTCCTATGCCTGCTGGTGCGGTAACAGCGGTCGCCGATGTCAGCCTCGAGATTCGGCCTGGAGATCACATCGCTATCCGCGGCCCTTCCGGCTGCGGGAAATCGACGCTGCTGCACATGCTCGGCTGTGTCGAGGCGCCAACCGCCGGCACGCTGCTGTTTCGCGGTGACGATGTGACACAGCTGTCAGATCGGCAGCGGAGCCTGCTGCGCCTTCGTCAGATCGGCTTTGTGTTCCAGCGCTTCTTTCTGCTGCCGATGCTGACCGCGGCGGAAAACATCGAGCTCCCACAGTCCGAGGCAAATGTTCCGAAGACGGAGCGTCGGGAGCGGACGCAGGAGCTGCTGGAGTACGTGGGGCTCGCGGCCCGCGCGGCTCACCGGCCATCGGAGCTCTCGGGCGGCGAAATGCAGCGCGTCGCGATCGCACGTGCGCTGGCGAACAAACCGGGACTGCTGCTGGCGGATGAACCAACCGGTGAGTTGGATCGTGCAACCGGTGAACAGATTGCTTCCCTCCTCGATCGCGTCAACGCGGACGGCACGGCACTGGTGATCGTGACCCACGATCCCGCGCTCGCCGAGCGGTCCACGAGGATCCTGAGCATGCGCGATGGGCGGATTGAAGGCGAGTCGACATCCGCATGATCGGCAGGCTCGCGCTTCGCTCGCTGACGGCACACCCGGTCCGCTCGGCGGTCCTCGCTGCCGGTTTCGGGGTGGGTGTCGCGGTGATGGCGATTCTGTTGGGCGTCGCCGAAATCGTGCTCACACAGGCAAGGTCTGCCGATCTGGTCGGCGGCGGCGACGTCGTCATTCACCTCGAGCGGTCGGTCCCCGCACGCATGGTGATCTCGGGCGCGCTGCAGTCCGACCAGTTGCGCAAACGAATCCGGACGGCCGGTCCGTCGCACTCAGCGGCGTTGTACCTCGTTGGCGACGACGGTACTGTCCGTGTGGACGCCCACGGCGGTATCCCCAGCATCGAGAAGGCGATGGGCGATCCAGAAGTCGCCTCGACTCCCCAGTGGCAGGACACACCGGAAGACGTCGCCTGGACGCAGACGAGCCCCGAGGACGTGCTGCGGCAGATCGACCGGTTTCATGAGATCCCGAACGCCCCAATGTGGGAAGACTCGTGGGCCGAGTGGCTCTACTTCAACGGACGGACGTCCGACACGCGGTTCTATCTGACATTCATGGTGGGCCCGCGCCAGCACGATGGTGAACGGCAGGCAGGCGTCCGGCTGCAGCTCGATCGCGGCGGGCGCGTCGAGAACTTCAGCGCGTCTGCACAACTCACCGAGGCCGATACCAGACGCGCGCCGGAATTGGTGATTGGTGGCAACAGGGTTCGATTGGATGGATTGCAGTACGTCATCGACCTCGATCTTCGCGGCGAACGCGGTCGCTCCCTACAGGGGCGGATCAGCATCGAAGCATCACCCGGCCGCCTCGTCCCTCCAATCGAGATTGGTGGCGCTCACGGGTGGCGAACGGGGTACGTGGTACCGGTGATGTCAGGAAAGCTTGGCGGAATGCTCGATGTCGCTGGCGAGGGCGTTTCGTTGGCCGGCGGCGCCGGGTACCACGACCACAATTGGGGATTCTGGCGCGGCGTCTCATGGCAATGGGGGCAGGCGCAGCAGGGTGACCTGTCACTCATTTATGGGCGCGTGTTCCCACCTCCAGATGCCGCGGACCCGGCTCGCATCCCTGGCTTTGTCGGCGCTCTGGGCCCTGACGGCCCGCTCGGCTATGCCACAGATGTGACGATCGACGAAATGAATGATCCGAACGGCCAGCCGCGGACGATAACCGTGACGAGCCGCGGTCGCCTCCTCGACGTGCGCATGCAGTTTGATGTGGGATCGGTTGTGATGACCCGGATGACCCAGGGGACGTTATCGAGCGGACTGAGCTTCCTTCAGATGCGTGGGCAATATACGGTCACCGGTCACGCGGGCGAGCGCGAGATAAACTTCGTCGCGCCAGGATCGGCTGAGACTTTTCGAGAAAATTCCAAAGCCCAAATCCCAAACCCCAAATCCCAATAGCCAAATCCCAATAGCCAAATCCCAACAGAGCACGATCGCGTTTTGGGATTTGGGTCTTGGGATTTGGGATTTACCGCAGGTCTAACGCGCGCCGGGCGGCAATCTGCGCACGGCCACGACGACGGGCGAACGTTTCGAGCTTGTCGGCCAGCGGCAATTCCTTTTGCGTGGCGTTCCACCCCCGCGCGAGTTGCGCGGCGACAATGCGGCGCCTGTCCATTTCCATTCGGAAGCAATCGAAACAGAGTGTGCGCGGCCGCTCTACTCCCGGATCGTCGTCATGCTCGTCCCTGAAGCCGTACCGTGCCTCGCGCTCCCTGCACGCAGCGCACAGCACTCTTGCTGCCCGTCCCGCCCGTCCCGCCTGTCCAACCCGTCCCGCCTCGTAGAGTGCCAGCTGCATGATCCGTCTCCTCTGTTGAGACCAGACTACGCAAGCCCTATGACAGACTAGGTCAATGCCAGCTGTACGGGAGACGACGGCCGGGGACGAACTGTTCCGCCTTCCACTTTCCGAGTTCACGGCAGCCCGAAATGCGCTCGCCGCCAAGCTGAAAAAGGAGGGCGATTCCGAAGAAAGCGACCGGATCAAGGCGCTCTCCAAACCACCCGTCTCCGCATGGGTTGCCAATCAGCTGTACTGGAAGCATCGCGGTGCATTCGATCGCCTGCTTACGGCGGGCGAGCAATTCCGGAACGCCCAAGCTGCGCAGCTTGCCGGCAAATCCGCGGATTTACGCGGCCCGCTCGACGCACGACGCGAAGCGCTTGGCGAACTGACGAAGCTCGCGGCCGAGGTCCTGCACGAAGCGGGGCACCCGTCGTCTCCGGAAATGACGCGCCGCATCATGACGACGCTCGAGGCGATTGCCACTTACGGCACTCATCCCGGTGGCCCGCCCGTGGGCCGCCTGACTGCCGATATCGATCCGCCAGGTTTCGAGGCGCTCGCGGCGCTCGTCCCGGGCGGCTCCCATGGTCCAGGCGCGACCAAGGGACACGCCGCGCCCCGTGTGATCCCCTTCAACCAACCAAAGCCGCGGCAGGGGGCACGCAAAGCTGCTGACGATCGCGAGGACTCGCCGCGCGCGGAACAAGAACGCCGCGAGCGACAGAACGTAGCGCGAAAGGCGCTGCGGGAAGCGGAACGTGCGCTCGTCGAGACGCGGCGCGACGCGGAACGGGCAAGAGCGGAGATGAAGGAGGCCGCTGCACGCGCGAAGACGGCCGAGAAGGAGAAAGCGGCGCTCGAGGCGCGTCTCGAAAAGCTGTCAGCTGCAGCCGACGCGGCACGTCAGGCGGCGCGACAGGTGGCAAGCCGCGCCGAAGAGGCTGCACAGGCTGTCGACGATGCCGAGCGCGCGGTCGCGTCGGCGCGCGAGCAGCTGCGCGAGGTCGAGAGCTGAATCAGTCTGACTTTCCTACTCCCATCTCCCCTGTCCAGCGCGGCGCGCCGAGAACTTCGATGTGAAACTGATCGAGCATTCGAAGCACCGTGTGATCGATCACTTCGTCGAGGGTCCGCGGGTTCATGTAAAAGGCGGGGACGGGCGGCAGAATCACGGCTCCCATTCGCGCGAGCT
>Ga0207659_10002761_pt1 | contig 10464 bp, 8 predicted proteins | sample KBSM43metaG_FD_184330 | JGI IMG/M metagenome (GOLD analysis project Ga0207659, IMG submission 184330) | Miscanthus rhizosphere microbial communities from Kellogg Biological Station, Michigan, USA - KBS M4-3 metaG (SPAdes) (version 2) | ecosystem: Host-associated > Plants > Roots > Rhizosphere >...
CTTGACGCCGACCCACGTCGGATCAAGAAGCTCCGCATCCACCTCCCGCCCGCAGCCGAGACCGGACAGGCCGAAAGCGCGTGAGTTCGCTCAACGGGGGTGTGTCGAAGCAAGACGTGCCGCATGCAGATCATGTCGGTGGATTACGCATTGCGACCTTGGTCGCGAGCCTGCAAGGCGTCCGCCGCGCCTTTTTTGCGGCGTTCCTCGGCGCAATCTCGGTGCTCGCCTTCGCACCGGTTCATGCTTGGCCGATCCTCTTTATAAGCTTTGGTGGACTGGTTTGGCTGCTTGACGGCTGCCACGCCGTCCATCCCCAGCGTGCCGGCAGGTTGAAATGCGCAAGCTTGGTGGGGTTCTGGTTCGGCTTCGGATATTTCCTCGCGGGGCTTTACTGGATCGCCGAGGCCTTCCTGGTAGAGCCTTGGCGCCACGCCTGGCTGATCCCGTTCGTCATGACGGCGATGCCCTCGGGGATGGCCCTGTTCTCAGCGGCGGCCGCAGCGTTTGCCATGCTGCTTTGGCTCCCTGGCATCGGCCGGGTCTTTGCCCTTGCTTTTGCCTTCGGCCTTGCTGAGTACGCGCGCGGGCACGTGCTGACCGGGCTGCCGTGGAACCTCGTTGGTTATGCTCTTCTCGGCGCGCTGCCGATGATGCAGCTCGCCTCGGTGTTCGGGGTTTACGCCCTTAGCCTGCTCGCCGTCCTCCTTTTCGCCAGTCCCGCCGCCATTACGGCGCCGGAGGGCTCAAATCTTCAGGCGGGCAGAGCCGGCTTGGGGCTCGCTGCTGTCCTCTTGGTTCTGCTCGGGTTGGGCTACGTGTGGGGTGAGCACAGGCTTGCCGAGGCGGCGCAAGACAGCACCGGCATCCGGCTTCGTATCGTGCAGGCCGATGTCGATCAGGCAGACAAGTGGCGGCCAGAGAATAGTGCCGAGATCTTTACAGACTATCTCGACCTCACCAAGTCGGGCAGCGACGGGCTTGCCGGTATCAATATCGTGATTTGGCCAGAGACAGCCGTTCCGTTCCTTCTCGCCGACTCTCCCGACGCTCTCGAAGCGATCGGAGCGGCGCTGCCCGAAGGAACGTCTCTCGTCGTAGGCTCTGCCAGGCTCACCGAAGAACGCGATGCAAAAGGCACGCTTGGCCAGACACGCATCTATAACAGTCTGCTCACAATCGACGATCGGGGCCGCGTCGTCTCGAGCTACGACAAGATGCATCTCGTTCCCTTTGGTGAGTACCTTCCTTTCCAGGACTTCATGGAAAGCCTCGGCATCATGCAGCTTACCGGTGTGCGCGGCGGCTTCAGCTCAGGTGCCGGCCCGCGGCTTCTCTCCATCCCCGGAGCGCCGCCGGCAAGCCCGCTCATCTGCTACGAGATCATTTTTCCTGATGACGTGACCAAGAGCTCGGCGAGACCGGGCTGGCTGCTCAACGTCACCAACGACGCGTGGTTTGGATCGAGCTCCGGTCCTTATCAGCACTTCCATCAGGCCCAAGTCCGCGCCGTCGAGCAAGGATTACCTCTCGCCCGGGCCGCCAATACGGGTATCTCGGCACTGATCGATCCTTACGGCAGAATTCTCGCCAAGATTAGTCTTGGCGAGAAAGGCGTCATTGATGTCGACCTGCCCAAAGTGGGTTCATCGACTTTCTTCGCTCAATTCGGATTTGTTCTGGAAATTTCTACCATTGTGTTGGCTTTTGCCGCATGGCTCGCCTGTCGCGTGCAATCGTCTCATTGGACGAAGTAACGCATCCCGGACAAATACGGGGTGCGGCTCCTGCGTGCTTGACGGAGGCAAACCGCACCGCTTAAGAACGACCAGTATGGCAGTTTCATCAAGAATATGAGTCAGCTTCGAATTTTCAAACTCAATGTTGATTGCGAGAAAGCTAATGGCAGGCAAGAAGCCTAATCCCGTTGACGCACACGTCGGCAGCCGAGTTCGATTGCGACGCATGCTGCTTGGCATGAGTCAGGAGCGCCTCGGCGAGAGCATGGGCCTTACATTTCAGCAGGTGCAGAAATACGAGAAGGGCGTGAACCGCATCGGCGCTAGCCGGCTGTTTCAAATCTCGAAAATCCTCGACGTCCCCGTTCAATTCTTCTTCGAAGAAGCGCCTTACACGGGCGACGGTAACGCAGTGCGCGGGATGGCCGAGCCGGACTCCGAAGCCTTCATCCTCGAGTTTCTGAATAGTCGCGAAGGGCTCGAGCTCAACCGCGCCTTCGTGAAGATCGGCGATCCCAAGGTTCGCAAGAGCGTCGTCGATCTGGTGCGCGCCCTGAGGGGATCTGGCAGCACCTCCTAAGTCTGATTGGCCTCAGTCTCGAGCTGGACGGCGGGCTTGACCCGCCACGCGCCCTGTGGTTTGCGAGAAACGAAGGCGGTCATCCGGCCGCCTGTCTTCACTCGAAACAGGGTGGGTCAAGTGTCCCGGACAAATTACGTCTTTACCAGCGAATCCGTGTCGGAGGGTCACCCCGACAAAGTGTGCGACCGCATCTCCGACGCGGTGGTCGATCTCTATCTTGCTGCCGATCCCCATTCGCGGGTCGCTATCGAAACGCTCGTGACCACCAACCGCATCGTGATGGCCGGCGAGGTGCGCGGGCCCGAGACGATGACCCCCGAGCTGATCGAGCAGGCGGCGCGCCGTGCGGTGCGCGAGATCGGCTATGAGCAGAAGGGATTCCACTGGGACCTGGCCGAGTTCGAATATTATGTGCACGAGCAGTCTGCCGACATTGCCCGCGGCGTCGACGCCGATGCCGGGACCAAGAAGGACGAGGGCGCGGGCGATCAGGGCATCATGTTCGGCTTTGCCTGCCGCGAGACCGAGCCGCTCATGCCGGCGCCGATCTTCTACGCCCACCGGATCCTGCATGAGATGGCCAAGGCGCGGCATACGGGTCGCATGCCTGAGCTAGGGCCTGACGCGAAGAGCCAGGTGACACTCGCCTACGAGAACGGAAAGCCGGTGCGCGCCGATTCCATCGTGGTCTCGACCCAGCATGGCGAGGACGTAAGCCAGGAACGCGTCAAGGAGATCGTGCGCGGCTTCGTCGATGAGGTGATGCCGAAGGGCTGGGTGAACGGTCACACGAAGTTCTACGTCAATCCCACAGGGCGGTTCGTAATCGGCGGTCCAGACGGCGATTGCGGCGTCACCGGCCGCAAGATCATCGTGGACACCTATGGCGGCGCGGCGCCCCATGGCGGGGGCGCCTTCTCAGGCAAGGATCCGACCAAGGTCGACCGCTCAGCCGCTTATGCCGCGCGTTATCTCGCTAAGAATGTGGTCGCCGCCGGGCTCGCCGATAAATGCACACTGCAGGTCTCCTACGCGATCGGCGTATCCCAGCCTCTCTCGCTCTATGTGGACCTGCATGGCACTGGCAGCGTCGCCGAGGGCAAGCTTGAGCAGGCTTTGCACCAAGTCATGGATTTGAGCCCGCGCGGCATCAGGGAGCATCTCAAGCTCTCCCGCCCGATCTACGAGCGCACGGCTGCCTATGGCCATTTTGGACGCCAGCCCGACAATGATGGCGGCTTTTCGTGGGAGCGACTCGATCTCGTCGAGCCGATCCGCGCCGAGCTGACCTAACCGCTTCATCCTTAGCCTTATTGTCATCGCCCGGCTTGACCGGGCGATCCAGTAATCACAGAGCTATCGGCAACGAAGGCCAGTTGTTACTGGATGCCCGCCTGCGCGGGCATGACAATGGTGCGTGAATTGGCGCCGCAGACACGTCCGACCGCCGAGGTTAAGCCGCTCAGGTCCTATGGCCGGCGCAAGGCCAAGCCCCTGAGCGCTCGGAAAGAGCGCCTCATTGCCGACCTCCTGCCGAAGCTTAAACTCGACCTCAAGGCCCCTGCTCCGAAGTGTCTGCAAGACCTCTTCCCGGTGCTAGTCAGAGAGGTTTGGCTCGAAATAGGATTCGGCTCTGGCGAGCATCTCCTTTTTCAGGCAGGGCACCACATAGATATCGGATTCATCGGCTGCGAGCCGTTCGTCAACGGGGTGGCGAGCCTGCTCGGTGCGATCGAGACGAGTAGGGTCAAGACGATTAGGGTCCATGACGGCGACGCGCGCGAGGTGCTTGGCTGGCTTCCCGAGAGCGGAGTTTCTCGGCTCATTATTCTGTTTCCTGATCCTTGGCCGAAAAAGCGGCACCTCAAGCGCAGGCTCATCTCGCCGGAGACCATAGAGCACTTCGCTCGCGTACTGGCGCCCGGCGGCGAGCTTAGATTTGCGAGCGACAGCGGCGATTACGCAGCACATGCGCTTGCTGCCATCGGCCGGAGTCGTGACTTCACTTGGCTCGCCGAACGGCCATCGGACTGGCGCATGCGGCCCGCTGATTGGCCTGAGACCCGCTACGAGCGGAAGGCCTTGAGCGAGGGCCGGAAGCCTGTCTATTTGAGATTCAAGCGGGTCTAATCCGGAGGGGCTGATGCGCGTCGCTTGGATGGTTGATGCCCGTTGCAGCCATGGCGGGGACCGACATCGTCGCGACTTGCTATCAGACTTGCGCCGACAGCACACATTCCAATCCCGAATATAAAGCCTGCGTCGTGCGCGCCGCGGACAGGGCGGATCAACTCCTGAACGACAGCTATAAGAAGCTGCAGGATGCGGTCCGTGCCGACGCCAAGGACATGGGCCAAAGCCCCGAGGTTCAGCTCGGCTATCTCAAGGACGCGCAGAAGCAATAGATCGCCTATCGCGATGCGAGCTGCACGTTCGAGGACAGCCTCGCCTTCGGCGGCACCTCGATTGGCGGCAATTATTCGTCATGTCTCTGCGCTCTCTCCTATGAGCGCATCAATGACTTCGAGCGCATCGAGAAGGCGGTGATGGGTTCCCCCTAAGCGGCGCCTCCCGGCCCGCGAAGGCGCTTGAAACCGCGGAAAAAGCTCGTATATTAAGTCCGAACTCATGATTGGTTTTGATCAGGAGTGGGCTTGCCGCCCGCTCCTTTTTGTTAGGCTCCTAGTCTCCTCGGCTTCCTGAGGAGTGTGGCCCGATGTCGAGCCCTGCCGCCACTGACCGAAGATTCGCCCGCGAGACGGGGCCGGCCCGGGTGATCGCCGATCTCGCCGAGCCCGTGCTCGAGGAACTGGGCTTCCGGCTGGTGAGGGTCAAGGTTTCGGGGCGGGACGGAGGCACGGTGCAGATCATGGCCGAGAGGCCAACGGGAGAGATGACTGTCGAGGATTGCGCCACGATCAGCTGCAGGCTGTCCCCGGTGCTCGACGCCTACGATCCGATGCCCGGCCAATATCGGCTCGAGGTTTCCTCTCCCGGTATCGACCGGCCATTGGTGCGACCGAGCGACTTTGCGTGGTGGGCGGGTCACGAAGCCAAGGTGGAGCTGAAAGAGCTGGTAGACGGGCGCAAACGTTTCAGGGGCGTGATCGAGGGCGTGGAGGATGACGAGGCGCGCCTCAGAATTGAGCTAGAGGGCAAGGCCGAATTGGTGACGATCGGCCTTCCCTTCTCGCTCATCAGCGAGGCGAAGCTCGTCGTCGACATGGACAGCTTCAGGGCCGACCTTGCTGGCAAGAAACATTGAGATTCAACCCGGGCCGCGAGAAGTCGCGAAGCCCGACGAATAGAGATCGGAGGCAAAAGACATGGCTCAGGCAGGCGTAAGCGCCAATAGGCTGGAGCTGCTGCAGATCGCCCGACGCGGTCGCGCGCGAGAAGGCGATCGATCGCCAAGTGGTGATCACCGCCATGGAGGACGCGATCCAGAAGGCGGCGAAGTCCCGCTACGGCAGCGAGAACGAGATCAAGGCCGAGGTCGACCCAAAGACCGGAGAGATCAGGCTCGCGCGGCTCCTCGAGGTTGTCGAGCAGGTCACCATGGAAGCGACGCAGGTTTCAGTCGAGGAGGCGCGCCGGCGCAATCCGGCGGCGCAGGTCGGCGACTTCATTGCCGAACCCCTGCCCCCGCTCGATTTTGGCCGGGTCGCCGCGCAGAATGCAAAGCAGGTCATCGTGCAGAAGGTGCGCGAGGCCGAGCGCGAGCGCCAATATGAGGAATACAAGGATCGCGTCGGCGAGATCGTGAACGGCATCGTCAAGCGCGTCGAGTATGGCAACGTCATCGTCGACCTCGGTCGCGCCGAGGCCATCGTGCGCCGCGACGAGACGCTGCCGCGCGAGAATTTCCGCTACGGCGACCGCATCCGCGCGTATGTCTATGACGTACGGCGCGAGCCGCGCGGGCCGCAGATCTTCCTATCCCGCACCCATCCCGAATTCATGGCGAAGCTGTTCGCGCAAGAGGTGCCGGAGGTCTATGAGGGCATCGTCACCATCAAGTCAGTGGCGCGCGATCCTGGCAGCCGCGCCAAGATTGCGGTGGTGTCGCGCGACGCCTCTATCGACCCGGTCGGCGCCTGCGTCGGCATGCGTGGAAGCCGCGTGCAGGCGGTGGTGAATGAGCTGCAGGGCGAGAAGATCGACATCATCCAATGGTCGTCAGATGCCGCGACGTTCATTGTGAACGCGCTCGCCCCTGCCGAGGTAGTCAAGGTCGTGCTCGATGAGGATGCCGAGCGTATCGAGGTCGTGGTGCCCGATCCGCAGCTCTCGCTTGCCATCGGACGCAAGGGGCAGAATGTCAGGCTCGCTTCCCAGCTCACCAGCTGGGACATCGACATCATGACCGAGGCCTCTGAGTCCGAGCGGCGCCAGGCCGAGTTCGCGGAGCGCTCGCAGACCTTCATGGAGGCGCTCGACGTCGACGAGGTCATCGCGCAGCTGCTCGCTTCGGAGGGCTTCAGCTCGGTCGAGGAGGTGGCTTTCGTCGAGCCGTCGGAGATCGCATCGATCGAGGGCTTCGACGAGAACACCGCGGCCGAGATTCAGACCCGGGCCCGCGAGCATCTCGAGAAGATCGAGGCGGCGCTTGACGCCAAGCGCAAGACGCTCGGCGTCGCCGACGAAGTCGGGGAAGTGCCCGGCGTCACCACTGCGATGCTGGTCGCACTCGGCGAGAGCAACATCAAGACCGTCGAGGACCTCGCCGATTGTGCGACCGACGACCTCGCGGGCTGGACCGAGCGCGGTAAGGATAAAGAGGCCGTCCGGCATGAAGGCATCCTCGATTCGTTCCGCCTCACGCGGGAGCAGATCGAGGAGGTGATCATCGCGGCGCGCGTGAAGGCCGGCTGGATCGAGGAAGCACAGCCTGAGCCCGAGCCTTCTGAGGCTGAGGGCGAGGCCGCAACTCCGGTCGAAGGCGACTCGTCGGCCGGCGGGCCGAGCCAGAGCGCAGGCCACTAATGATAAGGCAAGGAGACCAGGCCTTTGCGGCAAGTGGCGCCGGAGCGAGACCAAGATCGCGAAACGGCGGACACCGTCCGCCGCTGCGCCGTTACCCGCGCGCTTAGGCCCAAGGACGAGCTGATCCGCTTCGTGCTCGGCCCAGATGGGGCTGTGGTCCCCGACCTCAAGGAAAAGCTGCCGGGACGCGGCGTGTGGCTTACTGCGGCGCGCGATACGGTTGCCGAAGCGTTAAGGCGCAACGCCTTCGCTCGGGCCTTCAAGCAAGAGGCCAGAGCGCCTCAAGGGCTGGATGCCCAGGTCGACAAGCTTCTCGCCGAGGCGGCGATTTCTGCGCTTTCGCTCGCCAACAAGGCTGGCGAAGTGGTTTTCGGCTATGCCAAGGTTGAAGAAGCGATCGCCAAAGGCCGGGTTATCGCCCTTGTTCATGCGCGGGAGGCGGCCGACGACGGCTGCCGCAAGCTCGACGCCAAACTCCGCGGAAAGAAAGGCGGAACGAGCCTTCCCGCCGTCCGCGTCTTCACCGTGGATGAATTGGGTTTGGCATCGGGCCGGACAAATGTGATACATGCTGCCCTAATCCAGGGTGGAGCGGCTCTAAAGGTTCTTGCGGCGGCCTCGCGGCTTGAGCGCTACCGCAAGGGCAGCGCCGCATTCAGAAACCCGAATGATTGGATACGAACAACGAATGAGTGAGACGAACGAGACCGAAGGCAAGACCGCACGCAGCGGGCGCAAGATGACGCTTAACGTGCGCCGTACCGTTGAATCCGGCCATGTGCGTCAGAGCTTCAGCCATGGACGCTCGAAGTCCGTTCTAGTCGAGAAGAAGAAGCGTCGGTCGCTCGGCGCGGGGCCTTCCCCGCAACCGGTCGAGGAGCCCAAGGCAAAGCCCGCACCGCGCACGGCAGAGACGCCTGCTCCCAAGCCCGTTCAAGACGAAGCTCAGGCCAATCGTGCCCGTGTCGTGCTGCCGCAACTCTCCGAGGAGGAGAAGGACGCGCGCACGCGTGCGCTCGCCGACGCGCGTCAGCGCGAGGCCGCCGAGCGCGCACGAGCCGAGCAGATTGCCGCCGTCCAGACGGTGACGCAGGAGCAGCGTGCGAAAGAGCGTCAAGAAGCCGAGGAGCGCAAGCGCAAGGAGGATGAGCGCCATCAGGCCGAGGCCAAAGCGCGCCAGAAGGGCGAGGAGACCGCGCGCAAGCATCTCTTGAAAGAAGAGGTGGAAGAGCCGACGCGCACACCCGACGCCCGCCACAAGAAGAGCCCTGTGGCACCCCGGCGCGGCGAGGAGCGCAGAGTCCGCGGCCGTCTGACCATCACCAACGCGCTCGACGAGGAGCAGCGGCAGCGGAGCCTCGCTTCGCTCAAGCGCCGCCAGGAGCGCCAGAAGAAGCAAACGATCGGACCGCAGGCGCAACAGAAGATTCAGCGCGAGGTGGTCGTCCCTGAAGTAATCACAATCCAGGAGCTCGCCAATCGCATGGCCGAGCGTGGCGTCGATGTCATCAAGTACCTGATGAAGGACGGCGCCATGCACAAGATCACCGACGTGATCGACGCCGATACCGCCCAGCTCGTGGCCGAGGAATTCGGACATACGGTCAGACGCGTGTCGGAGGCCGATGTCGAGGAAGGCTTCATCGGCGCAGAGGATCACGCCGAGGATCTCGTCCCCCGTGCGCCGGTGGTTACCATCATGGGCCACGTCGATCACGGCAAGACTTCGCTGCTCGATGCCATCCGAGCGACCAATGTTGTGAGCCAAGAGGCTGGCGGCATCACCCAGCATATCGGCGCCTATCAAGTGGAGACGCCGTCAGGCCAGAAGATCACCTTCATCGACACGCCGGGCCACGAAGCTTTCACCGCCATGCGCGCCCGGGGCGCCAAGGTGACTGACATCGTGGTGCTCGTGGTCGCGGCCGATGATGGGGTGAAGCCGCAGACGGTCGAGGCTATCAATCATGCCAAGGCCGCGGGCGTTCCCATGATCGTCGCCATCAACAAAATGGACAAGCCGGGCGCCGACCCTCAGCGCGTGCGCACCGAACTTCTGAGCCACGAGATCGTGGTGGAAAGCTTGGGCGGCGACACGCTCGAGATCGAGGTCTCGGCGCTGAAGAAGACCGGTCTCGACAAGCTACTCGAGGCTATCCTCTTGCAGGCCGAGGTGCTCGAGCTCACCGCCAATCCCGACCGGCCAGCCGATGGCGTGATTGTCGAGGCCAAGCTCGAGCGCGGACGCGGGCCTGTGGGCACCGCGCTTATTCAGCGTGGCACTCTCAAGCTCGGCGATCTCATTGTCGCGGGGCAAGCCTGGGGCCGGGTGCGTGCGCTGATCAACGATGTCGGGGATCACGTGAAGCAGGCAGGGCCTTCGGTTCCGGTCGAGGTACTCGGCTTCGATTCCGCGCCCGAGGCTGGCGACCAGTTCGCCGTCGTCGAGAACGAGGCCCGTGCGCGGGAGATTACCGACTATCGCGCCCGCGAGCGGCGCAAGCGGCTCGCCGTGGCGGGCGCCCGGGGCAGCCTCGAGCAGATGATGAATCAGTTGAAGGAGGCGGGCGTCAAAGAGTTCCCGCTCCTCGTTAAAGGCGACGTGCAGGGCTCTGTCGAGGCCATCACCACGGCACTCGGCAAGCTTGGTACTGACGAGGTAAGAGCCCGCATCATTCACGCCGGCGTTGGCGGCATCACCGAATCCGATGTCTCGCTCGCGGCAACGTCGGGTGCGGTCGTGCTTGGCTTCAATGTGCGCGCCAACGCGCAGGCCCGTGAGGTCGCTGAGCGTGACGGCGTCGAGATCCGCTACTATGCGGTCATCTACGACCTCGTCGACGAAATGCGCCAGGCCATGTCAGGCCTCCTTGCGCCGACGGTGCGCGAGAATTTCCTCGGCAATGCCGAAATCCTCGAATTGTTCACCATCTCCAAGGTGGGCAAGGTGGCTGGCTGCCGCGTCACCGAGGGCAAGGTCGAGCGCGGCGCCCAGGTGCGGCTGATCCGCGACAACGTCGTGGTGCACGAAGGCAAGCTTTCCACCTTGAAGCGTTTCAAGGACGAAGTGCGCGAGGTGGTTGCTGGCCAGGAATGCGGCATGGCCTTCGAGAACTATCAGGACATGCGGGTCGGCGACGTCATCGAATGCTTCCA
>Ga0207659_10002765_pt1 | contig 10458 bp, 9 predicted proteins | sample KBSM43metaG_FD_184330 | JGI IMG/M metagenome (GOLD analysis project Ga0207659, IMG submission 184330) | Miscanthus rhizosphere microbial communities from Kellogg Biological Station, Michigan, USA - KBS M4-3 metaG (SPAdes) (version 2) | ecosystem: Host-associated > Plants > Roots > Rhizosphere >...
GCCGGCCCGCTCACCGCGGAGGCGGTGGTGCGGATCTTCGAACGGATCATCGACGAGGCGCGGCGCGCAGAGCGCCAGGAATCAGAGCGGCGCCACGGGGTGTGACGGTGGCGGAGTGGGCGGAGTGGGCGGAGTAGGGAGAACGTCATGGTAGTCGTCATGCAGGAACGCGCGACGGAACAGCAGGTCGACGCGGTCATCGCGCGCTTGATCGAGCTGGGGATGGACGTGCACCGCTCCTCGGGGGCCACGCGCACGGTGCTCGGCGTGGTCGGCGCGAACAAGATCGATCCCGGGCTGATCGGCATTCTCGACGGGGTGCACGAGGTGCTGCGCATCAGCGAGCCGTACAAGCTCGCGAGCCGCACGTTCAAGCCCGACGACACCGTGGTGTCGGTGGGCGACGTCCGGATCGGCGGTGATGAAGTGATCGTCATGGCGGGGCCGTGCTCGGCGGAGACGCCTGCGCAGGTCGAGGCCGCGGCCGTGGCCGTGAAGCGGGCCGGCGCGAAGATCCTCCGCGGCGGCGCGTTCAAGCCGCGCAGCTCGCCCTACAGCTTCCAGGGGCTCGGCGAACCCGGGCTGGTGATGCTGCGCGACGCGGCCGACCGCCACGATCTCAAATTGATTTCCGAGGTCATGGACAGCAGCCAGATCGAGCTCGTCGGGAAGTACTCGGACATCTTTCAGGTGGGCGCGCGGAACATGCAGAACTTCACGCTGCTCCGCGAGCTGGGCCGTACGCGGAAGCCGGTGCTGCTCAAGCGCGGCATCTCGGCGACGATCGAGGAGTGGCTGCTCTCTGCCGAGTACATCCTGGCCGGCGGGAACGGCGACGTCATCCTGTGCGAGCGCGGCATCCGGACCTTCGAGACGGCCACGCGCAACACGTTCGACGTCTCGGCCATTCCGGTGGTGAAGAAGCTCAGTCACCTGCCGATCGTGGCCGACCCCAGTCATGGCGCCGGGCGGCGCGACATGGTCGCGCCGATGGCGCGTGCCGCGGTGGCCGCTGGCGTCGACGGGCTGATCATCGAGGTCCACCACGATCCGGACCGCGCGTTGAGCGACGGCGCGCAGTCGATGTTCCCGGCCCAGTTCGATCGGGTGATGGCCGAGCTGCGCATCATCGCTCCGGCCATCGGCCGCAGCATCTGCGTGGACAGCCCCGCCCGCCACGGCTGGATCCGCTAGCCAAGGACCAGGAACCAAGGACCGAGGACGTCGTTGCCTGGAACCGAGCCTCCGTTTCGGCGCGTCGCGATCGCCGGCATCGGCCTGATCGGCGGGTCGATCGCGCTGGCGATTCGCGACCGCTGGCCGTCGGCGCGCATCGTCGGCATCGATACGCCGTCGGTGCTCACGCACGCGCGCACGAGCGGTGCGATCGACGACGGCCTGCCGATGATCGGCGCGCTCGACGCCGCGGATCTCGTCGTCCTGGCCGCGCCGGTGCGGCAGAACGCGCGGCTGCTGACCGAGCTGCCCGCGCGTATCCTCGACACCGCGCTCGTCACCGACGTCGGCGGCACCAAGCGCGACATCGTCGGCGCGGCGCGGCGTCTGCCGGCGGGCGCGCGCTTCATCGGCGGGCATCCGATCGGCGGCGCCGAACGCGGCGGGTTCGGCTTCGCGCGCCGGGATCTCTTCCAGAATCGCCCCTGGATTCTGACGCCGCTCCCCGACGCCGACGCCGGCGCAGTGGCCGTGCTGCGACGGTTCGTCGAAGCGCTCGGCGCGCGGCCGGTGATCATGGAGCCGGCCGAACACGACCGCGTGATGGCGTTCGTCAGTCACCTGCCGCAGCTTGCCGCGAGCGCGCTCATGGACGCGGTCGGCGGCGCGGTGGCGCGCGACGGCCTGGCGGTGGCGGGCCGCGGGCTCGTGGACACGACGCGGCTGGCGGCGAGCCCCGCCGACGTCTGGCGTGACATCTGCGCCACCAACGCCGACGTCATCAGCGGAGCGCTCGATCAGCTCATCGACCGGTTGAACGACTTGCGCGCCGATCTGCACCGGGGCGAGGCGCTCGAAGCCGTGTTCGGCGGCGCCGCGCGGTGGCGCGCCGAGCTCCTGTCGCAGGACCGTCCGCACACGTCGACGGCAGCCCTGATGCCGCGCATTTTCCACATCACGACGCGGGCGGCGTGGGACGATGCGCGCGCGGCCGGCAGCTACACCGCAGACTCGCTCCAGACCGAGGGCTTCATCCACTGCTCGCAGGCCGAGCAGGCGACCTGGGTCGCCAACATGCGCTTCCGTGGCCGCACGGATCTGGTGCTGCTGCACGTGGACGAGGCGGCAGTGGGCGCCGAAATCAGGCGCGAGAACCTGGAAGGCGGCACGACCCTCTTCCCGCACATCTACGGGCCGCTGCCGGTGAAGGCGGTGATGGACGTGACGCCGATGGTGCCCGCGCCTGACGGCACCTTCGACCTGTCCGCCGATCTCAGGGCGGTCTAAAGACCGCCCTCTACACTCGTGCGGGCGTCTTCAGACCGCCCGGCGCCGTGTCACGACGAGCGTCAGCACCCCCGCCAGGAACAGCGACACCGCAAGCACCGACAGCGCCAGGAACATGTTGCCGTTGGGGTGCGCGGCATCGCGCGTGGCGTCGCGAATGGCGCCGAGCACGAACGGGCTCACGTAGCCCGAGAGATTGCCCACCGAGTTGATCCACGCGATGCCCGCGGCGGCCGCGTTGCCCGACAGGATCGCCGTGGGCAGCGCCCAGAACGTCGTCATCGTTGACATCATGCCGGCGGTGGCCACGGTCAGGAAGGCAAGGCCGGTCCATCCGGAGAGGCCCGGCAGCCCAGAGAGCGCGAAGGCGACGGCGCCGATGGCCGCACCCGTCGCGATGTGCCAGCGCCGTTCCTGGTGCCGATCCGAGCTGGCGCCAACGACCACGGCCGTGATGGCCGCCGCGCCCCACGGAATCATCGACACCAGGCCGATGCGCCACGGGTTGGTGGTGATGGTCTCCCGGATGATCTGCGGCAGCCAGAACGTGACGCCGTAGTTGCCCATCACCGCGCCGAAGTAGATGAGGCTCAGGATCCAGACCGCGGGGGTGCGAAACACGTCGCCGATGTGGCGGGCGTGACGATCGTCGGCGCTCTTGAGCGCTTCTTCCTCTCCCAGGCGGCGCGCCAGCAGCGCCTTCTGCTCGGCGGTGAGCCACGTGGCGCGCTCGGGACCGTCGTCGAGATAGAGCAGCACGACGACGCCGACGACGATCGACGGCAGCCCCTCGAGCAGGTACAGCCATTCCCAGTTGCGCAGTCCGGCCACGCCGCCCATGCGGTCCATGATCCAGCCCGACACCGGGCCGCCGAGGACACCGGCCAGCGCGATCGCCGTCATGAAGAGCGCGACCATCCGCGCGCGATGCACGCGGGTGTACCAGAACGTCAGGTAGAGGATGATGCCGGGAAAGAAGCCGGCTTCCGCGATGCCGAGCACGAAACGCAGCACATAGAAGGACGTCTGGCTGTTCGTGAACATCATCGCCGACGAGATGACACCCCACAGGATCATGATGCGGGCGATCCACACGCGGGCCCCGACGCGGCGCAGCAGCAGGTTGCTGGGCACTTCGAAGAAGAAGTAGCCGATGAAGAACATCCCGGCGCCGATGCCGTAGGCGGTATCCGACAGGCCGAGGTCGGCCTGCATCTGCAGCCGCGCGAAGCCGACGTTCACGCGATCGAGATAGGCGAGGATGTAGCAGAGGAACAGGAACGGCAGCAGCCGCCACGTCACGGTGCGGTAGGTCTCCGCTTCGAAGTCGTGCGGGTCAGCCACGCCGGCTTGGCGCCTGGGCGGCAATCTCGTCGAGGGCCCTGGGATTTTCGAGCGACGACAGATCGCCGGGCGCATCGCCCAAGTAGGCGGCGCGGATCACCCGCCGCATCACCTTGGCGTTGCGCGTCTTCGGCAGGTCGCGCACGAAGCGGACCGCGGCGGGCTTGAGCGGCTTGCCGAGCCGCGTGGCCACGAGCGCCATGAGCGCCTGCTGCAGTTCGGGAGACGGCGCATGCCCGTCGCGCAGCACGCAGAAGCAGACGAGCGCCTGCCCCTTCAGCTCGTCGGGCACGCCGATCGCCGCGGCCTCGATCACCGCTGGGTGCTCGACGAGCACCGACTCGACTTCCGCGGGTCCCAGGCGTTTCCCGGCAATCTTGATGGTGTCATCGGAGCGCCCGAGTATGTACCACAAGCCGTCTTCGTCCACCGCGGCCCAGTCGCCGTGCACCCACACGCCCGGAAAGCGCGACCAGTAGGTCTGCTCGTAGCGCTCGGGATCGCGCCAGAAGCCACGCGTCATGCCGATCCAGGGCGCGCGAACGATCAACTCACCGACCTGGTTGCGCACCGGACGGCACTGGTCGTCCACGACGTCGGCCGCGATTCCCGGCGGCGGGCCGGCGAAGGCGGCCGGCTTGAGCGGCGTGATGACGTTGCCGGATACGAGGCCGCCCGACACCTCGGTGCCGCCCGAGTAGTTGATGATCGGGAGCCGCCCGCCTCCGGCCACCTCGAAGAGCCAGCGCCAGGGCTCCGGGTTCCACGGCTCGCCGGTGGAGCCGAGGATGCGGAGCGACGACAGATCGTGCGCGCGCACCGGCGCGTCGCCATGCTTCATCAGCGACCGCACCAGCGTCGGCGAGACGCCGAGGATGTTCACCTGGTGTCGCTCGACGAGCGTCCACAGGCGGTCGGGGCCGGGGTAGTCGAGCGCGCCGTCGTAGAGGACGGACGTCCCGCCGATGAGCGCCATTCCGAACAGCTCCCACGGTCCCATCATCCAGCCGATATCGCTCACCCAGTACATGGTGTCGCCAGGCTGCACGTCGAACCCGTGCGCCATGTCCTGCGCCGCCTTGATCGGGAAGCCGCAATGGGTGTGCACCGCGCCCTTGGGCCGCCCGGTCGTACCGGACGTGTAGATGAGCATCAGCGGATCTTCGGCGCTCGTTCGCTCGGTCTCGCACGCGGACGGCTGCCTGTCCACCAGGTCCGACCACAGACGGTCGCGCGGATGCGTCGCGGCGGCGGTGCCGAGCCGCGACACGACGAGAACGTGACGGACCGAGGGGGTGGCCGCCACTGCTTCGTCGGCCACCGTCTTCATGGCAACATGCTGACCGCGGCGCCAGAAGCCGTCGGCGGTGATGACCAGCGCGGCCTCGGCGTCCTGAAGCCGCGCTGCCACCGCGTCCGCTCCGTAGCCGGAGAAGAGCGGCAACACGACCGCGCCGATCTTCACAACGGCGAAAAACGCAGCGGCGAGCTCGGGCCCCATCGGCAGGAAGAGCGCGACGCGATCGCCCTGGCGTACTCCGAGCGCCTTCAATGCGTTGGCGCACCGGTTCGTCGCGGCCCGCAGCTCCGCGTAGGTCAGCACGCCGTCTGTGCCCTCTTCGCCCTCCCATCGGATGGCCGGCCGCGCATCGGTCGGCGTGCCGGCCCACTTGTCGAGGCAGTTGTGAACGATGTTCAGGCGGCCGTTCACGCACCAGCGCGCCCAGGCCGGTCCCTTCGACACGTCGAGCGCCTGCGTGAACGGCTCGTAGAATTCGATGCCGAGATCGTCGAACACCGCGCGCCAGAACCACTCGGGCTCGGCGACGGAGCGATGGAGGAGCGTGTCGAAGTCAGCGAGGTCGTGACGGCGCATGAACGCCGTCAGACGGCTGTGCTCGATCACGTCGGGCGAGGGACGCCACGCAATCTCGCCCCCGAACTCGAACGCACCGCTGTGCATCGGCGCGATTGTACAGCCCCCGTTACAATGCCCGCATGAGTCGAGAAGCGCTGTCCGTGATCGTCAGCGCGTGCCGCACGGCCATCGGCACGTTTGGCGGGAGCCTGAAGGAGGTGCCGGCCCCCGAGCTTGGCGCCGTCGTCATCCGCGATGCGCTGGCGCGCGCCGCCGTGGCGCCCGACAGCATCGACGACGTGGTGATGGGCTGCGTGCTGCAGGCTGGCGCCGGCATGAACGTCGCCCGCCAGGCCGCCATCAAGGGCGGCGTACCGGTGACGGTGCCGGCAGAGACGATCAATCGCGTGTGCGGGTCCGGGCTGCAGGCAGTGGTGCACGCGACGGAGGCGACGCGCGGCGGGTACGCGCAGGTCGTCGTCGCCGGTGGCGCCGAGTCGATGAGCCAGGCGCCGTATCTGCTGCCGCAGGCCCGGTGGGGGCTTCGCATGGGCCACGGACAGATCTACGACACCATGCTGGGCGAGGGGCTCACTTGCGCGATCGAAGGCTGCCACATGGGCATGACCGCCGAGGAGGTGTCGCGACGGTTCGGCCTCACGCGCGCCGATCAGGACGCCTTTGCGGCCGAGAGCCAGGCACGTGCGGCCCAGGCGGTGGCGTCGGGCGCGTTTCGCGACGAGATCGTGCCGGTGCCGCTGCCGCCGCGAAAGGGCGGGCCGGCGTCGTTCGAGACCGACGAGCATCCGCGGCCGGGCACATCGGCGGACAAGCTGGCGGGCCTCAAGCCTGCATTCGCCTCCGACGGCACGGTGACCGCCGGGAACGCCTCCGGCCTCAACGACGGCGCCGCGGCGCTCGTCGTGGCGTCGCCGGCCGCGGCCTCCGCGCGGGGCCTCACCCCGATCGCGCGCGTGCTGTCGTACGCGGTCGTCGGGCTGGAGCCGAAGGTGATGGGGCTGGGGCCGATCGGCGCCGTCCGCCTCGCGCTCGACCGCGCGTCTCTTCGTGCGGATGACATCCACCTGTTCGAGCTCAACGAAGCGTTTGCCGCCCAGGCCCTGGCCGTCGCCCGCGAGCTCGGCCTCGACGCCGCCAAGGTAAACGTGCGCGGCGGGGCGATCGCGCTTGGGCACCCCATTGGGGCGAGCGGCGCCAGGGTGTTGACCACGCTGATCTATGCGCTCCGGGCCCGCGGTGGCGGCCTTGGGGTTGCGGCCCTCTGCATTGGAGGCGGAATGGGAATAGCCATGGTCGTGGAGGCCGCCTGAAAAGGCTCTGGGCTCAGAGGCTTTGGGCTGCTAGGCGAGGTCTGCTAATCAAGGTAGCTGAAGAGGTGGAACGGTTGGACAGAGACGTCGCTAAAAGGCTCTAAGGCCGCCATGCCCAAAGCCCAGAGCCCAGAGGCTCGAGAGCCCACACGCTACGCCAGCGCCCTCGGAACTTCAGCCGGGCGCCTTGCGTCCCAGAGGCCATGGTGAGAGCACTTGCCGGCCTGATTCTGCTCCTGGCCGCCCAGCCGGTGTTCGCGCAGCCACCCGACTGGGAGGTAGACGCCCACGCGGGGCACGTTCACGGCGCTCGCATCCTCGTCCTGCGCGACTACCATCTGCCCGCGGGCGAGACCGCGCACGGGACGATCATCGTCGTCGGAGGAGCCGCCACCATCGACGGACATGCGGACGACGACGTGGTCGTCCTCGGCGGCCGGGTGCGGATCGGACCCCAGGCCATCGTGGACGGTGAAGTCGTCACCGTGGGCGGCGCGGCGGACGTCGATCCGCAGGCGAAGGTTTACGGGGGCGTGGACGAAACCGTGGTGCGTTTCCCCGACATCGACGGTCACTGGAGCCCGATGTCGCGCGGGTGGTTCGTCGGGCTCGCGCTCGCTGCCACCGTGCTCCGCCTGCTCATCGTGCTGGTGGTGGCCTCGGTTCTCACGCTCGTCGCGCCCGGCTGGGTGCGCCGCATCTCGTGGCGCGCCTCCGAAGGGCTGGCGTCGGCGGCGGCCATCGGGCTGGCCTGTCAGCTGGCGTTTATTCCGGTGCTGCTGGTCCTCGTCGCCGCGCTCGCCGTCTCGATCGTCGGCATCCCGCTCATCGGCGCGATGCCCTTCCTGATCGCGGCCGCGGGCCTGGCTGGCACGGCGGGCTTCACGGCCGTCGCGGCGCGCATCGGCGCGCGGCTTCGCGGCACGACAGTCGAGGCGTCGAACACGCTGTTCATCGACATGCTGCTCGGCTTTGCGCTGATCTCGGCGGTGACCGTCTTCGCCCGCTTCGCCGCATTCGGCCTGTTCTGGAACGGACCCGTCTCCTGGAGCGTCAGCGCGTTCGGCCTGCTGATCGAGTACGTGGTGTGGACGATCGGTATCGGCGCCGCGTGTGCGTCGCTGCTGGCCCGCTGGAACGGACCGCAGCCCGCGTCTGCGTCGGCGGGCGCGCCGGTGGTGGTCTAGCGCCGCCTGGCCCGCGCCGCTTCGAGCAGCGTCTCGACCCGCGCCATCACGGTCGGCCAGCGATACTCGCGTTCCACGTAGGCCAGCCCCTGAGCCCCGAAGGCGCGGCGTTCGCCGTCGGCGCCCCGTAGGGTTTCCACCGCTTCAGCGAACTCCGCCGACGAGCGGTAATAGAGTCCGCCGTTGGCGCGCCGTACCTGCCCCTTCAGCACCGCGCAGTGGCCGTTGACGATCGCGGGCACGCCGCGATTCCAGGCTTCCAGCAGCACGATGCTGAGGCTTTCGAACGGAGACGGCACCACGAGGGCGAGCGCGTTGTGCAGGAGCGCGTCGCGTTCGGCGTCGCTGACCCGGCCCAGCGCGCGAATCCGCGGGTGCGCGGGCATCGTCATCTTCGGCGGACCGGCCAGCACCAGCGACAGTTCCTCGTGCGCCGCGGCGTATTCGAGGAAGTACTCGAGCAAGCTGTCGCACCCCTTGTTGCGATCGACGCGACCCAGGTAGAGCAGATACGGCAGCGAGACCCCGCCAGTGAGGCGCGTGGCGGCCTGCGCGGCCGCGGGCTCGAGCCCCATGCCGATGACCGCCGAGGGCTCGAGCGCCCGCCCTGCCCTCGTCGAAACGAGCGCCTGCTCTTCCGGGGTGAGAAAGAGATACGCCGCGGGCAGCTGGAAGAATCCTTCGAGGATGCTCAGGTGCACGGCGCGGTCTTCTTCGGCCGTCGGCAGCAGCACCGCCCGCTCGCGCACGATCGGCACCCCGAAGAACGACGGTGCGTAGCGGAAGGTCCAGAACAACACCAGGTCGTAGCCGGCGCCCTCCGCGCGAAGGTGGTCGAGCAGGACGGGGGAGTCCGGACCGTTTTCACGGAACCAGGCCTCCTGCCGCTCGTCGTCCGTCTGGCCGTCGAACACCTCGTCGCTCAGGTCCGCGAAGCGCTTCAGGCGCCGCGGCTGGCGCACGGGAAAGCGCCGCACCGTGACCGGGCCGTCCACCGACGTGCCGGCCGGAAACTCGTTCTCCCAGGTGACGTAGTCGGCGGCGCACGTCGTCAGCACGGTGACGTCGTGACGGGCCGCGAGGCGTAGGGCGATGTCGCGGCAGTGCCGTTCCGAGCCGCCGGCGACGCCGGCGCCGTAGCGCTGAACCACGCAGGCGAGCTTCAAGAGTTCCGGCGCTCGAGCTCGCGGCGGAGGCGGGCGGTTTCGAGCGCGAGCTCCTGCACACAGGCGAAGAGCACCTGGTTCACGCGGCGCTGCCGCTCGAAGTTGTCGCGGCTGTATTCGAAGAGCCAGCGCAGCACCGGCATCAGCAGCCGCTGCTTGACGAACTGCACGGCGGATCCGGCGGCGGGGCGGCGATGCGAGCCGTACTTCATCGCGGTCTCGAGCCGCCACGAGGCCGGCTCGCCGAGCAGTTCCGGGAGGATCAGGGCGTGCGAGTCGCCGGCGTCGATCGACGCGCGGAGCAGCCGCTCCACTTCGGCAAAGAGCGCGGGGTCTTCGAAGGCGGCGGCGCCGTGGCGCACGAGGTGCAGGCGCAGGCGCTCGCGCACCCGGCCCTGCACGTCGGCCATCACCGCGTCCACCGAGACGTCAGCGGCCAAAATCGTCGCGTACGCCCGCGCGGACCTGGACGTTGGCGCTGGCCGAGGCCACCACCCTCGTCTTCTGCTTGAGGCGGAACGTCACACGATACCCGCCGCCCTGCTGGAAGGTGTGATCGGCCGAGAAGCGGCGCCGAATCGTGCTGGTGCCTTCGGTGTACGGTTCGCAGTCTTCGGACGTCTCGGAAATGGTCCCGTCGCCCCAGTCCCACGCGATCGCAGGGCAGTAGAAATCGCTGGCGTCGTCGGCACCGCCGCGCACGTCGATTGAGGCGTGCACGCGGAGCGGTGAGAAGCCCAGCGGTGGCGTGACCTTGAGTGCTAGACTGGGCCGTTTGTCGTCGCCCTGTTTCTGCGCTACTTTCTGATCCGTGTTCTGACTCGCCGCGGCGAGCAGCGTTCCCGCGACGCACACGGCGGCGAACACGGCGGTCAGCCGGACGAGTGCGACAGAGCGAAAGTCGGCAGCCATCGGCGGTTCCTCCGGACAGGAGGCAGGGGCTGCGGTGATTGTACGCGATCAGACGGATGCAGATGACGCACCAGACCCCACGTATACGGCTCGATCCAGGGGCGGCCGGCGAGCTGGACGCCGACGTCGTGGTCGTGCCCGCCTTCGAAGAGGACGGCTTCGCGGACGTGCCTGGACTGGCACAGGCTGCAGGCGGC
>Ga0207659_10002768_pt1 | contig 10454 bp, 12 predicted proteins | sample KBSM43metaG_FD_184330 | JGI IMG/M metagenome (GOLD analysis project Ga0207659, IMG submission 184330) | Miscanthus rhizosphere microbial communities from Kellogg Biological Station, Michigan, USA - KBS M4-3 metaG (SPAdes) (version 2) | ecosystem: Host-associated > Plants > Roots > Rhizosphere >...
GTTGTGGTGGACCAACATGAGCGCGGCGTTGGCGTGCTGGCACACGACTTGCACCGGTTCCAACAGGGCACCCATGTCGTAGATGGCCCCGGCGTTGCCGCCGCTGGCGGCCAGGTACAAGGGGTCGATGATGACCAGGGCGGCCGGGTGGCGTTCAAGTTCCTGGGCGAGAGCGGCCATCTGGGCGGCGTTGCCGAGCTTGGGCACCCGTTCGGCCAGCACGATCGGCAGGTCGTCCCAGTCGAGCCCACGGGCGGCGGCCACGGCTCGACCTCTACGTGTCATCTTCCGGGCACCGCCTTCACCGAGGAACAGCGCCACCGGGCCGGTCATCTTCGTGGGGAAGATCCCGAGCCACGGTGTTCCCGACGCCACCGACACGCCGGCGTCGATGGACAGCCACGTTTTGCCGGCCTTGAACTCGGCGGCGAGCACGCCGTGAGCGTCGAACGGCCAAACGGGTTCGAACAGGAACACCGGCTCACCCATGGCGTCGACCTCGGCGGCGATGACTCCCACCGGGCGCAGGCCGAGCAGATGCCGGTTCGGGTCAAGGTCGGACGGGTCGACGTCGTGGGCTCCGTTTGAGCTCGGACAGTTCGGGCACGTCGGTTCGGATGCCGGCCGGTCGAGCCCGCAGGCCAAACACCGGATCGGGGGTAGGGCGGCGACGATGGCGTCAATGTCGATGCCAGTCATGCCGGCACCTGCCGGGGACGGGCCATGCCGCTAGCGACGCCGTCGGCGATGGTGGTTTCGATCTCGTCGTCGTCGAGCCCGATGCGTCGGGCCACGTGGGTCAACTCGCCCGCTACGTCGTGGGCCGGTAGGGCTCCGGCGGCGACGAGCCCTCCGAGAGCATGGGCGCTTAGGTACAGCCGTCGGTGACGCTGGCCGACGGGGGCCATGGCCAACCGGCCGATCTCGCCCTCGAGCGCCTTGCTCGCCCACCGGTTCCGGCGGTCGGTCGAAAACTGTCCCGCCGGCGGGACGGTTCGGCCCGGCGGTGGGCTCTCGAACCGGTCGGCACGCTCTGCCCGCCGGCACGCGTTGGCGAACCATCCCGGCACGTCGACGACCGGCACGTCTCGTGCGACGTCGTACCGGCCTTCGGAGACGACTGATCCGGCGCCGACCACGTAAGCGCCGGCGCTTCGGATGTCGATGTGCGGCGCCACGGTGCCGACCGATGACGGCGGCGGCTCGACCCCTTCGGGCACGGCGAAGTACCAATGTTCGCCACGCCGGGGCGTCATGACCTCGAGCGTGGGCGGCAGGTCACCACCACCGATGTCCGCGGCCAGAGCACACAGAGCCGCTAGGGCGTCGGAGCAATGCCCGTCGTCGTCGTTCGTCGGGTCAAGGTCTCCGACCACCAGCCGGCTCGGTTCCGTGGCAACGCCGACGTTGCACTCGGGGCCGCAGCGGGGGTCGGTGGTCCACCACCAGATGATGCGGTCGACGTCGACGGTGCCGTCGTATAGGCCGTGCCCGTCCCGTCCACAACCCCCGCGGCACTTGCGGTGGAGGGGGTCGCCCTTCGGGTGTGCCGACGGGATCGCCGGCTTCTTTGAGCCCCGACCCAACGGGAACACGTACCGGTCGGCTTCGGCCAGCTCGACGGCGATCCCGCCGAGCCGTGACAGGGCGGTCACCGGTCGATCTCCGTCAGCTCGACCAGCCGGGCAACGGCCATCTCGGCGGCGTCGAGCGTGTCGTACATGACGTCGAGCGTGTCGCCGAGCGGGAAACGCCGGGACACCATGGCGGCGATGTCGATGATGTCACGCAACCAACCGGCGATCTCTGGCACGGTGCCGGGCACCGGTCCCCGCTCGGCCATGAATGCCCGAACCGTCGTGGTGACGGGCGACGGAACGGGTTGCTTCATGCAACGGACTACCGCGGTACGGTGGTCGTCGAGCCAATCTCCCGCCCCCGGGCTTTGGTCTCCGGCCGGTCCTTCGTGGGCCGGCCGTTCCGCGGGGGTCATGCCGTCGCGCTCGTGCGCTCGGCGAGCCAGTCGACGACGTCGCCCCAGCGGTACCGGAGGTGTCGACCAACCCGAGCTGCCGGCGGTCCACCGCCGCGGGTGCGCCACACGTGGAGCGTTTGCACGGGGATGTCGATCCGCACCGACAGATCCTCGGTCGACAGGTAGTCATCGGGGTCGAGCGGTCGACCCCGGGCATCCTGTGGAGTCCTGCGTTCAGTGTCCATGCCTTGCACCGTCGCCTACTAGGCCGTTAAGGTGCAACGGTGCCACGGAACGACTTAGAGAAACTTTCTCCCGAGCAGCTGATCGCCCTAGCGAGGTCGGGGAACCCGAAGCCGGCTCCATGGCGGCTCGCCGTTGGTGGCCAGTACGACGGCGACACGCTCACCATGACCACCGAGCTTGAGGACGGCACCGTGGTCACGGCGACGTATGCGCTTGGCGCCGACGGGGTTGTCCGGCCCGGTCCGCTCGTGCTCGCCCCACCGCCGGACCTTGACCTGACCGACACGGCCAGTTGGCTAACGCGACACGTCAATAAGGCCGTGAGCGATGCGTTTCAGTCGCACCTGTACAGCTCGACCAACTGGCTGGGGTTGACCGACGGGTTCAAGGCTGGGCTGAACAAGCGGCAACCCGGTCGCCGTGGGTTGCCCTTGGCTGAGCTGGCGCTGCTCGTTCAGCGGTACCTGGCCGCTTGCGAGAAGACCACGCAACCCATGGAGTTGCTGCTGACGCACGAGTACCACGGGCTCACGAAGGACGTGCTGAACGGCCGGCTCAAGCAAGCGGCGAAGAAGGACCTGATCGTCAGGACGGGGACGAAGTCCCGGGCCGGCGGCGAGATGACCGACCGGTGCCGGCGTGTGCTGGCCGGGGAAGAAGGCTGAGATGGCGTCGATCGACGACCGCAGGTGGACCGTTCGCAACGGCGAGAAGGTGCGCACCACCTGGTCGGGGTCGAAACCCTGGCGTGCTCGTTGGCGTGCCCATCCCGGGGCCGCTCAGCAGAGCCAGAGCTTCGCCAAGAAGTCCGACGCCGAGCTGTTCCTGGTCGAGCTTGAGCATGGCAAGGCGACGGGTGCCTACGTCAACCCGCGCCTCGGTCACATGCTGTTCGCCGAGTGGTGGACGAAGTGGCGTGGTAGCCGCGTCGACCTCCGGCTGTCGACCCAAGCCCGGGATGAGACGTACTACAAGAACCACCTTGAGCCCCGGTTCGCTTCGGTGCCGTTGGCGTCGATCGACCGGGAGATGCTTCGTGAGTGGGTGGCCGAGCTGTCGGCTAAGGGGTTGGCGCCGGCCACCGTGCACAAAGCGGTGCAACTCGTGTCGATGGCGTTGGCGGCGGCGGTCGACGATCGGCGCCTAGTCCGGAACCCGGCCGAGCGACTGCCGCTACCCAAGATCGACGTCGAGGAGATGCGGATAATCACGCCGAGCCAGGTCGGCCAGCTGGTCGACGTCATCGACGAGCGGTACTCCACGTGGGTGACCACGGCCGTGCACACCGGGCTTCGGTTCGGCGAGCTGGCCGCGTTGCGACGGGGTCGAGTCGATCTGCTGCGCCGTCGGGTCGAGGTCGTCGAGACGGTGGTCGAGGTCCGGGGGCACCACCACTTCGGGCCACCCAAGACGAAGGCCGGGCGCCGGTCCGTGCCGGTATCGCCGGTCCTGGCCGAGCTGCTCACCACCTACTCGGCTGGCATGGGTCCAAGCGACCTCCTGTTCACGGCACCGGACGGTGGCGCCATCCGTGGATCGCTGTTCCGGCGACGTATCTGGCAGCAGGCCACCATCGCCACCGGCCTCGGCGAGATGGTGCCGTGCACGTTCTTCAACAGCAACGGCACCGTCGGATCGTGCGCCCTGTGCAAGCGGGAGCCCAAGAAGCCACGGGGTCCCCACTACGTCGGGCTCCGGCCCCACGACCTGCGCCACACCGCCGTCTCGTACTGGATCGCCGCGGGCGCATCGCCCAAGGAGGTCGCCGTGTGGGCCGGCCACTCGTCGGTGATCACGCTGTTCGACCGATACGGCCATCTCCTGCCCGGTCAGGAGGACCGCGTCACCAGTGCGCTCGACGCCATGTTCGCCGCTCCGGCTCCGGCTCCGGCAGCACCCGTCGTGAAGCTATTGAGGCCTGGTTGAGGCCTGAGCCGGCCGGATACTGCCACCTGCTACCCCGGGCACCCGTCGTGACCTGCCCCGGAATGGTGGGCGATGAGGGACTCGAACCCACGACCTCTGCCGTGTGAAGTCGATATTGGCAGGTTTCTGACCTGCACTGATGCGACACGCACCCCATCTGACCTGCTAGTTAGCTTGCGTCGTCCGGCGTTGTCTTGCACCTGCCTTCAAACTGCTGAGGCCTGAGTGAGGCCTGAGAACACGCAACCGACCGGTTGCGCACGTCGTTGGCGTGCAGTCGAGCGTTGCCTTGGGGCGCAGCGGGTGTCACCGGCCCGACGCCCAACCGGTCGAGCGGGGCCGGCGCTTGAACCCGGCGGCCCGCCACCGGTCCCGCAGGATCTCGTACCGCTCGGTCTCGCTCATGCCGCCCCACGTGCCAACCGTGGCGGGGTCGGACAGCGCGTACTCAAGGCACGGCTCACGGACGGGGCACGTCGAGCACACGAGCTTGGCGGGCTTGCTCACGCGGGACCGGGTGAACGGCCGGGGGTCTAAGCCCCGACAGCTGGCTTCGAACATCCAGCTCGGGCGGCGAACGATGACGTCGAGCTTCGTCGGCGTCGACAGCTCGACGGGGATCTCGCGCATGTTGACGGGCTCGAGGGCGGCCACGCCGACCATCTTGCCCGTCCTACTGCGTCAGTACGATGGGGTCACTCCAGAGGATGGGGCCGCCGGTCGGCTCGGGATCGGGAGCATGGCCCCGGTCGCCGTGGCGCCGGCCGGCGGCTCGGTGCTCTGACGGGGCGGGCGGTTTGCGTTGGGGACTTGTCCCCATTGGCGGCCAACTGCACCCGTGCAACCCTTCGGTGGTGCGCACCGTCCCCCGTCGGGCGCCTCCTCAGACAGGGTGCCCGGCGGGAAGGTGCGGTGCGGGTTGGGCGTCTCAGACGTCGACGCCCACGACAGGCGTCCCGGCCTTGGCCTTCGACGCCTTGACGGGCTTCTCCGGGGCGGGGTTGGGCACGTCCCCGTCATCGGACAGGTACGGGCGCAGGTACGCCTGCACCAGCTCGTCGAGCGCGGGCGGCGTCGATGCCAAGTAGCGGTGAAGCTCGCCCGTCTGGAACCGGTGGTTGCCCCGCAGGATCTCGTCGCTTGAGTTGGTGAGCACTTCGGCCAAGTAGCGGTCCTGGGCGGTGCTCATCTGGTCGACGTCGTCCCGGCGGCGCACGATGACGTCACGCCCGACACGCTGAGCCAGGTAGCGGCGGGAGACGTGCCCCAACGTTGCGAGCGACTCGACGCAAGCGCCCATGGATGCCTCGAACTGGGCGAGAGCTTCGGCGGCCTTCGCTCGGTCGTGCTGGTACTGGGCGGCGGCGTTCACGAACAGCTCGCCCGCGGCGTCCCGTAGTGCCGTCTCGACGGAGCGGGCGGCCCGGTCCACCACGGTCCTGTGCGCGGCCACGACGCCCTGGGCGTCGGCCACCTTGACCGACCAGTCATCGGGCTCCGGTACCGGGGCCGGCTGGCCCGCTTCAGCGGCGGCGACCCTTGCCAACTGCTGGGCTTGCGCGGCCGCGGTGGCCTGGTGGCGGACCTCTTCGAGCGCGTGTTTGGCTTCGACCCACGCGTCGCGTTTGGTCTCGTAGGCCGTGATGGCCGGTTCGGTGCTGCCGGGCAACACGATGTTGCCGGGGATCTCCGGCGGCCTATGTGCCATCACGCTGGCCCGGCTGTCGGCCGCGTGGTCGTGGTCGCTCACCTGCCGGTCAAAGATCGACAGGTCACCGGCGGTGTGGGTATCGCTCATCGGTCCGCCCCCTCGTCGTCGAACACGTAGCGGGCATCGCCCCGGGCGGCGCGAAGCAGGGCCACGGGATCGCTGTCGGCGTCGACGTGCACGAGGTCCGGCGGGGATTGGCCACGGGCTCGGGCGATGAGCGTCATCGGATCTTCGTCGTCATCGGTGCGGGTCACCGGTTCGCTGGTCATGCTCTCGTCGGACATCGGCGTCTCCTATGCTGTCCTCGTTTGGTTGAATGGCCGGCCACATAGCCCCGGGAATGACGGTCAGGACCGGTGGCCGGCCGCATCCATTGTCCCATTTTTGGGACGACGGCGGGGGGCTGTCGTTACAGCTAGGTATTGAGCTATACCTGCTGAAACAAGCATGGCCTGAGAGTTTCTGAAGCCGTTTAAACAAGGAGGCCCCTTCTCAGCCGGTCAGGCTGGCACCCGGCCCGGGGGGTAGCCCCCACCCATACGGGTGACACCAATGAGTCGTCCGACCCATTGACCGAGCTTGGCAAGGGCCAAACGGCTCATCTTCTCGGATCGGTCGTCGGCTCCCACGATCCGGCTTAGCCTCTAACGGTTCACTAGCTAACCACGCTTAGCGTTAACGGTATTGACCAGCCCGTTCACGTCCCATTGTCCGCAATCGACCACGGTTCGCCCGGCTATCAGTCGTGTTCCCGTCGGGCTCGAGGTCGGGCCAGCCTGTCGAAGGTGAGCGTCTCGAGCAGGTCGACACGTGTCGTGAGCACGACAACCGCCGGCGGTACGTCGCTCGAGTGTGTGAAGGGCAAGGGCCACCCGGCCGGCTGTCGGGGCCGACGTCTCTGGTCTGTCCCGGTTGGTTCCTCGTGTCGTCGACGAGATTCGGACCGCAAGTCCGGATCGGCCCGATGTCCGACGGCTCTGGTCGTGGCCGACGTCGAGCTGGTCGACGGTGCCCGGCTCGAGCAGGTCCACGGCCGGGTAACGGGGTAGCCCACGTGCACGGCTCTGTTGGCGGCGTGGGGGATGCCGGGCCGTTCGGTGCCGGCCGGGGCTGGTAGGCCACCAGCGGGCCGTACAGCCCGTGTGAGTGGACGTGGCGGGCATGGGCGGTCCGGCCGACGTGAGTGATCTCGGACGGCCGGCGACGACGGTGAGTACGGTCGGCTGGTCATGGATGCCGACCAGCAACCGACCGATCCCGTTCGGCCCACGATCGCCGAACGGATCGAAGCGGCGAAGGCCGATCCCGAAACGGTGCGGGACACGGCGGTGCACGAAGCCGGTCATGTCGTTTGCTCGGTGGCGACGGGCACGTTCCCCGATGGCGTCGAGCTGGGCGGCGACGGTGACCACCTCGGGATCACGCTCATGCACGGTTGGGGCGCCGAAGGCTGGCACCAAATGCCCGACCAGCTAAGGCCGGCGGCCGTCGGTGAAGTCGCCGTGCTGATAGCCGGGGACCTGGCCGTTGATCTCGACCATGGGGAGGACGAGCACGACCATCTCCCGTTCCTGCTCGGTGAGGTGCTCGACCCCGTAGGCCAGCGGGCGTTCATGCGCCGGATCGCTTCGGCCGTCGGTGTCGAACAGGACGACGGGCCGGTCGACGAGGTCGACGAGTCCACCGACGTGGTGAAGATGCGTCGTCTCGTCGAGCATCTTGACCGGGACGCCACGGTGGCGTTGCTCACCGAAGCCCACGACCTTGCCGGCGACGTGTTGTGGTCGTGCCGGGCCGACGTCGAGCGGGTCACGGCGGCGTTGCTCACCGATGGGCGGCTCGACGGGGACCAGCTGTTCGGCCTGCTCGAGGATGGCGTGGCCGACCGGTACGCCCGGGACCTTCGCCGCTTCTTGTAACGACGGTTCGGCGCTGAGCGCCGAACCGGGATGCCCGGCACCTCAAGCCTGTCGACGGGCACCATGAGATCCACGGGCCGGTGGTGCTCGACGGGACGGGGTTGTTGGGTGAGCGCTGTCGTCGGGTGGCTCATCCCCGCCCCCTTAGCCCGCCGGGGCACCTGCCGCACCGGATCGTGGTTTGGTGGATCACGTCGGCGTCGGGGCCGAACGGGCCGGTATGAACCCGTGCCAGTCCGAGCAGGCACGCCCGGTCGACCGCGGCGTCGATGACGGCGTGGGCGTCGTCGGGCTCGAGGTCGGCCAGGTGGTCGACGAGCCGGGCCGGTAACGTCGTGACGGCGTCGTACACGCTGTCTCGGCCGGTGGGCAGGTCGGCCCGTTCCCGTTCCCGGAGCCATCGGGCAAGGCGCACGCCGATCTCGATTTGGGTGAGCAACGCGGCTAGCCCGGCCTCGAACCGTTCGTCGTCGGGTGTGGGTGTCGACGGGTTGGGCGTGGTCACGGGTTCACCGCCGTGGGCTCGACGGTGGCAAGCCGGCGGGTGGCGTCGGCGAAGCGTTGCCCGTCCATCTCGCAACCGATGAACCGCCGGCCGGTGTTGCCGGCGGCGGCCCCGAACGTGCCGGTGCCGACGAACGGGTCGACGACGAGCCCGTCGAGCGGACAGAACCGTTCGACCAGCTCGACGGCCGGTTCGATGCTTTGCTCCCACCGGTAGTTGTCCTTCGCCGGAGCCGGGGACGTGAGCACGTCGGTTCCCCACGCGCCGGCCGGCCACGTGCCGGTGCTGTAGGCCACGATCGGCCGCCACGCTCGCATCATGTGGCGACCCATGAACCGGCTGTTGGACCCCGACAGCAGAAGTGCCAGCTCCCAGCCGAACGTGAGGTGTTCCCGGAGCCGGTCGTGCACCTCGGGCAGGTTGAACAGCGGGGCATAAGCGATCAGCAACCCGCGGGGACCGAGCACGCGGGCGGCCACCTCGGCCAGGTCGGACCAGAGCGGCGTGAACGTGCTCGGGTATGGCGGATCGGTCAACACCAGGTCGACGGACGCGTCGGGCACGTCGGCCAGCCGGTCACGGAAATCGCCGTGCAACATCTGCAACCGTCCATCGGCGGACTGCCAATCGACGGCCAACGGGTCGGGGTCGATGTCCTGAGGTGGGCGGACCTCTCGAGCGGGGATGTCCCGGCGGCGTTGCTGGACCTCGGCCCGGAGCCGTTCCCGTCGCCACCCTTCGGCTTCGGCCCGGTCGAGCAGGTGTTCCTGTTCGGGCTCGGGTAGGGCGGCGACCTCGGCGTGGTGGGCGAAGCTGAGACTGTCCCGCCGGCGGGACAGTTCGAACCGGGCGGCGATGCTGCCGGCATTGCGACACGTTTGGTAGGGCACGCCGATGGCGTCGGCGTCGGCCGGGCCGGTGCCCCACCGGCGGTCGCCGTAGTTCCACCAGGTGCCAAGCCACCAGCTCGACCGCTTGTAGGCGTGGGCGATCGGCCCGCCCATCTCGAGCCATTGGCCGTGGGTCATGTCGTCGGGTAACAGCGGCTCGGTGGTGGCCATCTCGACGGGGATGGGCTCGAGGGCGCTCATGACAGACCACCGGTGCCCTCGGCGGCAGCGGCGACGAGCTGGCCGGTGCACACGTAGTGGGCGGCGCCCGCCAGGTTCCGGGCTTCGGGGACGCTCGGCTGTCCGAGGACCATCGGCCGGTTGCAGATGACGCACCGCCGGCGATCGGCGAAGCGTTCACGGGCGTTGGCTTCGGCTTCGTGGATAGCTGGCCAGTCCCATTCGGTCGTCGGTCCGGTCTCGACCACCGGGGGTTGCCGTCGCTGTTGGTCGACCTGTTCCCGGGTCGACTCGTGCCCGGTGGTGGTCGTCGATGACGTCGGCCGGATCGACCGCGTCCCACGACTAAGGCCCGGGCCCACCCTACGGGTGGTGGGCCCCGGTGGGCCTTGGTCGTGTGCCGGGGATACGCCACCGGGGCCGGGAGTGAGTGGGCCTTGGTCGGCGTGGGTCATATCACCGGCTCCGTGATCACACCGACCGTGGGAACCATCCGGTAGAGGACCGCGTTTCGTGGCCCGGCTCGAACGGTCAAGACACCATCCACGACGAGCCGGCCGGCGGCTTCGGTGACGGTCATGTCACGGAACCCGTGGCCACTACCGCGGACGTGTTCCCGTAGCTGGTTGGTCGACAGTTCGACGCCGGCCCCCAAGTTGTCGAACACGGTCCGGATGGCGGTCATGCACTCGGTCGGCCCGTGCCACGAACCACCCGCCGGGGCTTCGAGCTGGCTCACCTCGTAGTTGAGCTCGGAACCGAGGTCGTCGGGATTGTCGGCCCATACGGTCCGTCGGATCAGGTAGTCGCCGCCGGGGATCTCGTCCCCGACGAACGAGAGCTTCAACGTGACGGCGGTTCGGCCCGTCTCCCGGTCCTCGGTTTCGGTGACCTTGTCGACGGAGATCAACACCCGGCCCCATTCGGCCGGGCCGGCACCGGACATGCGGTTCGGCCCGGTCCTCGACGTGTCCCGGTTGTTGTGGTGGACCAACATGAGCGCGGCGTTGGCGTGCTGGCACACGACTTGCACCGGTTCCAACAGGGCACCCATGTCGTAGATGGCCCCGGCGTTGCCGCCGCTGGCGGCCAGGTACAAGGG
>Ga0207659_10002776_pt1 | contig 10447 bp, 8 predicted proteins | sample KBSM43metaG_FD_184330 | JGI IMG/M metagenome (GOLD analysis project Ga0207659, IMG submission 184330) | Miscanthus rhizosphere microbial communities from Kellogg Biological Station, Michigan, USA - KBS M4-3 metaG (SPAdes) (version 2) | ecosystem: Host-associated > Plants > Roots > Rhizosphere >...
CTGGCCCGACACGCACGGCCCGTTGCACACGCGCTGGTTCATCAGCCGCTGGCTCGGCTACTTCAACCTGTGGTTCGACCGCCAGGCCGAGCGCTACAAGGCGGTAATCGCCTGGGCGCTCGACCATCGCTACTCGATGATCGGGCTGGCGCTGGCGTCGTTCATCGGCGCTCTGGCATTGCCGGCGACGGGCATCATTCCCGCTGCGCTCGTGCCGATTCAGGACAACTCGATGTTCTCGATCGACCTCGACGTGCCGCCGGGCTCGAATCTCGAATACGCCAAGGCGAAGGCGCAGGAAGTGGCTCGCGTGGCCCGGAAGCGGGCGGAGGTGGCCTACACCTATATCTCGATGGGCCGGGACGGTGACGTCGTCGATGAAGGCTCGGTGTTCGTGAAACTGGTGCCGAAGGCCGAGCGGTCGCGCATCCAGGCCGACATCGAGGCGGACATCCGGTCCGAAATCGTGAAGATCAGCGGCCTCACCTCGTCGATCAGCGGCGGGTGGAACCCTGGTGAGAAGGCGATCCAGATCCAGCTCAAGGGGCAGCAGGCGGGAGAGCTGACGCGGCTGGCGCAGCAGGTGGCAGCCGAAGTGCGCCAGGTGCCCGGCGCCGTGGACGTGGATCTCTCGACCAAGGGTCAGAAGCCGGAGCTCGAGGTGCAAGTCGATCGCAGTCTTGCCGGCTCGCTCGGCATCACCGTCGGCCAGGTGGCGCAGGCGCTGCGCCCGGCGTTTGCCGGCATCGACGTCGGCGACTGGGTCGATCCCTCGGGGGAGACCCGTGACGTCACGATCCGCCTCGCACCCGAGGCGCGCACCGTGGTGGCCGATCTGCAGTCGATGCCGCTCGTCGTGCCCGGACCGGACGGACCGAGGACCATCCCGCTGGGGCAGGTGGCGCGTATCACGCCGTCGATCGGGCCGGCGCGCATCGACCACCTCGATCGCGACCGCGTGATCAACGTCGAGGCCAACACCGAAGGGCGCGCGCTGTCGGAAGTGGTGGGCGCCGCCACGGCGCGCATCGAGCAGAACGTGAAGTTCCCGACCGGCTACGGGCTCAGCCAGGGCGGCCAGACCAAGGATCAGGTCGAGATCTTCACCCAGATGCTGCTCGCGATCGGCGTCGCGGTGATGCTGATGTACTTCGTGCTCGTGGTGCAGTTCGGGTCGTTCCTCGAGCCGTTCTCGATCCTGCTCTCGCTGCCGCTCTCGCTCATCGGCGTGATGCTGGCGCTCCTCCTGAGAGGGATGCCGCTCGACATCATGAGCATGATTGGCGTCGTGCTGCTCGTGGGTATCGTGGCCAAGAACGCGATCTTGTTGATCGACTTCGCCAAATGGTCGGAAGAGGCTGGCATGGAGCGCCGCGAGGCGCTCATCCAGGCCGGACGCGTGCGCCTGCGGCCGATTCTCATGACCACCTTCGCACTGGTGGCCGGCATGGTCCCGGTGGCGATGGGCAGCGGCGAGGGGGGCGACTTTCGTGCTCCGCTCGGAGTCGCGGTGATCGGCGGCGTCATCACCTCCACGCTGCTGACGCTGCTGGTGATTCCGACCGTCTACGAGTCGCTGGCCGATACGCGGGACTGGATCCTCGCGCGCATCCGGGGTGAAAAGCGGCATCATAAGAAGGCCCACGACCCCGGCGCACCGATGGTGTCGCCCGACCGCGCGCGGCTCACCGATGCATAACCCGTTCGTTCCCGAGACCCTCGAGGGGTGGAGCCAGCTCCACCTGCTGTACCGCGTGAAGTGGGATGAAGTCCGCACGCTCTCCGACGCGGACCGCGCCCGCCTGGCCGACGAGGCGGTGAGCGCGGTCTCGGCCGGTGAGGGGCCCACCGCCTTCGCGCAGATGATCGGGCACAAGGCCGACCTCATGGTCACGTGCTTCCGCCGCAGCTTCGACGCGCTGGCGGCGTCGCAGCTGGCCTGGTCGCGCAGCGGGCTGGCGCGCTACCTCGAGCCCACGACCTCGTACGTGTCGATCGTCGAGCTCGGGATGTACGAGATGACCGCCAAGATCCACGAGCAGCTCGGCGCGAAGTTCAAGCCGGGGAGCGACGAGTTCGAGAAGGCGTTCGACGCCGAGATGGAAACGCAGCGCGGCCGCGTGCAGAACCGCCTCTATAACGAGGTGCCGCCGTTCCGCTACGTCTGTTTCTACCCGATGAACAAGCGCCGCGGCGAGACGCTGAACTGGTACAGCGAGCCGTTCGAGCGCCGGGCGCAGATGATGCGCGAGCACGGCATGATCGGCCGCCATTACGCCGGCAAGGTGACGCAGATCATTTCGGGCTCGATCGGCTACGACGACTGGGAGTGGGGCGTGGACCTCTACGCGCCGGATCCGGTCACCTTCAAAAAGCTGATCTACGAGATGCGGTTCGACGAGGCCAGCGCCAAGTTCGCCGAGTTCGGGCCGTTCTACACCGGGCTGAATTTCTCGCCGTCCCAGCTCGGAGCCCTCCTCGGGGGCCAGGTGCCGGCCCTCCAATAGTTTTTCGTAGGGGACGGTTTAGCCGACCCACCCAGGGCCGCCTGAAGGCGGCCCCTACTGCGATCAAGGGCTCGGGGCCGCCTGAAGGCGGCCCCTACGGCGATCAAGATCGTGATCGCAACTACCGATTCTGCAATCGGTCGCGCGGTCCGGCGCGCCATGGTTGCGCGCAAGCGCGCACCGTGGCACGGGAAACCGCCACTTGGCGGGAGCTACGCGCGAGGCCTGGGAATTGCTCTCGGAGCCTCGCCTGGAGACCCCGAGCCGATGACCCCTCAGGAAGCGTTCGTCACCCGCCTGCGCCGCCACCGTCAACGCAGCCAGACTTCGCTCGAGGAGATTGCCGCCGAGACCAGGGTCAAGAAAGAGATGTTCGAGGCGCTCGAGGCCAACGACCTGTCGGCCTGGCCGCGTGGCCTGTACGCCCGTGCCTGGGTGCGCACCTACGCCTGCGCGGTGGGGCTGGATCCGATCGACACCGTCGACGAGTTCTGCCGCCTGTTTCCGCAAGGCGACCGCCGCGGGCACGTGACGATGCACGATATCGCCGCCATCGTCGCGACGGCCGCCGAGTTCAAGGACGAGTTTCCGCATGAGGAGCGGCGCCGTCGATCCGACAGTCGCGCCGTAGCCCCGGCCCCGGTCGCGTGGCATCGTGCCGTCCTCGGCGCCGCCCGCCAGCGCGTCCGGGCGGCCGGCGACCTGTTCTCGGGCTTCACCCGCCAGGTCAAGACCCGCGTCGGTTTTTCGAAACAGACATAGCGCCGGAGTAGATGCCGGCCTTCGGCTTAGAAACAGGGGGTTTCGGACCGCCTCGTAGCCTCCACCTGGCCGTCAACCGAACTCAGCAGCGCCGCCGATCGGTATAATCCGCGGCATGAACCTTCATGCCGCCCGCCGATTCGGTGCGTTCGTTCTGGTCGCAGCGCTCGTGGCTGCTCCCGGCCTGTCCGGTCAGCAGGCGCCCGCGCCCACGCGAACGCCGGACGTGATCTTCGTCCCGACCCCGCAGGAGGTCGTGGACGCGATGCTGAAGCTCGCCAAGGTCACCAAGAACGACGTCGTCTACGACCTGGGCTCGGGTGATGGCCGCATCCCGATCACCGCCGCCAAGACGTACGGCGCACGCGCAGTGGGCATCGACATCGATCCGCAGCGGATTCGCGAAGCCAACGAGAACCTCAAGATCGCTGCTGTGGGCGACCGGGTGAAGTTCCTCAACCAGGACCTGTTCACCACCGATATCAGCGAGGCCACGGTGGTCACGCTCTATCTGCTGCCGTCGCTCAACCTGCGGCTGATCCCGAAACTCAATTCGCAGCTGAAGCCGGGCACCCGCATCGTGTCTCACTCGTTCGACATGGGCTCCGCCAAGCCGATCGAGACGCTCAACGTGAACGGCCGCACGGTCTACTTCTGGACGACCCCGATCCCGCAGTAAAGGGCTCGCGCGTGCTCCGGGGGCGGGATAGCGCCCTGCCCCGGGCACGTCTGCCTGTTCGGCGCCACCCCCCAGTTCGCCCCACGTTCCCACCCGGCTTGATCCCCTCCGAAGGCTCACATACAATTCCTGAGACTGATTCTCAATTTCGCGAATCGGCAACCACGGCTGGACCCATGCTGCAGGCTTTCATCATCACCCTTCGGGAGGGGCTCGAGGCGTTTCTCATCATCGCCATCAGCCTCGCGTATCTCCGCAAGAGCGGCCGCCAACAGCTCGTCCCGGCGGTGCACTGGGGGATCGCGGCTTCGGTCGTTCTGAGCATCGGCGCGTCCATCCTCTTCCAGCGCGCGTCGAACCAGGCGCTCTGGGAAGGCGTGCTGGCGCTCACCGCCGCTGTCCTCGTCGCCTCGCTCATCGTGCACATGTGGCGGCACGCCAAGACCATCAAGCGCGACATCGAGCATCGCCTGTCGGTGTCGGTGGCACAGGTGGGCATTCAGGCCGCCGTCGGCGTGTTCCTGTTCACACTCCTGATGATCACGCGCGAGGGTATGGAAACGGCGCTGCTGATGGGCACGCTGGTGGCGCAGGGGAGCACCGCGCTCAACCTGATACTCGGTGCGACAGGTGGGGTGATGGCCGCGGCAGGGCTGGCCTGGCTGTGGAGCCGCTACGGGCACCGTGTGAATCTGGCGCTCTTCTTCCAGGTCACCGCGGTGTTCCTCGCCGTGTTCGTGGTGCAGCTGCTGATCTACGGCTTCCACGAGTTGACCGAGGCCAACCTGTTCCCGGGCAGCGAGGCCCTGCACTGGGCCACCGAACCGTACGGGCCGGATGGTGTCTATGGCCAGTATCTGAGCTACCTGCTGGTGCTGCTGCCAATGGGATGGCTAGTCGTATCGGCGCTCACGCGAAAGCCCGGCACCGGGACGCAGCAGCCGGCCACTCGATAGGCGGCAGGCGCGCGAATGGAGAGGGCGGCCTCGGGGCCGCCCTTCGTGTTTTACCCACCTGACCCACCTGACCCCAGCATCAGTCGATGGCGTCGAACGTGAGCGCCGTACCGCCTGCGAGGCGGGGTCGTCAGCCACCAGCCGGTCGAGGCTGGGCGCCTTGGGCGACCTTGAGCGCGCGAGCCGTCGGTACCTCCGTTATCGTGGGCGTCTGCCCGAAGGCGAGGCTGGTCGAGGCGAAAGTCAGGCAAAGAGCAGAGAGCGCCGTCCCACGGGCCCGGGAATACATCATCGGTTACAATTCGCCTCTTTATCGGTCGGATGAGGCCGACCGGGGGCAGTTCACTCGGCCGCTCCTTGGAGCGGCCCTGAACCGGCATTCACGGTCCGCGGCTTGATTTCTGGACGGCGTGACTGTCACACGGTTAGACAGGACCCATGATCAACGTCGCTGCCATCCGTATGAAGCAGTTCGGGGTGCAATTCTACCAAGCCTCTCTCACCGCCGGCGACATCGACAAGCTTGTGCGCTTCGAGGTGCTGAACTACGGCCAGTCCGGCCAGCCTCCGGTGCGGGGCGGCAAGAAAAAGGCGCCGTCGAAGGTGAACTGGGACCTGCTGGAACGCCGGATCGCGTCGAGCGAAAAGGCCTACCAGCGGCACATCATCCGCAAGAAGATCGACGAGCTCGTGCAGTACTACGAGCAGTGCCGCCAGGCCCGCGACCTGCCGTCGATCCCGGGCGCCGTGATCATCTCCTGCGACGAAAAGCTGACGTTCGAAGCCATCGAGGCGGGCGCGTCGGTGGGCCGTTTGAAGGTGCCCGAGCGCGAGGGGATCCTGCGCGCCATCGACGGCCAGCACCGCCTGCTGGCGCTCCACGCCGATCTCGAGAACATCCAGGGCGACGAGTTCACGGTGCCGGCGATCATTTTCGACCGCCTGCCCGAGGACCACATCGTCCAGATGTTCGTCACCATCAACGCCAAGCACACGCGCCTCAATGCGTCGCACCTGGTCAGCCTGTCGGGCCGCCAGCTGTACCGCGACGAAGCGCTGGCAGCCGCGCACGACGTCGTACGCGCGCTGAGCGAGCGCGAGGACTCGCCGCTGGCCGGCGAGATCAAGCTGCTCGGCGTGGGCCGGGGCCGCGTGGCACAGGCGCCGCTCGCGCAGGAGCTGAAGAAGCTCTTCTCCAGCGACGCGTTCGGCAGCCAGCGCAAGTCGCAGGCGTTCCTCGACGACTCGAAGCGCTTCTTCGTGAACTACTTCAAGCAGGTGTCGGTGGTGTTCGGCGCGGCGTGGAACGGGCGCAAGTACAGCGTGCGCTCGGCCACGGCCCTGCGCGCGTTCATCCGGGTGGCCCCCGACGTGGTCCGCAAGCTGGACCAGTTGCACGCCGACCGCAGCGACTTCCGCGCCATTGGCCGCGTCATCGCGCCGTGGGGACGCCGCATCGGCGACCAGCGGTTCGAGAGCGAGGGCGCGTGGAAGCGCACCGGCACCACCGTGGACACGTTGGCGAAGGAACTGAAGCTGGCCCTGGAGTATCCGGAGGGTGCGGCGTAGGCCCGCGAGGCTTCGCCCGAAGACGACATGAGGCTGCGCCTCGCGAGCGCAGGGCTCAATTGCCCGCCCTCCGGGCGGGCGGTAGGCGTAGCTGTAGCTGCCCTGACTCGGGCCGGAGCAGCCCGTACAGAAATACAGGATGGGGTGCAAGCACCCCATCCTGAAATGCCGGCCTGGCTCCCCCCAGCATTTACGGCGCCCTGCCGTAAACCACAGACCGACGCTTCCTTAATAGGCAACTGGCGTGCCGTCGAGAAACCCTCGAAAACACGTGTTTTTGCCTCCAGCGCCGGCGACGGTCATGAGGCAAGAATTACAGGGGTGTCCGCCCCCGGACACGCAGGCTGGTCGTGCTGATTGACCTGAACGCCGACGTCGGGGAGTCCTACGGCCCCTACCAATACGGAGACGATGAGGGCGTAATGCCCTTCGTTTCCTCGGCAAACATCGCGTGTGGCTTCCATGCCGGCGACCCCGCGGTGATGCGCAACACGATCCGGCTGGCCCGCCGGTACGGTGTGGCCGTCGGCGCCCATCCCGGGTTCCAGGATCTGTCGGGATTTGGACGCCGGGAAATACACATGACCCCAGCCGACGTGGAGAACCTCGTCGCCTACCAGGTGGGAGCGCTGTCTGGGACGGCCGCCGCCGAGGGCGTCAGGCTCAGCCACGTGAAGCCCCACGGCGCGCTCTACAACATGGCCGCCCGCGATGCCGCCATGGCTGGCGCCATCGCGCGGGCCGTCCAGGAGGTGGGCCCGTCGCTGGTGCTGTTCGGCCTGTCGGGCTCGGAGCTCATCGCGGCGGGCGCCCGCGCCGGACTCCGGGTCGCGTCGGAAGTGTTTGCCGATCGGGGCTACCGCCCTGACGGCAGCCTGGCTCCGCGGGGGACGACGGGCGCGGTGATGACCGACCCTGCCGAGGTCGCCAGGCGCGCGGTGCACATGGCGTCGAAACAGACCGTGACCGCCCTTGATGGCACGAGCGTTTCCATCAAGGCAGATACCATCTGCATTCACGGCGACACCCCCGACGCCGCGGCGCTGGCCCGCGCCGTGCGCGAGGCGCTCGGCGCCGCCGGCATCGAGGTCGGCCCACCCCCGAAATAGAGGGCGCATGCAGACGATCCGTCGTGCCCTGGTGCTTCTTCTGATTCCGGCCGCGGCTGGCGCGCAAGTGACCGGTGGCACGTCGCCGGCCGGTGTGTTCTACGAGACCAGCGGGTCCGGCGAACCGGTAGTGCTGATTCACGCGTTCAGCGTCGACCGCCGCATGTGGGCGCCGCAGATTGCCGCGCTCGAAGGGCGGTTCCAGGTGATTCGCTACGACCTGCGCGGTCACGGAAACTCGGCCGCCCCGTCGGCGCCCTATGCGCCGCACGAGGATCTGCGCTCCGTTCTGGATGCGCTGGGTATTGCTCGGGCCACACTCGTCGGTCTTTCCGCGGGTTCGACGCTGGCCATCGACTTTGCCATCGCCTACCCGGCTCGCGTAGCGCGCCTCGCTCTGGCGTCGCCGGGCCTGAATGGGTATGTGCCCTCGTTGCCGCTGACGTGGACGCAGCCCGTGTTTCAGGCGGCCGCGAAGGGCGACGCGGAAGGCGCGGCGAGGTTGTGGGCCGACACGCCGATCATGGCGATGCGCAGCGACCTCGGCGCCGCCGGGACCGTGAAGGAACTCGTCATGAGCAACGTGCGGCTGTGGACCTACCGCACGAACCCCGCGCAACCGCTGACGCCGCCGGCCAACGCGCGGCTGTCGGAGATCACCAGTCCGACGCTCGTGATCCTCGGTGGCGAGGACCTTCCTCACATCAAGGAGATCGCCAGCCTGCTCGTGAAAGGCATCAGCGGGGCGCGCCTGGTGACGATCCCCGGCGCCGGCCACATGGTGAATCTGGACGCGCGTGACGCGTTCAACGCGGCGCTGGTGGCGTTTCTTCCTGGCCGGTAGGGTTTCGAGGCCCAAGGGTTCAGACTATCGGTATCCGCCCGAATCTTCGTTGCACGCGGATAGCGCGGCTGCCATAGTTGGAGACCCTTTGCAGACTGTGAGGACAGGGCCCGCGCCGCATCTCGAGCGAGTGATCGGCGTTGGCGGTCTCGGAGCCTCCGCCGTCAACTGCATCGTCGGGTCGGGAATCTTCGGACTGCCCGGCATCGCCGCGGCGATGTTGGGCCCGGCGGCGGTGCTCGCCTATCTGCTCTGCGCCCTGCTGGTGGGTCTCATCGGCCTCTGCCTGGCGGAGGTTGGGAGTCGCGTGTCTCACCCTGGCGGGCTGTACGCCTACGCGACCGCGGCATTCGGCCCGGTGGTGGGCGGCGTCGCCGGTACGCTGCTCTGGGCGGCGACCTCGGTCGTCTCGGCGGCTGCCGTGGCGAACCTGCTGATGGACACGATCGCCCTGATGATGCCCGCACTTGGTGCGGGTGTGTGGCGCGTCGTGGCGCTCGTGGCGCTCTACGTGGCGCTCGCGACGGTGAACATCCGCGGGTCGCGGTCCGGCGCGCGATTGTCGATGATCCTGGCCGTGGTCAAGGTCGCGCCCCTCGTGCTGCTCGTGGTCGTCGGCGCGTTTGCCGTACGCGCGTCGAACCTGGACTGGGTCGCCGTGCCGGGGGCGTCCCACGTGGGTCAGACGGCGGTGATCCTGTTCTTTGCTTTCATGGGCCTCGAAGGTGCCTTGAACGTCAGCGGCGAGGTGACCGACCCCGCACGCACGGTACCTCGTGCCGTTTTGTTCGCGTTGACCCTGGTCGCGGCCCTCTACATCGGACTGCAGGTGGTCACGCAGGGCGTGCTCGGTGCCAGCCTGCCGGGCGCGCCGGCTCCACTCGTCGCCGCGGCGACCGCGGTGTTCGGCCCGTGGGGCACGCGCCTGCTGATGGCGACGACGCTGCTCTCGGTTGCCGGGTTTCTGTCCGCGGACGTGCTGTGCTCTCCTCGAAACCTGGCCGCGCTGGCGGAGCGTCGCCAGCTCCCGCGGGCCCTCGCAGCGGTGCATGCGCGCTTCAAGACCCCGGCGATCGCCATCGGCGTCTACGCGCTCATGTGTGCCACGGTCGCGTTGTCCGGATCGTTCCGGCAGCTGGTCATCGTCAGCACGTCCGGGACGCTGGTGCTGTATCTGATCTGCTGTCTGGGGCTGCTTCGGTTGCGCGCCCGGGGGGTGGCCACCGCCGGTCCACCGTTTCGTGCCCCCGGCGGGTCGCTCGTGCCGCTCGCAGCGTCCGCCATCATCCTCTGGCTGTTGTCGACGCTCGCCTGGGTGGAATTGGCGGCGGCGATGTTCCTGGTGGCCGTGTCGGGGCTGGTCTATGCGCTGCAGGAGCGCGGGCGGAGGGCGAGAGTCGGCTTGACCGGTCTCCAGGCCTCACCAGCCGTGCTGCCGGCAGCGGAGTAGAGTCATGCGCAGTCCGTCAAGCGCTGGCGTTCTCGAAACGAATCGCGGCGCGTCGAGGTCGACACGTTCGTTCCGTCGGTGACGAATCGTGAATCATCGAGCCGACACTGAGGGCACACGAGCCATGCGCTTCCGTCACGCACTTGCCGCGTTACTCATCGCCCCCGCGCTGGTCACTGCGCAGGGGAATCTCGGCACCTATGAAGACCGCATCGCGGTCGAGGACGTGATGGCGCGTTATGTGTGGGCGGTGGATTCACTCGATCCGGACGGCTACGTTGCCGTGTTCACCGCGGACGCCGTCATCGATTCGAACGGGAGCGTCAGCAAGGGGCACGGAGAGATTCGCAAGATCGTCACGGGCCTGATTCAGCGGCGCGACGAGAACCGGGCGAAGGGACTGCCGACGTCGAATCTGTATCACGTGATCAGCAACGTCCGCATCACGTTCCCGAAACCCGGAGAGGCGGTGCACCAGTCGTACTGGCAGACGGTGCGCCGGGACAAGGACGGCAAGATGACTGCGGCGGCGATGGGTCGCTCCGAAGACCGGCTCGTCAAGCGCGACGGC